>ENA-ORTJ01002187-ORTJ01002187.1-human-gut-metagenome-genome-assembly--contig:-NODE-2187-length-10744-cov-7.608570_pt1 | contig 10744 bp, 12 predicted proteins | sample MGYA00242069_ERZ509187 | MGnify/ENA primary metagenome ERZ509187 (study PRJEB26280, sample SAMEA2338779) | human gut metagenome | biome: human gut; feature: human-associated habitat; material: faeces... | reverse complement strand
ATCCCGACAGTTACAAGCCAGCCATGCCCCGACACGACGAGCAGACCGAACGACAGCGCATAATAGACGCCCTGCGCGCCACGGGCGGCAACAAGACCAAAACAGCCCAACTGCTAGCCATCGACCGCAAGACGCTGTACAACAAGATTCAGAAATACAACATCGAGGCGTAACGAAACATTTGCCAATTGAGAATGGAGAATTGAGAATGGAAAAACAAAGTTCGGCGTCAGCCAATTATGATTACTCTTGTGGCGGTTAAAACGGGGATGTTTTAAGGCTGCAAGTTTCACATATTAGTCAGCATAATTCATACTGAAGATTTGCATAGTCAACTTAACTCTATACATTCAGCAAAAACATCGTAACATGATCAGGAGAATAATTATTGCGGCTTTGGTCTTAATGTGCACCGTGCCATACACGGCTAAGGCGGACACAACTCTGAGCGAAAGAATATATATACTTTCTTCTGTATGGAAAGAAATAAGCAACAACTTTGCATTTCCTGAGAAATTCAAGGAGACTAATCCTGACAGTCTTTACAGATGCTATCTTACTAAGGTCTTGAATGCCGAAAGCGAACAGGAGTTTTCGGGCTTAATGACGCAGTTCATGGCTCACTTCAACGAGGGACACACGCGATTTAACGACAGCAACATCATACGCTACAGGGTGCCGCTGATACTTACATGGGCTGGAGACAAACTGCTGATAACCAACACAACAAGGCAGTTAAAACCGCAGTTGCCTGTTGGCAGCGAGATTAAGAAGGTGGACGGCCTGACGCTCGACGAATATCTGCAAAGGCATGTCTATCCGTATGTTTCGGCTTCCAACATGGAATGGAGAAAGAGAAAGGCTCTCGACATATTCCTTACAGGCAAGGAAGGTGCGGAATATCATATTGAGATAACTACTCCTAAGGGCAAGACCATAAACACAAAACTCATGACAAGCATAATGAACTACGACGACACTGACGACTGGAGCATCAGGCGCGACACGGCCAAATGCCGCATAAAGAAGCTGCCAGGCAACATCATGTATATGAAGATGAGCACGTTCACGTTGCCCGGTACAATAAAAAGCGCTTTTGAGAATAACCTCTCTGATTTCTTGTCTGCCAAAGGCGTGATATTCGACATACGCGGAAACCGAGGAGGAACAGACGAGTCGTGGCACAACATAATAAGACATATCGCCGACAGAAACACTAACATATTCGACGGCTTAAAGATTATGACAAGAGTGGCTAACACGGCTTACGAGATGTACGGCAAAAATGTCAGCCAACTGGCCGACTACTATAACGGCGTGGCCATGCAGCCCGTTCAGGAAGGCTGGTTCGTGATGAAGAACAACACGCCCGACTCGTTGAGAATAACCGCCCCCGTTATAATTCTTGTTGACGGATTTACGGCATCGGCAGCCGAAGACTTTGCCGCAACAATGAAGAACCTGTCGTTCGGCAAGATTGTAGGCACACCGACAGCGGGCGTGATAAGCAGTCCTAAATTCTGCAACTTGGGGCACGGCTACTCGTCGCTGATAGCAGAATGCCGCTTCACCAATCCCGACGGTTCCGATATTATCAACACCGGCATACAGCCTGACGTCTGCATAGAATATACCGAAAGCGACGCACTGGGCAAGACCGACTCGGCACTAACGGCTGCACTGAAGATGCTGAAAGGCAAAAAATAGAACAAGACATCAACCCCTATCAAAACAAAATCATGATTATGTCCGTTTTGCTCAGTCATTATATGGCATAGCAAAACGGACATAATGCAATATATAAAGAACATTTATTTTATTATATGGCGCTAAGCATGCCGCTCTTTTTGCCGCTGCGGCCTGAGCATCAGCCACACCCCCGACATACACAACAGCCCTACGCTCAGCAGCGTAAACCATATGCAGCGCTCATTGCCCGGAATGCGCACGTCGTAGGGGTTATCCGGATTATACAGCACCCCAATGCTGTCGCCTTCACTGCGGAATGGCAGATAGCACTTTTCCGATATATACGTCTTGCCGTAGCGCTCTGTCTCGTAGCTTATGCGCATCTCCCAGTGCGTACGCCTCTTCCGGTGCCGGTATTCTCTCTTATAGCTGAGCTTGTCTATCACACCGGTGGCATGGCCCAAAGCTCCAGAAGCCTTCGACAGCGACACAAGCCCGTAGACGCCTCCGCCGAGCATGAGCAGTCCTACGACAAAGAGCAAAAGACAAATAATCTTATTGCGAGACGACACGGCACATCTCCCTTCCGTGCCCTGCTCCGAATATCGTTTATCTGTTGTGTATTTCATAATCTAAACCATTTCTGCTACAAAGATAGCCAAAGGCGAGAGCAATGGCAAAAAACGGCAAAGTTTTTTCATCTGACTTTGCCCTAAAATTATTATATTTGCAACAAAACAAACATCAGACAAAGAACAATGAAAATATATAAAATATGCTTCAGCCCGACGGGCGGAACCGAAAAGGTGGCTGGATTTATTGCCGCAAAGCTCGGCAGCGACATAGTAAACATTGACCTTACCGACCGCAAGGCCGACTTTAAGGGTGTTGCTCTCAACGGCGACGACGTGGCCGTGATAGCCGTGCCGTCGTATGGCGGACGCGTGCCTGCCCCGGCAGCTGAACGCATAACGCAGATAAGCGGCAACGGCGCAAGGGCCGTAATAGTATGTGTATACGGCAACCGTGCCTATGAGGACACTTTCGCCGAACTGCAAGACTGCGCTGTGAAGGCAGGATTCAGCATCGTAGCTGCCGTGGCAGCCATAGCCGAACACTCTATTGTCCGCCGATATGCCGCCAACCGCCCCGACCAGGATGATTATACAGCACTTAACAAATATGCCGAACAGATAGCCGCCAAGCTGAACAGCGACGACTCTGCCACGCCTGCAATACCCGGCAACAGACCATACAAGAAGGCCGGAAACATAGGCTTCGTGCCCCGCCCCACAGGCCAATGCACAAGTTGCGGACTGTGCGCCTCCAAATGCCCGACAGGCGCTATCAGCACAGACAACCCTGCAAAGGTGGACAAGAAGGCCTGCATATCATGCATGCGCTGCGCCGCCATATGTCCTCACGGTGCAAGAAAGGTGAACAGACTGCTCCTCTCTGCAGCAAACATAATGCTGAAGAAAGTATGCTCAACAAGAAAAGAATGTGAGCTTTATATCTGACATCACAGGGCGTATGACTGTTTCCGGCATCTCACTTGCAAGATTCCCTACCCCTGACAGCGACACTTATTTGTAAACATTCTTCATGTTTTCCCGACCGTTTGACGCTCTCAGAACACGCATGCTCTTCGCCATGCTGCGGTTTTGGGCAGAAAAGGGCAAAAAACGGAGTGTTTTGTTAAGGCACTGACTGACAAGGAGTTGCAGCAAATAAGAGAGAAAAGCGGAAGTGTTAAAAAACATAACCGGCCCACTTACGCATAAAAAGTGGCCCGTTTACGAATGAAAAGGTGCCATTTCAGAGGCTCAAACTTATGGTTTCAGGCCCAGAAATGACTGATTTTAGTGGCATTTTTCGGCTTATATGCAAACGTATGTTAATGAAGTGACGTTCTTACTGCCGTTTCATTAACATACGTTTACTTTTTATTTTCCAGATTGAAAAATATTTTTGTCATAAGTTTTTACCGCCATCTCCACGCCTCATTTAAACTATGAATTAAAAAGCGCCTATGAAAAATCTAACCAAAATCAGCTCAATATAAAAAATACAGACCGAATACTAATAACCGATTTTGGTTAAAAAATTTTTCATTATTTTGCGTTATCTTTTGTTTATATTTATATTTTTATTTAATTTTGTCGACGAACTAATATATCTGTTACCTCCGGTGAAGCTGAACACAGTTCACTGATAACGGCGGGCATAAGGTCCTGCTGGTGACAGAATGTTGTCGGGGCCTCAAGTGCAAGGCCCATCAGGCTAACACCGGATAAGGTATACAATTTACTTATTTTGCATATTAAAGACATTTACCTGCAACTTGTTACTAACTTAAAGATATTTACAGGCATAAGCTTTGTTATCTGAGAATTGAGCAAACATTTCCTGACGGGTGTGTCTTTTAATTATGTATTTAGCGCTTAACCGCAATACGCTAAGACAAAATGTGCTCGTTGTCTAATGAGAACACCCGGCGAGGCGGGCAAACCTCAAACACCGGATTTGCCTCCGATGTGTCCCCCAGAACGTGTAAATCAGCTAAAGGGGTGTCCCCCCGTAGTGTCCGGAGACAAAGTGCCGACCCGCCCGACAAGCCCGACCAGGAGGCTGTGTGGTTCCTGATGAGGGCTGCATACGGACAGGAGAGAAAAGCCAAAGACATACTTGAGGCGGAAAACATAGAAGTGTTCCTGCCCGTAACCAACAAAATGCGCATAATAGGCGGCAAGCGCAAGCTGATAACAGAATCGTTGATACCCAACTTTCTGTTTGTACACACCACCGAGAGAATGATAAGAAAATACGTGGGAAGCCCCGGGCTCAGTTTTCTTCATCACTATTATATCCCCAACAAAGACGAAAACGGCTGTCCGATAGGCAAAAGCGGAATAAAGCCGCTCATAGTTCCCGACGACCAGATGGAGTCTTTCCTCAAATGGTATGAAACTGAAGACGAGAACAAGATGTTCATCTCCGACACTGAGAGCGACATATCCAAGGGGGACAAGGTGAAGATAATAAGCGGTAAGTTCACCGGATTCAGCGGCTTTGTCTGCCGCGTAAAAAGGCAAACCCGCGTGGGGGTAACCATCAATGGCTTCGGCACGATAGTGACAGCATACGTCCCGAAGGCATTTTTACAAAAAGTCACAGAACAGTAAAGAAACAAATTATATCTACAGCAAATATATTTTAAACAGATATGGATATCTTAATCGGTAAATTTGGTAATCAGCCATTTAAACTGACCGAACCAAGCATAAGCCGCGAGCATGCCTTGTTTCATCTTGACGAGGCCACCGGCAAAATGACCCTTAGAGACAACAACTCGACCAACGGCACATGGATAATGTCGGCCAGCGGCAGCTTCAAGCGGCTTACGGGCGAGGTTCCGGTGAGCCTCAACACGCTTGTGCGCCTCGGGGCAAGACACACCTTCCGCATAAAGGAGCTTATGGCGCAGCAGCCGCCCAAGACCGACGACGCCGTGGACATAAGCGAGCTGCGCAACATCTACGAGACCTACAACCGCAACAAGATGTCGCTCGAGGCCAAGACGTCGAACATAATGATGATGAGAATGGCGTCGCTGTCGCTGGGAAGTATCTTTGCCATACTGCTAACGATGCTTCTGCCCAAGGACTTTGCAGGCGACACCACCGCCAGCGCTGCCATCAAGGTGGCAGGCAGCATCATAGCCATAGGCTTCTCGTGGATCATAGTTGACGTGAAGAACCGCAGCCTCATACAGCGCAAGGACCAGAACGAGCGCTTTTTCAGGAAGAAATACTGCTGCCCCAAGTGCGGCTACCACTTCGGCACAAAGCTCTATGAGAACATCCTGGCCGAGGGCAAATGCCCCAACAGCAGCTGCAAGTGCAAGTTCAAGGGAAAATAACAACCTTAAAAAGACATCATATTATGAAACACACAAGCATGATTAAGCTGATATCGCTGTCGCTGATGCTCCTGCTGGCAGCAGCGGCATTTCCGCAGAAGACCTACGTGGTGTCGGTCGGCATAGGCGAATACAAGTATCCGCAGGTGGCCCCGCCCCTGCCCTGCTCGGTGGGCGACGCCCGTGCCGTGTCGCGCTTCTTCTACAAATACAACGGCAGCAGCGTGTTCATGCTGCTCAACTCCAACGCCACGCGCGACCACATACTGAGAGTGCTCAAGTCGGAGTTTGCCAAGTCTACGCCCAACGACGAGATAATCTTCGTCTACAGCGGCCACGGCGTGCAGGGCGGACTTACAACCTACGAGACCAAGGACGCCTCGAGCCTCATCACATACAACGAGATACAGAACATCATGAAGTCGGCCAAGGCCCGCCGCAAGGTGATTCTGGCCATGGCATGCTATTCGGGAGGACTAACGCTGAAGAACAGCAACGGCGGCAGGACGCCGCGGCGCAGCACGCAGAAGACAAGCGTGATGCTCTACACGTCGAGCCGCGCCAACGAGGTTTCGTGGGAAAGTCCCGACATGACCAACTCATTCTTCATCAGCCGCATACTCGAGGCCTTCAGGGGCGCCGCCGACAGGAACGGCGACAGGAAGGTTACGGCGCGCGAGCTGTTCAACTATGTCAACCCGAGAGTAATCAGCGACACTGAAGGCCAGCAGCATCCGCAGATGTGGGGTAAATTCGACGACAGCATGGTGGTCGTTTACGTAAAATAAAAACAACTATAGCAACAATGATAATAAAATGTCCATACTGCGGCCGGCGATTCGAGCTTCAGCGCCGTCCGCCCGAAACATTCTGCTGTCCCAAATGCTCATACAAGGTGCCGTTCAGCGTGATACTGCAGGAGCAGCACTCTGAGAAGACCATGGCAGCGCCGGCATCAGGTGCCCCAGTTACGGCAGGAGGCGAGCCCCAGGGACTGCCCACGTCGGTCATCAACGGACAGGGAGACAAGACGGTGGTGGTAGAGGGCCTCAACGGCGGCCTGAAGACAAGGCTCATACCCGAGCTGCAGCAGAAGAGCAAGGGCATACTGCAGGTGAGCTTCCAGGGCATGAGCTTCGGCACGATAAACCTGCCCCACGGGGGCTACTACAACCTGGGACGCAAGAGCTCTGACAGCACCGCACAGATAAAGATAACACCCGACATAGCCATGAGCCGCATACATGCAGGCATGCGTACCGTGAAAACGCCCGCAGGGCAGATTGTCTACCAGATAACATCCGTGAAGACAGAAAACCCCGTATACGTCAACGGGCATGCCATACCCAAGGGCAAGGCTTACAGCCTGAAGACGGGCGACATGATAAAGATGGGCGAAACCCTGATGAGGTTTCAAATGGTGTAAACACTGAACAACGATAGATTATGTCACAGAACAAGACAATAGTACCGGGCGTCGACTACGACAACCCCGGAAGCAGCGAGTATGACGAGGCAGCGTTCAGCAGCCTCTACACACGTTCGGGCAACGACGTGTCCGTGGCGATGGGATTCCAGTAGCCGGATGCGGTTATCGACCACTTCCGGGAAACGGTCACATCGACGCCCGCATTGAGGGTTCCCGTAGCCAGAGCCAGTGCATTGACCCTCACGGCCGCATCTTGCGCCGGGGCCGCGTTCGCCGCGAGAACGAACAGCAGCAGTGCGAATATTCTTTTCATCGTCGTTGCGTTTAATCGTTCAGTAATCGCCGCAGCCGGCAAGCGGTCCTGCCGGAGCGTGCGGACCGGTCAATCGGCCGGATATTCGGGTACGACATTGCAGTTTTCCCATGCGGTAAAGGAATACTCCGGCTCCCGCGACAGTTCTTTGCGAGGATAATGCCCGACGAAGTTGCTCCACCAGACGGCGACCGTCTTTCCTTCGGCGCCCTTGAACGTGCATCGGCTTCCTATCGGAACCACGAACGCCTGCTTTTCGTAGTCCGTCCGGTAATCGCCGTTGCAACTCATCTCGACGAGATCGACATGGGTATAGATGTAGACGGCTTCCTGCACGAAGTCCACGTAGAGCGTATCCCGGAAACTTTTCATGGGATGGCGGTACGGGTTTTCCGCTGAAACGAACTGCGTGAGGCCGCGGTCCGCATACCATCCTCCGACTCTCGATCCGTCCACCGGTCTGAGGGGCACGAGCGGCCCGTCGTCCAGCGACAATATCATCACGCGGCTGTCTTGGGCCGTATAGGAGGAGCTCCACTTCACGACCGTCATGTTCTCTGAATCGACGCCTCCCCGTCCTCGGTGGGTCGTGCCGCGTTTCCAGTAGGTATATATCGTCAGGAGGTTGTAAAAGTCATGCGTAAACGTTTTCGTGTAACGGTACCCGCTTGTATTGCTTACCTCCACTTCGTAGACGAGCCGGTAATTGTCGGCGGTAAACACCTCTCCGGGGATGTAGTCCACCGAGAAACTGTACACGCCCGAAGGGTCGTTCAGCGGGAGGGTGACGGACGAGGTGAGCGGCTGCCCGTTGAAGAGGAAGGCTCCGTGCTGGCCTTGTAGAAGGCGAACCGTCGCCGAGAGGTCGCCGGCCTTTTGCGGGTCGTCTACGGTGATCGTAAGCTGCCGGCCGGGATCGTACAGGCAGTACCCCTCGAACTGGTAGCCCTCGAAAGGGAAGTTGTCCGAAATCCCGACCTCGAACGCATCTACACGGGTATCGACCACGTTTTCGCCCTTGATGACGATATTGAGCGTATATACCGTATTGCGGCGCACGTCGAAGTTGGTCGTGTTGTTCTCTCCCAGATATACGTCGTAGGTCAGCAGTTTGCCTTCGCGCTGTGCCTTGATCCGCAGGAAGGTAGCCCCTGCGGGTGCGTTGTCGGCGCACTTCTGCTGCTGGGAGGCGATTCCCAGCACTTCGCCCCGGCAGTTTTCCGCCAAGAAGAACGTGCGCGACGCCTTGCGGTTCTCGTACGGTGCCATCGCCGACAGTTCGGAGGAGCACAGCTCCCGGGCCTGCTGATCCTCCGCAAACAGCGTGGTGACGCCTGCCATATCCATCATCTGCACGGATTGCAGCTTCAGGTTGTAATTGGTCCCGTAGAAGGAGATGTTACAGACGATTTTGGCCACATTGCGCCGAACGGAGACCGTAATGCTTTGCGTTTTCGGCCCGACCGTACAGGCCGCCCGGCCGGACATGGGCAGCGAAGCGTAGTTCCGGGGCATGCGGAACTCATAGGCCAGCAGCGCCCCGCGGTCCATCGCGCCCATATCTTCGTGCAGGTTGGCCACGGCATACACCTCGTATTCCCCGACGGGGACGGAACACGCCAGCACACCGCCCTGCACGTAGAAATGCTGCGGCCGCGCTATCCCCCTGACGTCGTACAGGAAGACGTTGACGTCCTGCACGGCCTTTTCGTCCGCGGCCCGCGCCGCCAGACGCGGCCCCTCCTCGAGGATGTTCAGCGTGAGCCGGGCCTTCGCCCTTTCGGCCGTCCCCGCATCGTCTTTGGCACAGCTCCACGCCAGTGCGAACAGCGGTAAAATCCATATCAGTACCTTTCTCATGGAAATCTCAAAAACGGGGAGAGGCTCCGGATACTCCGTGCCCCTCTCCCTGTGTTCGTTACATGCCGAGGTTTACCTCCTGATTGATCGGGCCCTCCCAGTCGGCCGGGGTGATCGTCACGGCCACGTCGGCGCCGGTCAGCCCGCTGATGTTCACACTCACACGGCGGTAGGTGTTGCGGCTGATCGCCTTGCCGCTGTCGCCGTTCAGCTCCACTTCGTAGCTGATGGGAATCTGGTCCGCGGTCGTGGCGAAATCGCCGTCGTTGTCGTAGACTCCTTCGAGCGTCAGCAGCACGTTCTCGGCCGGATTGCTGTTTTCGCTCCCGTACACGTAGAACAGGTTGGCATATTTGCCGCTCTGCTCTTTCGATGCCTGTGTCTGGCTGAAGTTATGCACGACGGCCGCACGGTTCTCGACCCCTCCGGAGTGCTGCGTTTCGTTGAAATAGGGGGTCGAGGAGGCGGCTCGGGAGACGGTCGCCGAGGCGATCTTCACGCGGCCCGGATATGCGGCCGCGAACTTGCTGTCCGTGGCGGTCTGCACGGCGATCTTGGCCACGAGCCTTTCGATGCCGATCTGCACGTCGGTTGTCTGCCCGGCCTGCGCGATGGCCTTCATCGTCGAGCCGGTCATGGTGAATCCTCCGCTTCGCACGGCCTTGGTCGTCACCTCGTCGAAGGTGCCGTTGTAGCTCGCGGCTTCGCTTTCCGTGCTGCTTCTCAGTTCGGTCAGGTCAGCCACATTTGCCGGGTTGCCGGAGTTGGCTACGACGTAGAACTTGTACAGCTCGCCCGGTTTGGCGTCCGGTACGGGGATGGTGGCCGCCTGTCCGGAGATCTCCGCGGCGGAGAACCTGCGCTGCAGGACCGCACGGTCGCTTCCGTCGAAGACGAACAGCGTGAGGGAGCCTATCTTCTTTTCCCAGCTTTCGGCCGCCGCTGTCGTGCCGAAGAAGGCGCGGGTCATCGCGGGCGTCTTGTCCGTCAGGGTGATCTTCACTACGCCGCCCTTCGCGGTATCCGCGATCTCGTCGGCGTCTTTGGAACACGAGGCCAGCATGGCCAGAGCGGCCGCAGCCGCCAGAAACATCTTTTTCATAAGATTGGAATTAATAGATTTTATGCCGCATGCCGCGGCGGTTAGTAAAAATGGACCGGTCGATGGCCGGCCTTGCTACACGCCGCCCCGGACAAAGGTGTGCCTGATTGTTGTTGAACGTCGGACTGCGGGCCTAATCGGGAGCGCGTATCCGGATGTAGACGATCCCTGCCGCCGGCAGCAGTTGCACCCCTGCGATGACCGGCGTCGCCTCCGGACCGAAAAGTTGCGGGCAGAGCAGCGCGTGCAGGACGCACATGGATATTCCGAGCAGATAGCCGCCTGTTTGTATCATCATTGCTTTCATGGTACGGCTATCTTTTCAGGTTCTCCGTCTGTCCCCGCTGTTCGGCCATGCCCAGCTCGAAGTTGCGTCCCTTTCGGTGTTACTTCGATAGGCTCGTGGGCTTTTAGTGGTTGCAGTGGTTT
>ENA-ORTJ01002172-ORTJ01002172.1-human-gut-metagenome-genome-assembly--contig:-NODE-2172-length-10784-cov-7.299935_pt1 | contig 10784 bp, 8 predicted proteins | sample MGYA00242069_ERZ509187 | MGnify/ENA primary metagenome ERZ509187 (study PRJEB26280, sample SAMEA2338779) | human gut metagenome | biome: human gut; feature: human-associated habitat; material: faeces... | reverse complement strand
CCCCCCGATCCCGCCGCTCGGCTCCATGAGCAGGGCGAGCACCCGCTGTCGCAGTCCCTGTGCTTTGACGCTGCTGCGCAGACCTCGGTGTGGACGCTGAATCTTCTGGACGAAGCCCTCGCCGCACAGGTGCGGCCGCTGCTTGCGGGCTGCACCACGCTGGAACTGCACGGCGCGCCCCTGCAGATGGAGCCGCTGGGCAGCCACTCGGTGGAAAACGGCCTGCAGCTTCTGCTGGCTGCGCGGGAGGAGCCTGCCAGCCGGACAAGGCTGTGGTTCCGCACCCCCTGCGCCTTCAAGCAGGCGGGACGCTACGCCATCTACCCGCAGGAATTCCTGCTGCTGCAGAGCCTTGTGCTGCACTGGAACACCGCATTTCCGGATTGCCAGCTGAGCGACCCGGACGCGCTGGACGCTATCCTGCGCGGTCTGCACATCCTGGATTACAACCTGCACACCGTCTCCTATCCCATCAAGAACACCCGCATCCCGGGCTTTGTGGGCAGCGCTGTTGTGGAGGCCCGGCTGGCCCTGCCGCTGTTGGAGCTCTGGAACGCCCTGCTCTCCTTTGCGCCCTACGGCGGCATCGGGATCAAAACCACCCTTGGCATGGGCGGCGTATCGGTGGAGCCGCTGGCCCCGCCGCAGAGGTCTCTGTGAGCGCAGGCGCTCACACCTTTTCCGCATTCTTCCCGCAAGGGGACGAAAGTGTTGAGAATGTCCCTTTCGACTTTACCCATCTTTGACCATCCTGGAATGGTCCTCCCCGCAAGGGGATAACAAAAAACAGCCATCACTTCAGTTGGAAAGTGATGGCTGTTTTTGTTATGACTTTTTGAGCCTTAAAATGCTTTGTTGCTGTCCAGTAGTTCTATGCCCACCGGGGCAGTGGCTTTACACTCTTTCAGTTTGAAGAGGTAGAACGCAACGTCCCCCAACGTCTGCTCAATGGCGCTTGTGCTGAGCGGCAGAAGCCCTGTGTCCTTTTGAAATTTAACCGCGCTGTCCGTGGCGTGGTTGATCTGGTTGCGGTACTGCTGCACGCTCTGGTAGTATACGATTCCCTGCGCCACAGTGTCTTTCCGGGTCAGATCCAACAGCAGTTCCCCTTGCTCCACTGCGGCTGTCAGATACTCCTGTGCTTCGGTCAGAGTCGCTACACGGAACAGAGCATTTCCGTTCGCCTCAGTTTTGTCCTTGGTCAGGCAGAGGTTTACGGTAAAGGGCCGTGCCTCATGGAACAAAGCAGCGCGGCAGAAGTGGTAGTGGAACATTGGGAACACCCAGCTCTTGCCTTTGTTCTGGGGCTGTAGTGCCATGTAATCCAGTGCTTTGCCGGTTGGCTGCAGAAACAGGTGACCACACAAATAGGTGGGCATTTCCTCGCTCAGGAGGGTCAGTCCCTGCTGGTACATCCGGTGGTGGGCACACCACTGCACGAGTGCCGGCAGGCTGTCTGAACGGCTGCCCATGAGGTTTTGGAACTCTGCCTCAAAGCGGTCGTTCATCAGCTCATAGAGCAGGCTGCTCAGCGTTTCCCTCGAGGCAGGGCGCTGTTTGATCTGACGGGCAATGGCCTTGAGGTCGGCCTTGAGCATCTGCACGCGGCAGAGGGCCAGATCATCCGCGAAATGGTCGATCCGGTCAAGCAGGTTCAGGATGTCAGGGTCCGTCTCACCGGTCTGTTTCATATATGCTTTCAGTTTCTCGGTCGTACCGGTGGAGAAGAACGCATCCACTGCTGTAATCAGGTCCATCAGGTTGTACAGGCCCGTGCTGTCCCGCACAACGGAACTGTTGCCCTTGAGCTCCGAGTAAAGCACTTTTTTGGTCTGAACCATGCGGATGTCCTTGAGGTAGCGGGCTACAATGAGCAGCAGCGTCGCCGTATCGCGCATTCCGCCGGACAGGTCGATGTAGAGGTTGTCATTCTCGGCCACCTGTTCCAGCACGGCAGAGATCGCACGGGTCTGGTCGGCTTCCTCCATGCTGTCGGGCACAGAGACCGCCACCAGCTGTTCCGGCTGCACGCCAAGCTGTTTCAGGAACTCATCCCTGAAATACTCCAGCGTGGGCACCTTATTGCCGGAGCCGTCTGCCGCCGGGACGGTCGGCTTTGTCCGGACCGTGTCGCTGCACAGGGCCACGATCTTGTCCGGCCGGGATGCAGGGTCCTTCCACAGGGCGCTGACCGCAGCCTCGTTGGTCTGTGTACGCAGGAAGCGGTTTTTGCTGCCCTCCGGGGCAGGCTGTGCAAAATAGGCACTCATATACAGGAGCGCAATGTTCTTCCCCATGTGTTCAGTTCTCCTTCACAGGCTTTGTGTCCTTGATGCCCAACAGCTCCCGGAACTTTTTGTTGAGATTCTTGTTGTGATAGGAAATCGTTCCCTTGTCCTTGCCCAGATATTCTGCCACGGTCTTGTCCTGCTCCGGGCGGCGTGTTGGCAGCAGCAGGGGATTCACTGCTGCGCTTTCCAGTTCCTTCGGATTTTCCGGGCCTTCGCCGCTATAAAGCGGTTCTTGCACGCAGAAGTGCACATAGTCCCGCAGAATCAGCTGGTCCCACAGAATGCCGTCCCTCTCCAGGGGGCGCAGGTCGTCGCTGCGGCCAAGGCGTTCCGGCATGTCGGGGGCCTCATTTTTCCGCAGATAGCCCAAAATGCGCGGGGACCAGAACAGCACCATATTGGCACGGGTCTTTTCTTTTTCTTCCAGGCTCATGAGCAGCACAGCCTTGTGCAGGATAGGGAAGATGTCCTCTTTCAGTTCCAGCCCATCTTCAGGAGACAGTCCCGTGTCCACGATCTCGATCGTGGTGCCGTCGTCCCGCTCGGTGTTGATGGACACCAGCGTATCTTTGTTCAGCAGAGCCTCGTGCAGGCTCCGCTGGCCGATCCTGGCAGCCTGTGCGACCGTCTTTTCCAGATGCGGGTCGCCGGTCACCATGGCACTGGTGTAACCCATCCGGTCCATGTAGTCCAACGCCTGACGGACCTTACGGGCGGTCTCCTTGCTAACGTCCATAATGCCCAGGCTCTGCGCCTCTTTCCGGGCATCTTCGGCCTTCAGGTGCCGCATGGCCACCTGCATGTAAGCACAGAAGCTGTCCTTCTCCCGTGTCGGGTCCGGCTGGTATGCCGCCGCAGCCTGGAAAAACGCCATCGAGAGGATGGTGGCATCTTCTGTCGGGAACAGCTCAAAGCACTCGGCCCAGACCCTCTTGTAGGTTTCTTCCAGCTTCGGGTCTACCGCAGCGGCCTCAGCCGGGTCGTCCCTGGCAGGCTCTTCCCGGCCATTCAGCTTTTTCAGCATCGGCTGAAAGAGGGCCTTGCGGGTGGCCACATCCACATCCCAGAGCGGCGATGCGTCGATCGCAGCCCGGAGGTTTGCACGTTCCTCGTACATCAAATTCCCCCTCCCTTACTGCTCGGCCTTGTTCTGGCTCATCCACACCAGCTGGTTGTAGACCATCTCGGCGGTATCCTTGTTGCCGTGGATGCCGCCCACGAGGCCCTGCAGGTGATAAAGCGGCGTAACATCGTGGAGAACAGACTGATCCACGCTCTGGCCGTTGACGCGCCGCATCTCGCCGTAGTAGACACCGCCTACCTCCAGTTCCTCATGGGTCGCTGCTGCGCAGGTGAGAGCCGCCAGCTGCACCAGAGGGATGGTCTTGGTACCGTAGGTGATGTCCATGTAGGCGATGCCTTTTTCCGGCAGCACGTCGCACAGGTCGCGGCACAGGCGGATCAGGGTGCTGCAGTCCTGCTCGTCCGGCATGGACAGCTCCCGGATGTGGTCCTCGGTGAAGCCCATCGCCTGCAGTTCCTCTTTGAGGTAGCCGAAGTTGCGTTGGGTATCGCCGTTCACACTGCGGATGGCGATGATGTGGAAATCGTCGCCTTCCTGCAGCGTGTTGTGCAGGACCTGCAGGATCGGGAAACGGGTCTCGATGTCGCCGGAATTGGCGGCGCTGCGGTAGGTGTTCTTGGCCAAGTCGCGGAAACCCTGCAAGGGTACGGTAGTCACGTAGATACGCTTCATAGCGTTTCTCCTTTCGTTTGTGCACGATATACGGTTGGCAGCATGGTTGTGTTGCGCCCAGTATAGCGCACCGGTAAGCGTTCCTGCAATGCACAGATTGTACGAAAAAAAAGCGGAAAAGTTTTCGGTCGGTTTTTTAGCCGATTTTTCCAACCCAGAGCCTCATAAGGTCTTGGTTATAGACCAGAAACTCCGAGTTGTTCCGGAGCCCGGTGAGGTCGTCCTGCGAAAGCACGGGCTTGGTGACCACTTCGCGGTTCTGGCCAAAGCTGAAGCCGCTGCCGCCGTGGTGCCCCATCATGCCGCCCCGGTCGTGGTGGGTGTTGAAGCCGATGGAGTTGGTCACCCGCTCACTCTCGTAGCTGGGCAGGACCTGCAGCAGGGTCTGGGCGTCGCCGCCGGCGGACGAAACGACCAGATATCGCATGGAGCGCAGCAGGCCCTCCGTGGTCAGCCCGCCTGTCCGGCTGGGAACCGCCCGGCTCAGGCTGCTGCAGAGCAGCACATAGTCGCCGCAGGCATTCAAGGCATCCAGCAGCTCGGTGCTGGCCGAGAGTCCCTGCCCCAGGCAGAGCAGAATGGTGTGGGTGCCACCCCAGTCTGCCATCTGCATCATGCCCATGCCGAACTCGCCGGGATTGATCGTGATCCTGCCGCTGCCCTCCGGAAGCCGGTCCGGGAGCACGGTGTCCTGCCACTGGGTCGGGAGCCTCAGCAGCGGGCTGTCGGTCAGGTCCCGGGCGGTGCCGATGAGCACGAAGGGGCAGCTGCTCTGGTGCTGCAGGGCCTCCACCACCGGAAAGATCCGGCCCGGCGGGCCGCAGACCAGCGCCTCCTGCGGCAGGATGCGGGCCTGTGCCAGCAGGCGGGATGCGGTGGTGGTGCCGCCATCCTGGATGTTCTTGCGGCGGGTGTTCTCTGCATCGGCGTGGGTCGTGGGCAGTGCCAGCAGGTGCATGCCCCGGTTGGAACGGAACAAAGCCATGGGTTTCTCCTTTCTTTGGTCAGGGCCGGAAGCCGTCGTAAATGAAGGGATCCGGCGAGACTGCAGGCAGGCTCATCAGGGCCTGACCCGGTTTCATGAGCTGGGAAAAGTCGGCGTCTGTCACCACCTTCTGCTCGCAGTCGGTGGTCACGGGCCGGTTGCCCTCGCCCATGTAGCGGTAGATCACGCGAGCAGTGCCGTAGCGGTCTGCGAAGGCTGCACGGGACATTGGGTCCATGACGCGCATGGTGATGAGGTTGGGGAACAGGGACATCAGGGTCTTGGCCTCTGCCTCGGAGTAGTGGCGAGTCAGCAGTTGGACGCTTTGTACTGCCGCAATAATACGTGCACCACTGCGCCCATTGTCGCCGGAAGGGTCACGTGCGAAGCTCAGGGAATCGGTCAGGGATTCGACCTTAGGCAGCAGACTGAACTCGTCCAGCAGAAACCACACCTTGTGGTTCAGGGTGGGGCTCATGCTCTGTTGCAGCATCAGATCCAGCAGCAGCCGGAACAGCGGCAGAGCTGTTCTTGCTTTGTCCGGCTCATAGAGGATAAACACCCGCTTGCCGCCCTGACGGATGGCCTGCAGGGCCGAGAACCGGCCGTCGGCTGTGTTGAAGCTGCCAATGAACAGGCGGCTGAGCATGGTGCGTACCTCGCTGAGTACACCCAGCCCCTGGGCTCCGCCGTCCCCGATAAGATCCCGGGCGGCAGAAAAGTAAGTGGGGTACCGCTCTACCAGTTCCTGCCAGCTGCCGTCGGTTCCGGTGCCGGCCCCTTCCTGTGCAAAGACCGTTGTGCGGGTGAGAAACTCGCTCAGCTCTGCGTTGGAGACCGGGATGTTGTTGGTGCGGCCGAAATCCCGCATGAAGCGTGCCGTCTGGTAGAAGATCTCCTGCGCTGCCTCCGGGAAGAAGATCTGGGTAGTCTTTTTCTTCTGTTCGGCAAACAGAGCACTGGCGATTTCACGCAAGGTAAGTTCCGGCGTATCGGAGGCATCCAGCTCCCGGAAAAGGTTCCAGCAGCTGGCAGGGTCGGTGGCCGAGACCGAGATCACCGGGTCGCCGGGGCGGCGGCAGCGCAGCACATCCGGCTTGGCCGCAAAGATGACAACGGTGTCCTGCACGCGGTCTGCGTGGGCCAGCACGGGGCGGCGGATCTGTTCCATCAGGGTAGACTTGCCGCTGCCCACGTTGCCCACCAGCATGGTGGGGTACTGCCAGCAGCTGCGGTCGTCCAGCGTCAGGCCGCCGGGCAGGTGCACCACCGGCTCCACACGCCCCGCCGTGGGTGGGACCGTTCGCTGCAGCTGCTGTCCTTCCAGAAGACGTTTCATAGGCTTTGTCCTTTCGTTTCAGGTGTTTCTGTCTTACACCCAGAGAAAGGCTCTGCCGCCGTGCCCGGTTGGAAAAACGGCGCAAAAAAAATTTTAAAAAAGCAGAAGGACCTTTTCTGCCGCATCTATGCAGTGCAGAAAAGGTCCTTTTGTTGTGTCCCCTTGCGGGGTGTGAGTTGAATCTGGCTGGGCAATGATTTATGAGCATTATCTGAATGGTTTCCGTCCCCTTGCGGGGTGTGAGTTGAATCCTTCATGTGATATTGTTCCAGCACATCTTTCAGCTATGCCGTCCCCTTGCGGGGTGTGAGTTGAATCGGCAAAACTGTCCATCCCGGAGCCGTCTGGCAGCGCCGGAACTGTTCATTTTACCAATTCTATTGTAGAGTATAGCACGCTTTCCGCCAAAATGAAAGTGCTTTTTCGCAAACTGCCTGTGCGGCCCGATGCGAACCCCCTTTCCACACGGGCCAAAGCGGCTGGTGCATCGCCACCTTCGCACACAAAAAAGGCACCCCGGCACAGAACAATCTGTGCCGGGGTGCCCTGCTTATTTGCCGGTCAGCTCTCAGCCTGACCCACTGCCAGAAACTCTGCGGCCTGGGCCGTGGTATCAGCCACGACGTAGGTGCAGCGGTTCTCCGGCTCATTTGCGCTGCGCACGCTCGTCGGCTCGTTGCCCAGCCCCAGGCAGGTGAATCGGTCGGCAGGGACACCGGCCTCCACCAGCACATCCCGCACGGCCTGTGCGCGGGCCAGAGACAATGCCTGGGCACCCTCGCGGCTGGCGTTGTCCACCTGTGCGGTGCTGCCAGCCACAATGTAGTGGGCGGCAGAAGTGCCCTTGAGCTGCTCGGCCAGACCGTTCAGTGCTGCACGGGCAGCTGCCTCATCGAGGAAAGTCGTGCTGTCGGGCTGAAACGCCACCTGCTCGGCGCTGACCTTGACGAAGGTCGGTGCGCCTGCAGCGGCCAGAGGTGTCACGGTGTGGCCGTTGTTGAGGGCGTCGCCGGACACGATGTCGGTATGGAAGGTGACGTTTGCACCCGTGCGGTCAAAGAAGGCCTGCCAGAAGCTCTTCAGCCACTGGACCTGCTGGGCACTGAGCGTGCCCTGGCTGCCCGCAACATCGCCCAGGCCGTAGAACTCCACGGCCACGCCGTTCAGCTGAGGCAGCATGGCAGCGGCGTCCAGCTGATCCAGCAGCTTGGCAGGGTCGGTGTTCAGCAGGTCGAGGTCCTGCATGGGCAGGCTGGCTGCCGTGTTGACGCCGGAGTGCCGGATAACCATCACCTTGCTGTCGGCCGTACCGGCGGACAGCATGCGGCTGGCGAGAGAAATGGCGGAGATCAGATCGGTCTCAGGGGTGGTGGCTGCAGCGCCCTGGACCGCCTCGACCAGCTGGTAGCGTGCTGTCTTGTCGGCTCGGGCCTGCTGGATGTCGTTGTTCTTGACCTGGTCAAAGCGCTGAGGACCGAGCGCAAAGGGCTTGCCATCGGCCACCACCAGTCCGGCGCTGCCGCCCGGCGTGACGTTTACGCTGTTGAGGAACTCCTCGGCGTTGGTTAGCGCAGGCATACCGTCGCCCTGCGTAAGGATGAGGGCAGTATCGGTGGCCACGGCATTGTCCGCCGCACCGTCCTTGGAGGGGATCACACTGCAGCCAGCCAGCAGGCCGACCACCAGAGAACCAGCTGCCACCATGGTAGCCATGCGGGTAAGCATCTTCAGCTTCATAGCGTTTCCTTTCGTTCGGGAGGTTTGCGTCTTACACCTCAGAAAAGGCGCTGTCTGCCTTCCCAGTTGGAAAACAGGCAGCTTTTTTCTGAAAAAAATCTGTTTTGGGGTCAAGATGCCATTGCGGCAGGCACTTCCTCTGCGGCAGGCTCTGCCTCAAGGCGGAGCACCGGCTGTTCCGGTGCAGCCTCAGCCAAGGCAGGGGGCAGCAGCATGGCCTGCCAGTGCTGCTCGTCCAGCAGGTCGTCCAGACCCGCGCTGTGCAGCAGGGCCTCTGCGGCCTCTACGCTGCCCAGTTCTTCGGCCAGCTTCATGCGTGCGGACAAGCGGGCCTGCCGGGCCGCAATGCTCAGGCTCTTGAGCTTTGCCTGTGCAAAGCGGTAGTCCTGGAGATCCGGGTCAAAGTTTGCAGCCGCAAACTCTGCATGGCTGATGGCGCTGTCGGTGTCGGCAGCCAGGTCCTGCAGATCCAGGCGCTGGGCCTTCAGGCTGTCCAGCTGGCTGCGGTGGTCGCTGAAAAAGCCGATGGCGTAAGAGCCTACGCTGGTGGCGATGGGCAGCAGCATACGGATGTACTGGCCCACCATGTAGAGGGTGGGGTTCTCCGTTGCTCCCAGGGCCTCCACACTTATGAGCGTGGACACGATGCAGAAACCCGCGAAGATTGCAAAGGCTCCGACGGCCGTGCCCAGAAGTGCGCTGATGCGGCGCTTCGTCGCCCGCTGATCACGGGGCAGCATGTCATCCAGCTGGCCCTTGAGTTTGCCCGCCAGCATGGGGCAGGCATCCAGCAGCAGGGCGATGGAGGCAGCCACCAGCATGGCCATTTCGGGCCGCTCGTCGAACAGGCTTTCGGTGTAGAGGTGGACGGTCATAAGGTCCGTGGCCACAAAGAAGGCGGTCACGGGGATCGCGATGTGGTCCAGCAGGCTGCCCTTGGTGCGGCCCTGTTTCTGGATGTCGTGGAGCTTTTCGGTCACGTTGGTGTGTTCACCCATGTACATAGTTGTACCTCCTGGTCTTATCTTGTGTTTCGCTGCGGACGTCAGGCTTCCAGTTTCTGGATGCGGGCATTCACGTCAGCAAGCTGCTCTTCAATGAGCTTCTTGCTGGCGCGGAGGTTTTCCACCTGTAGTCGGAGATCCGCCTGCAGGTTCAGTGCCGATGCATGGTGCTGATACCGGGTCTCCACAAGGCTGGAGATGGCCAGTTGCTGGGCTTTCAGGCGGACCAGCTCGTCGAACACCGGGGTGTGCTCGTCAAGGTCCAGCTTCTTGACCGCGTCGGCAGCCTGCTCCAACACGCCCGCGAACATCTCTGGGTCATCATACTCCGGATAGCTTGCACAGCTGCTGAAATCTCCCGGGTATCCGTACAGCATGTGATGGATGATCGTGCGGTGTGCGTAGTCGATCTCGGTGCGCTCACGGCCCTGCTCGGGCAGCTTGGCGCTGTCAGCCTTCTTGAACGGGTTCTTCATGCCAGTACCTCCTCAATCTCCATGGCCTGCGCAACTTTCCGGGCGGAAAAGTCCGGATGAAAGCGCGGGATCTCCTCATCGCTGATCACACGGAACTTGCCTGCCTTGCTGTACTTCACAAGGCTTGCGTTCGCACGGCAGTAGACTTCATTGATCTGTGCCTCGGCATCCAGCAGCTCTGTCCGGATGGACGCGGCCAGCTCCTTGCGTTCACTGGCGGCACGGGCACGGCGCTCACCGGCTTCGCGTGCAGCACGCCGTGCTCCGGTGGAGCGGGGGCTGCTGCTGTTGCCGCTGCCGCCGGTCGGCTCAGGCATCGCCTTGAGTGCAGCGGCCTTGGGTCCCAGAGACTTGCTGAGCTGTGCAAGCTTGGCTGCTTCCAGCGTCTCAAGTTCTCGGCGGACGCGCTCGTAGTAAGCTCCAGCTAACACGTTCTTGCCGTCCTCGGTCTTGAAGTCGGTCTTGTGGACCAATGCGTCCGCAAGGCCGCGCAGACGGAGGAAGTTGTCCTCCTTCCAAACGGGACTGTCCTTCTGGACACCCTTCTTGGTTTTCGGGTAAATCAGCATGTTGTTCGCTCCTTTTCACTTGCTGTGGGGCTCTTCACTCTCTGTAAGCCTTTTTGTGTTTAGAAAGTTGGAATTTTGATCGGATTTTTTGTTTTGTTTATTCTGTGTCGTCCTTACATCTCAGTAAAGCCCCTCGTTCCTGTCCAGTTGGATTTTTCTGTCGTTTCTATTTAAATATTCCACTTTTTTATCGCTGAAGTGTCCATCGCTGTGCTGCATGGGCGGTATTTTTCTTTTATGGGTAACGCACCTTGAAAATTTCATGAGCCGACCGGACGTGATACCGACTTTCCGTCAACGCCGCTGCGCAAACAGGGGCAGGAACTTCGTTCGGAGCAAACGGTGACCCACATACATGAGCAGCACAACCTCTACTTATTTTTTTTTGCGCCTTAACAATTCGGAAACAATTACCCAGAAACGGTTTTGAGCGCAGCGGTAGAGGACAAGAACCGTCCCGTGGCCACAAATTTTCAATTCTTGAAAAATTTCTGTCCATCCGGGACTTCACTTCTCAAACTCTTGCGAGTTTTCTAAGTGATCTTGTTGGGGTAGCTCTTGTCGGGGCAACGCCCCTCCATCTGCTGTCGCAGACCGCGCTGCCGCTTAAAAGCCCCACTGGGGCTT
>ENA-ORTJ01002161-ORTJ01002161.1-human-gut-metagenome-genome-assembly--contig:-NODE-2161-length-10845-cov-4.491844_pt1 | contig 10845 bp, 10 predicted proteins | sample MGYA00242069_ERZ509187 | MGnify/ENA primary metagenome ERZ509187 (study PRJEB26280, sample SAMEA2338779) | human gut metagenome | biome: human gut; feature: human-associated habitat; material: faeces... | reverse complement strand
ACCTTTCAACAAGAGAATCGGGCTGATGAAAAGAGAAAGAACACACCGCACTCTTTCCAAATTGGACAAAGTGGGTAGCGACGCTTTGAACTCTGTTCAACTAAACGAGTTAATTCTCCAACTAAATAAGTACCTTCATCACTTTTAATATCAAATTCAATGACTTCATCCGGAATGGCATTTTCAATAAATACTGGCTTTCCTTCATGGAACGCAATTCCCTCACCATTAATTCCCCATTTTTTTACTGTTGTTTTCATATTTTTTATACACAGTTACGACAAACTCAAACGTAACCTCTAACCTTTCTAATTGTTTTACACGATCAAGTCCAACTTGACTCGTTTTATATCGATATGGTGTCATTTCCAGTAAAGACCATACATCATCTACCATCTTTTTTTCCTGAATAATTTCCTGGTTTACCAATTCATATTGTTCTAGTATTTCAGGCATTTCATTTTCGTATGGTGTGTCATACAATACTTCTTTTAATTCAAAACAATGCTTAGGACCCGGACCTACTACGATCCAATATCCATTTTCTTTTAGTATACGATAGATTTCATCTTGACCTAAAGGCACAAAAATACTTGTAACACAATCTATGCTCTCATCTAAAAAAGGCATATCAAATAAACTACCCACAATATATTGCGTATGTTTATCTTGTTTAGACGCATGAAGAATCGCTTCCTTGCTCAAATCAATCCCATAACTATGTTCAAAGTTCGCCCCTATCTCTTTTGTATAGTAACCCTGACCACAGCCAGCATCCAAATAAATAGATCCATTAGCCTTTCCCTTTACATATTGACGCATAAAATCATAATAATCTTTTTCTAAAAAATCTGTACGCGCTTTGACCATTAAAGCGTTGTCCCCATGATTCTTTGTCTGTTTACGTGATAAGTTCACATAACCTTGTTTGGCACAATCAAAAGAATGATTATTTTCGCATCGAAATGTTTTATTTTCTTTTATTAGTTTCTTTTTACACACCGGACATATCAACATAAAAAGATTATAACATAAAAGAAAAAGAGAAGCGCTATATTTCACTTCTCTTAGAATAAATCTTCTTCAACCTTAACTGGATGTACCCAAATATCTTCTGTATTATCTATACAATCTTGTACCATCTTGTCAAAGTCCCATTTTGCCTCATATTTTTCACACTTATCCACACGAGGTTTAGTAACTGGATTCTTTGGTGTAAAAATCGTACAACAATCTTCATAAGGAAGAATACTTGTTTCATAAGTTCCAATTTTTTTAGAAAGATCAATAATTTCAACTTTATCCATACAAACAACTGGACGAATAATCGGCATATTTGTGACATCATTGATTGTAAGCATACTCTCTAAAGTTTGACTTGCAACCTGTCCAATCGATTCGCCTGTTGCGATAGCTTGAGCATGTCTTTTCTTAGCTAGGCCTGTCGCAATACGCATCATCATACGACGCATCAATGTGATCGCATAACTTTCATCCGCATTTTGATAGATTGCCAATTGAAGATCTGTAAATGGAACAACATGAACTAAAACATCACCTTGATAACCAGATACAAGTCTAGCTAGTTCCATTACTTTTTCTTGTGCATTTTGTGAAGTATATGGAGGTGAAGCATAGTGAATACATTCTATGTGTACACCACGTTTCATCATTAAATAGCAGGCAACTGGAGAATCAATTCCACCACTTAATAAAACCATGGCCTTTCCTCCAACACCCACTGGATATCCACCCGCACCTTGAATACGATCTGTCATAATGTAGGCTGCATCCTGGTGTACTTCAACAACAATTTTTACATCCGGATTATGAACATCCACTTTCCAGTCACTGTTCTTTAAAATCTTAGTTGCAACCCTACGATTAATATCGTCTGAAATATATGGGAATAATTTATCACTACGACGTGCAGCTACCTTAAATGTTTTTGGTGTTGTTAAATCTAAAGATTCATAACAAGCATCAATGATTTGATCTAAATCTGGTTCCACTTTAATAGCTAATGAGAAGGAAGATATTCCAAAAACTTTAGCTAAAATATCACTAACCTGCTTAGAATCTTCATCATGAAGATAAATATACATACGGTCGTGCTGTTTTTCAAATTCTAATGTTGGGAATGCTTTTAAAGCCTTACGAACATTGTCATAAAGCGCCTTAATAAAGTTGTTACGGTTTTTTCCTTTTAAACTCAATTCGCCATAACGAATTAAGATATGATTATAACGATAAGCCATAATTCTCTATAATCTCCTTACATGTTTCTATAAAATATTTTGCCTCTTCCAAAGTATTCTCATAAGAAAAAGATAAACGAATTCCATGTGTCGCATCAAATTCCGACTTGTGCATAGCCAATAACACTTCAGAAGCATTCGTATTTTGTGATGAACAAGTACTTTTTGCGGATACACAAATTCCCTTTTGATCCAAAGCGTTCAATAAGACTTCACTTGTGATTTGATCAAATGAAATATTAAGAATATAAGGAATCGCATCTTTTGGCGAATGTACATGCGCACCATTGATTTTAGCTAATTCTTCACGTAAATATTGATTGATTTTTAAAACATGATCATAAGCCTTTGATTGTTCCTCTAAAGCTAAACGAATTGTCTTTGCCAAAACAATATTTGCCGGTGCATTCTCTGTTCCACCACGAAGTCCTTGTTCCTGTTGTCCACCTTGAATGATTGGAACAAGTTGAATCTTCTTTTTCTTCATTAAAATGGCACTACCCTTTAGACCATGAATCTTATGTGCAGAGATCGTAGCCATATCTAGTTTTTCAAAAGGAATATCAATTTTTGAAAAACTCTGTACACAATCCACATGAAATACACACGTTGGATTTTGGTGTACAATTTTTTCTAGTTCTAAAATAGGATTGATAGCTCCCATTTCATTATTCACATGCATAACCGATACTAAAATTGTATCTTTACGCATATGAGATTTTAAGCATTCTGGTGTAACAATTCCCTCTTCATTAATTGGAAGAAATTCAACTTCAAATCCAAAACGCTTCAAAAACTCCATCGCATGACGAACACTCGAATGTTCGACGTTGCTTGTGAGTACATGATGACCTCGATGTTCATTGGCCAAGGCATATCCTACAATAGCTAAAGTGTTTGATTCACTAGCAGCTGATGTAAAGATAATTTCACTTGGATCTACATGAAGCATAGAAGCAATATTTGATCGACTTTTTTCCATGAGCGAACTTGCCTGGCGACCAGCCGCATGCAAACTATCTGGGTTGCCATAACAAATTTCTAACATTTGCCCATAAACACGACGAACCTCTGTACGTACAGAGGTTGTCGAAGCATTATCAAAATAAATCATTACTGCACCTGGTTCATGACTGCAGGATCTTTTTGAGCTACTAACTTCTCATAAATTCCTGGGTGCATGTTTTCGATTGCTTGAATCGCAATCTTAAGTGCACGAGTATATTCTCCATTTTGGAAACATAACTCAGCACGAGTTAAATCCGAATCCATTTGTGCATGCGTACTACGGAAACGGTTACCAAACACAATCGCATTTTCTACCATAACGGCAACACCGACTAAATTGTTTGCGTTATTGTATAACTTATATACAAAGTCGATGGCATCCTGCAAATCTGCATTTAATGTTTGTACATCTAATGGTGAGTGATCCAACACTACACGAACACGTTGAATCAAGCGTTCGCCTTCTTTTAAATCTGCAGAAAATTGAGATGAGATACTAGGTAAATGACGTGTTACTGTATTTAAACGTACTTCATTTAAAATCAATTGTAATTTTGTCAATTGTTTTTTAGCACGTGATTCATCACTGCTTGCTCCCACTAACATCTCTTTCATATCCTTGACTTGATCGTGGAATTCATTAACATCTTCTGAAAATTTACGATAACCATGAACTACATCTACGCTAGGACGTTGATTTTGCTTCAATTCTTTTTGAATTTCATCACGACGATTTGATAAATCTTCCATTTGGATTTGTGCCAAAGAGAAGCGGTGTGTCCAATCTTCTAGACCAAAACGATCTTTAATATTGGCATAAAGCGCCATAATTTCCTCAAGTTCCTGACCAATGACATTAACTAGATCTAAATTAGATTGAAGACTTACATGGATTTCATCATAAGCTTCTTTTTCATTCGTTACATCATCTTGTAATGCTAGAATGTGATCTCCAATGATTTCCAAGTTTTCTTGTGCCATTTCAAATTCACCTGCATCCAATTGATCAATTGAACTAGACAAAGCACTTTGAATGGTTGTTAATTTTTCTTCTGGTTCTAAATAAGATAAGTCGATATCTTTTTCCTGTAATTCCTTAATGTGCAAACGAACTTCGTTAATTGCACGAGGCAATACATTTTTGGCCTTTTCATAGAGTCCAGGGAAGGCTGCAATTTTAGAGCTAATCTCATCCACCATTTTTGAGATTTTTTCTTGTTCTTCCTTTGCCTTGTTAAATTCTGAAGCAAACATCCACTCTTCAAAATTAGAGAATTCATTTTCAATTTCCTCTAAGCATGAATCTACATAATTAACAGATCCATAAAATGAAGAACGATTATCTTGGTAAACAGTTTTCACATTACGGAAACGCTCTTTTAAAGCATTTGCCGATTCACGAACCTCTGTTTCACGAGCCAAGATGTGATCTAATGACTGAGTAACAATACGAATTCTTTCTTTTGTCTCATCCATCATTGTTTCTAAATCGTCCATAGCTCGCATAGATTTACGAAGACGATGTCTAGAAACATAATCATCTGCTTCATTAAACAAATCATCACAAGCACTTAAGTTTTTTTGACAAGTATCATATTTTGGAGTCAAGCTTTTCACTTTATCCATGATATCATCATTCACTCTTGCGAATGCCGATGCTTTGTTGAATTTGTAGGCCAAGGAATTGTTACGAATTTCATTCATTTCGATTTCAAGATCTGAAAGTCGTTTCGACGCCTTTTTACGTTTGATCATACGCATAATGATCCAAATCAAAATCAAGACTAGAATTGCTATACAAAGATAGATAATTACAGTCACAGAAAGTTGATTTCGAATGAACGCGTATACTGATCGAAAGAAATTCAAAACACTATCCATAGTGGTACCTCCTTGCAAACCATTCTTATTATAGCAAAACTTCAAAATCATTGCATCATTTTCTTGATTTTATTAATGTTCTTTGATATGATACATAGGCATAAATTGATAGCAGCATACAAAGTTAAAGGATATGCGTTGCAGCCTTATTAAGCGATATGAGTAAGCTAATAGCTGATAGCGGAAAATATCATTGTCAACACAACCTTTAAAGATTTGTACTGTTATTGTTTTGTGGATGATATAAAACAATAGGAGGAAAAATTATGTCAAGAAACACAGGAAGCGTTTGGAAGAAGTCACGCCGTCTTGGATTCTCAGTATTAGAAACTGGTGAAGAATTAACTCGTCGTAACACAATTCCAGGACAACACGGAAATGCTCGTCGTCCAAAATTAACAAACTACGGTATCCAATTACAGGAAAAACAAAGAATTCGTCACACTTACCAATTAAGTGAAAAACAATTCTACAACACTTACTTAAAAGCAAGTAAAAAAGCTGGTTCTGCTGGTGAAAACTTCTTAGTAATGTTGGAATCTCGTTTAGATAACATCGTTTATCGTATGGGATTTGCACGTACTCGTCGTGCTAGCCGTCAGTTAGTAAACCACGGACACGTATTAGTAGATGGTAAGAAAGTAGATATCCCTAGTTTCCAAGTAAAACCAGGACAAGTTATCGAAATTCGTGAACGCGCTAAAAACTTAAGCGTAATCAACGAAGCTTTAGAAGCTGCAACAGCAACTGTTGATTTTGTTGAAGTAAACAAAGATGCTAAGAAAGGTACTTATGTTCGTTACCCAGAACGTAAAGAACTATTCACAGCTCAAGAAATCAACGAATTGTTAGTAGTAGAATTCTACAACCGTTAATCTTAGGCATAGAAAAAGAAAGAAGCGAATTGATCGCTTCTTTTTTTGTGGATGTGTTTTCTTAATTCATGTATTTTATCTGTTGATCAACGTAGAAAATCAACTTTTTCAGCTACAAAGCCATAGTTTAGATATACCCTGTCATCCTTCTGGTATTTACGCGAATGAATACGACCATTAATTCCTACATAATCTCCAATCTTACACGAAGCACTTACAGTTTCTGCAAGACCTCGCCATACTTCAACGACCACATCATCACTTTCATAAACACCTTCTGAATTTGGAAAATTACGCTGCACTCGAATTGGAAGCTCGCAAGTCTTTAATCCATTGCTTGTCTCCTTTAATATTGGCATGTCCGTAATTTTTCCCACGATACTAAACGCATTCATAATTGATTATCCTCCTTCAATTCTGACCACCATATTTATCACCATCCTTCTTCAATGGTATTCTACAAATATGTCACATATAAAACAAACGACCTATCTTATCTATAGGTCGTCTTTTTATGCGTTTTACATGCGTTTTTCCCCTCTAATTCGTTTAAAAAAACACAAATTAGATCAGATAGAGTCATTCGGAAGAATTTTTGTCACACAAGAATGTGAGAAATCCAAATCCTTAATATAGGCATGTACCTGCTCAATTTTCATATTTTGAATGCTATTTAAATTTTCAATATAGTCGTATTCCTCAAAGTGACTTCGAAGTAAATCATTGGCCAAGCCATCAAAATGATCTAAGCCACGCAAATTATTTGCGATTGCCTGTGCATGCAACGACTGATAGTCTTCATCAGAAATCGACTTATTCTGTACAAGCTCATTTACAAGTTCAATAAAGGCATTTGGATTTACTGTTTGAGCATAAAACAAGATATAACTATGATCCAAAGTAAAGTCTGCTTCTGCACCTACAAACTGTGTAAAGATTCTTTGATCTAGCCATTCCTGAAATTTAGGATTTAAAGGACCCATGATAGAATCTAACCACATATTCACTGCAAAATCTTTTTCGAATGCTTCTGCCTTTGTCTTGCAAGCATCCATCTTATATCCAACACATACAAATGGCTGATGAATATCCATATGATCGACATACTCTTTGCGATTTACTTCCTTTGGCTCTTTTTTAAAGACACGCTCAATCTTTTTATTTAACTTACTCAACACATCTTTTTGACATTCCTTGATCCAATCCATGATTTCATTTGTATCTTTTCCAGTTACACCCACAAGACACAATTTACTAGGATCATAATTTAATGCATAAAATTGTTTTAAATCCTCCATGCTCATATCTTGAATATCTTCTTTTGAACCGAGTACATCCACTTTCATTGGATGATATTGAAATAAAGAAATCAAAGTTTCTTTAAAAAGACGTTGTTCAGGCGATTGTTGATACATATCATATTCACTAAGAATAATCCCCTTTTCTTTTTCAATCGTTTCATTTGTCACATCTAAATTTTCGACAAAATCCAATAAAAGTTTTAATGGCTTTTTCACATCCGCCGTAGTCGAAAAATAAAATGCCGTTTCTGTATAAGAAGTATATGCATTTGTAGAACACTGTAAGTTCGCAAATAAATCACTTACATCTTCTCCATCCAAATAAAACATTTGATGTTCTAAATAGTGCGCAATCCCACTCTTATGTCTAATCACTTGCCCATCTACTCTTTGATCAATATCAAATCCACCTACTTTAGCTCCTAAAAGAAATAGTGATTTTTGATAATCCGGTTTATGAACAAGAATCACCTGTAAACCATTTGACAACGTTTCTTTTTTAATATCCAAATTATAATTCATTTTCTTTCTCCGCAACAATGGCCACTGAAGCCAAATTCAATCGTAAAGCAACACGTGAAATATCTTCCTTTGTCACCTTCATAATTCTCTCAATTCTTTGCTCAGGCGTGAGCTGGCGATGTAAAAGATCATCTAAAAAAGCTTGCGCAATCAAAGATTGAGCATGATCTAATCCACTAATAATACGGTCCTTATAGTCCATCTTTGCGATTTCTAAATATCGATCATCATAATCCATATTCAATAATCGATCTATTTGTGTTTCTATCAAATTTAATACTTTTGTGACATCCTTACGATTCACACCCGTATGAATTAATAAAGCTCCATCAAAGCGAATAATAGAAGAGCTTATAGAATAACATAGACTATTCTTTTCACGAATTTCATCAAACATTAAATTCTTCTGGCTTTGCCCCAAAATACTATTTAAAATGAGTTCAGCCTCATAATCCGAACTTGAAATATCAACACCTGTCGAATAGACTTGCGAAATACAAGTTTGCGCAATATCCTTTTCAAACGTTTTATAGCTTGTTTCTACTACAGGAAGCAATGTTCTTTCGGATATAAAAGCACAATGTGAATCTAAACTATCAATATAATCATACAATTCATCCGTTACATAACCACAGATATAGAAGTGTTTTGCCATATCCATATATAGCGTATAGACTTTTTTTACATCGTCTAAAGTAAGTGTCTCTAAATCTTTTAAACTTCCCTGCATTGGAATTGAAATTGAATGTTTATCATGTGCCATCTCAAAGGCATACATACATGATAAATTAGCAGGATCATCCATTTGTGCCAATAATCTATTTTTTAATAAATACACAGATTCCTTAAAGTTTTCCTCATCCAATACAGAATGAAACAGAACTTCATCCATAATATCTTTAATTTTATCTAAATAACTTTTATCTTCAATCCAGTCTGGACGGACAAACTGAAAACGAACATCGAGTTGAACAAGATCTCCATAAGATGTTAAACCATAAGACACCTTCGTTCCATAAGCACGATTTAAGGTAGAAGCTAATTTTTGTTTCGAATTCATTTTCTGCGTTTTCGCCTTCATCATATACACAAGCACGTTTAAGGCACTGATTGTATTTCGATGAAAAGGCATCATGGTTTTACAAGAAACATAAACATCACTAAATTTTTGCGTTTGTATATAGTTCATAAGTAAACCTCCTTGAAAATATATTAATAATTCTACCACAAAAACAAAAAAAAAGGCTAGAATTCAATCTAGCCTACGTGAACGTATCCAATTAATGCCTTGTCACAAGAAACGCTTGCTACAACAGTCTGGCTTCCGTTCCATCCACCGTGAACTGCTTGTCCGTTTCCAATGTAAATAGCGACATGTCCTGAATAAACAATAATGTCACCTGCAACTGGACTTGATGTGATTGTACCAAGACTCAAATAGTTTTCTGGCCAACCGTGGAAATTAATTCCTACAGCTCTCAAAGCATTAGTTACTAACATTGTACAATCTTGTGTAGTTCCTACTTGTGCTAATGCAGCAGCAGCGATTGCTGAACTGTTCACACTTGGGGTTGGAGCTACATAATCATTAGCTGGAGCACTAGGAGTCGATGTCTGTGCTGGCGCTTGTGTTGTAGTTGTTGTACTTTGAGCTGGAGCACTTTGAGTAGTTGTTTGTGCTGGAGCCTGAGTCTGAGATTGAGTCGTTGTATCTTGAGTTGGAGTTGTTTCCTCAGAAGGGGTTACTTCAGTCGCAACACCATTTTCATCAATCTTATATCCATCTTTTTCGGCATTTTTAATCAAATTACCATTTTCATCGAACGCATATTTAGCACCTTCGATTTCAACGATTTGATTCTTAGTTACTTCACCGTTTTCTGCATAATACAATTTTTGACCGTTGATCTCTTGCCATCCTGTACGGAATGTACCGTCTTCTTGAGTGAAATATGTTTTTCCGTCTACATCAAATTGACCTGTAGCCATCTTTCCATCTTCACCAAAGAAATACTTCTGGCCATCGATTTCCTGCCATCCTGTTACACAATTTCCATCGGCATCAAAATAATATTTTGAACCATTTTCTTCAACCCAGTTTGTTGAAGTTTTGTTTCCCTTTTCATCGTAGTATGATTTACCATCATTACTCCAACCATGAAGAAGGACACCTTCTTTTTGGAAATTATACTCACTACCCTGAATAGTTACAGAACCCGTTGCAGCAGTTCCGTCTTGTTGGAAATAGTAAGTTTCATCTGAAACAGTCTGCCATCCAAACTGCATTTCTCCATTATTATTAAAATAATAAAGTTCCTTATCGATTTTTGTTAAACCAGTAGCTGTCTGACGATTTGATTTTAAAACATAATAACGATCTGCGCCTTCACCATGCCATCCTGGTTGAACTTCTTTAGCATACATTGTCGAAACAATTGGTCCAGAAGTCAATAGACATAGGCTTACGGCTAAAATTTTACTGTGCTTTTCGATAAAATTCATCATATCACCTCTTCGTTACAACAACTGAAGTTTAACAAGATTTAATTTTTGTTGCAAATTTTCGCAAAAAAATCATTTGCACTTTTTAGTAATTGATTTCTTAAATATTTCTTAATAGCCTTTATATAAAGCATCTCAATATAAATTGTGGTAAATTGTGTGATTTTGTAAAAAATTGTACATAATTTATAAAATGTATAACGTTGTCTACAAATTGTGAACAAATCTATCGTGTTCTAAGATTATTCGTACCAAGCCAAAAAGCCATTGAAGAATCACTATACAAACAAGGATCAAACCGCCTATTGAAAGCCATTTTAAACAATTTATTACCAAATATACACTTGCAGAATTCATACCTTTTACAATCCAAATGGTACACCAAACGTACTTAAATACATTTAAAATCATAATAATTCGATATTTTTGAGCCAAAATCAGCAATCCTACAATCCCCATTATGTCTATCAATTTTATACAACTAACTAGACCAGCCAT
>ENA-ORTJ01002160-ORTJ01002160.1-human-gut-metagenome-genome-assembly--contig:-NODE-2160-length-10852-cov-4.179494_pt1 | contig 10852 bp, 8 predicted proteins | sample MGYA00242069_ERZ509187 | MGnify/ENA primary metagenome ERZ509187 (study PRJEB26280, sample SAMEA2338779) | human gut metagenome | biome: human gut; feature: human-associated habitat; material: faeces... | reverse complement strand
GTCATACTTGCGGAGAGCTCAGACTTTCCGATGCAGGCAAAAGTGTAACGTTGGCCGGCTGGGTACAGCGTGCACGTAAAATGGGCGAAGTGGCCAGGCCTCCTTCGCTCATGCGGATACGTCCGGTGAGATAGGCGCCGTCGGACATATTGCCGTCGAAGGGAGTTTCTATGCCGATCCGCCAGGGAATGCCTTTGCTGCTGACACCCTGGCAGCGGCATTCGCCGCCGATCTCCACCAGATAGTTCTTCGCGCCGCAGCGCTCCATGAGGGCCGCGACCAGATCGACCGTATAGCCCTTGGCGATCGAGTTGAAATCGAGCTGTACGCGGGGATCGTCCTTCACGAGCCTGCCGTCCCGGATATGGACGCGCCGGTAACCTACGAATTGCAGGAGCGAATCGAGGTTCGGGGTGCGTTCCGCCTCGTGCCCGGCGAATCCCCAGGCATCGACCAGCGGCTTGACCGTCACGTCGTAGTGACCTTCGCTCAAGCGGCTGAACCGTTCGGCCAGACGGAGGTTGTAGATGATATGTTCGTCGAGCGAGTCGGTCTCTCCCCGGTTGATGCGGCTCAGCAGGGAGGTGGAGTCGAAAATCGACATCGAAGCCTTGGCTTCGGCGTCGATTTGCATAATGGCCCGGTAGAGTTCCTGTGCGGTGCAGTCCGTGATGTCGCCCGTTGCCTGGAAAGTCGTACCCAGCATCGCGCCGCTTGCCGTAAGGTACTCTGCGCGGCGGTCGCAGCTCGCTGCAAGGACCAGAACGATAACGGTGTAGAGCAGCAGGGCGATCTTTTTCATGTTCTATGTGTCTTCTTTTTTGGCAAAAATAGTGTTTTTCGCTCCGGTTTGCAAAAAAAGAGGGCTCTTCAGCTAAAAAATTGTATTCGTTTAAGTTGGTTATTGTGAATTAAGTTCGTACCTTTGCGCCACGCTCTGGCGTTATTCACGGTAAGGGGAATGCGTCGTAGAGTGGAACTAAATAAACTTTTGAAAATGGGTTATTTATCAGCTGAAAAAAAGCAGGAGCTTTTCGGTAAGTACGGAAAGTCCAACACCGACACGGGTTCTCCCGAGAGCCAGATCGCGCTGTTCTCGTTCCGTATCAACCACCTTACGGAACACCTTCGTAGCAACAAACACGACTTCGGTACACAGCGTGCGTTGCTGCGTCTGGTCGGCAAGCGCCGCCAGTTGCTGGAGTATTTGAAAGAGGTCGATATCGAGCGCTACCGAGCAATCATCAAGACGCTCAATCTCCGTAAATAGTCCCGGAGGCAGAAAAATGGGGTTGGCCAAAGTTTCTTTTGGCAGCCCCATTTGTAATTTGGAACATACATTTTGACGTAAAAATATCTATGGAAGAAAAGAAGTTGTACAATGCAGTCCGGAAGACGATCACGCTGGCAGACGGCCGCGAAATCATGATCGAAACGGGCAAACTGGCCAAGCAGGCCGACGGCTCCGTCGTGGTGAAGATGGGAGATACGATGCTCCTGGGAACGGTGGTAGCCGCCAAGGACGCGAAACCCGACACTGATTTTATGCCGCTCCAGGTGGAGTATAAGGAGAAATATGCCGCTTGCGGTCGCTATCCCGGCGGCTTCATGAAGCGTGAGGGCAAGGCTAACGACAGCGAGATCCTCGTAGCCCGTCTGATCGACCGTGCGCTGCGTCCCCTGTTTCCGTCGGACTATCACGCCGAGGTATATGTGACCGTAAACCTGATTTCGGCGGACAAAGATATTCAGCCCGATGCTCTGGCCGGACTGGCCGCATCGGCTGCACTGGCTGTTTCGGACATCCCGTTCGGCGGTCCGATTTCGGAGGTGCGTGTGGCCCGTATCGGCGGTCAGTACGTCATCAACCCGGCCTTCTCGCAGATGCAGGACGCCGATCTGGACATCATGGTCGGCGGTACCATCGACAATATTCTGATGGTCGAGGGCGAGATGAAGGAGGTGTCCGAGGAGGTGATGCTCGGAGCTATCAAGTTCGCGCACGAAGAGATTAAGAAACACTGTGCCGTACAGATCGAACTTTCGAAGGAGCTGGGCAAGGACGTGAAACGGACCTATTGCCACGAGGTGAATGATGAAGAGCTGCGTCAGACCATCATTCGGGAGCTTTACGACAAGGCTTACGCCATCGCCACCAGCGGTACGATGAAGCATGAGCGCGAAGATGCCTTCAATGCGCTGGAGGCCGAGTTCGCCACCCGTTTTTCGGAAGAGGAGCTGGTCGAGAAGGCACCGCTGATTCACAAATATTTCCACGACGACGTACAGAAGAAGGCCATGCGCAACATGATCCTCGACGAGGGCAAGCGCTTGGACGGCCGTATAATACCTGAGTTTGGCGGAGCCGACGTGGACGGCCGCCGCACGGACGAAATCCGCCCCATCTGGTGCGAGGTGGGCTACCTGCCCGCCGCTCACGGTTCGGCGATCTTCACGCGCGGTGAAACGCAGTCGCTGACTACGGTGACCCTCGGTACGAAGATGGATGAGAAGGTCAAGGACGAAGTGCTGGTACAGGGTACCGAGCAATTCGTGCTGCACTATAATTTCCCGCCTTTCTCGACGGGCGAGGCCAAAGCCGCCCGCGGCCTGAGCCGCCGCGAGATCGGTCATGGCCATCTGGCATGGCGCGCACTGAAGCCGATGGTTCCCGTCGGAGAGGAAAATCCTTATGCCGTGCGTGTGGTGTCGGATATTCTCGAGTCGAACGGCTCGTCGTCGATGGCGACGGTTTGTGCCGGTACGCTGGCGCTGATGGATGCCGGCGTGAAACTCAAGAAACCCGTTTCGGGTATCGCCATGGGTCTGATTTCGGATTCCGCTACCGGTCGTTGGGCGGTGCTTTCCGACATCCTGGGCGATGAGGACCACCTGGGCGACATGGACTTCAAGGTGACGGGTACCAAGGACGGTATCACGGCTACCCAGATGGATATCAAGGTCGATGGCCTTTCGTACGAGGTGCTGGCCAAGGCGCTGGAACAGGCTCGCGTGGGCCGTATGCACATTCTGGGTAAGCTGACGGAGTGTATCGCTGAGCCGCGTGCGGATTACCGTCCGTTCGTGCCGCGTATCGTACAGATCACCATCCCGCAGGATATGATCGGTGCCGTGATCGGTCCCGGCGGCAAGGTGATCCAGGATATTCAGAAGACGACGGGTACGACCATTACCATCACCGAAACCGACAACAAGGGCGTCGTGGATATCTTCGGTCTGGACAAGGAGGCGATGGATGCAGCCCTGTCCCGCATCAAGAGCATCGTGGCGCAGCCCGAGGTCGGCGATGTATATAACGGCAAGGTTCGTTCGATCATGCCGTTCGGTGCGTTCGTCGAGATCATGCCGGGCAAGGACGCCCTGCTGCACATCTCGGAGATCGACTACAAGCGTTTCGAAACGATGGAGGAGACCGGCCTGAAAGAGGGGGATATGATCGAGGTGAAAGTCATCGGCATCGATCCCAAGACCAACAAGCTCAAGCTGTCGCACCGCGTGCTGATTCCGCAGCCCGAAGGCTGGACGGAGCCGGAGCGCCGTCCCCGCGAGCGCGGCGATCGCCCGCGCCGCCGTCCTGAGCACAAGGAGTAGAACTCTGCGGGTCCGGATCGCTGCTACGGAGATAATTTCGGTTTTGTTCGGAAATTTTGGCCGGAATATTGTACAATATTTGTAGATAATTTTTATATTTGCATTACTCCGTAGCTTTTGTGGGGCAGATAAAACAGGCATAAATAGAAAAAGAAAGGATTTAACATTTAATTTTTAAAAGATTAGTTTATGAAAAAGCTGATGAAATTGAGCTTGCTGCTCGTGGTCGTTGCTTTGACGTTTTCGAGCTGTAATTGCTTCAAGAAGATGGCAAAGAACAGCGATGATGTATCGCTGACGTGTGCACCTGAAGTGCTGGTACTGAATAACGGTGTGGTTGCCGCCGACATTACGGCACAGTTCCCCGTGAAGTACTTCAACCCCAAAGCTATCGTGAAGGTTACTCCGGTGATGGTATTCGAGGGCGGAGAAGTTGCCGGTACTCCGAAATTCTTCCAGGGTTCGAAAGTGAAAGAGAACTATACGGTCGTTGATAAGAAGACGGGCGGTGTGTTCACCATGCATGTCGAGTTCCCTTACGATGAGCGTATGCAGATTTCCGAACTCCAGTTGCGTGTCGAGGCTAAATGTCCGGGTAGCGACGAGTTTACGCTGGTTAATGCCAATACGGGCAAGGTCGTGAAGGCCAAGGAGCTCGAGGCTAACCCCGCAATCGTACGCGAGTGCGGTCTGGTCGTTGCCGAGGGTGTGAATACCCTGCAGCAGGATCTGGCTTACGCCGATGCGATGGCAGCTCTGCCGAGCGACTACAAACGCGTGACTACCAGCGTGGACAAGACCGAGATCCTCTATGCGATCAACAAGGCTAACGTAACCAAGAAAGCGCTGAAAGACGCCGATCTGGAGGCATTCCAGGCGAATGTGGATGAGAACCTGAAAAACGACCGTGCTACCCAGCATGTTGCCGTGAAGGGTTATGCTTCTCCCGACGGTCCCGTGAAGTTCAACGACACGCTGTCGAAGGAGCGTAGCGAATCGGGCGACAAAGTTCTTGCGAAACTGCTGAAAAATTCGGGTCTGGATATCGACGTTGCCGCTTACGGTGAGGACTGGGAAGGTTTCAAGGAGCTGGTTTCGAAGTCGAACATCAAAGACAAGGATCTGATTCTCCAGGTTTTGAGCATGTACTCCTCTTCGACGCAGCGCGAGGATGAGATCAAGAACATGTCTTCCGTATTCAACGAGCTGAAGAAAGACATTCTGCCGCAGCTCCGTCGTTCGGTGATCGTGAACACCATCGATCTGGAGGGCAAGACCGACGCCGAGATGATGGCGCTTGTCGAGGCTGGCAAGCTGGATCAGCTCAACCTGAACGAGCTGCTCTTCGTTGCGGAGTCGATCGCACAGGACAACGCTACCAAGAACATCGTATTGGCTTATGCTGCCGAGAAGTATAACGACGCCCGCGCTTACAACAACCTGGGTATCGTTCTTACGGAGGAAGGCCGCACGGCTGATGCTTTGAAATGCTTCCAGAAGGCCGCTCAGTTGGGCGAGGCTTCCGAGGCGCTGAACACCAACCTGGCTCTTGCCAACCTGGCGAACGGCAATATGGCAGAGGCTCAGAAATATGCCAAGGGCGCTGATGCAAAGGCGAAGAGCCTGGTCAATGCAGCACAGGGCAACTACAACGACGCTGCCAAGCAGCTCGACGGTATGAATGCCGCTATCGCTAACACGATGAACAAGGACTATGCGGCTGCAAAGCGTGCTATCGCTAAGGATATGAGCGCAGAGGCCGATTACCTGCGTGCCGTGATCGCTTCGGAAGAGGGCGATATGAGAACGGCAGAGGCACAGTTGAAGAGCGCCGTGAAGAAGGATGAGAAGATGGCGAAGAAAGCCATGAAGGATATCCACTTCAAGAAACTCTTCGAAGAGGGTCTGAAGTTCTAATCCGTTCGGATTCGATGAAAAATATCCGCACCGGAAACGGTGCGGATATTTTTTGTCTTTCCATGTACCCCTTGTCCGACGGTTGAAGCATCGAACCCGGGGACGCTTGTTCGCAGTCCGTGGCTGCGTCTGTAATGCTGACCATCCCTGAATCCTTTTACCGGGAAGGGGATTTGGAAAACTACGCTCCCAAAAAGTATATAATTGCATTTTTTTGGAGTTTATACTTTCGTGTATCAAGATCGTTTTTTTGTCGGTTTCGGCGGCGGCTTACAGCTTTGCGGGCCGTTATTCAATGCTTGCCCCTACCTTGCGCCTTTCCCTTTGGGTGGTTTTGAGGAAGGTCGGTCGGCATCGGATCGGTAATTGTGATACATAATCGGATTTTGCGATGATAGATCGCTCGATCTTGCATGAGCGATGGTCGTCTTTTCCGGTTTGGGAAAGTTCGATTGCCTCCTCTCGAACAGGATTCTCGGAAGGGGCGGTTCGTAAACACGGCTTGCGACTTAAAGCGATGGTCGTCGGATTTCGGAGTCCGAAACGGGGAGTTCCTGAAGATGGGATGGCCATTTTCAGACGCGGATCGTCCGGGTAGGATCGGATGCGCACGAAATTTGCGGTATATTGGAAGAAATATGAAAAAGATCTAAATTTTTTATATTTTTGTCGAAAGCGAATCGGTGTCGGCTCTATTTGTTTGTCTTTGCAGCACTTTTGATCGTTTGGAAAACGGGCCTTTCTGGGTTGAAATGATATTTTACAACGGGTAACGGTCGTGTTTTTACCGATGGAAGGTTGCGTTTTGCACGAGGCTTGTTATGGATTTTATGTATGTGGGGACGGTTCGATATTGACTTTTTGTTTTGCGCTTTGAAGGCGAACCGTCTGTGTAAATAATAGGAAAGTTATGGAATACGCGAATCATTTGAAAGAATATGCGCCGGCAATGAGCGAGGCTCAGGTGGCCGAGGAAGTGGATCGTATCCGTAAAGCTGCGGTACGAAACCATACTCCGGAAGTTTACAAGCTCTGTTATTCGGCGGTGGATTTAACCACGCTGTCGTGTACGGACTCCGTGGAGTCGGTTACGGAATTTGCCGGCAAAGCCGTCAAGTTTTACCAACAGTTTCCCCATCTTCCCAACGTGGCGTCGATCTGCATCTATCCGCCGTTCGTCGAAACGGTCGGTGTGGTGGTCGATGGTACGGATATGCGTATCACGAGCGTTGCGGGCGGATTTCCTTCTTCGCAGACGTTTCTCGAGGTGAAGGTTCTCGAAGTAGCCATGGCTGTCGAGAACGGAGCCGACGAGATCGATATCGTCTTGAACGTGGGTAAGATGTTGGAGGGGCATTACGACGAGGTCGCTAACGAGGTCGAGGTGATTCGTACCGAGACGAGTCCCGAGGTCGTGTTAAAGGTCATTATCGAGTCCGGAGCTTTGAAAACTCCCGATCTGATCCGCAAGGCATCGTTGCTTTCGATGTTCGCCGGGGCCGATTTCGTCAAGACTTCGACCGGCAAGATCGATGTGTCCGCCACGCCCGAAGCGGCGGTGGTGATGTGCCAGGCGATCCGGGATTACTATCGGAAAACGGGACGTAAGGTGGGCTTCAAGCCGGCCGGCGGTGTCCGGAGTGCCGAAGATGCCGCTTTGTATTATACGATCGTCGAGGAGATTTTGGGCAAGGAGTGGCTTACGCCCGAATTGTTTCGTATCGGAGCTTCGTCGGCGGCCAACAATCTGCTTACGGCTATCGAAGGTCGGGAAGTCAAGTTTTTCTGATCCGAATGGGCGATGGATTAAAAAAGAGCGGCACGTTAAGTGCCGCTCTTTTTCTTGGGAAAGGTTGGGGAAATTACCGCATCGGCACCTCGATCAGAAGCAGGCTGGCTTTCCCGTCCGTATGGAGGGTGATGTCGTTCTGCTCCCAAATACCCATGCCGTCCCGGGGGGCCAGCTTTTCGTTCTCGACCGTTACGTCGCCTTCGAGGACGAAGACGTAAAGACCGTTTCCTTGCCGGCGCATAGCGTATTCATAGGTATTTCTCTCTAGGTCGAGGGTGTGGAACCAGGCCGACTGATGAATCCAGGCCGTATGCTCGGAACCATTGCCTTCGGGAGCCACGAGCGTGCGCAGCTCATTGGTGCGTGCCGGAGCGAGCGTGATCTCCTCGTAGCGGGTCGGCAGCCCGTGTCGATCCGGGAAGATCCATATCTGGAGGAATTTGACAGGACGGTTGGGGCTGTTGTTGAATTCGCTGTGAATGATTCCCGTTCCGGCCGTCATTACCTGGATTTCCCCGGTGCGCAGCACCGAAGTATGTCCCATGCTGTCCTGATGTCGTAGTTCGCCCTCGAGCGGGATGGAAACGATCTCCATGTTGTCGTGGGGATGTGCGCCGAAACCCTCTCCTCCGGCTACGGTATCGTCGTTGAGTACGCGCAATGCGCCGAAATGGATGCGCTCGGGATCGTGGTAGTCAGCAAAACTGAACGTATGGTAGCTGTCGAGCCAACCGTGGTCGGAATGACCTCGTGTGCCGGCTCTGTGGATTACTTTTTTCATAATATAATGGATTGATTATAAGAAGGTGTTGCAAATAGTGTTCCACGATACCGCTTGTAGGGCAGGGCTGTCCGAATATAGGTTGCCGAAGGAGTGATCGTGCGGTCGAGCGACAAAGAGAACGGTCCGGGCGTTAGCCCCGGACCGTTCTCTTTGTGAAAATAGCTTGTCGGCTCGTCGTCTTATTTGAGGTGCGGACCTGCAGCTACGAGTTTCTTGCCTTCGGCGTTGCCGGTGAACTTCTCGAAGTTCTTGATGAAACGACCGGCCAGATCTGCCGCCTTCTCGTCCCACTCCTTCGCGTTCTTGTACGTGTCGCGCGGATCGAGAATCTTGGGATCCACGCCCGGAAGTGCAGTCGGGATCTTGAAATCGAATACCGGCAGCGTCTTGGTCGGGGCCTTGTCGATCGAACCGTCCAGGATGGCGTCGATGATGCCGCGCGTATCTTTGATCGAGATTCGTTTGCCCGTACCGTTCCAGCCCGTATTGACGAGGTAAGCCGTAGCGCCCGATTGCTTCATGCGTTTTACCAATTCCTCACCGTACTTGGTCGGATGCAGCGAGAGGAACGCCGCACCGAAGCAAGCCGAGAAGGTCGGCGTCGGCTCGGTGATACCGCGCTCGGTACCGGCCAACTTGGCGGTGAAGCCCGAGAGGAAGTAGTATTTGGTCTGTTCCGGCGTCAGGATCGAAACCGGGGGCAGCACGCCGAAGGCGTCGGCCGAAAGGAAGATCACCTTCTTGGCAGCCGGGGCCTTCGATACGGGCTTCACGATATTGTCGATGTGGAAGATCGGGTACGATACGCGGGTGTTCTCCGTCACGGACTTGTCCGCGAAGTCGATCTTACCTTTCTTGTCCACCGTAACGTTCTCCAGCAGGGCGTTGGGGCGGATCGCGTTCCAGATATCGGGCTCGTTCTCTTTCGAGAGGTTGATGACTTTGGCATAGCATCCGCCCTCGAAGTTGAAGACGCCGTCGTCGTCCCAACCGTGCTCGTCGTCGCCGATCAGCTCGCGCTTCGGGTCGGTCGAAAGGGTGGTTTTGCCCGTTCCCGACAGACCGAAGAAGATGGCGGTGTTCTTGCCCTCCTTGTCGGTGTTGGCCGAGCAGTGCATCGACGCGATGCCCTTCAGCGGCAGCAGGTAGTTCATGTAGGAGAACATACCCTTCTTCATTTCGCCGCCGTACCAGGTGTTGATGATTACCTGCATTTTTTCGGTGAGGTTGAACACGACCGCCGTTTCCGAGTTGAGTCCGAGTTCCTTGTAGTTCTTGACTTTGGCTTTCGAGGCGTTCAGCACCACGAAATCGGGTTCGCCGTACTTCTCCAGCTCCTCGTCCGTCGGGCGGATGAACATGTTTTTCACGAAATGCGCCTGCCAGGCGACCTCCATGATGAAGCGGATCTTCAGACGGGTGTTCTCGTTGGCTCCGCAGAACGTGTCCACGACGAAGAGCTTCTTGTTCGACAACTCTTCGACAGCGATCTTTTTCAGCTCCTTCCAGGTCTTCTTCGTCACCGGTTTGTTGTCGTTCTTGTATTCGGGCGAGGTCCACCAAATAGTATCTTTGGTGGTTTCGTCCATGACGAAGAACTTGTCTTTCGGGGAACGACCCGTGTAAACGCCGGTCATCACGTTCACGGCACCCATTTCGGTTACCTGACCCTTTTCATAACCGCGCAGGCCCTTGCGGGTCTCCTCGCGGTAGAGTTCGTCGTACGACGGGTTGTAGATTACTTCCGTAGTACCCGTGATGCCGTACTGTTTCAAATTGATTTTAGCCATAATTATTGATTTAAATTAATCCTCTTATTTCACTTGACAGCGGTTGTTCGTTTATGAACGATGCTCGCAAAGTTAAAGATTTTTTTCGAATGTGAAAATATTAACAGTAGGTTTATCGTTTTTCCCGGCGAATCATTCGGCTGTCGATGGCGTTTACGATCACCGCGATCGCACCGTCGCCCGTTACGTTGGTCGCCGTACCGAAACTGTCCATGGCAATGTAGGTGGCGATCATCAGTCCGATCATATTTTCGTCGAACCCGAGCATCGACTCCAGCAATCCGATCGCAGCCATGATGGCTCCGCCCGGTACGCCCGGTGCGGCGATCATCGTAATGCCCAGCAGCAGGATGAAACCCGAGTAGGTGCCCATCGAAACGTCCAGTCCGGAGAGCATCATCACCGCGAGCGAGCAGGCGACGATCTTCATCATCGAACCCGAGAGGTGGATCGTGGCGCAGAGCGGGACGACGAATCCCGCCACTTCGGGGCGGACGCCGATTTTGACCGTCTGTCATAGGTACTCCGGGCTTTTTGTTCTGCTGCCATATCTTCATGAAGGTCTGTGATCACATCGCCCTTGGACTGGAATTCGCAGGCATTAAAGGGAATGCCGCCTGCGGCCTGAGGCCAGATTCCGGTGGCATGGTCAATATAATAGGGTCCGAAGCCCTGTTCTACCAGCTGCTCGGCTGTGAGGTTCCGGGTCAGCTGATGGACAATGGCGCCTACCATTTCCAGATGGGCCAGCTCCTCGGTCCCGATGTCCGTAAGCAGTCCTGCCGCCTCTCTGCATGGCATAGTGTAGCGCTGGGAAAGATAACGCATGGAGGCAGCCAGCTCTCCGTCGGGGCCGCCGAACTGACTGATGATCAGGGAAGCGGTCTTAGGGCAGGTCCGGTTGATTTTTACGGGAAACTGAAGCCTTTTTTCATAATTCCACATCAGATGATTCCT
>ENA-ORTJ01002146-ORTJ01002146.1-human-gut-metagenome-genome-assembly--contig:-NODE-2146-length-10927-cov-8.532929_pt1 | contig 10927 bp, 9 predicted proteins | sample MGYA00242069_ERZ509187 | MGnify/ENA primary metagenome ERZ509187 (study PRJEB26280, sample SAMEA2338779) | human gut metagenome | biome: human gut; feature: human-associated habitat; material: faeces... | reverse complement strand
TGGACATTCAGGGCGTGGAGGACTTCCACGGCGATATGGACTTCAAGGTGGGCGGTACCCGCAAGGGCATCACCGCCATCCAGATGGATATCAAGATCGACGGCCTGACCTACGACATCATTGCTGAGGCTTTCGAGAAGTGCCGCAAGGGCCGCCTGTATATCCTGGATGAGATCATCAAGCCCGTCATCGCTGAGCCGCGCCACGAGCTGAGCCGCTACGCTCCCAAGATGTTCAGCATGATGATCCCCACCGACAAGATCAAGGACGTCATCGGCAAGGGCGGCAAGGTCATTCAGGACATCTGCGCCACCTGCAACTGCAAGATCGACGTGCAGGAAGACGGTCATGTGTTCGTCTCTGCTGTGGATCAGGAGGACGCAAAGCGTGCCATCTTTACCATCAAGACCATTGTGGAGGACCCCGAGATCGGTGCCATCTACAAGGGCAAGGTCACCCGCCTGATGAACTTTGGTGCGTTTGTTGAGATCGCACCGGGCAAGGAAGGTCTGGTGCACATCTCCAAGCTGGACACCAAGCGTGTGGAGCGCGTGGAGGATGTGGTCGCCGTGGGCGACGCCATCGTGGTCAAGGTGACCGACATCGACCAGCAGGGCCGCATCAATCTGAGCCGCCGCGACGCCATCCTGGCTCTGGAAGCCAAGCGCGCAGAGCAGGCCCAGCAGTGATCTGATGGGGACCCCGTCAGGCAGACCGTAAGAATATGATGAAAGATCCGCTGTTTCTCCAAAGGAACGGCGGATTTTTTGTGCTGGACGCACTGCGTCTGTGCGCGGTATAATCAGAAAAAAGCGGACAGCATGAAAGGAAGAAAACCCATGGAAGAACATCACATTCCGCAGGCGGTGCAGATCCGCAATGCCCATGTCCACAACCTCAAGAACATTGATGTGGACATCCCACTGCACCAGATCGTGGGCATTGCGGGCGTGTCCGGCTCCGGCAAATCCTCGCTGGCACTGGGCGTGCTGTATGCGGAGGGCTCCCGGCGCTACCTGGATGCCCTGTCCACCTACACCCGCCGCCGGATGACGCAGGCCGCCCGGGCGGGCGTGGACGAGGTGCTGTACGTTCCGGCTGCGCTGGCCCTGCACCAGCGGCCCGGCGTCCCGGGCATCCGCAGCACCTTTGGCACCGGGACCGAGCTGCTCAACAGCCTGCGGCTCATGTACTCCCGTCTGGCCAGCCACCGCTGCCCCAATGGGCATTATCTGGCCCCGTCGCTGCGGGTGGCGGCCGGGAAAGAGCTGCTCTGCCCGGAATGCGGGGCGCAGTTTCTGGCCCCGTCGGCCGAAGAGCTGGCCTTCAACTCGCAGGGGGCCTGCCCGCAGTGCGGCGGCATCGGCACGGTGCGCACGGTGGACCCCGCTACGCTGGTGCCGGATGATTCCCTGACCATCGACGAGGGTGCCGTGGCCCCGTGGAACAGCCTGATGTGGTCGCTGATGACCGACATCTGCCGGGAGATGGGCGTGCGCACCAATGTGCCCTTCCGGGACCTGACCGCGCAGGAAAAGGAGATCGTGTTCCACGGTCCGGCGGAGAAAAAGCACATTTTCTATCACAACAAGAATTCCAATCAGGCAGGGGAACTGGACTTTACCTATTTCAATGCGACCTACACCGTGGAAAACGCGCTGGCCAAGGTCAAGGACGAAAAAGGCATGAAGCGGGTAGAAAAGTTCCTGAAAGAGGACATTTGTCCTGCGTGCCATGGCACCCGCCTTTCGGCAGCGGCCCGCGCCCCCAAGCTGCGGGGCCTCTCGCTGGATGAGGCCTGCCGGATGCCCCTTTCGGAGCTGGTCGGCTGGGTGCAGGGCGTGCCGGACAGCCTGCCCGCAGAGATGCGCCCGATGGCGGAAAACATTGTGGAATCCTTCACCGGCCCGGCAAAACGACTGATGGATCTGGGGCTGGGCTACCTCACGCTGGACCGTGCGGCCTCGACCCTTTCCACCGGAGAGCGCCAGCGCATGCAGCTGGCTCGCGCCGTGCGCAACCGCACCACCGGGGTGCTCTATGTGCTGGACGAACCCAGCATCGGCCTGCATCCCTCCAACATCGTGGGCCTGACCGGCGTGATGCATGACCTGATCGCGGACGGCAATTCGGTGATCCTGGTGGATCACGACACGCAGATTTTAAAGGAAGCAGACTGGATCGTGGAAATGGGGCCGGAAGCCGGGGCAAAGGGCGGCCATGTGATCGCACAGGGCACCATCCCGGCCATCGAGGCGGACCCGGCGTCCCAGATCGGGCCCTTCCTCTCCGGAAAGGCGGACACCCTGCGGCGAAAGCGCGCATTGGCGGACGCCCTGTTTGCACAGGGAACACTCCATCTTTCCACCGCGCAGCTCCACACGGTGAAGCCGCTGGAAGTAGACCTGCCCAAGGGGCGGCTGACCGTCGTGACCGTCGTGTCCGGCTCCGGCAAGACCACGTTGGTGCTGGAGAGCCTTGTTCCGGCACTGGAAGCCCGCATCGACGGCAAGACACTGCCGCCGCATGTCCGCGCCCTTGACGCGGAGGGCATCGCCCACGTCAAGCTCATTGATGCGACCCCCATCGGGATCAACGTCCGCTCCACCGTTGCCACCTACGCAGGCGTCCACGATGACCTGCGCAGGCTCTTTGCGCGGTCGCCGGACGCAAAGGCACACGGCTACAAAGCCGGAGATTTTTCCTACAACACCGGGTCCCTGCGCTGTCCCGGCTGCGACGGCACCGGCGAGGTGAGCCTGGACGTACAGTTCCTGCCGGATGTGAACATCCCCTGCCCGGACTGCCGTGGTTCCCGCTATGCCCGGGCGGCCGGACTGGTAAAACTGACCGGCCCGGCGGGGCAGACGGCCTCGCTGCCGGAGCTGATGGACATGGACGTGAACACGGCCATTGATTTTTGCCGGAATATGAAAACGGTCTGCCAGAAGCTGAAGGTCCTGCAGCAGCTGGGCCTTGGCTACCTGACTCTGGGCGAGGAAACGCCCAGCCTTTCCGGCGGCGAAGCCCAGCGTCTGAAGCTGGCCAGCGAGATCGGCCGGACCCAGACCGATTCCGTGTTCGTGTTCGACGAGCCGTCCATTGGCCTGCACCCGCTGGATGTGCAGGTGCTGCTGGGGGTGTTCCAGGCCCTGCTGGACAATGGTGCGACTGTGGTGGTCATCGAGCATGATCTGGACGTCATCCGCAATGCGGACTACATCATCGACATGGGCCCCGGCGGCGGAGATGCCGGCGGGCGGATCGTGGCCTGCGGCACCCCGGAGCAGATCTGTAACGACCCGGCCAGCATCACCGGGCGGTATCTGCGCCGCTGACGGCTGCAGCTTGCTGTTGTGTTTTGCGCCCGGATATGCTATCATCGGGCCAGAAGCAATGCGAGGAGGAGTTTTCTATGATCCAATTTGGCCTGCGTCTGCACGACGCCGAAAAGCTGCCCCTGGAGCAGGTGCTCCCGCTGGTGCGTCAGCGGGGTTTCACCTGCGCCCACCTGGCCCTGAGCAAATCCCTCAAGGAGGTTCCCAACACGCCGAGCGCCCTCACCCCCGGTTACGCCGCCTATCTGCGCCGCCTGTTTGCCCAGAACGGCATTGACATTGCCGTGCTGGGCAACTACCTCAACCTGGCCCACCCGGACGAGGACGCTCTGCACGCCATTCAGGAAAAATACTACGCTCATATCCGCTTTGCCAGCCTGCTGGGCTGCGGTATGGTGGGCACCGAGACCGGTGCACCCAACGCGGAGTACAAGTTCTGCCCGGAGTGCCGCAGCGACGCGGCCCTTGCCACCTTTATCAGGAACTTCAAGCCGGTGGTGCGCTGCGCCGAGCAGTACGGTGTGACCATTGCCATCGAGCCGGTGGTCAAGCACATCGTGTACGATGCCAAGCGTGCCCGCACCGTGCTGGACGAGATCGGCAGCCCCAACCTGCAGATCCTGCTGGACCCGGTGAACCTGCTGAATATGGAAAACGTGGACGCCCGCGAGGACGTGTTCGCCGAGGCCATTGAGCTGCTGGGCAAGGATGTGGCCATGATCCACTTCAAGGACTTCCTGCGCAAGGACGCCGGCGGGCAGCTGGCCGCCACCGGTGCCGGGCAGGGCGGCATGGGCGATTACCGCACCATCCTGCGCTTTGCCAAGCAGGAAAAGCCCTGGGTGTTCGCCACACTGGAAAACACCACGCCGGAGAATTCGGTCCAGTGCCTGCAATACCTGCAAAAGCAGTATGACGCGTGCTGAATCTGCCCCAATCACAAAAGGGTCTGCTGCCGGAAACGGCAGCAGACCCTTTTGTGATAGAGAAATCAATCCAGATCCAGTTTGTTCTTCATCAGCCAGTTGGTGGCGGCAAAGTAGACACCGCACAGCACCGCATCGGCCAGCAGGGAGACCAGCACGGCGCGGAGATAGAACCGATTGGTCGTGACCTGCCAGGTATCACCGGAAGCGCTGACTACCATATCCAGCCCGACGGTGTTGTTGGTGTAGGGCAGCAGAGCCACAAGGCGGTTCTGCACAACGTTCAGACCCACAAAGGCCGCGATGCCCACCAGCGCAAAATGCTGCTTGAACTGATGCCCGATCATGCAGGCGGTGTACAGGCACAGGATGGAGCAGACCAGCGTGGCCAGCCACTCGATGGCCGTGAGCAGCAGCATAAAGCCGCTGACATTCAGAACGCGCTGCAGAATATCTGCCAGCTGCCGGAAGTCGCGCACGACACCGGCCCAGTCCGAGAAGATGCCGTTGACGTTCAGCATCCCGCACAGGAAGAATACACCGAGGGAAAGCGCGATGACCAGGATGCTGCACAGCAGCCACACCATGCTGGAGATGAGCTTGGACAGGATGAGCTGCGCCGGGGTGACCGGCAGGGTGTGCATCAGATAACCCTCGCGCCCCAGCAGGTTGCGGGTGAACCGCTGGATGATGGTGAGTGCGGTGATGACTGCGATGGCGACACACAGCATCAGGTAAACGGTCGTGACGACGACGATGGGAAAATCAGAAGCCAGCGCTGGAAGGCGGAAGAACGCCCCCAGCAGTGCAGCAGCAGCCAGAATGGCCAGATACAGTCCGCCGTAAATGCGGCCGGTGGCCTTGAACTCATACTTTAAAAGTTTGCTCAGCATTTGAATACCTCCCGGAAATATGCATCCACGCTCATGCCCTCAGTCTCGCGGAGCTCCTCCACGCTGCGGTGGGCGAACACCCGGCCGTCCTTCAGGAAGATGGCTTCGTCCAGTACCGGCTCGATGTCCCCGATGAGGTGGGTGGACAGGATGACCGTTGCGTCCTTGCTGTAGTTGCTGATGATGGTGTGCAGGATGTAGTCGCGGGCGGCGGGGTCCACGCCGCCGATGGGCTCATCCAGCAGGTAAAGCCGGGCCGCGCGGCTCATGGCCAGGATGAGCTGCACTTTTTCCTTGTTGCCCTTGGAGAGGGTCCTGAGCTTTGCGGTGCGGGCAATGTGCAGGGCGTCCAGCATCTCAAAGGCCTTGGCGGGGTCAAAGTCGGCGTAAAAATCCGTGAACATGCCCACCAGCTGCTCTACCTGCATCCAGTCGGGCAGCCAGTCGGCGTCCGGCAGGTAGGAAACAAGGGCCTTGGTGTCCGGGCCGGGGGCCATGCCGGCTACCTTGATGCTGCCGGACGTGGGCTGCAGCAGGCCGTTGGCCAGCTTGATGAGGGTGGTCTTGCCGCTGCCGTTGGGGCCCAGCAGGCCCACGATGCGGCCAAAATTCACATGCAGATCCACGCCGTCCAGCGCGGTCTTGTCTTTGTCGTAGCACTTGGTCAGTGCTTCACAGGTCAGAATCTCACTCATTGTGCATCCTCCTTGGTGGTGTCCAGCTGCTCCAGCAGGGCAGCCGCGCGTGCAGGGCTGTAGCCGATGCCGCGCATCTTGACCAGAAATTCTTCCGCCAGTTTCCGGGCGGCTTCGGTCCGAAGCTGTTCGATCAATTCGGTGTCCTCCGTAACATAGCGGCCTGAGGTGCGTTCGGTGCGCACCAGACCTTCGGTTTCCAGCTGGGCCAGGGCCCGCTGCATGGTGTTGGGATTGACCCCGGCGGCTGCGGCAAGGTCCCGCACCGAGTCCAGGTGCCCGCCGGGCGGGTAGGTGCCTGCCAGGATGCGGGCCTTGAGCCGTTCCACCAGCTGTGCATAGATCGGGCGGCTGGAATCAAACTGTTCCGACATACTGTTGTCTCCTTGTATTGCTGTATTAAGCGCTTGATACAATAATACACGATCTGCCCCGCTTGTCAAGCCCTTTTGGCAAAAAAAGAAGAGCTGCTGCGAAAAAATACGCAGCAGCTCTGAAAATCAGAACAAATTTACTCCAGCACCAGCAGCAGGCTCATCTTGAACTTGCCCTGTGCGGTCACACTGTGCAGGCCGTTCTTGTCAAAACGGAAGCTCTGGCCTGCAGTCAGCTCGTAGTCCTGGCCCTCGTAGCCGATGATGGCCTTGCCCTCCAGTGCGGTCAGGATGGCGTTGCCGGGAGCACGGTGCGGGGTCAGGCCGGTGCCCTCGTCAAAGGCCATCAGCACGAATTTCATGTTGTCGGTGTGAGCCAGGTCCAGGTTGGCGATGCTGCCCTCTTCGTACGAGATCAGCTCCTTCAAAACGATGCAATCTGTCCAGAAAAAATGAGGATAATATCAAAATTTACAGAGATTTCATACAATTCTGCATTGCAAATTTTTTGACGATATGCTATGCTGAAAGGCAGAGAACCGCCGCCGGAACCGGCGGCGCAAATAAGTTTGGAGGATTTGACTTATGGCTGATCGCATCGTTCTGAATACCATTTCCTACCATGGCCACGGTGCCATTGAAAACATCGTCCCCGAGCTCACCGCCCGTGGCTACCACAAGGCTTTCGTCTGCTCTGACCCCGATCTGATCAAGTTTGGCGTCACCAAAAAGGTCACCGACCTGCTGGATGCTGCAAACTTTGCCTACGCTGTGTACAGCGACATCAAGCCCAACCCCACCATTGCCAACGTGCAGGACGGCGTAGCTGCCTTCAAGGCTGCTGCGGCAGACTGCATCGTCACCATTGGCGGCGGCTCCTCCATGGATACCGCCAAGGCCATCGGCATCATCATCAAGAACCCGGAGTTTGCCGACGTCCGTTCTCTGGAGGGTGTTGCCCCCACCAAGAACCACGCTGTGTTCACCATTGCAGTGCCCACCACCGCCGGCACCGCTGCGGAGGTCACCATCAACTACGTTATCACCGACGTGGAAAAGAAGCGCAAGTTCGTCTGCGTGGACACCAACGATATCCCTGAGATCGCTGTGGTGGACCCGGACATGATGGCCTCCATGCCCAAGGGCCTGACGGCTGCCACCGGCATGGACGCCCTGACCCATGCGATTGAAGGCTACATCACCAAGGGCCACTGCGTGATCTCTGATATGTTCCACCTGGAGGCCATCAAGCTCATCAGCCAGAACCTCCGTGGTGCCGTCCAGAACACCCCGGAAGGCCGTGAGGGCATGGCCTTGGGCCAGTACATTGCTGGCATGGGCTTCTCCAACGTGGGCCTGGGCATCGTCCATTCCATGGCACACGGCCTGTCTGCTCTGTATGACACGCCCCACGGCGTGGCCTGCGCCATCCTGCTGCCGGTGGGCCTGGAATACAACAAGACCGTCGCCGGTGAGCGCTACCGTGCCGTCGGCAAGGCCATGGGCGTGAAGGGCATCGACGAGATGAACGACGCCGAGGCAGCCGATGCCACCATCGCCGCCGTCAAGCAGCTGAGCGCCGATGTGGGCATCCCCGCAAACCTGCACGGCATCCTGAAGGAAGAGGACATCCAGTTCCTGGCCGAGTCCGCTTATGCCGACGCCTGCCGCCCTGGCAACCCGCGTGACACCAGTGTGGAAGAGATCGTGGAGCTGTACAAGAGCCAGCTGTAACCCTACAGCCTGAACCACCCGCGTAAACCAAGGGCCCCGCACCGTTCCGTTCGGAACCGGTGCGGGGCCTTTTGGATGATGCACTGCCGCAAAACTTATTCGGCTGCGCGGGACTGCTCCACAAAAGCGGCGATCTTGTCCACCTGGATCTCGGCCACGGCACGGCCGGTGTCGTACACGCGGCGCAGCTGGGCGGGGTCACGCTCCATGGAGCCGATCTCCAGCGGGATGGGCGGCCGGATGACAAAGGCCTGGCCGGTCTGCTCCAGCATGGCCACATGTTCCAGTGTCTCGTTGTAGCGCTCGTGGCGGTCGGCCACGGCCTCCACAAAGGCGGGGTAGCGCAGGTAGCGCGCCCGGATGGCGGGCAGCATTTTGTTCTTCTTTTTCACAAAGTCCTTGGGCTGGGTCAGCACGATGAGGTTGCGCTTGTAGCCGATGGACTCAAAGAAGCGCACCGGGATGGAATCTGCAATGCCGCCGTCCAGCAGCTGGTAGTGGCCGATCTTCACGATCTTTGCGGCCAGCGGCATGGAGGCCGACGCCTGCATCCACTGGATGTCCTCGGCGTCGCCGGTGCGGCACTTGTGGTAGATGGGGTCACCGGTGCGCACATCGGTGCACACCACAAAAAAGTCCATGGGATCTTCCCGAAAGGTTTTGGCGTCAAACGGATCCAGCTTTTCCGGCACGGTGTGGTAGCAGAACTGCTCGCTGTACAGGTTGCCGGTGCGCAGCAGGTTGCCAAAGCTGGCGTAGCGCTTATCTTTGCAGTATTCGGTGTTGTAGCGGATGGTGCGCCCGATCTGGTGCGACTTATAGTTGCAGCCGAACACGGCCCCCGCCGAAACACCGATGGCACCGTCCACCGTGATGCCGTGCTCCATCAGCACATCCAGAACACCGGCGGTGAACATGCCGCGCATAGCCCCGCCTTCCAGTACAAGTCCCGTTTTCATAACCGTTCTCCCTCTCCTCCGATCGGCGTACAGGCACCGGTCTTTCTTCCAAGTATACTCAAAAATCAGCAAAGCACAAGAGCGCCGAAAGCCAAAAATTACAGGACTGTTTTGCGGAGTTTCGGTGCTTTTTGCCATAGGCATGCTTTTGGAAAAAGCCCACGCAGATGCAGCCTGGATTTTTTCAAATTTGGGCACAAAGCCACTTGCCAAAGGCAGGCACTTCCGTTATACTAGGTAAAATACATACAGGTTGCGGGCACAGCTTTGTGCCCCGGAATGGAAAAAGGCTGGAGGACAAAGACTGCTTATGAAGATGCTGGAAGATCGTATCCGCGCAGACGGCATTGTGCGCGAAGGAAATGTGCTCAAGGTGGACAGCTTCATCAACCACCAGATGGATGTTCCGCTGTTCCGCGAGATGGCCCGGGAGTGGAAGCGCCTGTTTGCGGGCAAGCCCATCAACAAGGTGCTCACCATCGAGGCCAGCGGCATCGGCATTGCCGCCATTGTGGCCAGTGAGTTCAACGTGCCGGTGGTGTTTGCCAAAAAGTCTATGAGCATCAATCTGGACTACAACAACTACGAGACCAAGATCCAGTCCTTCACCCACAAAAAGATCTACAACGTCATCGTGTCCAAAAAGTTCCTCACTGCAGAGGATCATGTGCTGATCATCGACGATTTCCTGGCCAACGGCTGTGCCCTGATGGGCCTGCTGGAGCTGGCACAGGAGGCCGGTGCCACCGTGGAAGGCATCGGCATCGCCGTGGAAAAGGGCTTCCAGCAGGGCGGTGAGCTCATCCGCAGCAAGGGCATCCAGCTGGAGAGCCTTGCCATCGTGGAATCCATGAACAGCGAGACCGGCGAGATCGTGTTCCGCGAGCAGCCGCATCAGAACTGATCAGAACCCTCTCAGTCAGCCCTCCGGGCTGCCAGCTCCCCCGAAAGGGGGAGCTTTTTGTTTATACGGAGAAGTTTCCCGTTTCGTCAAAAGCTCCTCCCTTGGGGGAACTGGCATCGCCGCAGGCGATGACGGAGAGGGTTTACGCCCCATCCGTACTGTCCCCGTCTGCCGGCAGGGCAGTGGTCTGCTCGGCGGGGACGTCTGCGGCGGCGCGGGGCACGCCTTTGTACACCAGCGTCTGTTCCAACACCTCGGCACACACCGGGGCCGAAAGGCTGCCGCCGGCGGTGGTCCAGCTGTGGGGTTCATCCAGGCAGACCAGACACAGAAACTGCGGGTCGTCGATGGGCGCCACGGCCACAAAGCTGGCAATGCGGGCTTTTTCGTCGGCGCTGTCCAGCTTCTGGCTGGTGCCGCTCTTGCCGCCCACCCGGTAACCGGAGATCTGCGCGTTGCGTCCGCCGCCGTACAGAACAACGGCTTCCATCATCTCCCGCATGACGGCGGAAGTCTCCGGCTGGATCACCTGCTGTTTGCACACGGGGTCCCGGTGTTCCAGCACCGTGCCGTCCGGGGCCAGAATGTCCGATACGAGGTAGGGCTGCATCAGTTTTCCGCCGTTGACCACTGCGCACACGGCGGCGGCCATTTCCAGATAGGAGATCTTGCTGCTTTGCCCGAAGGCGCAGGAGGCCAGCTCCACCGGCCCCATACGGTCGGCGGTGTAGTACAGGCTCTTTTTCGGCTCGGCGGGCAGGTCGATGCCGGTGGGCTCCCGCAGGCCGAAGGCGGCAAAGTAATCGCAGAAGGCCTCCTTGCCAAGCCGCGCTCCGATCTGGATAAAGCTCTGGTTGCAGGAATTTTCCAGCGCCTGCGTCACGGTCTGGGTCCCGTGGCGCTTGTGGTTGGCGCAGTGGAACCGGGTGCCCGCCACCGAGATGGACTCCCCGCAATAAAAGCTGGAGTTCCGGGTGATGGCTCCGGCGTCCAGCGCGGCCGCGCAGGTGATGAGCTTGAACACGCTGCCCGGTTCGTACAGGTCGCTCACGGCCTTGTTGCGCCACTGGGTCTGCTGGGCCAGCTGCAGGGCGGCCGCCCGCT
>ENA-ORTJ01002140-ORTJ01002140.1-human-gut-metagenome-genome-assembly--contig:-NODE-2140-length-10948-cov-5.306527_pt1 | contig 10948 bp, 8 predicted proteins | sample MGYA00242069_ERZ509187 | MGnify/ENA primary metagenome ERZ509187 (study PRJEB26280, sample SAMEA2338779) | human gut metagenome | biome: human gut; feature: human-associated habitat; material: faeces... | reverse complement strand
TGCAGTGGTCACAGAAAATTTTTCATATCCTCGTTGGAGTTAGTTTTTATTTGTTCCTTAAACGACAAATTGAAAGTATCCGCTCCACTGCATCTTCGCGGCCTGTGTGAACCACATAGTCACACAATGCCGCATTTTTAAGTTCATTTTCCAGTGACACAAAACGCAGCATTTTTTCATGGTTATCCATATCTTTTTCCAGAATACTCTCAATCATCTGTTCGCGTTTGCACTTGCAGAAAATGATCACCGTTGGATAATGCCGTTTCATGGCAATAGCACCGCTTAAGTCCATTGGCATGACCACATATTTATCACCATTCATCAATGACGTGATATCTTTCCATTTCGTGCCGTAGGCGTAGCCTGCATAACGGGTGGTTTCAATAAAGTCTGCACGATCGCGGATAAATTTTTCTTCCGTGATTGTTGTATGGATGCTGTCAGATACTTTTTTTGTGGTATAAGCTTTCGGCACAATAAAATGTCCGGTTTCACATAATTGTCGGGTAATCTCATTTTTATTGGAACCGCTTGGACCAACCAAAGCTACCACACAAGGTGCCTTCGCTTCTACCCGATCTTCAATCATGGATGATTTAATCTGATCCAGCAGCTGAAAAAATTCTTCGTAATTGTGTACCGCCAGAAGTCCCGTCAGTTCCCGGTTCCATGGCCGCCGCATCAATACCGGAAACCGCGCACTGCTCTTTAATATATTACGCGGTCCATCATCCAGTGTGATATCCACCTGAACAACAGATTTCTGAAATCCCATAATGATATTTTCATCAGGAAAATCTGGAAATGCTGTCTTGATCTGCTCTACTCGTTTTGACATAAACTGTGGATACACTGCCGTCACGATATACACGATACCTTTTGTCTGCAATTTTCGGATAAAGGCTTTTGCCTCATCGGATACCCGCTGCATATCATACAGCCGCGAATCGTTATAGTATTTTTTGATTACTGATGCCCGCCCGGTATTTTCCCAGGAATTAATATCTTCCAGTGTCAACGGCGGATCAAACTGATATTCCTGATTCGCCAGTTCTATGGCACAGTCATTTAAGGGAGAAATCACATCATCCCAGTCTATTCCAAATGTAAGCATAAGACCTCCAATTTATCACTTTACTTCTGCTGCATCGTGGCGCTGATTATAAAAGAACATCCAAACCGCCATTCCGATAATGATCACATATCCCAGCACGCTGAACCGATCCGGAATTTGATGGAACAGCACGAATCCAATGAGCGCGGAAAATATGATCTGTGAATAATCGTAAACAGAGATTTCTCTCGCCGGTGCATGATAATAAGCCGCTGTAATGGCGAACTGTCCGCCTGCTGCAGCCACTCCGGCTCCAAGCAGAACGATTCCCTGCCACATAGTCATTGTATGATAATTTAACAATAAGTATGGCAATGTCACCAGGCAGGAAAATCCGGAGAAAAACAGTACCACAGATACACCTTTCTGTCCGCGCTGTCCAAGGACACGCACCATTGTGTAAGCAATTCCGGCGCACAATCCACCACATAGTCCAATCAGTGAAGGCATCAGGTTCATATTTAGGAATGTCGGTTTAATGATAAACAGACTTCCGATAAAAGCACCGCACACCGCTGTCACCTGGATCGGTGTCAGTTTTTCTTTTAAGATCAAGAATGAAAATAAAATAACAAAAAACGGTGACATTTTATTCAGCATGGAAGCATCGGAGAGCACCAGATGATCCACCGCATAGAAATTACACAAAATTCCTAACGTTCCAAAAATTGCTCTCAGAAACATAAACTTCCAGTTTCCTTTTTCCACCTGAAACGTTTCTTTCTGACGCACCATCATCGCCAGCGCAATGATAAACGCCACCAGATTTCGGAAAAAACTTTTCTGTACCGCAGGCAGATCTCCGGCCATTCGTACAAACATGTTCATAAACGCAAAGCAAAGTGCTGACAATACGATAAACATGATTCCCTTATACTTTACTTTCTGTTTCATAACTTACACCCACTTTCTAACCACTTGCCTATACTAATTCTCATTTTGCGCATTAATTTTTTCTGCAAGTTCTTCCAGATATTCCCAACGCTCCATTTTATGTTCCAGATCTGCTTCGGTCTGTTCCCGCTCCGCTGCCAGTTCTGACAATCGTTTAGAATTGGTGGCATTCGCTGCCATTTCATTATCCAGTGATTCCAGTTTTTCTTCCAGATCTAAAATATCCTGCTCAATGGTTTCGTATTCCATCTTTTCCTTATAGGAAAACTTCAGCTTCCGCTCCCGGTTTGCACGGTAGTTGTCATAGGCTGCACGGCCGCCGGCTTCAGCACTTCCATCAGCAGATGAATCTGTATTTGCCGCAGAATCGGCATTGGAACCGGAAGTTATGATTCCGTCCTGCACAGACAGATTGCACTGTGCTGCCTCTCCTGCTTTCAGAGCATAATCGGTATAACCGCCCTCATATTGTTTTAACACACCGCCATCCTCAAATGCAAAAATACGGTTGACAGTACGATCCAGAAAATAACGGTCATGGGACACAATGATCACGATGCCCTGATAGTGATCCAGATAATCTTCCAAAATCGTCAAAGTAGAAATATCCAGATCATTGGTCGGTTCATCCAGGATCAATACGTTTGGTGACTCCATTAATACCCGAAGCAGATTCAGACGTCTGCGCTCACCACCGGAAAGTTTCCCAATGAGGCTGTATTGTGCCTGCGGCGGGAATAAAAACCGCTCCAGCATAGCAGAAGCACTGATCAGTCCGTCTTCTGTCCGGACAAATTCTGCAGTCTCACGGATGTAATCTATCACACGCATATTCGGATCCATATAAGCGATCCCGGCTTCTTTGCTGGTCTCAATTTCCTGTGAATAATAACCAATTTTAATGGTCTGCCCCACTTTGATTGTTCCGCTGTCCGGTTCTTCTCTGCCAGCCAGCATTTTCATCAACGTTGTTTTGCCACATCCATTGGTTCCCACGAATCCCACACGGTCATTTTTCAAAAAAATGTATGAAAAATCACGGATAAACGTATGGTTTCCATAGGACTTGCTGATACCATCAATTTCAATGGTTGTATTTCCCATACGGGTTGTGATGGAACTCATGGAAACCTGTCCGTCACTCTGTGGACCATGCTGGTTTTTCATCTCCTCGTAACGCTCCAGACGGGCTTTCTGCTTGGTGGAACGGGCTCTTGCACCGCGTTTTACCCACTCTAATTCTACCCGCAGGATTGACTGGCGTTTTCGCTCGGTTGCTGCTTCCATCTCCTCTCTCTGAGCCTTTAACTCCAGAAATCCGGAATAATTTGTATCGTAACTGTAGATTTTTCCTTTATCAATCTCAACAATCCGGTTGGACACGCTGTCCAGAAAATAACGGTCATGGGTTACCATGATCAGACTGCCGCGCCAGCGTTTCAGGTAATCCTCCAGCCAGGCTGCCATGGCATGATCCAAATGGTTCGTTGGCTCATCCAGCACCAGAATATCGCACGGCTGCATCAGAATCTCTGCCAGAGCCAGACGTTTTCGCTGACCGCCGGAAAGCTCCGATATCTTCTGATCCAAACGGACAATACCAAGCGTCTGAAGCATACTTTTTGCTTCTCCTTCCATATCCCACTGTGTACTCTCGGACATCTTCTTCTCCACATGTTCCCAGACAGTGCAAGTGTCATCAAATTCCGGCGTCTGTGGCAGAAAACGGATCACCACATGGTTGGCTTTCGTGCAGCTTCCCTCATCCGGTTCTTCCAACCCCGCAGCGATTTTTAAAAGCGTGGACTTTCCGGTTCCGTTGATACCGATGATTCCGACTTTTTCCCCTTCTTGCAGGAAAAAAGACGCCTTGTCAAGTAACACCCTCTCGGTATATGCTTTTGTAATATTTTCTAATGATAATAAATTCATACTCGTTCTATTCCATTTCTATGTTTCTTGTCAGTTCTATTCTAACTGATTTCAGGAAAAATTACAAATCCGTATAAGATATACAAAAATACAAGAACGCATGCATTCAAGTCGAACGCACGTGAGACTTGGTGCGTGATTCTGGTCAGCTAAAGCTGACATATTCTTCTCAGAATCACTGCACTCTACACTTCGTTTCGGTCGGCGCAAAACCATTGTCTCCCAGACAATGTGCGCCCTCGCGGAGCGTTTATCTCAGTCGGAGATTGTACTCCCACTGAGAAAGGCTTGTTATTACTCACCACTTGCAGAAGTGGGAGTCTTCTCGACTGAGATAAATCCATAACGCTTTTTCATCTCTCCGCTTCCGGAACTAATCAAATCGATACAGCCCCAAATCGCTTGTACGATCAATGAAGGGGCAACCTAGTTTCTTCTCTAAAGCTAACACTTTCCTGCTGATAGCCGGCTGTGAAACATACAGCGCATTCGCCGCAAGTCCTTGTCAACGTACAAAAAGACAGTGTTCCATAACTGGAACACCGCCTTTTTTTCGTGATTCTTAGGGGAATCATTTTAAAATGTGTATAAAAATGGATTAGGATTAACTATTTTAAAAGTATTATTTTTAAAAAAAGATTAAGTAAATTTTTGTATTTTATGCTTCTTTAATTTTTTTGATCTCCTCGATCAATAATGGCAGAACTTTCATGGCATCGCCAACAATTCCTACATCTGCCACATCAAAAATCGGAGCATCTTCATCTTTATTAATGGCGATGATATAGCCGGATCCGATCATGCCGGATACATGCTGTGTGGCACCGGATACACCGCAGGCAATATAAAGTTTCGGTGCAACGATTTTGCCGGACTGTCCAACCTGATGGGAACGTCCTACCCACTCTTCTTCAATTGCCGGTCTGGTGGCTCCTACAACACCACCGCAGACATCTGCCAGTTCCTGAACCAGCGCAAAATTTTCCTTGCTGCCCATACCACGACCACCGGTTACGATGACATCTGCATCTTCCAGATTGACAGCCTCGCTGATTTCTTTTACCACGTTGGCAACCTTTGTAAATACAGACTCCTCCGGGATTTCTACTGTTTCTTCTATAATTTTGCCGGCTTTTCCCGCCTCAAGAGATTTGGAAAAAGAGCCTCCGCGAACGGTGGCTACTGCCGGCCGGGTATGCAATACAACATCATTTAAGATGTTTCCACCATATACCGGGCAGGTAAATACATACTGTTCACCGTCTGCCACGATATTCATGACATCAACGGCACAACCTGCCTCGAATTTCTGTGCAAGCAACGGAGTGACATCTTTGCCCTCCTGTGTTGCTGCTGCCAGCACCAGAGACGGTGTATATTTTTCAACCAGTTTTGCAAGCATTGCTGCCCGCACTTCCGGTCTGCTTTCTGCTGTTTTTACAGTTACTGCCTGATCTGCACCGGCTTCAATAGCTGTCTTTGCAGCTTCTTCTGTCTCTTCCGCAAGAATGGCTGCGATCACTTCTTCGCCTTTTGCAGCTGCAAGCTCTTTTGCTTTTGCCAGAATCTCAAGGGCCGGACCCACCGGAGCGCCCTGGGCAGTCTCAACATATACTAAAATATTTTTTCCTTCTGTCAGACTCATTTCCGCGACCTCCTACAATACCTTGGCATCCGCAATCAGCTTCATTGCCTCAGCAACAGCTTCTTCTGGGGATTCTGCCTTGATTTTTACACCGGCCTGACGTTTTGCAGGCGCATATACTTTTACAACCTCCATGGAACTTGCCGGAACATCTCCGGTTTCAAGCTCACCGATCGGTTTCTTTCTGGCTGCCATCTTGCTCTTGATGGTCGGGTAACGCGGATCGTAATTTGGTTTCTGAATAGTCACAACACATGGCAGTGAAGCTTCGATCTCATTGTATCCGATCTCTGTTTCCTGTTTGATGGTTGCTTTTCCATCTGCAGCCTCTACGGCTACCACATTGGCAACTACCGGAACATTTAACTGTGCTGCCAGCAGCAAACCTGTCTGACTTGCCGCATAGTCAGTGGATTCCTTTCCACAAAAGACAAGATCAAATGTCTTTCCTTCTGCTGCCTCAATGTCGGTTTTTGCTTTTGCAAGAAGTTTTGCAACTGCCGCACCATCCAATTTCTCGGCCTCGTCATATTTTACGAGATATGCATGATCGGCACCGACTGCGAGGCAGTTTTTTAAGGAGTTTTTCACACTGTCATCTCCGATGGATACCACAGTCACTTCGCTCTCGCCGACAGCTTCTTTCAGACGTACAGCCATTTCTTCTGCATATGTATCAAATGCATTTACGACAGGTGTCACCCCGTCCAGTGCCGGTTTTCCTGTGGCTTCATCCAAAGAAATTTCCACAGAATCGTCCGGAACCTGTTTGATGCAAACTAATATTTCCATAATGATTTCTCCTGCATATTTTTTTGTCTGTATTCCGCCGATTTTTTTTAATATCCATCGGCGGAATACATATATTGTTAGATAAGGGATAGCTTATTTACCGATAACACTGTTTGAGATAACGATTCTCTGTACTTCGTTTGTTCCCTCGAAAATCTGGAAAATCTTGGCATCTCTCAACAGTTTCTCTACCGGATACTCACGGCTGTAGCCATATCCGCCAAACATCTGAATTGCCTCAGAAGCAACTTCCATAGCGATATCAGAAGCATAGCATTTTGCGATTGCGGATTCTTTTGTATACGGAAGACCCATATCCATTTTTGTCAGTGCATGTGCTACCATCTGACGTGCGGTTTCTGTCTTGATCTCCATATCTGCTACTTTGAATTTCAGCGCCTGATTTTTGATGATCGGTTTGCCAAACTGTACACGCTCTTTGCCGTAAGCGATGGCCTCGTTGATACCTCTCTGCGCGATACCGGTTGCAACGCATCCCATCCAGGTACGAGCCTGATCCAGTGTCTGCATTGCAATGTTGAAACCTTTTCCTTCCTCACCGATCAGATTAGAAGCCGGGATTCTGACATCCTCAAGAACAACATCACAGGTGTTGGAAGTACGGATACCCATCTTGTTTTCTTCTTTTCCTGTGCTTAAGCCCGGAGTTCCTTTTTCAACGAAGAACATAGACATTCCTTTGACACCTTTTGTCTTATCTGTCATGGCTGTTACACAATAGAAAGAAGCGATGCCGCCATTTGTGATAAAACATTTTCTTCCGTTCAGTACATACTCATCACCATCTTTGACAGCAGTTGTTTTGCCTGCACTGGCATCGGATCCAGCACCCGGCTCAGTCAGGCAGAATGCGCCAAAGCCGCCTTCCAGGATCAGATCACATGCACGCTGTTTTAACTCTTTACTTCCTGCGATCAGTACCGGTTTCATACCAAGTCCGCTGGCGGAAATGGTAGTTGCAAATCCAGCATCCGCAATTGCCATCTGCTCGATGAGTGCTGCCACATCCACTCTTGATAAACCCGGGCCACCAAACTCCTCCGGAACTTCCAGTGCCTGATATCCCTGCTCGATTGCTTTATCATAAATCTCTTTCGGCCATTCGCCGGATACATCGTATTCTTTACACTGCTCTACGACTTCCTTGTCGCAGAAATTTTTTACGTCCTGTAACAGATCCTGTGCTTCTTCTGAAATTAAATATGCCATTTTGACTCCTCCTTATAATAAGTGATCTTATTTTTTCAACTGATTGTTATTTTTCTCACAAAAACAGTTTGTTTTACAACTTGTAGCAGATTTTACCCGGATTTAAGATCATCTTCGGATCAAATACTTCTTTGATTCCTTTCATCAGGCGCATGCTTGTCTCACCTGCAAACGCTGCCAGATAATCCATCTTTCCGTAACCGATTCCGTGCTCACCGGAGATCAGTCCGCCGCACTCTGCTGCTTTTTTATAAATAATATCCATGAAATCAGCAACCTGTTTTTTGAATTCTGCCTCATCCATATCATTTGCACATGCATAAATATGTAAGTTTCCATCACCTGCATGACCAAAACTCTTGATGACAAAATCGTATTTTTCTTCCAGTGATTTTACAAATGTCAGATATGATGCGATCTGATTTACCGGAACAACGACATCACACTCATCCAGCAGTTTTGTCTCTGCTTCGATGGCTTCCAGGAAGGAACTTCTTGCTGCCCAGGCATCTTTTTTCTTCGCCGGTGTATCGGCAACCAATACGTCGATGGCACCTGCTTCAAGGACAACTTCTGCTGCTTTCTCTGTGATCTCTTCTAGAGATTCCATATCGTCTCCGTCAAAAGTTACCAGCAGATATGCTCCGATGTCCACGCCCTCTAACTGCTGTGGAAATACGCTCTTTCCAAGGTAACGCTCGGACGCCAGAACGATTTCTTTTTCCATAAATTCAATGGCCTGTGGCTGTAAATGCTCCATGAAGAATTTCGGAACAGTTGCGATACAATCTTCCAGATTCTCATACGGAATGATCAGGCTGATGGTCTCCTTCGGTGCCGGAATCAGTTTCAATGTAAGTTCTGTGATAATACCTAACGTTCCCTCGGAACCGATCATCAGATTTAACAGGCTGTATCCGGTGGAAGTTTTTGATACGGTTGCACCAAGTTTTACAATTTCACCAGTTGGAAGCACAACAGTCATTGCTCTGACATAATCTCTCGTACATCCATATTTTACGGCTCTCATACCACCTGCATTTGTGGATACGTTTCCACCCAGTGTTGCAAATTTTTCACCTGGATCTGGTGGATACAAAAGTCCCTGTTTCTGTGCATCTTCAGCAAGATCATTTAACAGAACGCCTGCCTCCACACGAACAACAAAGTTCTCTTTGTCATACTCCAGAATCTTATTCATCTTGGACATGTCGACCATGACACCGCCGTGCAGTGCAACAGATGCACCGGTCAAACCGGTTCCTGCGCCTCGCGGGATAACCGGAATGCTGTTTTCATAACACAGCTTCACGATTGCTGAAATATCCTCCGTTGTGGTTGCCTCGATCAGTACGGTCGGAGCTCCTTTTCCGTAAATTGGCATTTCATCGTGAAAATAATCTGCGTTGATCTCATTTCCGGTGAATACCTTGCCCGGAACAATTTTTTTGAACTCTTCTATGAGTTCCGGTGTCACTTGGTTGTAGCTGTAATCTGCCATCATCCAAATCCTCCTTTTACACATTTCTCAAAATTTTTATCCTATCCCGTATTCTGAGCACAATCGTTTCACAATTTTTGCGTTCAAAAATATAGGGAATTATCGTATTTCATCAAATTATTGGCTTACATTTTCTGGTTTTATCAGCTTATTTTTACTTTCTGTCAGTGCGTCAAAAATTATTTTTTTCTAACGATTACGGAAACACCATCCGGAATCACAGTGATTTTGCTGTCCGTCTTTCCCAGATATGCATCTGCCATGCGGATTGCCTCATCTACGCTCTCTGCGTAATCCATCTGCATATCATTGACCAGCTGCTTCGGTGCCTGTGTTACCATGATGACTTTGTGATGTAACAGCACTCTGCACAAAATCTGTGCTTCCCACTGGTCCGGAATTGTTTTGTCCCGGGGTGTATCCAGGAAACGCTGCATGATCACATTTTTGTCTTCACCGCTGGCAAAGGTGTCATATAATGACTGTCCTCCATGACCATCGATACAACTGGAAACCATAATGATCACGCCGCCCGAATTGCAGCTTGCCTCAGCTGCCGTCATACCTTTGACGGACTGGTAAATATTCTGATCCAGCGGGTAACCTCCGTTTGTAGAAATCACGATATCGGAAGGGATTGCATCCACACCGGACATCTGATCCACAAATCTGCATCCTTCTCGGTGTGCTTCGTTGAAATCTCCGGCATACGCCCGAATGACTTTTTTATTTTCATCCAGTACCACATTTATGATAAAAGCAAGTTTTGCCTGTTCTGCCGCATAAATCATATCCCGATGGATTGGGTTGCCTTCCAGCACGCCGGTTCTGGCATAATCGCTGGCAATAAACTCAGAACAATGGTTTGCCATGACTGTTGCTGCACTGGATACGCCCGGCAGCACGCTTTTTCTTCCACCGGAAAAACCTGCGAAAAAGTGCGGTTCAATAAATCCCTCGGCAATCAACAAATCCGCCTCGGCTGCAATCTTGTTGATCTTCAATTTTCCACCGGATGGCAACGTACCAAGTTCTATCATATCTGCATCTTCATGACTTTTATGCACTGCAAATGTGATGTCCTCGCGACCTACAATGTCTTCACCAAATTTGTAGATCAGTTCTTCTCTGGTCGTCGGTCTGTGAAAACCAGTGGCAATCAGAATTGTAATCTTTGCATTCGGATTTCCTGCTTTGATTTCTTCTAAAACGCCCGGCATGATCACTTTGCTTGGAACCGGCCGCGTGTGGTCACTGGCGATCAACACGATGTTATCTTTCCCCTTTGCCAGCTCCCGTAACCGTTTGGAATGGATGGGATGCGCTAAGGCATCTTTTACAATTCCTTCTTCGGGCTTGTCTGCCTGAAACTTATTCGCCCTGGAGACAAGTATACCATTCAGGCGATTATCCGGAATTGTTACCTTCATCTTTTCTTTGCCAAAAGGTAATGTTACCTCTGCCATGTTTTGATTCCCCCTTATAAAACATTTTTGGTAGTACCACTTTTATTATATTTTTTGGTAGTACCAATCAGAGCAAAAAATAAAGTTTTCATCGGGAACTTAACTGCTCCACGAAAACATTCATATCGTTTAATTGGTTCTACCACTTCTTAACTGATTTACATTTTACTCATTTTTTTTCTGTGCGTCAACATCATATCGCACAAAATTTTCCAAAAAAAAACAGCAAATTATACAAAAATTCTTGTTTAAGGTAGTTTAAAAAGAAGCTGGAAGAAAACTCCAATGCCGGCACGATTGATTTTCTATCTGCGCTGCGCCGCCTATCTCCGACCGCTCCCGCGAACTCACCAACAGCAAAACCAGCTGTT
>ENA-ORTJ01002130-ORTJ01002130.1-human-gut-metagenome-genome-assembly--contig:-NODE-2130-length-10985-cov-2.729643_pt1 | contig 10985 bp, 5 predicted proteins | sample MGYA00242069_ERZ509187 | MGnify/ENA primary metagenome ERZ509187 (study PRJEB26280, sample SAMEA2338779) | human gut metagenome | biome: human gut; feature: human-associated habitat; material: faeces... | reverse complement strand
AACGCCAATGCCGCCCGGCACCGGAGTGTAAGCATGAAGAAAATCCTGTTTTTCTCTCTTTTTCGTACCGTCCTTCAATAAGGTATCATTCCTCAAGGCTTCTTTTCGATAAGATGTCACACTACTGCCTGCATCCGATTGTGACAAAGGGTACCTATAGTTCATGCAGTATGCACTTCCAGCATACAGCATGGAAAAACAATATACCGCACAAAACGGATAGGTGATTCGACTGTATCGTCTTCCTTTTCTTTTGTTTTCCATACAAATTTTAGTTAATTCGACATGGTGCAAAAATAAAGGTATATTAAAAGAATGCAGTACAATATTCAACCAAGTTAACCCGTTTTTAGACCAAATTAGAGAAATCCAAAGATAAAAATCATTCAACCAAAGATATTTTTGATTCAGAAGTCACGCAGAAGTCATTAATTATCAAAATGATACAAAACCTCTCTATCAGTTTCATTCGGAAACGAATAGAGAGATGCATATCGCCTTTAAGACAAACAGTAATCCCTAATATTTGATAAAACCAAGTCCTCCCCGTCAGACATCCAGTTCACGCCTACGTAAAAATTCCGTCGGGGTGATTCCGAACTGTTCCTTAAAACAGGTGGAAAAATACTTCGCACTGGAAAATCCGGTGGAATAAGCAACGGACTCCAATGACGTCTCCCCCTTTTCTAAAAGTTCGTATGCATGCTTCAGCCGGATATTTTTCACAAACTCTACGGGCGAAAGATCCGTGATAAGCTTTATCTTACGATAAAAAGATGATTTGGACATTCCCACCTCGCGGGCTATCGTGTTCACATCTATATCTATCGCCTTCTTCATATTATGCTCTATAATCGAAATTACCTTATCCAGAAACTTCTGATCCAGAGCTGACATTTTCAACATGGCAGTCCTCACTTCCCGCTCTTCCTTAAAGTCTCTTTGGGCACAACGCTTATGTTCCAAGAAACTTTCCACTCTGGCTTCAAGCACTCTCAGCTCGAACGGTTTAGCCACATAACCGTCACATCCGGCCTTATAACACTCTATTCTATCTTCCGGAGCGTTTTTTGCCGTCAGTAAAATCACCGGAATATGGCTCGTATTAATATCGGCCTTCAAATGGCGACACAGTTCAAGACCATCCATATTCGGCATCATCACGTCACTGATAATCACATCCACAGCGTTATTCTCAATCACGGCAACAGCTTCTATACCATCGTGTGCCAACAGGACTTTATGGCGGTGCGAGAAAACACGGCACATTACATCCAATAAGTCCACATTGTCGTCCACCAGCAACATACAACCGTCCACTTCCTTTTGCGGTTCAGTCTTCTCTAATACGGAATAGCCCACAATATTCTCTTCGTGAGGAAGTTCAAGCTCTTCCACCACCGACATATCTTCCTGAGGAGCAAATTCTTCCGGCAAATAAGCAGATTTCTCCATCGGCAAAAGAACTGAAAATTCAGTCCCCTTACCGACCGTACTCTCCAATGCAATCCGTCCGTGATGAATCTCAAGCAACTCTTTTACCAGAGACAGCCCTATCCCGTTTGCTTCTGCCGCCGTGTCCGTCGTAGCAGTATAAAAACGATTGAATACAAAAGGCTGTTTTTCAAGAGGAATGCCCACACCGGTATCTTTGACCCGAATCAATGCTGAACGTACACCGTCATTTTCCACCACAGAAAGAGAAACCGTGATTTCACCGCCTTCATTCGTATATTTATAAGCATTAAACAACAAATTATACAAAACTTTCTCCAGTATATCCCGGTCAAAGCAAGCCGAAATATGGGGCTTCTCCGCCACAACGGCAAAAGAGATATGCTTCTTGTCCATCAGCACGGAAAAGTTCATCCGGCATAAATCTTCTATAAAGACTGAAATATCTCCCTCGGACACCTGAAGGCTCATTTTCCCATTCTCAATCTTTCGGAAGTCAAGCACTTGCTGAATCAAATGTTTCAATTGGCGCAGGCTGCTTCTCATTTTATCCAACTGGGGAATTCTGTTTTTATACGTCATGACCATATCGTCAATCAAACAGGATATGATTGTGATGGGCGTAAGGAAATCATGAGATATATTTGTGAAATAGCGTAACTTAGCCTGTGTCAGTTCCTCGCTCTTTTCCTTTTCTATTTGAATAATCTTCAATTCGTTGCGCAACCTGACACGGTAGACTGCCCATCGGTAACAACAATATGCAAGTATCCCGCAAAGGAACACATATATCACATACGCCCACCACGTCTCATAAAAAGCCGGTTTACGTTCTATCAAATAAGAAACCGTCTTCGCACTCCACCTCCCTTCACTGTCCGTGGCACGCAGTTCCAATATACTCTCTCCCTTGGGCAACTTATTATAATAGGCACGAGGCAGATTATTTCCGGTATATACCCAGTCGTTGTTTACGCCCTTAATCCGATAGGCATACAGTACTTGCCTGGGGGAAGAATAGTTCAAAGTCGAAAAATCAATCTCAATATCATGAGCGTCCGGTCCCAATACAAGTTTCCGCGACTGTATATCCAACAATCCCTCTTCAGAAAAGCCTCCGTCCAAGATTGATTTTCCTGAAACCCTCACATCCGTGATATCCACATCCACAGCCTGTGCCTTTCCTGCCAAATCAGACGTCCCCTTGAAACCGGTAATTCCTCCGTCTCTACCATAATAATAGACACCATCATAATAGAAACAGGCATTCCGCTCAAAAGAATGTATTCCGGTATCGTCCAGTCCGGCGTACGACTTTATCACCTCATTATCCGGACTGAATTCTATCACATTTTTAGCCGTAGAGACCCATATATGCCCCTCTTTACCCGTAATAATGTCGTAAATAGAAGCATTGATATAACTATAAAATAATGGAGAATAATCTTTCGCCTTGTTCGTCGCTATATCCCAAGCCTGCACATATCCTTCCGTCGTACCAATCCATATTTTCCGACGGTGCATATCGGAACAAAGGGTTTCTATATTATCTGAAAGCAATGTGCTGTTATGCGCATTAAAATGCATAACCGTATATTTTACGACCTCTCCCCGACGATATTCCGGAACAATCCGATAAAGTCCGTGCCCGTGGATCCCCAGCCAAATAGCTCCTCGCGTATCAATCTCCATGGATGAAATATCATGGATATCCACTTTTATTACGGCCAATTTATCGCGGTCTGTACGACAAACCACGAGACCATAATCCGTCGCAACCCATATATTCCCAAGCGAATCCTCTTTAATTGATAAAGGAACTCCCGCACCTATACTTTTAATATCTAAAACCTTCTTTAGAGTGGGCAATTTTACCCCCCCCTCGTGTTAAAAATACATAAATTTTAGGTGCAAATTTAGCTCCCACCCAAACCTCTTCTTTCTGCGAAGAAGGTGAAAAGAACGTAGAAATATCTCCCAAATCCCCTAAATCATCCGTAGACTCCAGGTCACGGCAAAAAAACAGAGTATTATCGACGGGGTTATACCACCCCAAACCGATACGGTCGTAATTAATCCAAAACAGCTCCGCGTTATTCTTGAATATCCCCCGGACGATAGGACTAAGCCTTCCCGTTTTGTCTTGCCATACAGGCAAAGAGTAATTAGAGATTCGGCTGTCATTGACAATCAACTGATAAGCTCCGTCCCCGGCTGCAGAAATCCAGATATTCCCCTCTCTATCGGCACAAATCCGATTAAACAGATTATTCGTCTGGGTGGCCAACTTGTCCGACGGTATAGCCACCAAATGCCCGTCTTCAATCCGGGCGATGGTCAAACCATAATAACCGAGCATCCACAAATATCCCCAGTGGCTGTCTTCGAACAAACAAAAAGCATACTTCAAATTCTGAACTTCGTCTTCGTTCTCGCCCGACAGAGACTCGCTGACATAATGAATGGCATTCTTGTCGTCCACCTCCATCCTGAACAGCCCTTCTCCCCATGTAGAAAGCCAATACCTTCCTTGCTTGTCTTGCAACATACGAAAAGGATTGTCGTATAACCCCAATCGGGGCATACGCTCGAAACGGTCCGTCGTCCGGTTATAACGGTACAACCCGCTTTGCCAGAAACCGACCCAAACCGTACCGGCCCCATCTTTATATACCATGTTCACGCTGGTCACGGGAAGGCTTGAATCGTAAGACTTGACCTCGGACAAATCCGGACTAATCCGCACCAAATTCTTATATGAACCGACCCAAATATACCCTTCATCGTCGGTCACGATGGAGCGTATCTCATAATTCGTCAACAAAGAATCCGTAAAAGAAATGAACCGATTGGCCCTCTTATCCCACGCACACATTCCTTTCTGCGTACCGATGAGAATTTTCCCATCCCGTGTTTCGGTAATTTCCCGGATGTCGTTATGAGGCAAAAGTGTAGGATACATTGGAGAAGAGCGAAAGACATGAAGCCCGTAGCCATCGTAGCGGCACAACCCGTCGGTAGTGCCCAACCAAAGTACTCCTTCCTGATCCTGATACATACAATACACCTTATTGGAAGGCAACTGTCCCAACAAAGGAAACGGTTTCACTGAAATCTTATCCAATAAACTCCCGCAAGCCCAAGCCGTATACAGTAAAAACGAAATGAGAAAAACTACACTCCTTTTTTTCATGGTGTCCAATCAATCTGTTTTTTCGCATGCAAAAATAATAAAATATAGCTATATGCTGTCTTTCACAGTTCTTTTTTCTCCTTTTATTTTCTGCGCCAAACGATTTTTCGTTCTCAGCCAAACGATTTTTCAATCTGCGGCAACTGATTTTCGACTATGAGGAGCACGGTTTTCACCCCACATGAGTGAACCATTTTTGCCTTTATTGAACTATAATCTTCCTCAGACGATATTAGATTGAATTTTGTCCTAATCTGAATAAAAATCGTCCCTTACTCATTTTATTTTTTATGAATTTTGCATCAGAAAAAAGCAAGAGTGAAAGAAACAGGTAAAGTTTTGCCAGGTATAAAAGATGTTTTCAGAATAATGCTTTACCAGATGTTGTATATGTATGATTAAAAAAATAGAATATGAAAAGAAATTATGTAAAAGTCATAGCTGCTGTAGTAGGAATGACCATGGTGTACTGCCCGCTTACGCTCAATGCCAAGTCGAAAAAGAACGCCACAGCCGCCCCGTCAGAAATCGCCATTCACGGATATGGAGAGACAGCGTCGTTCACCGTAGATTCCAGAAATCTGCATTCGGACGAACCCATCCTGATTTCTGCAACAAACGGATTTGAGGTTTCTCCCCGCGAACTTTCTCCTAACAGCAAGGGTACAGTGACCGTGAAACTGATAAGTTCCAAACAACAAACCACAGGGAAGGTAATCCTTCGCAGCGGTGACACCCGTTATTATGTCGCTGTCAAAGGAGCCGGAAAAGCACTCCCTGTCAAAGACTTATCCGCCACTCCCACCTACCAAGGAGGCGAAGAGGAAACTTTTGAAAAAGCATTCAATCCGTCTGCCGACGGATACACGATAGAATTCAAGGTGGCGACACCTACGGATGGAGATGAATTTTATCCTTTCGCCATCGACTCCCAAGGCAACGGCTTTAAAAGTTATGTCTCTTCCACCGCTTTCGGTTTATTCCATTCTACTTCCAAAGCGGACGGTTTCACAAACCCGTCGACCAACGTAACCGGAGGACGAGGCAAATTCTACAACAACGATGGTAAAGCACATACCTATAGAATTGCCGTAATGCCGGACAACCGTGCGTTCTTCTATCGCGACGGCATAGCCGTGGACACAGTACGTCTGCACGACTACGGATTGCAACCCGACTTTGCCACCGGCAATGGAGAACTAAAGGAAAACCTGCTGAAGAATCCGGGATTCGAAGGGGAATTCGAAGTTTTCGGTATTAAAAATGCAGAAGACGTGGCCAAAAGCATAGAAGGCTGGTATATAGACATACACGACTATTGGTGCTGCCAACAGTTTATCCTCCCGGAAGAAATAGACAACACGGTCGACGTGGACAATCACATCGCCAAAATAGCTCCCTATATGTGGGCCAACGGTTGGGGCAACGGCAATATCAACCAAATTGTCGACGTGGCGCCGAATGAAACCTACACGCTCACGGCACTGGCCAAAGGCGGAATCCGGGAAAAAGAGGGGACCTTAGCCGCCACTATGTTTATTGAAGAAATGCAAGACCGTGAGAAAAAAACCAAGGTGGAAATTGCCAGCGATTCATGGGAGACTTACTCTCTGGACTATACCACCTCTCCCGATTGCCGTCAAATCCGTGTCGTCTTCCAGACCGAATCCGGAAAATGGGGCGAACACAGAAGCCCGTTCGAGATAGACAACGTAAAACTGACCGGAGTATCACGCCAATATACGCCCAAAATCGGCTTCACCAACCATAATGCCAAGGTGGAATACTTCACATTCGATACCACCAGGGCATACGCTCCGGCATCTCCTGAAATTACGGTAAATATCAACTAACCCGCAAACGAAGCATGAAGAAACTGTTTTTGTTCATCGTTGCTTTGTGGACATGGCATACCCACTGTCCGGCACAACTTGCCCAATTCCATCCGGGCGAAGTATGGAACGACACTGAAAACGCCCCCATCAATGCCCACGGAGTGATTATTTGTTTGGATTTCAACGCCCCCGATCGTTTACAGGGGTTACAGAAACCCGTAACGGATTCCCAGTCTCCTAAGATCATGATAGACCATCATCTTGATCCTGTAGACTTTTGTGATTGGGTCGTTTCTCGGCAAGAGATGAGTTCGACGTGTGAATTGCTTTATCGTATATTGGTGCAGTTGGAGGGCTTGGAGCCGATGACATACGAAGAAGCGGTATGTCTTTACACCGGAATGATGACGGATACCGGTTGTTTTTCCTATAATTCCAATCGCAGCGATATTTATTATATTATAGGCCGCTTACTGACAAAAGGCATCGACAAAGACAAGATATACCGCAATGTGTTTTTCAATTACTCAGCCGAGCGTTTTAGGCTGATGGGGTATATGCTATATGTCAAACTGGAGTATTTTCCGGAATATCATGCTTCATTGATGACTTTGACAAGAGAAGAACAGAAACGGTTTTCGCATAAGAAAGGCGATACGGAGGGATTCGTGAATATACCGCTCCAAATCGGAAAATCCCGTCTTTCGGTATTTCTGCGTGAAGATACCGAGCGTCATAATATCCGTGTGTCTTTGCGTTCTGTGGATGATTTTCCTTGTAACCGGATGGCGGCGGAGTTCTTCAATGGCGGGGGGCATTTGAATGCTTCGGGCGGGGAACTTTCTTGTACGATGGATGAGGCCGTACAGATTGTTCGTAAAGCTTTGAAGAAATATACTTCTCTATTGACAGATAGATAAAATGTGATTTATAAAAAACTAAATATGAGAAAGATTGTTTATATTTTGTTTGCTCTGTTAGGTGTAGGAGGGGGATTGCAGAGTTGTGATAATGGAGAAACCTACGCCGAACAACGGGAGAAAGAGCGTGATGCCATTTCGGCTTTTCTGAACCGCGATGTTGTGATTCGTTTGAGCGATGGGGAAGAGTTGATTCATGTCGGTAAAATCAATACGATTTCCGAAGGGGAATTTTATGCCCAAGACAGTACGACCAATCTCGAAAGAAACGAATACGTAGTCTTTGAGAATACCGGTGTGTATATGCAGATTGTACGTAAAGGGGCGGGTGAAAAGATGAAGAACGGCCAGCAAAAGCGTATCATTTGCCGTTATACGGAGTTCAATATCTTGAGAGATTCTGTGCAGACTACGAACAATTCGGCTTATTGGCAGACGAATCCTGATATCATGGATGTGACGGATACTTACGGTACCTTTACCGCTTCATTCAATACGTCAGTGAACGGGGGCGGGGCGATGTATCAGTATTACGGTTCGAAAGCAGTGCCTGCGGGGTGGCTGGTTCCTTTAACCTATATCAATATCGGTCGTCAAATCAATGCAGATGAAGAAATAGCCAAAGTACGTCTCATTGTGCCGCATTCACAGGGGCATAGTGATGCTTCTTCCAATGTATACCCCTGTTTTTATGAAATCACTTATCAGGAGATGAGGAATTAGTCAGTCTGGAACGTAAAGCAAATCACTCATAATGCCGTCGGAAAGAAAGATTCCCCGGCGTGTCAGTTTGAGCAAGCCTTCGGGGGCTTGCTCTTTTTTTTCCGTAATTTCGAGCTGTCCGTTTCTCAGGTGGACAGCGGCAGCTTGCAGGCAGTAATCCGTTAATGGTTGGCCGAATTTTCGTTTCAATTCGCTCAGATTCAGTCCGTCGGACGTGCGCAAGGAAGTGATGATGCAGTCATTGTATCTTTCGTACAGATTCAGCTCTTCCTGCTCTATCCATGGTGCGCGGTTGAAGTCTTCAGAGGAAAGGCATTTCCCTACTTGGTCTATGTAGACGTTCAGATCCGGATGGTTCCATTGTCGGTTACGTCCGTCGAAAGAATGGGCCGAAGGGCCGCATCCCAGATAAGGAATGCCTTTCCAATAACTGGAATTATGTCGGGAACGGAAGCCCGGGCGAGCAAAATTGGAGATTTCATAATGCTCGAAACCGGCATTTTCGAGTCGGCACATTAAAAGACTGAACATTTCCAGGCTTAGTTCTTCGTCAGCTTCTTCCACGACATGCCGTTTGCGCATTTCCCAAAGCGGTGTGCCTTCTTCGTAGATGAGTGCGTATGCCGAAATATGTTGTACGTTCAAGGAAAGTGCTGTGTTCACGTCCGTTTCCCATTCGCGAAGGGACTGTGCCGGGAGGCCGTAAATCAAGTCGATGCTGATGTTGTCGAATCCGGTATCCTGACAGTCGTGTACTGCGCGGATGGCTTGTTCCCCGTTATGTCGGCGGTGGAGCAAACGCAGCTTGCCGTCGTCGAATGTCTGCACCCCCATGCTTAGCCGGTTGACGGGCAGAGTGCGCAGTGATTTGATTTTTCGTGGAGTGAGGTCGTCCGGATTGGCCTCGATGGTAATTTCTGCCCGGTCGGACACGTGGTACGTTCGGTATAGTACTTCGAAGATAGGTTCGAGTAAAGACGTATCGAGCGTAGAAGGGGTCCCGCCTCCTATATATATCGTTTCAATTACGGGCATTTGCCCGTCTTGTTGCAAGTAATTTGCCCTTAAACGCAATTCGTTCGTCAGGGCACTTATGTAAGCCTTGTCTTTTTCCCCGTATGTTGTGGAATAAAAGTCGCAATATACACAACGGCTTGTACAGAATGGAATATGGATGTAAATCCCGGCCATATATAATAAGGTGTAAAACTCTATGCTGCAAAGGTAGTGAAAGGGGTAAAAATAGCCCAATAAGGCGGACTATGTTTAAAAACATAATTAACAAAATCGCGGAATCGTTGGTTGTGTGAGATTTTATTGCTAAATTTCGTGCCGTTTAGTTGTTACCTTTAAATGTTACACGATGAAAGTATATCAAACAAACGAGATTAAAAACATAGCCCTGTTGGGAAATGATGGTTCCGGTAAAACAACACTCACAGAAGCCTTGCTCTATGAAAGCGGGTTGATAAAACGTCGTGGCAGAATCACGGCGAAAAACACAGTGAGCGACTATTTTCCGGTGGAGCAGGAATACGGTTATTCGGTTTTTTCCACAGTATATCATGTGGAATGGAACAATAAGAAACTGAATATCATAGACTGTCCGGGTTCGGATGATTTTGTGGGTGCGGCGTTGACGGCACTGAATGTGACGGATACGGCCGTGTTGTTGCTGAACGGGCAATACGGTGCGGAAGTCGGGACGCAGAATCATTTCAGATATACGGAAAAGTTAGGTAAACCCGTGATTTTTCTGGTAAACCAGTTGGACGACGAAAAGTGCGACTACGATGCCATATTGGAGCAGTTGACTTCTATTTACGGCAACAAGGTTGTTCCGGTACAGTATCCTATAAAAACGGGGCCGGACTTCAATGCCTTGATTGACGTGTTGCTGATGAAGAAATACTCCTGGGGGCCTGAAGGTGGAGAACCGACGATAGAAGAAATCCCGGAAGACCAGAAAGAGAAGGCCATGGAGATGCACAAGGTATTGGTCGAGGCCGCTGCCGAGAACGACGAAACATTGATGGAGAAGTTCTTTGAGAGCGAAACGCTGACCGAAGACGAGATGCGTGAGGGCATCCGCAAGGGATTGGCAGCAAGGGGGATGTTCCCGGTGTTCTGTGTTTGTGCGGGAAAGGATATGGGGGTACGGCGCTTGATGGAATTTTTGGGCAATGTCGTGCCTTTCGTCAGCGAGATGCCCAAAGTGCATAATACCAGAGGTATGGAGGTGACTCCCGATGCGGACGGTCCGACTTCGCTTTATTTCTTCAAGACCGGCGTAGAACCTCATATCGGCGAGGTACAGTATTTCAAGGTGATGAGTGGTAAGGTGCATGAAGGTGATGATTTGAACAATGCCGATCGCGGGTCGAAGGAACGCATGTCGCAGTTGTTCGTTTGTGCCGGTGCCAACCGTATCAAGGTAGAGGAAATGGTAGCCGGTGACATCGGCTGTACGGTGAAACTGAAGGACGTACATACCGGTAATACATTGAACGGTAAGGGCTCTGAAAACCGTTTCAACTTCATTAAATATCCGAACTCCAAATACTCACGTGCTATCAAGCCGTTGAACGAGTCGGATACGGAAAAGATGATGGTTGCTTTGAACCGTATGCGAGAGGAAGACCCGACGTGGGTGATAGACCAGTCTAAAGAATTGCGTCAGACTATTGTACACGGACAAGGTGAATTCCATTTGCGTACCTTGAAGTGGCGTCTGGAAAACAACGAGAAACTACAAGTCAAGTTTGAAGAACCGAGAATACCGTATCGTGAAACGATTACGAAAGCTGCCCGTGCGGATTATCGTCATAAGAAACAGTCGGGTGGTGCAGGCCAGTTCGG
>ENA-ORTJ01002127-ORTJ01002127.1-human-gut-metagenome-genome-assembly--contig:-NODE-2127-length-10990-cov-3.542661_pt1 | contig 10990 bp, 10 predicted proteins | sample MGYA00242069_ERZ509187 | MGnify/ENA primary metagenome ERZ509187 (study PRJEB26280, sample SAMEA2338779) | human gut metagenome | biome: human gut; feature: human-associated habitat; material: faeces... | reverse complement strand
AGAAAATATCATGCTTCCGGTATTGCTGGATAACCAGAAGCCGGATGAGGAACGGTTCGAGCAGCTTGTCACGGCGCTTGGAATTGCCGACCGCTTAAGCCATCTGCCAAGCGAACTATCAGGAGGGCAGCAGCAGAGAGTTGCCCTGGCCAGAATGATGGAGAAGGGCGGAGCCGACGCAGTGATCGCAGAGGGCATGGAGTCCGGCGGCCATATAGGAGAGACGACCACCATGGTGCTGGTTCCCCAGGTGGCGGATGCGGTCAGCATTCCGGTGATCGCCGCCGGAGGCATCGGAGACGGACGCGGCATCGCGGCGGCATTTATGCTGGGCGCTGAGGCGGTTCAGATGGGAACCCGCTTCGTTGTGGCGAAGGAGTCCATTGTGCATCCTGGCTACAAGGAGAGAATCATCAAGGCAAAGGATATTGATTCCACCGTTACAGGAAGGACTCACGGCCATCCTGTCAGATGCCTGAGAAACCAGATGACAAGAGAGTATCTGAAATTAGAAAAGGAAGGTGCCTCTTTTGAGGAGTTAGAGCAGTTGACACTCGGCTCTCTGCGCAAAGCGGTGATCGAAGGGGATGCAGTTCATGGAAGTCTGATGGCAGGACAGAGCGCCGGGCTTGTGAAAAAAGAGCTGACCTGTCAGGAAATCATAGAGGGAGTTGTCACAGGTGCCAGAGCGCTGCTTGCAGGAAGAAAATGACCTGACATGCGCAGATTTGAAGATTTGAGAAAGGTGTGGTTATCAGGATGGGAAAGACAGTATTTATGTTTCCGGGACAGGGATCCCAATATATTGGCATGGGAAAAGAATTTTACGAACAGATCCCTATTTGTAAAGAAGTGTACGATCTTGCTTCAGAGGTGACTGGATTGGATATCCCGGCACTGTGTTTTGAGGAGAACGAAAAAATAAATATCACAGAGTACACGCAGATCTGTATGCTGGCTACGGAAGCTGCAATTTATATGGCATTGGAACAGAACGGTTATCAGCCGGATGTCACAGCCGGATTGAGTCTTGGTGAGTATGGTGCGTTGATCGCATCCGGAGTCATGACTGCTGAGGAAGCATTTGAACTGGTGCGGAAAAGAGGCATTTTTATGCAGGAAGCTGTCCCGGCCGGTGGAGTAATGGCAGCAGTGCTAGGACTGGATGCAGCGGCAATTGAGCAGATCTGCAGAGAAACAGCAGAGCAGACGGGGAGCGAGGTTTCCATAGCCAATTACAACTGCCCTGGACAGATCGTTATTTCCGGTCAGGAGGAAGCAGTGCATCTGGCAGGAGAAACATGTAAGGCGTCTGGGGCAAAACGCGTTGTTCCATTGAAAGTCAGCGGCCCGTTTCATTCGAAAATGTTGCAGGGTGCAGGAGAAAAGTTAAAAGAAGAATTAAAAAAAGTAGAGATCAGTGATTCATTTGTTCCTTATATTGCAAATGTAACGGCAGACTATGTCACAAAAAAAGAGGAAGTGAAACCATTGCTTGCCAGTCAGGTATCTTCTTCTGTGCGCTGGCAGCAGACCATAGAACGGCTGATTACAGATGGTGCGGATGAATTTGTAGAGATCGGACCGGGAAGAACATTGAGTGGATTTGTGAAAAAAGTGAACCGGGATGTAAAAGTGAGCAGCATTGATAAAATGGAAGATTTTATTCAGTTTATCGGAAGTCATGTGGAGGCAGGAGCATGTTAACAGATTCTTTGAAAAATAAAGTGGCACTTGTCACAGGAGCCGGCCGTGGAATCGGAAAAGAGATTGCAAAGACACTGGCATCATGTGGAGCGTTTGTCATTGTCAATTATAACAGTTCGCCGGATGCAGCAGAACAGACTGTAAAAGAAATCATAAAACAGGGTGGAATGGCAGCGCCTGTACAATGTGATGTTTCTGATTTTGATGCCTGCGGAAAAATGATGGAAATGATCATAAACAACTATGGACACCTCGATATTCTGGTCAATAATGCAGGGATCACAAGAGATGGACTGATCATGAAAATGAGTGAGGAAGATTTTGACAGGGTCCTTGATACGAATCTGAAAGGTGCATTCCATACGATCCGCCATGCTTCACGTTATTTCCTGAAACAGAAATCCGGTAAGATCATTAACATTTCTTCTGTTTCCGGTGTCATGGGGAATGCAGGACAGGCAAATTATAGTGCAAGCAAAGCCGGAGTGATCGGTCTTACCAAAAGTGTGGCAAGGGAGCTTGCGTCGAGAGGGATCACATGCAATGCAGTGGCACCCGGATTTATCGAGACAGAGATGACAGAGGCGATGCCGGAGGCTGCCGTGGAAGCGGTAAAAAAACAGATTCCGCTTCAGCGGACAGGGCAGGTGTCAGATGTGGCCGGTGTGGCTGCATTTTTAGCATCGGATCTGGCAGATTATATCACCGGACAGGTGATCTCCGTGGACGGTGGCATGCACATGTAAAGAATATATATCATGAGGAGAACAATATGGCAAAAAGACGCGTAGTGGTAACGGGAATGGGAGCAGTCACACCGATCGGACTGAGTGTGGATGAATTCTGGCAAAATGTAAAAGCACAGAAAACCGGGTTTTCTGAAATTACAAAATTCGACACCACTAATTATAAATGTAAGCTTGCAGCAGAAGTAAAAGAGTTTGATGCAAAAAATTATATGGATGCAAAAGAAGCAAGGCGCATGGAACTATTCAGCCAGTATGCCGTGGCGGCAGCGAAGGAGGCAATTGAGGATGCCGGGCTTGAAATGGATCAGGAAGATCCGTATATGGCAGGCTGTGCCATTGGAAGCGGCGTGGGAAGCCTTCAGGCGATCGAGCGCGAACATACAAGGCTGATAGAAAAAGGACCGGGGAGAGTGGGACCTTTATTCGTTCCCATGATGATCTCTAATATGGCAGCAGGAAATGTTTCCATTCATTTTGGATTAAAAGGAAAAAGTATCAATGTTGTGACAGCCTGTGCCACAGGAACGAATACGATCGGTGAGGCATTCCGTGCCATTCAGTATGGTGAGGCAGACATTATGGTTTCCGGGGGAACCGAGGGAAGTATCTGTCCGACCGCAATCGCTGGTTTTACGTCACTCACCGCACTCACAGCAGAAACCGATCCGGAGAGATGTTCCATTCCGTTTGATAAAGAACGCAGCGGCTTTGTCATGGGAGAGGGCGCAGCGGTGGTCGTGTTAGAGGAATTAGAGCATGCAAAACGCCGTGGCGCAAAGATATATGCAGAGGTTGTGGGTTATGGCTGTTCTTCGGATGCGTATCATATCACGTCTCCGGCAGAAGATGGCAGCGGCGCAGCAAGAGCTATGTTAAATGCTGTTCAGGATGCAGGGATCACAGTGGATGAGGTCGGTTACATCAATGCACATGGAACATCCACGCACCATAACGATCTCTTTGAGACGCGTGCGATCAAACTTGCATTTGGGGCGCATGCCGGTGAAATGAAGGTCAATTCCACAAAATCCATGGTCGGACATATGCTGGGAGCTGCCGGAGCGATTGAGTTTATCACTTGTGTGAAAGAGATTGAGGAAGACTACATTCATGCCACAGTTGGCTATAAAGTGCCGGATGAGGAACTGGATCTCGATTATTGCAAAGAACCGGTTTCGATGGAGGTGCAGTATGCACTGAGCAATTCCCTTGGATTTGGCGGTCATAATGCAAGTATTCTATTGAAAAAATACACCATTGTATCTGACAAAGATATCAATGGCTGCAGATAAGGAGGCAGCGATGTCAGTATTAAACATCAGTCAGATCATGGAAATCCTGCCACACAGACAGCCAATGCTGCTCATTGATTCGGTAGAAGAAATTGAGTATGGTGTCCGTGCAGTGGCGAAGAAATGCGTAAGTTTCAATGAACCTTTTTTTGCAGGACATTTTCCGGAAGAACCGGTGATGCCAGGGGTGCTGATCGTGGAGGCACTGGCGCAGACCGGTGCGGTCGCAATCCTTGGAAAAGATGAAAACCGTGGAAAAACAGCTTATTTTGCGTCCATCAATTCTGCAAAATTTAAAAGAAAAGTAGTTCCCGGAGATATTCTCACGCTGGAGACGGAAATTATAAAAGTGAAAGGACCGATCGGGGTGGGAAAAGCGACGGCAAAAGTCGGAGATGAAATTGCATGCATTGCAGAACTCACCTTTGCAGTTGAGTAACAGAATAGAAAGGCATTACATAGAAGCTGTAACAGAAAGGAAATATTATGCCAGCAATTTTGAGAAGAAGAAAGCTGATATCCATAAAACCTGAACGAAAAAATGCAGTAACTTACTGCAAAGAGGAAGTGCAGGCGGAAGTTATGACACCACCACCTGCAGCGGATCAGCAGAAAATACCGGGAAGTACAGTGGTCTGCCCCGCATGTAAGAGAGAAGTGAACAAGGCGGAAGTGGAAAAGAATAAGTATGTCTGCTATGAGTGTGGAAGCTATTTCCGCGTGCGGACTAAAAACAGGATCCGCATGGTGGCAGATGCAGGAACCTTTGAACCATGGTTTGAATATCTGGAATCAGAAAATCCACTGGATTTTCCGGAATATACCCAGAAGGTGGAGGCAGCCAGGGAAAAGACCGGACTGCATGAGGCAGTGACCATCGGACGATGCAAAATATATGGGGAAGAGACGGTTCTTGGAATCTGTGATGCCAGATTCCTGATGAGCAGCATGGGACATGTGGTCGGAGAAAAAATTGCGCTCGGTGTGGAACGGGCGACAGATTTAAAACTTCCGGTTATTTTGTTCTGCTGCTCCGGTGGGGCGAGAATGCAGGAAGGTATTATTTCCCTGATGCAGATGGCAAAGACTTCCGCAGCTTTAAAAAGGCATTCTGATGCAGGGCTTTTGTATGTGCCGGTATTGACAGATCCGACGACCGGAGGTGTGACCGCAAGTTTTGCAATGCTTGGAGATATTATTCTGGCAGAGCCGGGCGCATTGATCGGTTTTGCAGGCCCCCGCGTGATTGAGCAGACCATCGGACAAAAACTTCCGGAGGGATTTCAACGTGCGGAATTTCAGTTAGAGCATGGATTTGTGGATGCCATTGTTGAGCGGAAAAATCTGAAAATAACCTTAAACCGTATTTTAAAAATGCATCACAGCAGGGAAGGATTTGCTGATTTTGATCCATTGCGCATGGATGATAACTACGAGCCGACAGAGTTGATGCGGGAGCGCGCGGCAAGGGCAAAAGGACTGACGCCGTGGGAAAAGGTAAAAGCCGCAAGGAAAGTAGACAGACCTTCTGCCACTGATTATATGGAAAATATTTTTGATGAATTTATGGAGTTCCATGGGGACAGATACTTTCGGGATGATCCGGCAATCGTAGGTGGAGTCGCATATCTCGACGGCCAGCCTGTGACCGTGATCGGAATCCAGAAAGGAAAAGATTTTAAGGACTGCATGAAACACAATTATGGAATGCCGTCGCCGGAAGGATACCGGAAAGCGATACGTCTGATGAAACAGGCAGAAAAATTCGGACGCGCGGTGATCACATTTGTAAACACAGCGGGAGCATACTGCGGAATGGAGGCAGAGGAGCGTGGGCAGGGGGAAGCGATCGCCCGGAATCTCTATGAGATGTCAGCATTAAAAGTACCGGTTCTCTGCATCATGATCGGGGAAGGCGGAAGCGGCGGAGCGCTTGCCTTAGCAGTCGGAAATGAAGTATGGATGATGGAAAATGCAACCTATTGTGTGCTTTCGCCGGAAGGATTTGCATCCATTTTGTGGAAAGACGGAAAACGTGCAAAAGAGGCAAGTGAGATTATGAAAATCACGGCCATGGATTTAAAATCGCTGGGTGTCATTGAACAGATCATCCCGGAATATGGTGTGGCAGACGCAAAAGCCTGTGAATCAATCTCACGCTATCTGAAAGGAAATATAAAAAAGTTTCTTGAAAAACAAAATGGCAGGACAGGAGAACAGTTTGCGTCCGAGCGTTATGCGAGATTCCGAAAATTTTAGCAAAATCACAGAGGCTATGTGCACAGAGAGTACGAATCGTTTTGTGACCGGACAGAGAAGAGAGGAATATTATGAAGGTAAAAATAACAGGAACGGGAAGCTGCCTTCCGAAGCTTCGCGTGACAAATGATGATCTTGGTCAGATCATGGAAACATCGGACGAATGGATTCGGTCGAGAACCGGGATTATTGCCAGACATATTGCGGTAGAGGAGACAACCACCGGCATGTCCACAGAAGCAGCAGACAAGGCGTTGAAAAATGCAGAAATTTCGGCGGAAGATGTGGATATCATCATTGCGGCAACTGTTTCTGCAGATAAACATCTTCCGGGACTTGCCTGTGAGGTGCAGAAAAATATCGGTGCAGAAAATGCAGTTGCGTTCGACATCAATGCAGCGTGTTCCGGTTTTCTTTTTGCACTGGATACTGCGGCGCTGTATTTGGAACATGGCGGATATCAGCATGCGCTTGTGATTGGAGCGGAAACGCTGTCGAAAATGATGGACTGGACGGACCGGAGCACCTGCGTGCTTTTTGGGGACGGTGCAGGGGCAGCAGTTCTTTCTGTAAGTGAAGAAGAGGGCATTTTATCCATGGTGCAGGGCTCGGATGGGTTCAGGGGCGATGTCTTAAACTGCATGGCGAGAAAAGTGAACAACCCTTATAAAAAAAGTGACACGGCACTTTCCTATGTTTCCATGAACGGGCAGGAGGTGTACAGGTTTGCAGTGAAGACTGTGCCAAAGGCGGTCACAGACGCAGTGGAACAGGCAGGCTTACATCTGGAAGAGATTGATTTATTCCTGCTGCATCAGGCAAATTACAGGATCATTGAAGCAGTTTCGAAAAGACTTGGTCAGTCTATGGAAAAATTTCCGACCAATCTGGAGGAATGTGGGAATATTTCTGCGGCGAGTGTGCCGATTTTGCTTGATAATGTCAATAATCATGGTATGATGAGGAAAGGAATGAAAATCGTGTTGGCAGGATTTGGAGCAGGCCTCACCTGGGGAGCAACGGTGATAAACTGGTAAAATCAGGCGCTGACCGCAGAAATAGGAGTAGATCGGATGACAACAGATGAAACATTAAACGAATTATTGGTCAGATTGTTTAAAGACATCATGGAGATTGAGGGAAAATGTCTTGTGACAGAAGAATTCAAAGATCTCAGTTACAATGATTTCCATGTGATCGAGGCAATCGGAGTCAATGAACCAAAAACGATGACAACGGTGGCAAAGCTGATGGGTGTCACAACCGGAACGTTGACAAAGGCAATGGATGGACTGACCAGAAAAGGGTATGTTATCCGTGAGCGCAGTACGCAGGATAAACGTGTGGTATGGGTTTATCTGACAGACACCGGGAAAGCTGCTTACAAACATCATGAAGAGTTTCATCACGAGATGATCGCACAGATCAAAAGTCAGCTTACCGAGCAGGAGACGCCGATCCTGATCTATGCGCTGGCGAAACTTGCCGATTATTTTCACCTTGTATACAAGGGTGAGAAAGAATAAAGAACAGAGGTCATTGCATCGAAAAACTATTTTTTTTATGCGATGACCTGTTTTGTTATAAGTTGAAATGATAATAATTATAACCTGAAAATATAAAAAGTAAAATTTATTGATTTTTTTTATGCAAAATGAATAATTTAAAGTCGAATCCTGCAAAAAAATAGACTAATCATTAGAAAACTTCACTAAATTAAAGGAATAAAGAAAAAAATATTGCGTCCGCCGTCATTTTATAATAAAATGTACGTGTTGATGAGAAATCTGCAGCCGGAATCAATGCCGGAGCATTTAAAAAATGCCGGATATCTGATTTCACATGGTTGTAAATATATTTTTAAAGGAGAAAAAAAAATGGGATACGTTGATGAAGTACTCGCAAAAGTAAAAGAAAAAAATGCTTCAGAACCTGAATTTTTACAGGCTGTTGAAGAGGTATTAGAGTCTTTAAGACCTGTTATTGATGCAAATGAGGAATTGTACAGAAAAAATGCAATTCTTGAGAGAATCACAGAACCAGACCGTCAGATCATGTTCCGTGTACCTTGGGTAGACGATAACGGACAGGTTCAGGTAAACAGAGGTTATCGTGTACAGTTCAACAATGCCATTGGACCATACAAGGGAGGATTAAGACTTCATCCTTCTGTAAACCTTGGAATTATCAAATTCTTAGGATTTGAACAGATTTTCAAGAATTCCCTTACAACACTTCCAATCGGTGGTGGTAAAGGTGGTTCTGACTTTGATCCAAAGGGTAAATCTGACAGAGAGATCATGGCATTCTGCCAGAGCTTTATGACAGAACTTTCCAAATACATCGGAGCAGATGTGGACGTACCAGCAGGTGATATCGGAACTGGTGCAAGAGAGATTGGATTTATGTTTGGTCAGTTCAAGAGAATCCGTGGTTCTTTCGAAGGTGTTCTTACCGGTAAAGGACTTACATACGGTGGATCTCTTGCCCGTACACAGGCTACAGGATATGGTTTATTATACCTGACAAATGCATTATGGAAAGATCACGGCATGAGCCTTGAAGGCAAGACTGCTGCAGTTTCCGGTTCCGGTAACGTTGCGATCTACGCAATCGAGAAAGCACAGCAGTTAGGTGTAAAAGTTGTGACATGTTCTGATTCTACAGGATGGATTTATGATCCGGAAGGAATCGATGTTGCATTATTAAAAGAAGTAAAAGAAGTAAAACGTGCACGTTTAACAGAGTACGCTGCTGCAAAACCATCTGCAGAATATCATGCAAAACAGAATGGTGAGCACGGTGTATGGCAGTACAAAGTAGATTTAGCCCTTCCATGTGCAACTCAGAATGAGTTAGACATTGAGGATGCTAAGATGTTAGTTGCAAATGGTGTTACATCTGTAACAGAGGGCGCTAACATGCCTACTACATTAGAGGCAACAAAATACTTACAGGAGAGCGGCGTATTATTCGTAGGTGGTAAAGCTGCCAATGCCGGTGGTGTTGCTACATCTGCATTAGAGATGAGCCAGAACTCTGAGAGACTTCACTGGACATTCGAAGAAGTTGATGGAAAACTCAAAGGAATTATGGAGACGATCTACGCTAACATTTCTGATGCCGCTAAGAGATACAATGCAACAGTCGGCGGACAGACAGATTATGTTGCTGGTGCAAATATTGCGGGATTTGAGAAGGTTGTGGATGCTATGATTGCCCAGGGCGTGTGCTAATAAATTAGCAACAAATAAATAATTATTCAAAAATTGAGAACCCTACACATTGCAGGAAAACGCAAAAGTGTAGGGTTTTTGTGTTTTGCTAGATGCATGAAAATGCAGTAAAGTAAGCGGTTTATACATGAGAGAAGGAGATAAGTTACAAGTAATATACATATAATATACGCGTAGTATACAAACGGTTTTGCATAATATACAAGGATGATACGACTAAAATGTATTTTTATAAAATAGGGTAAAAACATAGCACAGGATAATCAATGAAATTACGATTTATTTTGAACAAGAATTTTGAAATGGAGATTGTCAGTTTATGTAAATTGTGATACATTACCGACATGAGAAGTAATCGTGTACAGAGTGGTAGCCTCCCAGACTAGAGATAGAGGGGAGGTGGTGCTGATGGATATGTATGAAGTTTTAAGCCTGTTATTTTTAGGCGGTTCATTTCTAATCGCACTGCTTGCCTACATAGATAGGAACAACAAGCGAAAATAAATAAGCCACTCCTGTCTTGGCGGACGAGTGGCTTATTAAATAACCATTTACGAGGCTAACCACTTTGTGGGCGGTTGCTTCTCTTTATGTTTATTATAGTATGAGGTGGGTAAATTTTCAAGACATAAATTTGTGGAAGTTGGATTTAGTTTATTTCAGAGTGAGATAGTAGTATACGCGTAATATACAAAAATGTTTGAAATCCCCATGAATACTGAATACCTGTGCTGAGGCTATGCTTGCTCAGGGTGCTTGCTAATTAAGAATTTCTAAGATAATATAAGATATTGAGAAGTCCTGGAAATATTGAATTTCCGGGGCTTTTCTTTATGTATTGAAAGACATGTGAATTGTCAGAATATTCATAAATAGAAGATAATTTACGTTATTTTGAGGTTGTTATATACACGTGGTACACAAGTGATATACAGGTGGTATACACTTATTTTTACTGATTTTGAATGCTTTTGGAAGCATTTCATCCAGTGCTTATCAAGATGATTCAGGCTGAATATGGGTGTAATGTTTATCATCAGAAACATCATAAGTGTATCCAGCAATCAGTCTCGATTTATTGTTTTATATCTTGTTCACTTCTGCAAGAAGTTCTTCTAAAGTCTTATGGGTGTAAGTTCCCTTAGTGGTGTCGTTCTTCATACTGTGTCCCATAATCAATTTGATACATACGTCATTTGCTCCGGCGCTGTCCATGAGTGAAGCAAAGGTGTGTCTGCCATCGTGGGGCAGGTGTTTCATTTTGAGTTTTCCCATGCATGTATTAAAATTGCCGTTCATGTAGGTTCCGTAGGTGTAATGATTTCTTCATCGGAATACCTATCATGTATCTGCTCCATAGAGTTTGTCCATTCATAAACCAGACCTTCTGTTAAATCCTTGCGTATTTTAAAAGAATTGAAATAGTCATCGATGATTGCATTCACAAAATCATTGGTGCATTTGCAATATTGCATTAAATCTCCATTTTCATTAGGAATAAACGCTTCTATGGAGGACGCAGAAGGCGATGCTGAAGAAGCAACCGTTGATACATAATGGGTAAACAGAGTTGCCAGTGCAGGATTGTGTGGGAAGTATTACTCTAAGCGGAGGAAAAGGTAGTGTTTGATTTATTTGATATTTTTGAAAGGAGTTGAGATAAAATATTGGTTTAATAGTTTAATTCGTTTCAAGAAAAAATGAGGAATCTTTTAATCATTTTAAGTGCATAACCCGTTATTATATA
>ENA-ORTJ01002125-ORTJ01002125.1-human-gut-metagenome-genome-assembly--contig:-NODE-2125-length-10996-cov-8.977973_pt1 | contig 10996 bp, 15 predicted proteins | sample MGYA00242069_ERZ509187 | MGnify/ENA primary metagenome ERZ509187 (study PRJEB26280, sample SAMEA2338779) | human gut metagenome | biome: human gut; feature: human-associated habitat; material: faeces... | reverse complement strand
GAGTAAATCCACTTATGACAAAGTTCGTGGAATGTTCAAATATTATGTGGCCATTGTAGCGCCAGTGTGCCGTATAGCTGCGGTTGCCGGTGCTGCCCTTCGGGATGGTGACGGTCATATTATTCTCGCCGTCAAGCCCCGTGCCGCTCCAGCCGGTGAAGGTATAGCCGGATTTGGTAGGATTCTTGAGGGTGAAAGCCACCGTTTCAATGGTGTAGGTGTCTGGATTGCCCTCCACAGTGCCGCCGGCCAGATCATAGGTAATCGTGTACTGGTTGACTGTCCACTGCGCCGTCAGCGTGGTTACGACCTCCGGAACGCTTTCACCGGGGGCGTACAGGTTTCCATCGCTGCCAAGCCACTTGAAGTAGCTGCCTGTATTTCCGTCCGGGCGGGTCAAACCGTCGGACGCAGGCGCGGTAAACTCGCTGCCGTTTTTCACGATGATCTGAATAGCATCGGAGCTACCGCCCAGCTTGCCGCCGTTCAGGTCAAGGGTAACGACCTTCAGTCCGCCAGAGCCCAGTGTGTCAGGGTTCAGGACTTCAAGGACGGGGCGGAAACCGACGTACGGGGCGGAGTACGTAGCAGAGTTGCTGCTCCAGCAGCGGGCCGAACCGAGCCCGCGAACCGCACGGAGCAACGCGCCGCCAAAATAAGTATCCTGCCCCACGAATACAGTATATTCCAGTTTTGGATATATCTGCTGTTCTTGTTCAGCATCGTGTCCCATTCGTTGCTTTGGGGCACGCCGCGTTCGGAATTGCCCGAACCTGTAAAGTTACTTCCCACAGACGGCGCACGCAGCGTATAGTCCACGCCGCCGCTGGCATAATCTTTGCCGAAAATCAGATTTGCGGTATTCAGGGTATCCCAGCTTACATCATTCGTTACGGCATGATCCGCCACAAACAGGCTGTGGGGATATTTGTTCTGCTTTGCATACTCCTCGGTGGTTGCCATCTCCGATGTGAGCCTGTAGGCGTCCACCGTCCCTGCGTAGGTAAAGGGCACATAGTGCAGGGTGCTGTCCGGCAGAGTGCCGTTTGCCGTTCCCGGAATATTCATCGCCGAAAGGTCAAAATAATATCTGCCGCCGGAAGCAAGGGAAAACTGCTCATCCATCTGCTTTCCCACCGTCAGCGCAATGTTTGTAAAATTGCTTGCGTAATCGGTTTTGCGGTCGCCGTTATACTGTTCGCTGAAAACCTTCAGGGTATAGCTGCCCGGTGCAAGGTCGGACGGGATTTTGATTTCAACCGTTCCGCTTTCGGCAGTAGGCTGCGCCACTCTGCCATAATACTGTGCGCCATTGTTATCCGCAATGATGACAGAGATATATTCATTTGCCCCTGTGGTCGCCCCGTTGTAATGCAGCGTAACGGTATCGTCGGGGGCGGCATCGGCAGTTTTTTCCGTTACGGCAAAATTGCGGTTGCTGTCCTTCAACGTCAGCTTCCATTCGTTGCCGCTGTATTCGGGAATCGGGGTCAGCCCTCCGTTGGGCTTTCCGCCCACGGCGGCAGATGCAAAAAGGACAGAGTTCAGATTTAAGTTAAAAGCGGGACGAGCCGCCCAGACACCGCTCACGACGTAAGCGTACACAGGCCCATCGCCGAAGACCACGCCCGCATAAGTGGTAAAGATTGCGTAAGGCGAGCGAAGCCACCACACACCGGCGCTATTGCCATAATTGGCAATACGCGCATTGTCATCGGTAAAACCGTATGCGCTGTTTTCCGCTTCCTCTGCTGAGAGGAAAAATACCTTGTCCCCGTTTAGGATATTTTCAGAGGCGGCAAATGATATGCCACCGGTACTTAATGCTTCATCGCTTTTCGTGGTTGCAAGCACCGCACCCTGCTCGCCGTTGGAAAAACTACTGCCATAAAAGTTATTGCACCACGTTTTCGCCGTACTGCTTTGCCATGCGTTGCTGGTATTTCCGCTGTTATCAAAATACACGTCTCCGTACCTGCCTGTCCCAAGCAGCGCATCGGAGAGCAGGAAAAGGCCGCTTTCCCCGGTGTTGGTCTGGTCGTCCAAAACCCGCCATTTGATTGGTTCTTCATCCCATGTTCCGAAATAGATGTTATCGTTCTGCCCGCCGCTGATATTGGCGGCAGTCCCGCTGTCCACAAGCTGGATCGCCTTGTCGTTTTCTGCCCCCGCCGCAAACGCCACGGTGGGGAGCATACACGCCGCCATGCAAAGGCAGAGCAAGATACTGAGTATTCGTTTTTTCATTGGCTTTTCTCCTCCTTTTCGTGTCGGGTGGGCTTGTCCGTCCCGTCTTTTTTCTGATTTTCTCTTTTTCTGAGCTGGAAGCACAGCGCGGTGATGACCACTGCCGCTGCAAAGGAGACAACGGCCACCAGCACGTAGCCCCCCGCGTCCTCCCGCAGCAGCATCGCGCCGAACGCACCCCATGCTTCCGGTTGCCCCGGAGCGACGACCGTGCCCGCCGCCTGCATCAAGACCGCGAACAGCAGCATACACATAGCACTCAGTCCATAGATGCCGCGCCGCTGCCTCCGGCGGGTGTTTTCCCGCACCCGCTGCTTGACGAGTGCGACCCGTCTTGCAGTATCGTACATTTCGTTTGCCCCCCCTTCCGGTTTGTCTGGAACTGTGATAAAAACCCTTTCACTTATATAGGTACAAAAAATCGAAAAAACTCTCACCCAAAACGCAAAATTTTTCAAAAAAATTGAGAGCCGCCAAAAAGCAGCTCTCAAGGAGGGAATGTTCGGTTATTTCCTCCGCGATAAGCGGAAAGCGGACAACCTTCCCACCGCCACCAGCAGCACCGGCAGGGCGTAGGCGATGTACTGCGCCGCGCCGCCGTAGGCGATGAGCAGATTGTAGATGGCGTGGAGGGTGATGGCCGCGCCCAGCAGCCCGCAGGTGCCGGCCACCTTCAGCCACGTCCGCTGCCACGTGTATGCAAGGCCACCGCCCACGATCAGGCCGCAGAGGACGTGCATCGCGCCCGTGCCGAAGCCACGGAAGAAGATGAAGGAGAAGCGGTCCGCGCCGTTCTGGATGAGATAGCAGACGTTTTCAAAGGTGGCGAAGGCGAGGGCAATCGTGATGGCGACGGGCTTGATTCTATCCCCCTCCGGCTCAAACACCAGAAGATAGAACACCAGCGGCAGCAACTTCATGATTTCCTCCACCACCGGCGCAATCTCCGCCGTGGCGGCAAGGGCGTCCGCCTGACATACCGCCGCGAGGAAGGTGTTGATATAGGCCGAAAGCAGGCACACCCCCATCCCGGCAATGCAGAACAGGAAGAAGCGGAGCTGCCGCCTGCCCATGCACAGGGCGGCCACCAGCAGGGGAGATACCATGCAGAGGAAGATGTTTTCGATGTAGGTCATGCGTCCACCGCCCTTCTCGTGGCGGGCAGCAGCCCCAGAATGGCAAACGTCAGCAGCATATCGCACCAGAAGGTGGGGCTTGCGGGAGAAGTATCCGGCCAGAAGCAGCCCGCCGTCCAAAGCAGATATTCCGAGACAGCAAAGCACAGCACCCCTATGTGAAACCACCGCATATTCCGCGCCGCGCCCGTCTGCCCATTGGCGTATACCAACCCCCGGATGGCGCAGTAAGAGAGAACGATCATCATGCCGCACCAGATCAGGTTGGAGAGAATATCCCCGAAAGCACAGTAGAACGTCAGTAGCGGCACGCCGAACGCAGGCGCGAGCCACGCCCTGCGGCAGCGGAAGCCTCGCTCATCTGCTCCCGCCAGAGTGGCCTGCAAAATGCGCAGGAAGATGAGGCTGGCCACCCAGCCGAACTCCGACACATAAAAGACCCGGGGCGTGGTATCGAACAGCAGCAGATACAGCGTCCAGTAGAGCGCGCCGAGGGCAAAGCAGCCGTAGAAGCAAAGCAGCAGGAAGTAAGCCTGCCTGCGGCTTTTCCGGTAGGCGATGCCCGAAAGCAGCGCGCCGACGAACGTGGTCAGTAATTGCAGCAGGTTCTCAATCAGCTCCATGAATCCCCTCGCGTTCTTTGTTCTGATCGTCCTCCCGGTTCATCTGCCGCAGCCGGAAGCACAAAACGGTCACGCACACGCCGAGTAAAAACGCCAGCAGTCCGATGACAATGTATCCCAGGGCCGCGCTGCCGTGAAAGATGCTGGCCGCCGTTTCAAAGCCGGAATAATCACCGGTCTGGATGCTTGCGGCAATACCGGGCATGGCGAGGGACGCACCGATGAGCAGAGCAAGGCACGCCGCCACGGCGGAAGCCATGGTGATCGTATTGTACCGCCGCCGTTTCTCTCGCTCAATTTTGGCGATGCGCCGTTTTGTCTCCGCGACCCGTTCCTCATGACTCCGCATTTGTGATCCCCTCCCGTTCCAGCAGCCTTCGCAGGCTCTCTTTTCCACGATACACCATATTGGTGATCTGCTTTACTGTCTTTCCCGTGACCTCCGCCGCCTGCGCGTAGCTCATATCCTCGAAATAGGTGAGATAGAGCGCCTCCCGATAGTCCGGGTTCATTTCTTCCATACAGAGATGCAGAACGCGGTTGCGTTCCTCCGTCCGGATAATCTCCTCCACCAGAAGCCGCCCATCCGGCTCGCCGGTCAGTTCGTCAAGACTGAGCAGGAACTTCTGCTTGCTTTTGCGGCGCAGCGCCATGTGCCGCGCCGCCTTATAGACATACGCCTTGAAGCCGCCATCTCGAATGCGCGGCTTTTTCGTGAACAGATAGGCAAAAACGTCAAGCATCAGCTCCTCCGCCTCGTGAATGTCGTGCAGATAGCCGTCGATATACAGGGTCAATGAATCGCCGTATTTTTTCATCAGGGCCTCCAGCCCCGCGTCGTCACCGTTCAGATATTGGCGGTACAGGCTCTCGTCGCAGACCATAGCGTTCACTTCCTTTTTTGCGGATGCTAAAATGCAGAGGGCTGTCCGTCAGGTGCTTGTCCTGACAGGCTCGAGGTGCCGTCCCTTGAAGCGCGGGTCAGAAGTTTTTTCTGCGTCCTCCGGGATCGCCCATGAGCGCCCGAACTGGGACACGCCGGAGATCCATCCCTCGGCGCAATGCTGGTTGCCCCGACGCCCTGATACGCCCCAACGGCAGGACGCCTCCCGAACGGAGATATAGCCCTTGCCCCCGTTCATACCGCACCTCCGCATGGATAATACTCAACATGATGCATTATATACGAATATCCGAAGAAACACAAGACTACCGGCGAAGTGTTCAGCGAAAAGTTGCGGATAAGATTGCTGTTTTTGAGAGAGTCCTCCGCAAGCTGGCCAAAACGGCTTGTTGGGATTGCAGTATGGGGAGAGGAAAATACGGGGCACGAAGTAGTCAGCAAGCACAGCAAGCGAGTACTCGCTTGCGGATTTTGCGCTGTTCAGGTCCCTTGCCCGAACAGTCAAAATTGCTTGCTGGGGCGCGGGTCTCCGGTGGAGACCTCAAAGCGTGAAACGCTTTGAAGCGCTGACCGAGCCGACAGGCGAGACCATCCCAGACCCTTATGAAGAACGGAGGGCGGCGCTGACCGCCGAGCGTCAGAAGGCGCGGCGGGAGGAGCAGGACTACGCCGCCGTGCGCCGGAACGTGGAGGAGTTCCTGTCCCCGCCACGGCAGAAGGATATGGAACTGAAATGCCCCCTGGGACAAACTTTTTGCCGCGATCTGCGTTTTCCCCTGAGCTTTTGCCGAAACGTCAGATATAATGAAGATATAAACGATTTTGAAGGAGGTGAACCCCATGACAAGAGGCGAGGCATTGCCGCTCTTTTTTATCGTTCCGGCTACCACATAGTAGCCTGCGCAGTAGCCTCGATTTTACTCCATGAAAGCTGCCCCCCAAACCGTAACAAAAAACCGCCCATTCCAACGGAACAGACGGTTATCAGTGGTACGCCCGGTGCGATTCGAACGCATGGCCTTTGGAGTCGGAGTCCAACGCTCTATCCAGCTGAGCTACGGGCGCGAGTACATGATATAGTATACCAGTCTTTCGCGCGTTTGTAAAGCGGTTATTGCGGGGTATTTCGGTCGGATTGTGCCGAAATACCCCGATTTCCGTCTTACGCCTGCGCGTCGTCCGGCTTTTTCTTCTTTTTGCGCTTGCGGTAGCGGTCCTCCTCGGAGAAAACACAGCCGCAGTAATTCTGCATGTACAGACCAAGCTCACGCGCCTTGTCCTGTCCCTCACGGAAGCGGGGAGAGAAATCGCGGTGCAGGTACTCCACACCGTATTTTTCGGCCATTTGCTCGCAGATTTGGCGCATCAGCTCGTGATTCTGGTACGGGCTGACAAACAGGGTAGAGGTAAACCGGTCGTAGCCATGCTCGGCGGCGTAGCGCGCGGTTTCCTCAAAGCGGAGCGCATAGCAGGTCGCACAGCGGTTGTCCCAGTTGGGATAAACAGCTTCGATGAACTTGCGCAGGCCGTACTCGTTCTCAATCTCCAGCTTGAGATCAATGCTTTTTGCATACTCAACGAGCGTATTCTTGCGCATTTTGTACTCTTTCATCGGGTGAATGTTGGGATTGTACCAAAAGCCTACCGGCTCGATGCCCTCCTGCCGCAGCGTGTCGATACACGCAATGGAGCAGGGCGCACAGCAGATATGAAGAAGTGTTCCGGACAAAAAATCAAACCTTTCTGAAAAGTATTCGTGTTATTTCACGCCTTTTTGATCGGGTGGCGAAGGACGGTTTTGCGTTTCTCCGGCGCGGTTTTGCGCGGGTCGGAGAGATAAATCTCGTGGTGCAGCCGTTCGGCGGTGAGATCGTTTGCATAGCCGTTCTGTGCGAGATACTCGTCCATCACCGCAACAGACGCAGGCTCGTCGTCATAGGAGCCAACGTGCATGATCTGCACGCACAGACCTTCCTCAATCGTCAAAAACTCGGCTGAGGAGCAATCCAGCTGTTTCTTTTTTGCAGCCGTCTGTACCGCCCAGTCAAAATCCGTCTTGGTCACAAAATCCGGCAGACGAATGACGGAAATCCAGTGGAAACTGGATTTATCCGAATAATTTACACCGTCCACATTATCCTGCCGCCAGAAACCTTCCAGCGGCGGAACAACATATTCAAAGAAGCCTGCGATTTTATAATCGGTCTTATAGCTCATTTTCAGCGTGTAGGCCACGGCATACAGTACACTGATGGCCTGCTGATATGCACCGCCGTCCTCGTTCGGGTCGCCAGTGCCGCGCACGGCAATGTAGTTCATTGGTGGCACTTCGACAAGCTGCGGCTTGCTTTTCGGCATGTAGAGTTCTCTATACTCTTTTTTGAAGTCAAACGGCATAGCGTTCTCCTTTATTTCTTCCAGTGCTTGAGGGTCGGCACGATGGCTTCCATATGGGCGCGAACCTGCTCTGCAGGCCAGCTTTCGGTTGCCATATGCGTTACGCAAAAGTCGATCAGCTGCTCTTTCGTGGTGTATTTGAAGGTTCCGTCGGCATAGCACCACATGCAGTAGTCCTCGTTAAAGGAGCCGTCCGGCTCTTTACTGGTGATGGAATCTTCAAGCGGCATGCCGCAGCATTGGCAGATCAGCTGCCGCGGAGAGCCAAGCAGCGTATTGATCGACACGTTAAAGAATGCGGAAAGCAGCTTGAGCGTTTCGACGTTCGGCGTGGTTTCACCGGTTTCCCAGCGGGATACCGCCTGTCGGGTGACAAAAATTTTTGCAGCCAGTTCGTCCTGTGAGAGATCTTTTTCGGTTCTGAGATGATATAAAATATCCTTTGTATTCATAATCGAACACCTCCGTGAGGTAAGTGTATCATAGGATCTTTTTACGGACAAGCAACATGCGGTTGCGGTATCGGATAACGCCTGTCAGCAACCTGCCAGCTTAATTATTATACCTCGTTTCCGGCCTACTTGCAAACCCTGTCGAAAACCGTTATACTGAGATTAGCTTGACCCAGAATTCTGATCAAAGGAGGAATATTCTCATGAAGGATATTGCATACTATAATGGAAAAATCGGCCGCATTGACGAGGTGCAGGCGCCTATCACCGACCGCGGTTTTTACTTCGGCGACGGCGTTTACGATGCGGCGATGGTCAACAACAAGAAAATCTTCGAGCTTGAGGATCATCTGGACCGCTTTTACAACAGCCTGAAGCTGCTCCGCATTGAGCCGCCGATGCAGCGTGACGAGCTGACAAAAACGCTGAACGAGCTGGTGTCTCAGCTGGATTCGGATGCGCCGCATATGCTGTACTGGCAGTCCACCCGTGCAGTGGCACATCGCATGCACGCGTTCCCCAAGGGCGGCAAGGCCAGCCTGATGGCATTTTCTGAGCCGTGCGGACTGGACCGCCAGGATCATCCGTACAAGCTGATTTCGGTCGAGGACACGCGTTTTCTGCACTGCAACATCAAAACGCTCAACCTTATCCCGAACTGCATGGCGATGCAGCAGGCTGTTGAGGCGGGCTGTGACGAGGTGGTATTCCACCGCGGCGACCGCGTGACCGAAGGCGCACATTCCGGTCTGGCGATTCTCAAGGATGGCGTGTTCTGCACGCCTCCGGCGGATAATCTTATTCTGCCGAGCATTACGCGCAAGCATTTCCTTACACTGTGCGACAAGCTCGGTGTGCCGACCCGCATTGCACCATTTACTGTGGATGAGCTGAAAAATGCAGATGAGGTGATGATCCTGTCCACCGGCACGCACTGCGTCGGCGCATGCGAGCTGGACGGCAAGCCGCTCGGCGGCAAGGATCCTGCGCTGCTCGATAAGCTGCAGAAGGCGTATCAGCAGTGGTTTAACGAGGAAACCGCAAAATAATGGGGAATTGAAAATGGATAATTGAGAATTAACTCAATAACGCGCATTGCGTGTATCCGTCATTTTCCATTCGCTATTCTCAATTTGGAAAGGACAAAAGAATGCCCAACATTGTTATCATTGGTGGCGGACCGGCGGGACTGAGTGCTGCAATTTACGCGGTACGCGCCGGTATGCAGGCAACCGTCCTGTATAAGGACGGCGGTGCACTGGCCAAAACGGACAAGATCGAGAATTATTTCGGCTTTATTGAGCCGGTTTCCGGGGCAGAGCTGCTCGAGCGCGGACAGAAGCAGGCCGAACGTCTGGGTGCAGTTTTGCGGCAGACCGAGGTAACCGGTATTGAGTATGCGGCGCAAGGCTTCACGGTTAAGACTGCGGACGGCGTGTTTGACGCGGATGCGGTCATTCTGGCAACCGGTTCGCCGCGTGCGGTGCCGAAAATCGAGGGCGTAGCCGCATTTGAGGGCCGCGGCGTCAGCTACTGCGCCATCTGTGACGCGTTTTTCTATCGCGGCAAGGACGTTGCCGTGCTCGGTCAGGGTGAGTATGCGCTCGAGGAAGCGCGGGTGCTGCTGCCGGTGGCGCAGTCCGTTACGCTGCTGACCGATGGCAGCGAGGCTCCGGCGGATTTGCCGGACGGTCTGCGCGTGGAAACGCGTAAGGTAAGCGCGATCGAGGGCGATGAACTGGTGTCGCGCGTGGCATTTGCCGAGGGAGAATCGCTGCGCGTTTCCGGCGTGTTTATCGCCTATGGTACGGCCGGCAGCGGCGATTTTGCCCGCAAGCTGGGCGCGCAGCTGGACGGCACGCGCATCAAGGCGAACGCCGACGGCTCAACGGCTGTGCCCGGCCTGTTTGCGGCCGGTGACTGCACCGGCGGTCTGCTGCAGGTGGCAAAGGCCGTAGCGGATGGCGCCGAGGCTGCAATGAGTGCGGTGAAGTTCGTGAGAAAGTGAAGAAAGCACCGCATACTTCGGTATGCGGTGCTTTTTTATGCGGTTTTGACCGGGGCATTAACCCTCGTAATCATCCTCATTCTCCCAGTTGTGCCAAACGGCCTGCACATCGTCGTTATCCTCGAGGTTGTCGAGCAGCTTACGCATCTGCGCCATATCCTCTTCCTTCTCAAGGGTGATGTAGTTCTGCGGAACCATCTGCAGCTCGGCCTGTGCGAAGGTGTAGCCTTCCTTCTCAAGTGCCTCACGAACGGTAGAAAAATCATCCGGAGCGGTGTAGATTTCGAAAACGCCTTCCTCAACGAGGAAATCCTCAGCGCCTGCGTCGAGCGCCTGCATCATAACAGCGTCCTCATCCAGACCTTCGCTCTCCATAATGATAACGCCCTTCTTATCGAACTGCCAGGATACGCAGCCGGAAGCGCCCAGACCTGCGCCGTACTTGTCGAACAGGTGACGAACGTCCGCAACGGTGCGGTTCTTGTTGTCCGTCAGGGTCTCAACAACGACTGCAACGCCGCCTACGCCGTAGCCTTCGTAGTTGTTTGCCTCGTAATCGACCTGACCGTTTGCGCCGGAGTACTTATCGAGCGTGCGCTTGATGTTGTCGTTCGGCATGTTGTTGGCCTTGGCCTTTGCAATGCAGTCGCGCAGGCGAGCATTGAAATCCGGATTAGCGGAGCCGCCTTCCTTGATTGCGATTGCCATTTCACGGCCGATTTTGGTGAAAATCTTTGCTTTTTTTGCATCGTTTGCGCCCTTGCGCTTTGCGATGTTATTCCACTTGGAATGTCCCGACATGGTGAGTGTCCTTCTTTCTTTTATATCATCTAAAATATTAACTGTATAACACGCAGAACAATTTTAACAGGTTTTTCGCTATTCTGCAAGTCCTGCAAGTATATTTTTCGCGTTTGCGGTGCAGAATAGCATTGCAAACGAAACGAGGTGAGCCAAATGAGCAAGCAGAACAAGAACCGGAACCAGCAGGGTCAGCAGAATCAGCAGCAGAATCAGAGCCAGCAGAATCAGAAAAACGATCAGCAGAACGGCTGATATTTTTTCCTGAGCCGATGGGTGTGCCTGTCGGCTTTACTTATTTTTATCTATTCGCTGAAGATTTCGGAATGGGTGCAGTCCGGACGGCTAGGGGGTCCGCCGCACCTGCGGCGGCGGGCACAAGGGTGGACACCAAGGTTTCCACCCTTGTGAATCCCGTTTCCTTTATT
>ENA-ORTJ01002091-ORTJ01002091.1-human-gut-metagenome-genome-assembly--contig:-NODE-2091-length-11225-cov-9.883169_pt1 | contig 11225 bp, 9 predicted proteins | sample MGYA00242069_ERZ509187 | MGnify/ENA primary metagenome ERZ509187 (study PRJEB26280, sample SAMEA2338779) | human gut metagenome | biome: human gut; feature: human-associated habitat; material: faeces... | reverse complement strand
CCACGACGGCCACATCGGCTTCAACGAGCCGGGCGAGGCCTTTGAGCTGGAGACCCACTGTGTGGACCTGACCCAGGAGACCATCGAGGCCAACAAGCGCTTCTTTGACGGCAACGTAGACCTGGTGCCCAAGCAGGCCTACACCATGGGCATCAAGACCATTATGCAGGCCCGTAAGGTGCTGATGGTGGTCAACGGCACCGGCAAGGCCGAGATCGTGAAGAAGGCCTTCTTCGGCCCGGTCACCCCGGAAGTGCCCGCCAGCATCCTGCAGATGCACCCCGACTTCACCCTCGTGGGCGACGAAGAGGCCCTGAGCCTGATCTGATCGGTTCCCCAAAGCATGTTTCTGCCGCCGCACGGCCCTGCCACCGTGCGGCGGCTTTTTTCTGAGCAGGGGAATTGTAACGCGGCAAAAAATACAGTATACTGGAACAAAAACCACCACGAGGGAGGGGCGGCCGATGTTCAGCGAAGAGATGATCTGCAGCCTGAATAATCTGGAGCTGGAAGTTTATAAGTATGTTGTGCGGAACGCGGACAAGGTGTGCTATATGCGCATCCGGGAGTTTGCGGATGCCGCCCATGTGTCTACTTCCACCATCCTCCGGTTCTGCAAAAAGGCGGGCTGCGACGGCTACGCGGAGTTCAAGATCCGGCTGCGCCAGCATCTGGAACAGGCAAAGCAGCCACCGGTCAAGGACGATGTGTCGGAGGTCATCGACTTTTTGAAAAAGACCTGCTCGGCGGAGTTTGAGCAGAAGCTGGACATGCTGACCAGGGTCATCTTTCAGGCCCGGCACATCTTTTTTGTGGGCAGCGGCATGTCCGGCATCGTGGCCAAGTACGGGGCACGCTATTTTTCCAGCATGGGCAAGTTCTGCCTGTACATCGACGAGCCCCACTACCCCACCGAGAGCCGATTCGTGGAAAATTCGCTGGTGATCGTGTTTTCAGTGTCTGGCGAGTCCCGCGACACCATCGGCCATGTGATGCGCTTCAAGGAGCAGAACTGCCAGATCCTCAGCGTGACCAACACGGAAAACTGCACCATCGCAAAACTCTCGGACTATAATCTGGCCTATTATGTCACCTACGAGCGGCTGGGAGTCTACGATGTGACGACCCAGCTCCCGGCCATGAGCATCGTGGAACGGCTGGGCAAAAAGCTCTACCGCTACACCTCCGAGGGCCCGGCAGCCATCTGAAAAAAGTCCAAAATAAAAAACAGGGTGTTACCCGAAAAAAACAAGTGCGAAAAAACGGCACTTGTTTTTTTATGCCCGGAAACTGCTGACAAACAACCTGCCTGCGTCTATAATGGACGCATCAGAAGTACTTCGACCGGAAATTGGATGACTTGAAAAGGTAAAGGAGAAACAATCATGGCAAAAGATTATGCTGCGATCTCCAAAAAGATCGTGGAGAACATCGGCGGTGTGGAGAACATTGCCAGCGTGACCCACTGCATGACCCGCCTTCGCTTCGTGGTGAAGGACGAGGGCAAGATCAACGACGCAGCCGTCAAGGCGACCGACGGCGTGATGGGCGTCGTGAACCAGGGCGGCCAGTACCAGATCATCATTGGCAACCATGTGGAAGAGGCCTACAACGAGGTGCTCAAGATGGGCGACTTCGGCGAGGCAAGCCAGGTGGCCCGCGGCGAGAAGAAGGAGCCCCTGACCCTGAAGAAGGTGGGCAACAACATTCTGGATGCCATCGTGGGCACCATGTCCCCGTTGATCCCCGCCATCATCGGCGGCTCCATGGTCAAGCTGCTGGTCATGCTGCTGGGCATGGTCGGTGTGTTGTCGGCCGACGGTGAGACCTACAAGATCCTGAACACCATCGGTGATGCAGCCTTCTACTTCCTGCCGGTGATGGTGGCCGCTTCTGCTTCCAAGAAGTTCAACACCAATATGTTCATCGCCATTGCCATTGCAGGCCTGATGCTGCACCCGGATTTCCGCACCATGATGGAGGCGGTCACGGTCGGCGATACCGCCGCACACTTCCTGGGCATCCCGGTGGTGGGCGTCAAGTACACCTACACCGTCATCCCGGCCCTGTGCATGACCTGGATCCTGTCTTACATTGAGCGTGCCATCGACAAGATCACCCCGGCTGTCACCAAGAACTTCCTCAAGCCCATGCTGATCTTCCTCATTGCTGCTCCCATTGCGATCATCGTGGTCGGCCCGGTCGGCATCATGATCGGCGAGGGCATCTCCGCATTCGTCTACTTCGTGCAGGCTAAGCTGGGCTTCCTGGCTGTGGGCATCATGGGTGCCCTCTGGCCCCTGCTGGTCATCACCGGCATGCACCGCGTGTTCACCCCCACCATCCTGCAGACCATCTCCGAGACCGGCATGGAGGGCACCGTTATGCCCTCTGAGATCGGTGCAAACCTGTCCCTGGGCGGCGTGTCCCTGGCCGTTGCCTTCAAGACCAAGAACAGCGAGCTGCGCCAGACCGCTCTGGCCGCTGCTTCCTCTGCTCTGATCGCCGGCACCACCGAGCCCGCCCTGTACGGCGTGGCCGTGCGCCTGAAGCGCCCCCTGATCGCTTCCCTGATCACCGGCTTCGTCTGCGGCTGCCTGGCCGGCATGGCAGGTCTGGCCAGCCGTTCCATGGTGTCGCCCAGCGTGCTCACCGGCGTGCAGTTCATCGACCCGGCCAACCCCGGCGTGAGCATCGCCTGGATCGCCGGCATCTCGGTGCTGTCCATCGTGCTGTCCTTTGTGCTGACGCTGGTGATCGGCTTTGAGGATCTCCCGGAAGAGGAGTGATTCCCATGTCTGATTACAAACTGCCCGAAAATTTCCTCTGGGGTGCTGCCATTGCGGCCAATCAGGCCGAAGGCGCTTACAACGAGGGCGGCCGCGGCCTGAGCAACATCGACATGATGCCCCACGGTGTCCACCGCATGGAGGTCAAGCTGGGCGGCACGCCCCACCCGACGCTGCAGGCAGGGGAGTATTACCCCAGCCACACCGGCGTGGACTTCTACCACCATTACAAAGAGGACATCGCCCTGATGGCAGAGCTGGGGCTGAAGGTGTTCCGCACCTCCATCTCCTGGTCCCGCCTGTACCCCCACGGCGATGAACGGACCCCCAACCCGGAGGGTGTGGCCTTTTACCGCAATGTGTTCCAGGAGTGCCGGAAGTACGGCATTGAGCCGCTGGTCACCCTGTGCCACTTTGATATCCCCATGGGTCTGGTGGAGCAGTACGGCTCCTGGCGCAGCCGCAAAACGCTGGAATGCTTTGCCCGCTACGCCGAGACCTGCTTCAAAGAATACTCCGGCCTTGTACACTACTGGCTTACCTTCAACGAGATCAACATCCTGCTGCACAGCCCCTTCTCCGGGGCAGGCATCGCCTTCCAGGAGGGCGAGAACCGCAGTCAGGTGATCTATCAGGCGGCCCACCATGTGCTGCTGGCCAGCGCCACGGCCACCCGCCTGGCCCACCAGTACGACCCCGCCAATCAGGTGGGCTGCATGCTGGCCGGCGGCAGCTTCTACCCCTACTCCTGCAACCCGGAGGACGTCTGGGAGTCGGTGCAGAAGGAGCAGGAAAACCTGCTCTTCATCGACGTGCAGGTGCGGGGCCGCTACCCCGGCTACGCCCGCAAGCTGTTTGCGGAAAAGCAGGTGCAGCTGCACACCGAGCCCGGCGATGACGCCCTGCTGCGGGAGAACACCGTGGACTTCATCTCCTTCAGCTACTACGCCAGCCGCTGCGTGGCGGCCAGCCTGGAGGGCAAGGCCGTGAACGACGGCAACGTGGTGCGCTCGGTGAAGAACCCCTATCTGCAGACCAGCCAGTGGGGCTGGGCCATCGACCCGCTGGGCCTGCGCATCACCATGAACCAGCTGTATGACCGCTACCAGAAACCGCTGTTCCTGGTGGAAAACGGTCTGGGTGCCCACGACACGGTGGAGCCCGACGGCAGTGTCCACGATGATTACCGCATCGACTACCTGCGCCGTCACATCGAGGCGGTCAAGCAGGCTGTGTCCGACGGCGTGGACCTGATGGGGTACATCGCCTGGAGCGGCATCGACCTGGTGTCTGCCTCCACCGGCGAGATGAGCAAGCGGTACGGCTTCGTCTATGTGGACAAGCAGGACGACGGCACCGGTACGCTGGCCCGCAGCAAAAAAGACTCCTTCTACTGGTATCAGAAGGTCATCCGCTCCAACGGCGCAGACCTCTGAGCGTTTTCCTCCGTTTCATAAATGCAAAAAGCCGCCCCGCAGGCACCGGAAGTTCCGGCCTGCGGGGCATTTACGGGGCCGGTGTGCTGGACCGCTGCATGGAACTGGAAGCCATGTACCGCAAGGGCTGGCAGGACGCCGAAAAGCTGGTACAGTGGTACCGCGCTGCCAAAGCGGAAGCATAAGCCGAACACAACACGAAAGGGCCTCCCCGGAATGGGGAGGCCCTTTCTATGCGTTTACGACTTGACGTGGATCACGTTGGAAGGGGAAAGCATCAGTGCTTTTCCTTGTACTTGAGGCTGGCGAATGCGCCTGCGATGGTCAGCAGCATGCCGCTGAATGCCATGCCCAGAGCGGCCATCCAGTTCACGCCGGTCTGCGGCAGTGCGGTTGCATCCTGCACGGCGGGCAGCTCGGGCTCAGCCGGGAGGACGACCTCATCCGGGGTGGCGTCCTGCACGAGCGGCAGCTCGGGGGTCTCCGGGGTCACGACTTCGTCCGGGGTCTCATCCTCCACAGGGCCGTCCGGGGTATCGGGATCCACCGGCGGAGTGACCGGCGGGACGATGACCGTCTCTTCGCCGTTCACGGTGACCGTGCGGGTCTCAATGGAGGTATAGTTGTAGTCCACATGGGCGTCGGTGGTGGTCACGGTCTCCTTGGACACTGGCGTGGTGTTCACCTTGTCCGTGGTGCGGTAGCTGTAGCTGACGCTGCCGGTGTCGTAGCTGGTCTCGCCCTTGCCGGAGAACAGCTTCTTCAGCACCTCGGTAAAGGTGGTGTAGTGGCCTTTGCCGGTACCGGATCCGGTAACCGTTTCGCTCTTATCCTGCGTATAAGCACCGTCGAAGCCGCCGGAAGTATTTTCGCCGTAAGCCGTAGCACGCTCACTGGTTTTATGTGTGGTGGTCTGCTGGTTCAGCTCCAGAAGGCGGTTGGCGAAGTCCTGAGAGCTGCGGATGCTCAGCGGGGCGGTGATGGTCTTGATGGTGGATTCCGTCTGGCCGACGACCTTGCCCTCGCTCACCTGGGTCAGCTTGGAGATCATCAGGTCATAGCCGCCGACGTAACCCCAGGTGCCGTCCTGGCGCTTGTAGGTGCTGTTGATGCAGGTGTTGGCATCGCGGGTCATATAGCCGTAGGCGGTCAGCTCAGAGGTCTTGAGATAGACCTGATAGCCGCTCTCACCGGTGCTGTTGGTGCCGGTGGTTCCAATCTTCACAACGTAGGTGCCGACGATGGCATCACGCTCTTTTTTCGTGAGGCTGGCGGCCGTCTTGTTGCTGCCAGTTGCCTTCAGGTAGGCATTGATGGCCTGATCTTCCGCACTGACCCAGTACCAATAATCGTCAAAGCCACCCTGATACAGCTTGATGTTTCCGTTCTCCTTGATGGGATCATAGGCGACAGTGCCGGTCAGCTTGTAGTAGGCGCTCTTGTCAGGGCAGTTGTTGGGATTGCCGCGGTCATACTCGTAGTGGCCGTTGCCCTTGCCGCCCTCATCGTCCCAGCTGATCTTACTGTCCAGGCCGACCGGCTGGTTGCCCTTACCGTTGACCAGGTTTCCGGCATCGTAGTTCCACTCCAGCTTCAGATTCTTGCTCACCAGCACACAGTCGGTCTGATCGACCTTATCGTCCTTGTCCGGCAGCAGATCCAGCTTGGAGCCGGAAGCAAGATCGAGGTGGCCGATGTCGTCGCGCTGCTCTTCGTAGTGCACAGTGTTACTATGAACACGAACTTCCTGGCCGTTAGCGTCTGTATAGTAATAATAGCCGCCCCACCAAGTCGATTTCCAATAGACCTCAATTTTGGAACCATCCGGTGCCTTGCTGAAGGATTTGAATTCATCCGTCTTTTCACCGGAGTAGTAGTTCTTCTTGGTCTCTTCGTAATCAGAACCCTTGTTGGCAACATAGGTGGAGTTCTTGGCGATCCGTTCCTGCTCCTGCAGAGCCTTGATCAGCTCATCCTTGCTCATATTTTCGGGCGAGATGGCCGTGGTGAAATACTTGATGATGTCCGTCTTCTCGGTCTTGTCCGTAACCTCCAGATTGCCGATCCAGAGTTCCTCACCGGGCAGAAGTTTGCTCTGAATCTCCTGAATCTGCTTCCACAAATCGTCGTATGCCTTCTCAAGATCCTTATTGTCCTTGATGATGTCGGTGACACTGGAGGAGGTGTGCACATCCTTCCGAACGGTGAGGGTCTCGCTCAGGGTGCTGTAATCCACGGTGATGGTTTCGTTACCCTTCGTGAAGGTCGCGGTCTTGCCGTCGGCGTTCAGTCGGATGCTGTCAGCGGAAACACTGTATTGGCCTGCCAGCGCGGTCTGAATCTCTTCAGGGGTCAGCGGAGCACCGGCCTGTTTGGTGAAGGTGTAGGTGGTCTTTACGCCGTTTTTGTCCTCGACCGTGCAGGTGTAGCCGTCATTGGTTTTGGTCACCTTGTCGTAGGTCTTTCCGTCCACCGTAATGGTGCGGGCCTTTTCGTCGATCGACCAGTTCTTGCCGCCGGGGATCACCAGCTTGTCGTTAAGATCCTTGGCGTCCGTCTTTGTGGATTCGGAAAGTTCATAGATCGTCCATTCCACGCGCTTGATGCCGGAGAAGTCCATACTGCCGATATCAATGCTGTAACCTTCCTGAATCAGGGTAGCTTTGTCCTTGCCGGTCTTGTTCTGCAGCTCATTCCAGGCGATCTCTTCCTTCTCCGTATCGCTGAGGGAAGCGGACGATTCCGTGATCGTGCAGGTACGGGTGATCTTGGTGATGGTGCCGTCGGGCGAGGTCACGGTGTCTTCCTTTTTGTAGATCGTGGTGCCCTTCTCCGGGTCGTTGGTGTCGACTGTCCAACCATCGAGAGAGGGAAGTTCACCGCTGTCGGGCTTGACGTAGGTGCCGTTGAGGGAACCGCTTTCGGTCCATGTATTCGAGCCGTTCACATAAGCGGTGCCGGTGATGACGTTGTCCGTGACATCCTTGCGGGTCTCGGTGTCCTTGCTCGGATCAGAGCTGCCCGGCTGAGGCGCAGAAACCGTTGCACCGTCATAGCGGAGGGTGACAGTATGAACATTGCCGTCTGCATCGGTATAGCTGAGATTGAGCTGGCCTTTGCCGGTGGGATCGATCGTATTCAGCTGGTTCTTGAAATCATCGGTCTCCACATTAATGCCGGCGTTCCGGGCGGCATCCGTCAGAGCGGCCTTGATGGCTTCCAGCTTGGCAGTTTCCTCGGCACTCTTGATGCTTTCCTGACCGCCTTCAACCTGGCCGGGGGTCTTGGTGATCTCAGTGACCTCCACGGTGTAACTCAAAGTCTTGCGCACGGCTTCCTTCTGATCAAAGGTCAGCTTTTCGCCCTTGTAGTACACGCCGTCCTGGTCGGCGGTAAAGCCTTCGCCCAGACGCTCAGCCAGCTCCTGGTTGGTAAGGTCACGATCCGTATCGGTCTTGGTGATGGTGTACTCCCGGATGGTGATGGTACCGTCCGCATTGTAGATGGTCTCGGTATAGATGTAGGTGCCGTCGTCCTTTTTAACGGTGGTGGGGTCCTTGAGGATATTTTCCAGCTCCGTGGAGGGGAGAATGACTTCCTGAGTCTTCTCGTCCTTGATGTCCGGCTGTTCGATCTCGGTGTTCAGGTCCTTTTCGTCCGGTTTAGTGCCCTTGTCCATCCGGATCTTCAGGGTGGTCTCGGTGATGGTCTGCACCGAGTCCCTGGTAACCTCGTACACCGTGGTACGGGTGCCGATGACCTTACCTTCCTCGTCCAGGATGTCCTCGGTCTTTTTCAGGGTATAGGAGCCGTCCTCCTTTTTGTCCAGGTGCTCGCTCTCGTCCATCAGCTTGGCGATATCCTCGGCAGAAAGGTGCTTTTCCTTCCCGGTCTCGGTCTTTTTCAGGGTCAGCTCCTTGGAGTTGCCGTCCGCAGAGGGCTTGGACTCCTGGATGGTGTAGCCGTTGAACTTGGCCTTTTCTTCTTGGTCCTTCCCGGCTTCGGCTTCCACGCCGTCCCAGGTCAGGTCCTTGCGAGCATCGCCCAGCTCCTCTTTCAGGTCGATTTGGCCCTTCTCCGGGTCCTTTTCCTTGTCGCCCTTCTCCTGGGTCTCGGTCTCAGTCTCAGCCTTTGCCTCGCCGGTGCCCTGGTCAGTGGTGATCTGGGTGCCCGGAGTGGTGGTGCTGCCGTCGGGGTGGGTGGTGGTCTTGCCCATCTCTACCTCAGTGGTGGAGGCGTCGGGGTCCACGGTCTCGGTCTTGGTGGCCTTACCGATCTTGCCAGTCTCGCCGGACTCCTCGTCCTTCTTGCTGGTGTCGATGACGTCGCCCTCGGTGATGGTGGTGTCGGGGTCCTTGGGGTCCGGCTGGGGGTCCTTGTAGTCGATCTCTACATCCTTAGACTCCGTGTCCGGGGCAAAGGCAGGCTCCTGTTCCTTTTTGTCGGCTTCCTGGTTCACAGGGGCCTCCACCTGGTCCTTGCCCTCCGGGGCGTTTTCTTCCTGGCCCTTCAGGTCGGCTCCTTCTTCCAAAGCGGCCTTGGGGTCGGCGTCCTTGCCTTCAGGGTCCGCAGGGGCCTTCCACAGCATGGGCAGCCATGGGCTGTGCAGCGACACAGGCGGTCAGGGCTACGGACATGGCAGCGAGTTTCAGCTTTTTATTCGTCATGATTGATGGCTCCTTTCAAATGGTGTCAAGTCTTTTACGCATTACCACTGTCCTATATGATGGACATATTTCAAGGCTTGCTATCCTGCTTCCTTTATACCATTTTCCGGTGCGGGTTGTCAAGAAAAAATGTGTAGAAACGCATGATTTGTGAAAATATTCCAAAGTCTGAATTGGACATTTTGCACAAATCACAAGAATTTGTTGCAGAAAAAAGAGAAACTGTTGCGGACGTGAAATGATGCGGTTGCGGTACTGGTGCAGAGTGTGCGGATTGTTGCGGAAAACCACTTTTTGAGGGACGGAATTTCTGGCAAAGAACCGGCTGGAATTTCTCCTGCCGCCCTGCTGCAGACGAAAAAGGCCCCCGGAAACCTGTGTCTCCGGGGGCCTTGCCCTCTTACCTTATATAGGGCAGTCGGCGATCACTGCTTCTGCTTCAGCCGGGCCAGGTAGCTGTCGGCGGCCACGGCGGCAGCGGTGAAGGAGTTGTTCTTCCACCAGCTGATGAGCGCGGCCACGGTGGTGATGCCGGCGGTAACCAGCTGCTCCACGGTGGTGCTCTCGATGGGCAGCACGGGCTTGCCCATTGCGCTCAGCACCTGATTGGTCAGGGCCAGCAGGAGCACAGCGGTGCGGGCCAGGGTAGCGGCGGAGATCTTGTTGCTCAGTTCCATAAATCAGTTCCTCTCTTTCATTTGTTCATGGTTCTCAAGGTCGGCGATGCGGTGGTTGGCCACCTTCATCTGCTCTTCCAGAATGGGCACGCGGCGGGCGAAATTGTTGTGCTCGCGCACCTCGCGGGTCAGCTCTTCGAGCTTGGTGTCGGTCACGGCCTGACTGCGGCTGTTGGCGATCAGCACCCCGATCAGGGTCACGGCACCGGCGATCAGGGCGGACAGGATGCTTTCCATTGGGTTCACCTCCTTCTTAACCTGTCCAGCGGCTTTTGGCGGGGCGGGTGTCCACATGGACCCAGCCCACAGCCCGTCCGGCCCGGGGCGGGTATCGGCCGATGCCGCCGGTGCCGGGCAGGCAGGTCTCTGCATAGGCGGCCAGCTGCTCCACCGGGATGCCCTGCACCCGGATGTCGGCAGCGCGCCCATACAGATGCTGGCTGTAGGCGGCCCCGCCCACGGATTTGTTGTGAGCGGCGGTGCGGTAGCCGCTGGTGATGACTACGGGGCGGCCGAAGTGGTCGCGGATCTTCTGCAGCAAGGCGGCAAGGCTGCTGTCCACGAACACAGGGTCCGAGCCATCTTTGCAGGCAAACTCGGCCACGGTGAAGTTTGCGCTCAGCTTCCGGGTGCCGTCCCGCGTGCGGGACCAGGCTTCAAGCATCGGCTTCCACCTCCGCCAGCAGGGCTTTCACGGTGCTGCGCAGACGGGCGGGCACCTCGTCCAGCGTCTTGATACCCTTGCGGATCAGGGCTGCATAAATTTTCGCCATCAATTTTCCTCCTTTTCTTCGTACAGCTCGCACAGGGCCACCTGAAGATCGGTGACACTGCTCTCCACGGCGGTCACCTGCGTCAGCAGGTCCGCGAGGGTGGGGTAGTGGTAGCCGTCAATCCAGAGTTCCAGAGGGTAAAGTGTTTTGTATGAATTAGCAACATGAAGGATGCCGTTTGTTTGGAATGTGATTGTAAAATCGTAGTTACAGTCATAAGTTGTCGTGCCACCGCGTGCAATGCTTTTTTCAGTGTTATTACCGCTGCTGCTGCTCCTGCCTTTGGTAATGCATATCTTATCAACATTGTCTGGAATCTGAACATCCCAAGTTGTGAATTTGTTAGGAGACGTCACATGGGTGTTCCACACCAGTCGCGCCTCCGACTTGACCGCCACACTGGCCGCGATGGTGTCATACAGCGTCTTGCCGCTCAGGGTGCCGTCCGCAGCGATGTCCAGGTAGTCCCCTACCTTTACGCCGCCCAGGGCGTCCGCTGTGGCGGCAGGCAGCACGTACTCCTGGGCCAGCATCACGGTCTCGGTGCTGCCGTCGCCCTTGGTCACGGTCATTGTGTTGCCCTGCACGGTCAGCGCCTTGAGGTACACGCCGCTCCCCGCTTCCACCGCGCCCACGTCCTCCGCCGTCAGCGGGGTCTCCTTCCCGGTGCCGCCGTGTTCCGTACCCAGCACCCCGGTCATGGCCGGCAGGCTGGTGGTGTCCTGGGTGGTAAAGCTCTTTTCGCTGCCGTCGGCCATCGTCACGGTCAGGGTGCGGCCCTCCAGCCGGATGCTCTGCACCACCGCCGCACCGCTAGCCGGCATGGCTCCCACATCCTCAGCCGTCAGGTGCACCGCGCCGCCCTTGCCGTTGACGCTCACCA
>ENA-ORTJ01002090-ORTJ01002090.1-human-gut-metagenome-genome-assembly--contig:-NODE-2090-length-11226-cov-12.050130_pt1 | contig 11226 bp, 10 predicted proteins | sample MGYA00242069_ERZ509187 | MGnify/ENA primary metagenome ERZ509187 (study PRJEB26280, sample SAMEA2338779) | human gut metagenome | biome: human gut; feature: human-associated habitat; material: faeces... | reverse complement strand
ACTGATGTACCGGCACTTAATATTGTAATGAAAACCACAAAGTGCAATGGAATGGATGTGGCAAAAATAAGTGATACTCCGGGAAAAGGTATGTGCAGAAATCCAAAATACGAACATTATTTAACAAGATGCATAGATTGGAGAATGCAAAATGACTGAGAAAGATTTTTTGAAGGAATATGACATAACAAAGTACGACAGACCATCAATTGCCACGGATATTGTATTGTTTACACTGGATAATTCAATTAAAAATGCCAAAAAAGTCAATGTCGGACCGTTACAGATATTATTGATAAAAAGAGCTTCTAATCCCTTTAAAGGTCAGTGGGCATTGCCCGGTGGATTTTATGAGAAGGGTGAAACATTGGAGGAGGCGGCAGCACGTGAACTTTACGAAGAAACTAATGTAAGAAATGCGTATCTTGAAAATACTAAAACCTTTAGTGAAACACGGCGGCGAGCAGCAGATGCTGGCCATGGGCCGTGCCCTGATGAGCAACGCCTCCATGCTGATGCTGGACGAGCCTTCCATGGGCCTTTCTCCGCTGCTGGTGCAGGAGATCTTTGATATCATCCGCGATATCCACAAGGAAGGTATGACCATCCTGCTGGTGGAGCAGAACGCACAGATGGCCCTTTCCGTGGCCGACCGCGCCTATGTCCTTGAGACAGGCCGCGTGGTCATGGATGGCACCGGTGCAGAGCTGCTGACCAATGAGCGCGTCCGCAACGCTTATCTGGGCGGCTGAGACTGCAGCTGGATAGAACGCAAAAACAATACGCCCGCCGGGCGGTACGAGAAGTACCACACCCGGCGGGCGTTGTTCTGTCTGTAAGGGAATTATTCCGGCGCTTTCATGCTTTCCACCATGCTGATCTGGCGGACATGGCGGCGCATGAGCAGGCAGACGGCAAAGTTGAAGAGCATGGTGAGCGCCACGCTGAACACAAAGCTGCGGGGGGCAATGGAACGGATGAACATCATCTGGTCCATTTCCACAGTGCGGATGATGAACTGGTGCAGGGGAATGCCCACCACCAGACCCACCAGGGAGCCGATGAGAGAGAGCAGATCGATCTCCCGGAAGATGTAGCGGTAGACCTCCTTGTCATAGAAGCCCAGCACCTTGATGGTGGCAAGCTCCTTTTTGCGCTCGCCCAGGTTGACGCTGATGAGGTTGTAGAGCACCACGGCGGCCAATGCGGCAGCGCAGACGATGACCAGTATGACCACATAGTTCAGGCAGCCGATCAGGCCATCGAACATCTGGGTGGTGTCCTCGATGAAGGAGACGGAGCTGACATAGTTGCAGGCCAGAATGGCGGAGGAGAGGGAGGCGCGGGTTGCATCAGTGGGGCAGTCGGTCTGACCGTAAACGGCGTTCCAGGCGGGCAGAGCACCGCTGTTCAGCGTTTTGAGCTGCGCCTGCGAGAGGTACAGCCGGGTAAAGACATAGTTTTCGGTGATGCCGGTCAGGGTCAGAGACCTGCGCCCGCCGTCAGCAGTCTCCACCTCAAAGCTGTCGCCCACCGAAAGCCCCAGCTTTTCAGCGGTCTTTTCGGTCAGGATGACGCTGGAATCGTCAAAGGCAATGGCCTTGTGGCCCTGCCGGGTGCGGAAGGTGAAGTATTCGGTCATCTGGCTTTCGTCTGCGGCGGCAACCAGACTGACGGTCTCCTTTTCACCCTCGGCATTGTAGAGGGTGACGCTCTTGGTGTAATAGCGGCCCCAGCTGGTGATCCCGCTGCTGGAATCCAGCAGGTCGGCCAGACCGTTCTCCATGGTCAGCGCCTTTTCGTCGCTCAGGGAGATGGTCAGGTCGGCGTGGGTCAGTTCGGTGGTCTGCTTGGTCAGCATGGGCAGCAGGGAATCCTGGATGCCGAAGCCGATGAGGAGCAGGGCCGTGCAGCCCGCCACGCCCAGAACGGTCATAAAGAAGCGCTTTTTATAGCGGAACAGGTTGCGGGTGGTGGTTTTCTGGGAGAAGCTCATCCGCTTCCACAGCGGGGTGAGATATTCAAGGAGGATGCGCTTGCCCGCTGCAGGCGCACGGGGCAGCAGCAGGGCGGCGGATTTTTCCTTGAGGCTGGCGCGGCAGGCCTGCAGGGTGGCAAGGCCGATGACCGCCGCGCTGAGGGCCATGCTGCCCAGTGCCAGGCCCGGGTAGAAGTGCAGGGTAAAGGTGGGAAGGGAGAACATCATGGTGCGGTAGGCGTACCAGAAGATGGTGGGGAACACCACAAAGCCCACGGCAACGCCCACGATGCTGCCCAGAACGCTGGCGGCAATGCCATAGAGTAAGTACTTGCCCGCAATGCTGGCGTTGGAGTAGCCCAGCGCCTTGAGGGTGCCCATCTGCAGGCGGTTCTCGTCTACCATGCGGGTCATGGTGGTGGAAGCCACCAGCGCCGCCACCAGGAAGAAGAACACCGGGAACACCCGGGCAATGGCAGCCATCCGGTCAGCGTACTGTTCCAGCGTGACAAGGCTCAGGGTGCTGCCGCGGTCCAGCACATACCACTCGCCGTTCTGGATGTCCGCAATCTTCTCTTCCGCATCGTTGATCTGCTGCTGGCCTTCGGCGAGTTTCTGCTCCGCATCGGACTTCTGGGTCTCGTACTCGGTGCGGGAAGCGTCCAGCTGCTCCTGCCCGGACTGGTACTGTGCCCAGCCCTCGTCCAGCTGGGCGCGGGCGGCCTCAAACTGGGTGTAGGCGGTGGCAGTACCGGTGCTCAGCTGGAGCTGGCCCTGCAGCAGCTGTACCTTCATTTTGCGCAGGGCGGCCTTGGCCTCGGTGACAAGGTCCGTGTTGGAGAGGTTGGGCGAGGAGATAAGCCCTTTGGCATACATCTGCCGCTTGCCGGCATCCAGCTGGGCCTGATAACCGTCCAGCTGGCCCTTGATGTTATCGTAAGCGGCCTGTGCCTTGGCAAGCGCGTCCCGCAGCTCGGTGTATTCCTCGTCTTCGGGTTCGGCCTCATCCAGCGCCTTTTGGGCATTGTTCAGGGCGGTTTCGGCATAGCCCAGCAGGGGGTCAGCCACCTGTTTCAGGTTGACCAGCAGCTGGATCTGCTGAAGCTGATCCTCAAATTCCAATACCTGATCTTCGCTGCTCACCAGCGTGGCGGCACCGCTCTGCATGGTATCGGGCAGGGCAGCTTTCTGGGCGGCAAGCTCGGCTTCGCCTGCGTCCAGCTGGGCCTTGGCGGCATCCAGCTCCCGCTGCGCGTCGGTCAGCTTCTGCTCGGCTTGTGCAAACTGGCGCTCGGCCTCGGCCTTCTGCTCGCTGTAGGTCTGTTTGGCATCGTCCAGCTGGGTGGTGGCATCCTCGATAAGCTGGGCCCGGCGGGCCACACAATGCTCCTTGCTGATGGCATCCAGCCGGTCAGCCACAGTATCCACAGCGGTCTGGTATTCATCGCTGTAATTGTCATACTGTGCGGCATCTGCTACTTTGAGATAACAGACGGTATAATAATCTGCGGTCAATTCACCGTCCTGCACGAACACAAGAGCATCCAGAATGCCGTCGCCGACGGTGCTGGTCTCCTGGGTGGCAGAAAAATATTGGGGGTCCTGCACCTGGCCCACCACGGTATATTCGGTGCGGCGGATGTCCTCGGTGTCCTCGGGCAGGGTGACCACGGTGCCCAGCGGGACAGGGTCAGCGTGGCCCAGCACCTGCACCACACACTCGTTGGCGGTTTCGGGCATCCGGCCCTCCAGCAGGGTCAGGCGGTTCATATTGGCCTCGGTATCCGCAGCCGGGTCGGCGGGAAGCTGCTGCACCCGCAGCACGGCTCCGTCAGTAGAGCTTGACCAGCGGCCCTCGGTGTCCAGATACTTCACGGGCATCACGGCGCTCACGCCCTCCGTGGCGGCAATGGCGGAGAGATCTGATTCCGAAAGGCCCAGCGTGGAGAGCACCCGCAGGTCGAACACATTTTGCTGGACATAGTACTTCTGCCCGGCGGTGCGCATACTGGGGGCAAAGCTGACCAGGCCTGTCAGCATCATCACGCCCAGCGCCACGATGCCGAACAGGGAAAGGAACCGGTTCAGATTGCTCCGGAAGTCACGCCGGATATTTTTACGATAGCTTTTCTGCATAGCGGTCACCACTCGATCTGTTCCACCGGCACCGGGTGTTCGTTGACCTTGTTGGACAGGATCTGTCCGCTCTTGACCTGGATGATCCGGTCCGCCATGGCCGTCAGGGCCGTGTTGTGGGTAATGACGATGACGGTGCGCCCTGTTTCGCGGCAGGTGCGCTGAAGCAGGGCCAGCACCTGCTTGCCGGTCTTGTAGTCCAGTGCACCGGTGGGCTCATCGCAGAGCAGGAGCTTTGGGTTCTTGGCCAGCGCCCGGGCAATGGAGACACGCTGCTGCTCGCCGCCCGAAAGCTGGGCAGGGAAATTGTTGAGCCGCTCGCCCAGACCCACGCTTTCCAGCGTGGCGGCGGGGTCCAGCGGATCACGGCAGATCTCGCTGGCCAGCTCCACATTTTCCAGTGCAGTCAGATTCTGCACCAGATTGTAGAACTGGAACACGAAGCCAACATCATACCGGCGGTAGGTGGTGAGCTCTTTTTCGGAAAAGTGGCTCACATCCTGCCCGTCCAGCCAGACATGGCCCTCGTCGCAGGTGTCCATGCCGCCCAGAATGTTCAGCAGGGTGGTCTTGCCTGCACCCGAGGGACCCACAATGATGCAAAACTCGCCCTTGTCTACATAAAAATTCAGGTGATCGGCCGCCGCAATGCGGACACTGCCGGTCTGATAATATTTGGAAACATCCTCAAACTGCACAAAATGTTCCATATACTGCTCCTTGCCTTGAAAAAATTATTGTTCCATCTTAACTATAACATATTTTGTAGCAGGTTTGCAGGGGCAGAGCGCTGGAATTTGCAAAAAGTTAACAGGTCGTATCAAGGATAAAGTCAACGGTCTGCTCGATCTGGAATTTTGCGAAATACCCCTCTTCCAGCGGAATCCACCGGGCGGTGAAGCCGGAATAGCGTTCTCCCTCCCGCGCCAGCAGACGGCGGGCCTGCTCTTCCTTGGAGCAGGTGACGAAAACCTTCAGATCATAACAGTCCGCAAGGGTGGGGTGGCAGCTGTAACTGCCCTCCACGATGACCAGCGGCTGGGGCGCAAAGCATTGTTCCGGCAGGTAGGCACCCGCCCGGCAGGAGTAGGCACGGTAGGGGATCGCCTGCCCTGCCCGGGCGGGGGTGAGCACCTGGGCACGCAGACGCTCCAAGTCCATGTTGGCGCAAGGGATCTGCTCCCAGTTTGCCACACGGCTGGCTGGAGGAAGATAAAAGTCATCGGTATGCACCGTGATGCTCTGGGGAAACTGCCGGGCCAGCTGTGCCGCCAGCGTGGTTTTTCCGCTGCCGCACCGGCCGTCCAGCGCCACCAGCACCGGGGCGGCAGGATGGGCAGAGAGAAAATTGGAGAGTTTTTCCACGAGAGGGGAAAGGGTGGTTGAAATCATAATTCCTTCTTAAACGTCAGATTTTTGTATTCGGTCTGAGAGCCGCTTCGGCGGAAGGTTCCATTTTCAGTGGGTGTGAAACCTAGTGCACGCATCACACCGCAGGAACCGGCATTTTCGGCGGCAACATCGGCCAGAACGGTTTTTATACCGTTCTGTGCACCGAACTGCACCAGAGCGTTTACCATTTCTTTGGCATAACCCTTGCGCCAGCAGGTAGGGTGGATGCAGTAACCGATATCCCAGCAGCTGCCGCCATCCTTGACCACAGCACAGCAGGTACCAATGGGCTGGTGGGTGACTTTGTTCTCTGCAATGACATAATAGCAGTCGGTGCTGTCGCTCAGGCTGCGGAGCAATTCCATATATTCGTTCAGGTCATCGATATCGTCCAGCACCGGGTCGGACAAATATTTTCCGGTGATGGGGTCACCCCAGATGCAGAGTGCAAACCCGGCATCCCGAGCTTCCTGCGGGCGCAGGCGAAGCCGGGCGGTTTCAAAAGGTGTGAAAGTCATAGTGTTTTCTCCAAAGGTGATATACAAGAAATACTTTTGTCGATTTGCGAAAATATGAGATCGTATGCGTGGGCAGGGAGAGGATGGCGAGGCATCCAAAAATCAAACAGTGCTTTTAACTCTTTAGAATCTCCATAGAGCTGTTTGACTTGTTCGTAAGCAAATGCATTGGCATCGACTTCGTGCGGCTGACCAAGATATAGGTTGGTAAAATAATCTTCATTGCCATCCAATTTGCAGGAGATGTAATGGCCATTTACCAGCTTATAGCATGTACCATCATAGCCAATGACATATTGAAGGCTTCGGTGTATTTCGGAACCGAAGTGTTCCGGACAGAGATACTGCGATGCGTGACGCAGTTCGTGAAACAGAAAAAATGCTTTCTCATAGTCAGATTTGGCGTTCAGATGCTCTGCATTGATGAACACAGTTTTGCTTGCAGGGTCAAATGTTCCGCAAGCGGTCTCATAATCAGAGGGCATATCAAAGGATAAGTGCAGATCAAGGGAGCGTTCTTTACAATAATCATCAAAGAAGTGCTTGTAATCAAAGATTGATGGCATAGGTTTATATCCAGCCTTTCCTTGACAAAATAAAGGAAATTGACTATACTACAAATAGAAAAGGCGCTGGCCGCAAACGACTAGCCCCTTGCCATATTAGTCAAGAAAAATGACCGCTCAGGCTTGGAACGTTGAGGCGGTCATTTTTTCTTGCGTTTTTTATCGCTTGTGGCGATTTTCCATGTGATTTGCAACAACGACGCCCGCCGCCAGCGGCGGATCGAGGGAGAAGTTGTTGGGGCAGCGGCCAGCAGGACGCGAGTGCATTTGCACGAAGCGAACGCTGGGAGCCGCAACCCGGGTTCCATAAAGAAAAGCCCCTTTCTGCCCTTGGGCATCCGGGGAGCGGGCAACTCTTCAAGAAACCAGCCATTCCCGGCACCTAGGTACCGGCAAGTGGGCTGCCGCCTGCGTTTTGGACACAGCGCCTTCGCCGCCTTTGCGGGCGGCTGACTATACTATACCATGAATTTCGACACGCCGCAACACGCGCAAAAAGTTTGATGCAGAAAACTTGTCAAAACCCCTTGACACCACCCCAGAGCTGTGGTAAGATAATGCCACGTTAGAAATAACTAACTACAAGGCGGTCAGCAGACAAATAGTCTGTGCCGCATTCTTTTAGAGTTTGAGGTTAGAAATATCTAACTGCTGCACCTGCATAGAATGCGGAGCGGCGGGGAAAGCTGTTCCTGAAGAAAACGAGAGCGGAGGAAAGCAGCCATGGAGCGTAATTTTGAGACCGTGATGATCGAACAGTGCGCACCTGTGCTGGCAGGACTGAAACCTGCCGGGCTGTTCCGCTATGAGACCCGGGACTGTGCCGACCTGGCTGCCCGGGTGCGCCGCTGGAATGACCAGCTGGGGGAGAAGGGGCTGAAGGTCCGGGTCCTCAAGGGTTGTGCTCACACCCACCGGTATCTCATTTATGTTTACCGCGAGAGCCGCCTGCGTCAGGTGTTGGCCAATGAGGCGGTGCGGGAGTTCCTGCAACGCGAGGGCTATGCCCTGCCGGAAGATGCTTCCGATTGTGACGGTATGCTGCGGCAGCTGTCCCGGCGGCTGTGCTGCGAAGCCGATTTTCCCCATGAAATCGGCGTGTTTCTTGGTTATCCGCTCACCGATGTGGTGGGCTTTATCGAAAATCAGGGCCGCAACTTCACCTGCTGCGGCTGCTGGAAGGCTTACGGCGACCCTGATGCCGCCGCACGTCATTTTGCCCAGTTGAACAAGTGCACCAGAGTGTATCTGCGCCTGTTCCACGAGGGTACCCCCATTTTCCGCCTTGCTGTGGCGGCTTGACAAGTCATTCTCTACCAATACTCTCTTTTTATCCTGGCACCCACCGGAACAAACCACGCTCCGGCGGGAAGAAATCCTCCTTTTGACACGCGGCCGTCCGTTGCAGCCTTGACTACTGCATCGGGCGGCTGTGTCATTTCATGGATAGAAAAAATGACGGTAAAATGTAAACAATGGCTAACTTTTACTCAGGAATTTGAGTTAGTTGTTGTTGATTGTGATAAAAAAACTGGGATATTTGGGCAGAAAAACTGTTTGTTCATATAAACTAACTTTTAATGATGAAAAAACTGTTGACAACAAAGGTTAGTAAGCGTAAACTATCTATGCTGATAGTTCCGACTGACTAACCCCTCCGGTGCATCAGCAGCCCACAAACAGTATGAAAAAGGGAGTGGAATGTTATGATGCCTCTGACAATGGCGAAGGCGGGCGAGACCGTCACCATTAAGAAGATCACCGGCAAAGATGAAGTCCGCCTGCATCTGGCAGAGCTTGGTTTTGTGGTGGACAGCGAAGTGACCGTGGTCAACGAGATTGCAGGTAACCTGATCGTACAGGTCAAGGAAAGCCGCCTGGCACTCGACAGGACGATGGCAAATCGCATTATGATCGGCTGAACAGCGCAGCACGCTGTTTGGGACCTGCTCCGACACTGGAATGGTCTCTGAATAAAGACAAGTAGAGGAGGAAATTTGCATGAAAACTCTGAAGGACGTGAAGGTCGGCGAGACCTGCACCGTGGCACGCCTGCATGGCGAAGGCCCGGTCAAGCGCCGCATCATGGACATGGGCATCACCAAGGGTGTTGAGATCTATGTCCGTAAGGTGGCACCTCTGGGCGACCCCATGGAGCTGACCGTGCGCAACTACGAACTGAGTGTGCGCAAGGCCGACGCTGAAATGATCGAAGTGGTTTGATTCCAAAGAGAGGAAAGGACACGCAATGAGTATTAAAATTGCACTGGCCGGTAACCCGAACTGCGGCAAGACTACCCTGTTCAATAACCTGACCGGCTCCAACCAGTACGTTGGCAACTGGCCCGGCGTTACCGTGGAAAAGAAGGAAGGCAAGCTGAAGGGCGATAAGGATGTCATCATCCAGGACCTGCCCGGTATCTACTCCCTGTCTCCCTACACGCTGGAGGAGGTCGTCTCCCGTACTTACCTGGTCAAGGAGAAGCCCGATGCCATCCTGAACATCATCGATGGCACCAATATTGAGCGCAACCTCTACCTGACCACCCAGCTGATCGAGCTGGGCATCCCCGTTGTTATGGCGGTCAACATGATCGATCTGGTCCGCAAGAACGGCGATAAGATCGACCTGAAGAAGCTGAGCAGCGAGCTGGGCTGCCAGGCAGTTGAGATCAGCGCACTGAAGGGCGAGGGCACCGAGGCTGCTGCCAAGGCTGCGGTTGCCGCTGCCCAGAAGCAGAAGGCCGGTGAGCTGCCCCACGTCTTTACCGGCAGTGTGGAGCATGCCATTGCACACATCGAGGAGTCCATCCAGGGCAAGGTCGATGACCGCTTCCTGCGCTGGTATGCAGTCAAGCTGTTCGAGCGGGATGAGAAGGTCGTGGAAGAGCTGAAGCTCGACAAGGCTCTGGCTGACCACATTGATGAGCACATCAAAGACTGCGAGAAGGAGATGGACGATGATGCGGAGAGCATCATCACCAACCAGCGCTACTCCTACATCAACGGTGTCGTTGACAAGGCCGTCAAGAAAAAGGCCCGTGTGGAGCACCTGACTGCTTCTGACAAGATCGACCAGATCGTGACCAACCGTGTGCTGGCTCTGCCCATCTTCGCGCTGGTCATGTTCCTGATGTACTCCCTGTCCATGGGCACCTCCATTGCAGATGGCGGCTGGGCTATCGGCACCTTTGCGACCGACTGGACCAACGATGTCCTGTTTGGTGAGATCGTGCCGGGCGCGCTGGGCGGCTTCCTGGAGAGCATCGGTGTGGCAGGCTGGCTGTACGGCCTGATCATGGACGGTATCGTTGCCGGTGTCGGCGCGGTGCTGGGCTTCGTTCCCCAGATGCTGGTTCTGTTCTTCCTGCTGTCCATCCTGGAGGATGTGGGCTATATGTCCCGTGTCGCCTTCATCATGGACCGTATCTTCCGCAAGTTCGGCCTGTCCGGTAAAAGCTTCATCCCCGTGCTGGTCGGTACCGGCTGCGGCGTGCCCGGTGTTATGGCTTCCCGTACCATCGAGAACGAGCGTGACCGCCGTATGACCATTATGACCACCTGCTTCATCCCCTGCGGCGCTAAGATGCCCATCATCGGCCTGATCGCCGGTGCAATGTTCGGTGGTTCCTCTCTGGTTGCTGTTTCCGCTTACTTCATCGGCATGGCTGCCATCATTTGCTCCGGTGTTATTCTGAAGAAGACCAAGCTCTTCGCTGGCGACCCCGCACCCTTCGTTATGGAGCTGCCCGCTTACCATGTGCCTGCATGGGGCAACGTTTTCCGTGCCACCTGGGAGCGCGGCTGGTCCTTCATCAAGCGCGCCGGTTCCGTCATTCTGGCAGCTACCGTTGTGCTGTGGTTCCTGCAGGGCTTCGGTTTCGAGAATGGTGCCTTCGGCATGGTCGAGGATCAGGACAACTCCGTCCTGGCCGCTATCGCTACCAAGATCGCCTGGATCTTCGCTCCTCTGGGCTTCGGCAACTGGCGTGCAACCGTTGCTTCCGTCTCTGGTCTGATCGCAAAGGAGAACGTGGTTGGCACCTTCGGTGTTCTGTATCACTTCGGCGGCGAGCTGTCTGAGAACGGTGATGAGATCTGGGCAGCAGTTGCGCAGGATTACACCGCTCTGTCCGCTTACGCATTTATGATCTTCAACCTGCTGTGCGCTCCCTGCTTCGCTGCTATGGGCGCGATCAAGCGTGAGATGAACAACGGCAAGTGGACTGCCATCGCTATCGGTTATATGTGCGCTCTGGCTTACTGCGCGGCTCTGGTCGTGTACCAGATCGGTGGTCTGATCACCGGTGAGGTTGGCTTCAACTTCTTCACCATCGTGGCAATCGTGATTTTTGCCGCATTCCTGTACCTGATGTTCCGCCCCAATAAGTATATTGGCGACAACGAGGTCAAGATCGACGTTTCCAAGATCAAGTAAAATCATCTGTCCAGTTTGAAAGGGTGTGTTCTGTATGATGGAATTCCTGGCCACGAACTTCAATCTGCCTACCATTATTGTAGGTGCTATCGTGTTTGGCGGTGTGGGCTGGGCCACATGGCACTCCCACAAGCATGGCGGCTGTGGGGGCTGCGGCAAAGGCGGCTGCAATGGCAATTGCGGCGGCTGCAGCGGCTG
>ENA-ORTJ01002088-ORTJ01002088.1-human-gut-metagenome-genome-assembly--contig:-NODE-2088-length-11264-cov-8.187974_pt1 | contig 11264 bp, 7 predicted proteins | sample MGYA00242069_ERZ509187 | MGnify/ENA primary metagenome ERZ509187 (study PRJEB26280, sample SAMEA2338779) | human gut metagenome | biome: human gut; feature: human-associated habitat; material: faeces... | reverse complement strand
ATGTATTGTACAATCCTGTTTATATGGGAAAGATTGCTTACGGCAGACGAAGAACAGAAAAGAAACAGGGTACAAGAAACGAGATGCACGTGGTTGAGCAGTCGGAGTTCCCGGTTTATGAAGGACAGCACGAAGCTATCATTTCCGAAGAAGATTGGCATCTGGCACAGGAAAAGCGCAAGATCAATTCTTTCAAGCGGGAAAAGGTCAACAATCCAGACCATGCACACATCCTGTCCGGTATCTTGAAATGCCCATGCTGCGGTAAGAGTATGTACGGCAATATCGCCAAGGCGCACAGCAAGGACAAAAAAACACGGTATTATTACTACTGCAAAAATACGGTTACACCTACCGGGCATGAGTGCAGCTTCCGTCTGAATATCGAGCAGACGGAAATCAATAAATTTGTGGCGAAGATTATTTCTGCTATGGTTAACAATCCCCGGTTTGTGGAAGCGATTCAAGCGAAAATCGGAACGGCGGTTGATACAGAGGATATGGAAAAGCAGATCGCCGTTCTGCAAGGGCAGCTAAAGCAAGCCTTTGGAACGAAAAGTCGCTTGGAGCGTCAGATGGATACCTTGGACATCAACGATGTCCACTATGACAGAAAGATTTTAGACTTGCAGCGCCGCTATGATGAGCAGTATGATACCATAGAGGAAATCGAAGTTCAGATTGGCGAATTGCAAAGTCAGATCCGCAACATACAGCAGGAGAAGATTTCCGGTGACAATATCTATCGCTTGTTACTGGCATTTGATGAAGTCTACCATTCCGCAACGGAAGCGGAGCAGAAGGAGTTTATGAAGGCCTTTATCGAGCGAATTGAGATGTTCCCGGAAAAGAGAAAAGACGGAAGTTGGATAAAGAAGATTGTATTCAACTTTCCTGTGCCTGTTGATGGTGAGGAAGTGAAAGAACTTCCCTTGGAAACTGAAACAACTGTCGAAGCGGTCATTCTTCTAACCAAGGTCCATGTCAACTGACACATCGAAGTGGACGTCAGCATGGATGAACTGGATGTGACTGCTGCGGAAAGCAAGGCGACTTACGATCAGATTCGGGATTATGTGTGGGAGCATCATCAGTTGAAGGTCTCCAATCTCTATATCGCACAGGTGAAGCAGAAACGCGGCATTATTGAGCGGGAGAATTACCATAAAGCAAAAAATGAAAATGCGAAGCAGCCCCAGTGTCCGAAGGAAAAAGAGGATGCGATCGTGGAAGCGTTGCGGCATTTTCAGATGATTTGATAAGTTGAAGCAACCTGCTGATGCTAAATAGGAGGCATCAAATGTCAAAATTAAACATTGATCAAAAAAGCGTGCGGGCACTTTTCAGTGAGAAGAAGGCTGATTTCCTCATTCCGGATTATCAAAGGCCTTACGCCTGGGGAGAAAAGGAATGCCAGACTCTTTGGGATGACCTGTTCTTATTTGCATTTCCTGATAATGACTGCGACAAATTCAACAGTGACAGCGATGAGTATTTTCTCGGCCCCATCGTCACATTTAAAAATGATGACGGTAAAATGGAGATTATTGACGGACAACAGCGCCTTACGACATTGATGCTGTTGCTTCGAGCTTTCTATGAAAAATATGGAAGCATGAAGAACGATAAAGCTGTAAAGACCAGCAAGTTCATTGAGCAGTGCATTTGGAAAACCGATGAGTTTGGTGACCCGGACAAGTCAGCATTGAAAATCGACTCAGAAGTCGCCACCGACAAGGAAAAGGACGAATTTCTGAATATCCTGAAAACAGGAACCTTGTCTGATTGCGAAAAGAGCAGCTATGCTAACAATTACCGCTTCTTTCAGCAGAAAATCGTGGATTTTTTGAACACCTACCCAGACTGGTTTTCCTTCTTTCCGATTCGGATCATGAACAACTGTATTTTGCTCCCGATTGAAGCAGAATCTCAGGACACCGCTTTGCGAATCTTCTCGACATTGAATGACCGCGGAAAGCCACTGTCTGATGCAGATATCTTCAAGGCGCAATTTTACAAGTATTACTCTGCCAAAGGCGAGCGGGAAGTCTTTATCCAAAAGTGGAAGGACCTCGAGGTACTGTGTGATTCTATTTTCCATCCTATTACCGGCACTCCGATGGATGAGCTTTTCACACGGTATATGTACTATGAACGTGCAAAGCAAGGCATCAAATCCTCGACAACGGAGGCGCTGCGCAAATTCTATGAGCGGAATGCTTACAGCTTGCTAAAAAATGACCAGACTTTTGAAAATCTGATCAATCTTGCAGATTTCTGGAATGATGTGCAGAACCAAAATGTTGAGCGCTTCTCTGACCGAATTCTTCGCAGGCTCTTTGTTCTGAACTATGCTCCCAACGGTATGTGGACCTATTTTGTTTCGGTCTATTACATGGCCAATCGGGATTCCGATGGTCTACTGAACGACGATCGTTTCTATAGCTTTCTTAACAAAATCACCGCATTCATCTGGGCATATGCCGTTACAAATCCGGGCGTAAATGCACTGCGCACTCCCATTTTTGCAGAAATGATCAACATTGTAACCGGGCAACCTGTTCGGTTTTCTGACTATTTGTTTGATACGCAGAAATTGCAGAACGCTTTTGACAACTATACCTTCAGCAACAACCGCGCGATCACAAAGGCCATGCTGACATGGTGGGCATTCCAGAACTCCTCCCAGGAGCTCTTGTCCCTTGAAAGTGTACTTGAGATCGAGCACATCTACGCACGCAACCGCCAGGAAAAGGAGCACTCGCTTTCCAATCCGAGAAATGTTGAAAGCCTTGGCAACAAGGTGTTGTTGGAAAAGCGCATCAATATCCGCGCTTCTGATTATCGCTTCAGCGACAAGGTCAAGTACTATACCGGTTTTGAAAACAACCGGAAGCAGAAAAAAGAGGGTACAAAAATCAAGGAGCTTACTGACCTCGCTGCGAAAGCCACAGATTTTACCGAATCTGACATTGTAGAGAGAAACGCCAAAATCATCCTCAGCTTTGTCACCTTCATGCGCAACAACGATCTTCTATGTGAAGATTAAATCCTTCTATGATCGATGCCCGTCTGATTTTCAGGCGGGCATTTTCTTTTGCCGGAATATGGTGTTTCCACTTTTGTCGTGGTACAATAGATGCAAGAATCATTTTTCAGGAAAAGCATCCTGCTATCCGATTTATAGGACACCCATTGTTGTAAAATCAGGATGTCCACCCATCACAAAAAATAAGGAGCAACGTATGCCAAACGATAAGATCACCGCCGTAGGTGCCAACATTGCCGAAAAAGCCGCCATGATCTGGAACGTAGCCGATATGCTGCGGGGGCCGTTCAAGCCCCACGAGTACGGTCTGGTCATTCTGCCCATGACCGTGGTGAAGCGGTTCCACGACTGCCTGCTGCCCACCCATCAGGCAGTGCTGGACACCTACGAAAAGGTGAAAAAGCTGCAGGTCATCGACGGCTTTTTGCAGAAAGCCTCCGGCTACCAGTTCTATAACACCAGCCGGTTCACCTTCGAGACTTTGCTGGCAGACCCGGACAACATCGAATCCAACTTCCGGGATTACCTGTCCGGCTTTTCTGCCAACGCACAGGACGTGCTGGCAAAGTTCGACTTTGACAACATCATCAAGCGGATGGTGGAGAGCAACACCCTCTACCTCGTTATCAAGGAGTTCGGCTCCGAGAAGGGCTATCTTGGCCCGGACAAGATCAGCGCAGTGGACTGCGGCTACATCTTTGAGGACCTGGTGCGGCGGTTCTCCGAGAGCTTTGGCGAGGAAGCCGGAGCGCACTTCACCAGCCGGGATATCATCTACCTGATGACCGACCTGCTGCTGTCCGAAGCCGACCTGGACACCAGCAGCATGACCGTTTACGATATGGCCATGGGCACCAGCCAGATGCTCAGTTGCATGGAGGAGCGCATCCACGAGCTGAACAGCGACATTGAGGTGACCTGCTTCGGGCAGGAGTTCAACCCCTCCACCTTTGCCATCGCCAAGGCGGACATGATGATCCGGGGCGGCGACCCCAACAATATGCGGTTCGGTGATACTCTGTCGGAGGATCAGTTCCCCGGGTTCACCTTCCAGTACATCATCTCCAACCCGCCCTTCGGCATCGACTGGAAGCGGGAGCAGAAGGCGGTGGAAGCCGAAGCCGCCCGGGGCGAGATGGGGCGTTTTGCCCCCGGTCTGCCCAAGATCAGCGATGGGCAGCAGCTTTTCGTGCTGAACGGCCTTGCCAAGCTGGCAAACAAGGGCAAGATGGCCATTATCCAGAACGGCTCTCCCCTGTTCAGCGGCGATGCCGGCAGCGGCCCCAGCAACATCCGGCAGTATATTCTGGAAAACGACTGGCTGGACTGCATCATCCAGCTTTCCACCGATATGTTCATGAACACCGGCATCTCCACCTACATCTGGGTGCTCAGCAAGGATAAGCCTGCCCACCGTGCAGGCAAGGTGCAGCTTATTGACGCCAGCCACTGCTTTGAGCCACGCCGCAAGAGCATCGGCACCAAGCGCAACGACATCACCGACACCTGCCGAGAGCTGATCGTCACCGCCTACGGCGAATTTGCCAACGGCAAGGTGTACGGCGACAAAAACGGTATCTACTGCGAGAGCAAGGTGTTCGAGAGCGTGGAGTTCGGCTACAACAAGATCGTGGTGGAGCGCCCCCAGCGGGACGAGGCGGGCAACGTTATCCTGAAGCGCGGCAAGCCTGTGCCGGACACCAGCCTGCGGGACACCGAAAACGTACCGCTGGTGCAGGATATTGACGCCTACTTTGCCCGGGAAGTCCTGCCCTACGCCCCCGACGCATGGATCGACCACAGCAAGACCAAGGTGGGCTACGAGATCCCCATGACCCGCTATTTCTACGAGTATCAGGCACCGGAAGCCGTGGAGGATATCGTGGCGCGCATCACCGCACTGGAACAGGATATCTCCGCCGGGCTGGCAGAGCTGTTCCACAAGGAGGGCTGACCATGGCACGGAAAATGAAAGACAGCGGCATTGAATGGATTGGGGAAATCCCGGAGGGGTGGAGAACCATAAACCCAAAAGCTCTCTTCACTCAGCGTAAAGACAAGGCACAGAAAGGCGAGCGCCAGCTTACCTCTAGCCAACAATATGGCATTCTTTATCAGGATGACTATATGGAGCTGACTGGCTCTAAAGTTGTTACTGTTGAAAAAGATTTTGATATTCTCAAACACGTCGAAGCTGGTGATTTTGTAATCAGTATGCGTAGTTTTCAAGGCGGACTGGAATACAGCACAAAATCCGGCGCTATTAGCTCCGCATACATTATGCTTGTTCCGAATCTTGAATTGGTTTACCCACGCTTTTATAAATGGCTTTTGAAGTCCTCAGTTTATATTGACGCCCTGCAACGAACCACAAATATGGTTCGTGATGGTCAGGCAATGCGTTATTCTAACTTTGCACAAGTCCGGCTTTTCACCCTTCCTCTTGATGAGCAAAAATCAAGAGCTGATTTTCTAGATTTAGAATGCTCAAGTATTGATAAAATACTTTCCAAAACCCGCTCCAGCATTGAGGAATACAAAAAGCTCAAGCAAGCAGTTATTACGCAGGCTGTTACCAAAGGCGTGCGTGGTGAGCGGGAGATGAAGGATAGCGGGGTTGAGTGGATTAGGGAGATTCCTGTGGACTGGGAAATCAGTCGTATAAAGTATGTATCTATTTTTGAGCCCTCCTGCGATTTCAAGAAGTTAACTCCTGAAACCATCATCACCTATTCACCGATGGAGTGCATAAAAAATGGCACTTTTGAACGGAGGACTTCTTTATATGGAAATCTTGCTCATACATTGACACCGTTCCAAAATGGTGATATCGTCATGGCAAAAGTTACTCCTTGCTTTGAGAATGGAAACATTGCCATTATGAATGAGCTTCAATCTGGTTATGGGCTTGGAAGTTCCGAACTATTCGTTTTCAGACCACAGAACATCAATACCAGATACCTATTTTATTGGTTGCAAAATAAGCTGTTCGTTCATCAAGCCTGTGCTACTATGACTGGTACAGGTGGTTTGAAACGTATCTCCCCTTCTTTTGTTAAAAATTGCAATATTCATTATCCCTCTGCCGCAGAGCAGGCACAAATCGCCGCCTACCTTGACGCCAAGTGCGCCGAGATTGACGGGCTGATTGCAAAGAAGGAGCAGCTGGTAAAAGAACTGGAAAGCTATAAGAAAAGTTTGATTTATGAGGTTGTAACGGGAAAGAGGGAGGTGTAATGCCATGATTCCCACCTATGATTTAACTTCACTACTCACCACAATATCTTCTGCTTCAGCAAGTTTTATTGCCATCTTAGGCGGTCTTGTTGCAAGCAAACTACTCACTATTAGCAGTGAGCGAGACGCTGTACTGACAAAAATTTCCGAGCTTGATAAAGAAATTTCTGTAAAAGAGACCCAGAAAAGCACCCTTCAAAAAGAAAACAATGACAGTGATGCATTAGACTTCATCGAATCTAACATTGCTGATCTTATCCAAGGCAAATCTCTAGATCTTGTTTTTGAAAAATCCACAGAAAAAAGCCTTTCAATTGAATCGCTTCAGCCATATTGGGAAACAGCTATTGCCATTAGTAAGCGGATTCAACATAGCATGACCCCCGGGATTATAAGTGTTTCACAACTCCGTTCTTTAGAAAAAGAATCCGAACTTGAATATGCACAAGACGCCTTTTCTAAAAATGTTTCGCTTATTGTTCTTAACTATTTTGAAGACCAGTTTAACCGCAGCAATTCTTCGCCTTTTTCAGCTACACTCTGTGTCTCTAATACTTTTTTCAGAGAATCCATTTGGGACAGACAGCGCTACGAAAACAACACTCGAACAATTTTTCAATTGCAGGCTTCTTTAGACTCTCTTCACTTTCAGATGTCACAATATGAAAAAGACAAAAAAATGCTCAAAAATCCCGTGGGGGTATCTGATGGATTAAATATCTTTGGTCGTTTTTCATTAGTATGTATTGTTCTTCCACTAATTCTCACACCTTTTGAAACCACTAATATCTATTTGTTTTGGTTTATCAAAATTTTCTTTATTGCTTCGTTCTCTCTAGGCTTGTTATCCACATTCTTATATATGAAAAAACTCTTAAACTGGTCCGAATTTAAAAAAGACAGCAATGACAATAAGGAGGTCTAACCATGCCCCTCAACACCACCGAAAAGCAGTTTGAATCGGACATTGCGGCGGCGCTTCTCTCCCCTGCCGGGGGCTACACCCGCAATGGGGATTGCTACGACCCCAAGCTGGGGCTGTTTGTGGATACCCTGATCCGCTTTGTGCAAAAGACCCAGCCCAACGAGTGGGCATTTTTTGAAAAGCAGAACCCGGTAAACCCGGTGCGGAAGTTCTGCACGGCCTTTAACAATGCCTGCGATGCGGATGGACTGCTTTCGGTGCTGCGGCATGGCTTCAAGCACCGGGGACGGCGGTTCCGGGTGTGCTATTTTCAGCCGGAATCTGCGCTGAACCAGAAGGACGCCCAGCGCTACGCCCAAAACGAGATCACCTGCAACCGGCAGTGGTTCTACTCCGACACCACCCACAACTCGGTGGACATGGTGCTGGCGGTAAACGGCATCCCGGTGTTCGCCTTTGAGCTGAAGAACCAGTTCACCGGGCAGACCGTGGAGAACGCCAAGCAGCAGTGGATGCACGACCGGGACCCCCGGGAGGTGTGTTTCCAGTTCAACAAGCGCATTCTGGGCTACTTTTGCGTAGACCTGACCGAGGTGTGGATGGCCACCCGGCTGGCAGGCAAGGACACCCGCTTTCTGCCCTTCAATCAGGGCTCTAACGGTGCCGGGCGGGACGGCGGTGCAGGCAACCCGCCCAACCCCAGCGGCTACCTTACCGCCTACCTCTGGGAAGAAGTGTTCCAGAAGGACAGCATGATGGACATCCTGCAAAAGTTCATGAGCCTGCAGGACGGCAAGACCCTGATCTTTCCCCGGTACCATCAGCTGGACGTGGTGCGCAAGCTGGTGGCAGATGTGCGGCAGAAGGGTGCCGGGCAGCACTATCTCATCCAGCACAGCGCCGGGTCGGGCAAGTCCAACTCCATTGCATGGACGGCGTACCGGCTGGCTTCCCTGTTCAACACCGAGAACAAGCCGGTGTTTGCCAGCGTCATCGTGGTGACTGACCGCACCGTGCTGGACGCGCAGCTGCAGGAGACCATCTCCGGTTTTGACCATACGCTGGGTGCGGTGGAGGCCATCGGCGAGGACAAAAACTCCGGTGACCTGCGGGATGCCATCAACAACGGCGCACGCATCATCATCACCACGCTGCAAAAGTTCCCGGTCATCTATACTGAGGTGAACAAGACCGCCGGGAAGAACTATGCCGTCATCATCGACGAAGCGCACTCCTCCCAGACCGGCACCTCTGCCTTAAAGCTGAAAGCCGCCCTTGCCGACACCGAGGACGCGCTGCGGGAATATGCCGAGCTGGAAGGCAAAGCGGAGGACGAGATCGATCCGGAGGATGCACTGGTGAAGGAGTTGACCTCCCACGGGCGGCACAAGAACCTGTCCTTCTTTGCCTTTACCGCCACTCCAAAAGCCGCCACGCTGGAACTGTTCGGCACCGAGTACCCGGACGGCAGCCACCATCCTTTCCACATTTACAGTATGCGGCAGGCCATCGAGGAAGGGTTCATTCTGGATGTGCTGCAAAACTACATGACCTATTCCACCTGCTTCAAGATCGCCAAGACCATCCCGGACAACCCCGACCTGCCCGCCAGCCGGGCGGCAAAACTTATCCGCAAGTACGAGGAGTTGCACCCCTACAACATCAGCCAGAAGGCAAAGATCATTGTAGAGACTTTCCGGGAGACCACCAGCCATAAAATTGGCGGGCGGGGAAAGATGATGGTGGTCACCTCCTCCCGGCTGGCAGCGGTGCGGTACTTCCACGAGGTCAAGCGGTACATTGCCGAGCAGGGCTACGACGATGTGCAGATCTTAGCGGCGTTTTCCGGTGCCGTACCGGACGGCGGCGTGGAGTACACAGAGCAGTCTCTGAACGTCCGCGCCGACGGCAGCCACATTGCGGAAAGCCAAACTAAGACGGAGTTCCATAACAACTTCAATGTGCTCATCGTGGCTGAAAAATACCAGACCGGCTTTGACGAACCGCTGCTCCACACCATGATCGTGGACAAAAAGCTGAAGGGCGTCAAGGCAGTACAGACCCTCTCCCGCCTGAACCGTACCTGTCCCGGCAAAACCGACACCTTTGTGCTGGATTTCGTGAACAAAGCAGAGGACATCCGGGAGGCATTTCAGCCCTTTTATCAGGAGACTTTTCTGGAGCAGGAGGTCAACACCGACCTCATTTACAAGACCCAGAAGGAGCTGCGGAGCTTTGCCGTCTATTCCGATGCAGACGTGGAAGCCTTTGCCAAGGAATATTTCCGCAGCACCAAGCAGGATAAAAACGCCGTGGGCCGCATGAGCAGCGTCTTGAAGCCCGTGGCGGACCGTTACAACCAGAAAACGCAGGCCGAGCGGTACCAGTTCCGCCGTCTGCTGCGCAGCCTTGTCAAGTGGTACGGTTATGTTTCGCAGGTGGCACGGATGTTCGATGAAGAGCTGCACAAGGAGAACGTATTCTGCGCTTATCTGCTCAAATTGCTGCCGCCGGACGAGGTCTCTCCGCTGGATCTGGAGGGCAAATTGCAGCTGGAGTATTACAAGCTGCAAAAGACCTTTGCCGGTGCCATCGAGCTGGAACACGCCAAAGGCATCTACGAGCCGGTCACCCAGAAGGGTGCTCTGGGGCACGACCCCAAGGAGCCGCTGGACGAGATCATTTTGAAGATCAACGAGAAGTTCAAGGGTGAGTTCACCAATGCCGACCGGGTGCTGCTTACTGCCCTGCACGACCGTCTACTGGCTGACCCGAAACTGGCAAAGCTGGCGCGCAGCTCCGACCCGCAGATCTTCACCGAGAGCATCTTCCCCAAGGCTTTTGACACTGCCGCACAGGACAGCTATCTTGAAGCGCAGGACACCTTTTCTTCCTTGTTTGAGGACACCAGCAAGTATAAGGCTATTATGTCAGCTCTGGCAGAGTGGCTGTATGGGGAATTCCGCAAGAAGTAAAACAGTTCTTTATTTGCTTAAAACAGCCTGCATCCACGGGATGTAGTTCAAGGGTTTGGGTGCTCCCAACAAGTATTTTGCAGAGCAAAATTCGCGTTTGCGGAGCGCAGTGCAGCAATGAAAGCCCCAGTGGGGCTTTTAAGCGACAGAACGGTCTGCAACAGCAGATGGAGGGGCCTTGCCCCAACAAGTTCGCAGATGTATATACATCTGCATTGCTTGCGGATGCTATGAAGCCTCTCAACGTGCTTCCCAAATTTGAAAATCATTTTGCAAATCAGACCGTCCGTTTTCAAGTTCAACTTGAAGCGGGCGGTTATTTTTCTGCACAAAAATTTTCGCCTTTGCAACCGCCGCAAGCAGAGCAAGCCGGTACCACCTCGCAATTTTTGAATCCGATTTTTTCAAATCCAAATTCAAAAACATTTGTTGGGCTTCGCCCAAACCCGATATTCAGTACAAGAATGCGCTAGTTCTGCACCTTAACGGACGCTGAATAAGTGAATTTTCTCAAAAAAAAAGCGCTTTAGAAAATCGGCGTTGATTCATTCAACATCGCATCAAACCGGAACTATTACTTCCGGTTTTAAAGGTAAAAAGCGGAAGTATCACTTCCTAAAAATTTGAGTGTTATTGTGGTAAGCTCTATTCAGAGACGTTCACCGAATCGGACCTGCTGTGTCCGGTTTACTCCCTCAAAAACCGGACCTGTCAGGTCCTAAAAATTCTTTTGAAAGTGTGATAAGCTACCAGCAAGACACCAATTGAACCTTGAAAACCGAATGACCGTACCGCAGCCGGAAGCCCCTCATTGTTCCCACTAATCTGACGTCGGACGAGATACGATACCCACAGGATACCGCCCATGCCCGCATCTACGACCGTCTGCTGGAAATGTGCGTTCCGATTTCCTGCATTGGGGTCAGCTTTCGCAAGGAAACAGCGCAGGAGAAGCTGGAATGGCTGAAAGAATTGATTGGATAAGTTTGAAGGGAAGTTTGATAAAATCGCTGGTACACGCTGTCCATTGACCAGATGGCTGAGTTGTTCCAACGTGACAAATCCACAATTTCCCGTC
>ENA-ORTJ01002083-ORTJ01002083.1-human-gut-metagenome-genome-assembly--contig:-NODE-2083-length-11296-cov-7.141358_pt1 | contig 11296 bp, 9 predicted proteins | sample MGYA00242069_ERZ509187 | MGnify/ENA primary metagenome ERZ509187 (study PRJEB26280, sample SAMEA2338779) | human gut metagenome | biome: human gut; feature: human-associated habitat; material: faeces... | reverse complement strand
CCGCCGGCCGCTACGGCAAGAGCGTTTACGGGCAGCATCTGAAGCGCGTGGCTGAGGGCAAGATTGCCACGAAGGAGGACTAGGGGATGGCGGACTTCCGACCCAAGAACATCATCGTTACGGGTGGCTGCGGGTTCATCGGCAGCAACTTCGTGCACTACGTGGTAAACAATCACCCGGATGTGCATGTTACCGTGCTGGACAAGCTTACCTATGCCGGCAATCGTGAAAATATTGCCGGTCTGCCCGCCGACAGGGTAGAGCTGGTAGTGGGCGACATCTGCGATGCGGATCTGCTGGAGCGCATCGTGCCTGGCTGCGACGCCATTGTGCATTATGCCGCCGAAAGCCACAACGACAATTCCATCGCCGACCCCGAGCCATTCCTGCGCACCAACGTGGAGGGCACTTACTGCCTTCTTGAGGCATGTCGCAAGCACGACGTGCGTTACCACCACGTAAGCACCGACGAAGTGTACGGCGACCTTGCATTGGACGATCCTGCCCGTTTTACCGAGGAAACGCCTTACAAGCCCAGCTCTCCGTATAGCTCCACTAAAGCTGCTAGTGACATGTTGGTGCGTGCGTGGACGCGAACCTATGGTCTGCATACTACCATATCCAACTGCTCTAACAACTACGGCCCCTTCCAGCATGTGGAGAAGTTCATTCCTCGCCAAATCACCAACATTCTGTGCGGCATCAAGCCAAAGCTGTATGGCGATGGCCTGAATGTGCGCGACTGGATCCACACCGAGGATCACTCTTCTGCTGTATGGACTATTTTGACGAAGGGAAGCTACGGCGAGACGTACCTTATTGGTGCCGACGGCGAAAAGAACAATATTGACGTTTTGCATGCCATCCTCGAGGGTATGGGCAAGGCCGCCGACGATTTCGATTGGGTGCGCGACCGTCCCGGTCACGACCGCCGTTACGCCATCGATTCCTCGAAGCTGCGTCGTGAGCTGGGTTGGGAGCCTAAGCACACCGACTTCGCCGAAGGGCTTGCCGCAACCATTGAGTGGTATCGCGAAAATGAGCAGTGGTGGCGTCCCGCCAAGGAAGCTACCGAGGCAAAGTACAAGGCGCAGGGCCAGTAGGGGGAGTTGAACATGTCTTTTGAGTTCGAGAAGCCGTTGAGGGCAGAACGCACGAATATCCCCGGCATGCTGGTGTTTGATCTGGCCGTACACGGCGATTCCCGCGGATGGTTCAAGGAAAACTGGCAGCGTGCGAAGCAGGTTGGCCTTGGTCTGCCCGACTTGGGGCCTGTGCAGAACAACATCTCCTTTAATGCCGGACGTGGCGTAACGCGCGGCATCCACGCTGAGCCTTGGGACAAGTACATTTCCGTGGCCACCGGCAGCGTGTTTGGCGCTTGGGTGGATTTGCGTCCAGGGAAGAGCTTCGGCCAGGTGTATACCTGCGTTATCGATCCCTCGAAGGCAATCTATGTGCCTCGTGGAGTGGGCAATTCCTTCCAGGCGCTGGAGGATGGTACGGCATATACCTATCTGGTGAATGCCCATTGGTCCGCCGATCTGAAGAAAACCTACACGTTTGTGAACTTGGCAGATCCTGATCTGAATATTGAGTGGCCTATCCCGCTTGAGCAGTGCGAGCTTTCCGAAGCCGATAAGGCTCATCCTATGCTGAAGGATGCGTTGCCCATGATGCCCAAGCGCACGCTGGTTACCGGATGCAATGGCCAATTGGGCCGTGCGGTGCGCGCGTTGGCCGAAGAGAGAGGCTTGGCCGAATGGTTCGACTATTGCGACATCGATACATTTGACCTTTCCGACCCTGTGGCTTACCAGGGCATTGACTGGAGCTTATATGGGACGGTCGTCAACTGTGGGGCGTATACCGCTGTCGACAAAGCGGAAACACCCGAAGGTCGCGTGACTTGCTGGAAGGCAAACGCGACCGGCCCTGCGCTTATGGCGCGCGTTTGCGCAGAGCATGGCATCACGCTGGTCCACGTGTCATCCGATTACGTATTCGACGGCACTCGCGAGCTCCACCCAGAAGACGAGCCCTTTGCCCCGATGGGTGTATACGGCCAGTCGAAGGCAGCGGGCGATCTTGCCGTCGGTGGGTGCCCTAGGCACTATATCGCACGTTCCAGCTGGGTAATCGGCGATGGTCGTAACTTCGTGAAGACGATGATGGGTCTTTCGGATCGCGTTGCTGCTGACGAGATTCCTCAGGTGACGGTGGTGGACGACCAGGTGGGACGCCTTTCTTTTACACGTGATATGGCCGAGGGCATCTTCTGGTTACTCGGCTACCGCGAAGGCGATGCCGAGCCCAGCGACCCAGCACCGTTCGGTACCTACAATCTTACCGGTTCGGGTGAGCCTAAAAGCTGGGCGCAGGTTGCAAAGCGTGTGTTCGAACTTGCCAATGGGAACGCCGACAAGGTAGTGCCCGTTACTACGGCTGGTTACTATGCCAGCGTCGCGGGTCCTGTATCTCCTCGCCCCAAACATTCGGCGATGGATCTCTCCAAGATCCGAGCAGCTGGCTTCAATCCGCCTGATTGGGATCGGAGGCTAGTAGAGTATGTGGATAGAGAGAAAATGGCGTAAATTCTTTCCCAGGTGTTGTAACCGGGCGTTTCGGCTAAGAATTATTCCTTGTGGTTCGTTTGAACGCTGGACTGGTTTGCCGTCTCTGCTCTTCCTGTTATTTTAATTGCTGTTTTATTTAGGGGATATTGTGTGGACTGAGTTTTTCTCTTCTGCGGCGGTATTAATTGTTTTTTTGTTTTTGCCAGGGGCTTTGATTATCTATTCAGTTAAACGGTCCCTTATTGCAAGCGTTGGGTTTGCTCCTATAATTGGTGTTTTCTTTTATTCAGTCGCTGCAGTTATATACTCAATCTTCAATATTCCCTGTTCATGGTCCTCTATATTTCTTCCCTATCTAGCCGTCTCTATTATTGTTAGCGTGCTCGCAAGACGCTTGGGGGGAAGCAGTGTTGGGACAACTGTTTCTAAAGATGAGCTTCTGCTGATTGCGGCCTATGTTGTTGTTGGAATTGCTGTGGTGGGGTTCTTCTTCGTGAGGAACCTTGATGGTGCTGACTCCTTCTTCCAGGCATCCGATAATGGATTCCATTTATCGGTAGTTCGTACGTTTGTCGATAGCGGGACTTATTCTTCATTTCGGGCGGGATATGGAGAGGGAATAGCGTCTCCCTTTACTTCGGATTCGTCTTTTTATCCAGCAGCATGGCATTGTTTGGTTGCGATGGTTGTAACTGCTACAGCGGCACCTATCACTGTCGCCGTTAACGCTCTGAATTTTGTTTCTTCGGCTTTGATCTTCCCTTTGGCTGTGTGTTTTGCGATGCATTGCTTGTTTGGAAAAGAGAAGAAGCTTCTTTATGCCGGTACACTATTAGCGCTATCGGCAGCACCTTTTCCTTGGGGGTTCTTGACGTTTGGGCCGCTGTATCCGAATTTGTTATCAATGTCTATGCTCCCTGCAGCACTCATAGCGTCGCTTCGGTTTGTTTCATTGGGAATCGAGGCGAAAGAACGTTTACTCCGTTTTGGTGCGGTTTTGCTGTGCACCGTTGCCCTTCTTTTTTCTCAGCCAAATAGCATTTTTGCCGAACTTATTTTTGTAATTCCTTATTTTGTTTGTGAGTGTTTTTTCGCAGCTCGTTCAAAAGAGGGCCATGTAGGGTGGAAGTCCCTTTCTGTTCTTTTGCTGCTGGCGTTTATAATGGCTGTCATTTGGTTTGGGCTATATAGCCTGCCTGTTTCAATGATTAGAAACACAGTTGAGTTCAACTGGCCCGCGACGGTCGGGAAATGGCAAGCGATAGTCGACTGTGCCTTGTTTTCGTTTAACGCTGGTGCTGCCCAACCTTGGCTTGCTGTGCTGGTTTTCATCGGTGGTTTAAGGGCTTTGTCATCTCGGAGAACTGCTTGGCTGGCTTTTTCATATATTGTTTCGTGCCTCATCTATATCTCTTCTGTATCGACCGAGGGGCTGATAAAGCATGTTCTTTCGGGGTTTTGGTACACCGATCCTTATAGGCTTGCAGCTATTGCCTCAGTTGCATCTATTCCCCTGGCATTACTCGGCCTTAAATGGGCTTTTGCTGTCCTGGATATGATTGCCGAAAAATACAAAGGCAATCGCCAAATTGCAGTTGGGGGTAAGCTAAGCAGCGGCACGCTTATTGTGCTTTTCGCACTGTGTTTATATGGGCCGAATTTTGTATTTGAAGGTTGCGGAAATGTCGTGACTGCATTTGGCAACATCTCCCAAAAAATTGAGTGTCAAAACAATGCCTATACTGACAATGTTTTGACGCATGATGAAAAAGAGTTCGCTAAGAAGGCTTTGCAAAAGGTGCCTAAAGATGAGTTGATCTTGAATGAACCAAATGACGGGAGCGAATTCCTGTATGCTTTGTACGATGCAAAGAACCTTTTTTATAGGCAGTTTGCACTCCCATCGACGGGAGAATCGACCGATAGCGTGCTAGTTCGTCAGTCTCTTGATGAGGTTGCGTCCAATCCTGAAGTCGCTAAAGCTGTAAGGCAAATCGGCGCAAAATATGTTCTTCTTCTTGACCAAGGAGGGGATCCCTCAAAGCGCATTTCCTTCTGGTCATATTATCCCGATCAATGGCAGGGTTTTAATCGCATAACCGATGAGACGCCTGGTTTTGAGATAGTGATGGCTGATGGAGATATGAGACTCTACAAGATAATTCAATAGTGCATGTTTTATCGATCGAAAAAATCTATTTTGCTATTGCGTTAAATCAGAGAAGGATACGAATGTCTCAAGAGAAATACAGAGAGTGCGATCTTCCGAAAGTTTCAGTAATTGTGCCCGTATACAATGTTGCTCCATATCTGGAAGAGTGTCTTTCATCGCTTGCTGGTCAGTCGCTGCATCGAATTGAGATAATATGTATCGATGATGGATCTACTGATGATTCTCCGGCTATTTTGTCGAGCTATTCCGAATCGGACGATCGTTTCAGAATCATTCGCCAGGTGAACTCTGGTGTTTCTGCCGCAAGGAACAAAGGACTGTCCATTGCAGAAGGAGATTATGTCCTATTTGTCGACTCAGATGATTATATTCGTGAAGACGCTTGCGAGAAACTTCTTGCATTTTCTCAGGAGAATGATCTTGATATCGTCGTGTTTGGTGGTAAGACCTTTCCTACTGTTCAATGGGCCGATGACAGCTTTGCCCAAAATGATGTGATATATGCTGAGAATGCGATTCGCGCGTTGTTTGATGAGCCTGGTTCGCGACCTTTAATGTGCAATAAGATGTTCCGTAGAAACTTTCTTGAAGCCAATCACTGCATGCTTGATTCGACTCTTAAATTGGGAGAGGACCATGCATTTCAGTTTGATGTATTTCCGTATGCGAAAAAAATCGGCTACTTGAAGGACAAGCTTTATTTTTACAGGACAAGGGATGCTTCGGCTGTAAATGCGTCTATAGAAGACTATTTCGGTCGAATAATGAAGCATGTGCTTGTTGTTGAATCGGTGTTTTCCTCTTGGAAGAAAAAAGGGCTTATCTCCAAGCATGAAAGTGATTTGTGTATTTGGTCTACGAACTTTCTTTATCAAGATGCGCAATATCTCTACCCAGGTGAACTTGATCGGTTTTCTCAAAAATATTATGAGTTAATTAGCTCTTATCATCTTGAGGGGACGCTAGCGCGAATTCCCGATTATGTTAGAGAAAAGGCAATATGGATGCTTGGGTCCGACCGCGGAAAAACCGTAGAAGGCGTCGAAGATGCTCTTGATCTAATAGTTCTGGTGAATAGTGATCCCTCTGATCTACGGGGGCTTGTTGATTCTTTGATGCATTCTCCTGACAGGGGGTTTTCGTTAAAGTTGGTTTGTCAGGAGGGCAACAGCATCGGAAGCGCTTTTCCTGTTCCTATTGATGGGGAGCAAGTCTGCTTGTATCCATCGGTGGAAGCTGCTCTCGAGTCCTGCCAGTCGCTTTATGTTAGCTTCGTTTCTCCGGCTTGCCGATATACGAAAGGCTTTCTCGGTAAGGTTCTCGATTCAATAAATGTTTATTCTGAGCCTGGTCCTTCTGCTTCATTGGGTCTTCCAGATGTGATTTCGTTTGCAGATGAGGACGGGCTGCTGGGCGTTTCAGACTTACTGTCTGTCTCTAAGCCATCGACTGAATGCGCATTGGCTGATAGATACCTTATTGAACCGGCATCGCTTCAGGGAGGCTGGTATTTGGCGGCTTCTCCTGTTCCTTGGAATAAGCTGTTTTTGAGGGATAAATTCGTTTCCTTCTACCAGGCAAATAAAGAGGGGAAACGGAACCTTTCGCTTCAGGCGTGTATATTTGGATTTCAGGTGCAATGCAACTCGATTCTTCATCTTTTTGACTTTGACGCACTAGCGGTTGACAGTTCTTCATTCAGGACAGATATTTCAAAGGTCGATTTTGTGGGAAGAGGCCTTGGTCTTGACAATTGGATGGGTATTTGCGAAAAAGATGCGTTGCAGATGGCTTTATCCTTTTGTGCGATCAATTTGGATCTAAGCATTTCTTGCGCTAACTTCTGCGAACTGTTCGATGCAATTTCGGGTTTACTTAAAGAGTTTGAAGAGCAGAGACCCCAGGCTATTGATGAATTGCGGTCCACTTGCCTCGACAGAAGGGTTCTGCTTTTGATGTCAGGGGAAAGCTCTGAAGAATACCGCAAAGAAAGAATGATGTCTTTGCTGTCTTCTCTTCAGGCTCGTGGCAAGAAAGACTCCGATTTGTTGGAGGCGCAGCGCCGTTCGATTGCCGAGTTAAACGAAAGGCTAAATGCCCTGAATTCTTCTGTTAGCTTTAGGGTCGGTCGTAAATTTACGGCTGTTCCGCGTAAAATTGCATCAGTCTTCAAATTACGATAACGAGGTTCCTATGTTCATCAACAAGCGATTTGACCAAGACCGTCCCTATGTTTCAGTTGTTGTTCCTGTTTACAATGTGCAGGAATTCCTTTCTGAGTGTCTTGATAGCCTTGTTTCTCAGTCTCTGAAAAACATCGAGATCATTTGTGTGAACGATGGGTCAACAGACGACTCTCTTTCTATTTTGCGCAGCTATGAAGAGAAAGACCCGAGGGTGAAGGTCCTCACTAAAGAGAATCGTGGCTATGGGCATACGATGAATCTTGGTTTCTCTGCAGCTAAAGGTGAATATATCGGTATATGTGAGTCAGATGATTTTGCTGATAAGCATATGTACGAAGATATGTATCGTTTTGCTAAAAAGAAAAAGCTCGATTTACTAAAGGCGAACTATTACGAGCATTCTGAAACAGGAGACGCCCTTCAGCGTCCCTTTGACGAATTCAGGTATCGAGAGGTTTTTGATCCCAGGATTTATCAAGGGCCTTTAACTGCATTGCCTGTTATTTGGTCTGCGCTCTATAAAAGAGATCTGATAGTGAGCAACGGGATACGCTTTAATGAAACTCCCGGTGCGTCATATCAGGACACATCATTTGTTCATCAGGTTTGGATGGCTGCAAGACGTGTTGCTATTCTTGAAAAGGGCTATTTGCACTATCGCGTTGACAATGCAAATTCATCTGTTAAATCTTCCGCAAAGGTTTTTGCGGTTTGCGACGAATATGCATTGAGTGAGTCTTTCATGAGAAAAGACCCAGAGCGAGTGGCTGCTTTTGCCCCTATTCTTAATCTGCTTAAGTTAGGGACATACCGCTGGAATTTCAACAGAATAACCGATGAGAGTCGTCCTGCTTTTGTTAAGAAGATGTCCGAAGAGTTCTCTCGAGCAAAGAAGGACGGGTCTTTGGATCGGGCAATGTTCTGCGATCGAGATTGGGAGCAGGTCGGGCTTTTGATCGATGATCCGGATAAGTTCGTTGAGATGTATTCGGGTGGGATGTGATTTTCTGCCAGATTGCTACAATTTGGCAGAAAATTCGATTTTTCTTGCCGTTTGTGCATTAAGCATCTTGGGTATATGAGCCCAATTGTAAAATGCAGTATTGTGGAAAAGATACCGATTTACTGCCTATATGGCTTTTGGGCTATGAATAGGTATGGAAGGCCGAGCAAAACAAGTTGCTTAAATATGATTCGGCAAAAACGGGTTTTATCGGACCTTACGAAGGCATCCCTCTGGTCGATTCCATGAATTCTCTTCTGTCGATTTTGCATTCAATTCTGGGGTGCGAAAATGGGGCAGATGTATGGTATCGAGGTCAGCGCAGTAGTAGATACGATTTAACTCCTAGTTTATATCGCGAGACTGGTGTTCTTGAAGGCGATACGATTCAGTCTTGGAGATATCATTATAAGGATTTGCACCCTTATCTATTGAGATTAAGGGCTGCCCTTGGAGATAGGGCTTTGTCTCTTAATGATAGTGAGTTGGTATATCTGGCTCAGCATTATGGCATACCAACCCCTTTATTGGATTGGTCGAGGAGCCCCTGGTCGCTTGCTGGTTTGCTCTTAACGATTTCAAACCAATCGATAGTTTCGATCGTCCTGTTTTGTATATGCTTGACCCGAAAGCAATCAAGATAAATTGGTTTTTCGCGAATATTGATGGGGCTGATGCCCCGCTTGATCTTGGTGATTCTGATTCGAGGAGTCTCGTTGAGCAGCTCCTGAGCCGTGCGTTTGACAGTGAACTGTCGCTTAGCCTTCCTCCGGTCGAAATGCCGCTTGCCCTACAATCGAAGCACGATGCATTTGCAAGAATTGCAAGGCAATCTGGGTGTTTTACGATTTCTGGCCCACAAGTTCAATGGCCTGGTGTTGCTCCAGGTTTGGTTTCTCTTGATGGGGTGGGAATGCATCGCGCAATAATTCCGATTTATATTGATCCAGATTCGGTTCCTCGGCTGTTAGAAGAGCTTGGTGTGTTTGGTGTATGCGAAGAGACCGTTTACGGAGAGCGCGATTTCGATAGAGTGGCAGCGCGTATTGCCGATTCTTTCAGAAGTGCCAGCGGATGAGCTTTGGGCAGCCTAATCGGTTGATTGACGTTTTTTGATTTAAGGAGTTGCGGCGCATTCGGTCATTGTGTTGTCTGGGCTAATTTCTGCTTTCCTTGAATGATGTGATTGTGACTTTGCGCTCTTAGCGCGATTAACCGATGCTGGGTTGGATCGGCGATATGTTGCACCATCAATCATCTTGATTATATTATGGCAAACAATAAGCTGGTATGGACTATGGTTCTGCGTATGATGCATGTGTGCTTTGCCGGCTAGCTCGATTTTTGCAAAGCTATTGTGGTGCTAGCGAGTAACTCGTTTTGGCAGGCTCTTGCTGCTCTGCAGTCCAATTGGTCTAATGACGATGTCGTATCCAAGCTGTTTGGGCGCCCACTCTTCAGATTTACCTATCTGGTATTCCTTGCGCTGCCACTATTACAGGGGTTGGTTGCGCTTTAGCTGATGCTAACGCTCGCAGGATCGACCCTTCTCTTCCTGTTCGAGAATGGTAGCTGGCACCTTCTTTTGGTTGGCGACTTTAACCTGAGAGATTTCAGGTGCTTTGTTGGTGGACGCTTTACTGGGAGTTTGCCGTTTTGATGCGTTTGGGAATGAATTTGAACGTACGAAAGCTATACAAGGCAGTCTCTTCCACCTCAAGATTATCGGATATTGCTAGGAGCTGCTTTATGTGTGTTCAATTCGAATAATGCATTTGCGATCGAGATTGTTCTTAAGATCTTAGGTGAAGAGAAAGGATCTTGGTTTCAATTGATGGACATGACCTCTGGTTCACTTGGGAAGGTTGTTCGGGAGGTTTCGAGCCGGAGTATGGCTCAGCGATACCGGATTTATTATCCGATCTTGTGGATGATCGTAATCGTATAGCCCATAGCTTTCAGATAACGTGTGAATCTGGAGAGTGGATTCTTGCAACAAAGGGAAAAGAAAATAAAGGAGGGGAACAATTTATTATCACGGAAGACTTTCTTTTTGAATTCATCAAGAAGAATGAAAAGTTAAGCTCTCTTCTTAGCGAATGCAGAGCATCTTGGGTTGTTTGATGGTCGAACGGGAAGGACTCATATTAGTTCTTCCCGTTTCTGATTTCGGATTTTCTTTTAGCTGTTAGAGGGGCGTTCCTGTAGTTTCGTCAATCCCCGATTTTCGATCAGGTGCAACTCGCTCCGTTGTCGCAGGAGGTGCTCGATAGTCGGCTCCTCGGAGCTTGTCTGTATCGTTGGCAACGTGTCAAATGCTCGTCAGCGAAGTTTATCGGTAACTAATCTCAGACCGTAAAAGGAGCGAAGGTCCGCCTGGAATATTTAATCAGTATGTCGGTCTGGGGCGTGGTTTTCCGTTTGAGGATCCTCGGGCGGGGTTTAGACTATTGGAAAACCCAAAGGTGCGGTTTCTTTATTGATTTTGTTTTGAGAACTAGACCATCTCTTGAAAAGATATTTATCGAACTCAAAAAATTGTGTTTCACGATAAGGGTGGGGTGCGGATATTTTCCTGGACTGCCTACGAGGTGTAACCCAGGCTCCTCCGGTACTCGTTCGGGCTCATCCAGTCCAGGGACTCCTTGATGCGCCCCTCGCAGTAGTACTCCAGGTAGGCGTCCAACCGCGACACGAAGGCCTCGATGCCCGTCCCGACCAGCCGCGGTGGCGGAAAACTCGTTCTTGAGCCTCCCGAAGAGCCCCTCGCACGCCGCGTTGTCGGGGCTGCAGCCCTTCGCGACATGCTCCTGGCCAGCCCGTTCTCATCGCATAGCCGAATCCAGCTGGATTTGCTGCATATTTTTAAACAGTTTTCAGAGGGACAGCCCTGCCTCCCTGAACTCGACTGGGCTCATGTAGCCCAAGGTCGAGTGGATCCTCGCGTTGTTGCAGGACCGCACCCACTCGTTGACCCTCTGCCGCAGATGCTCGGTGTCGGGAAACGACTCGCGGTGGACGAGCCCCTCTTCAGGCTGTTGTTGGCCGACTCGATCACGGCGTTGTCGTACGGGCAGCCCTTCTCCGACAGGGACCTCTCGATGCCGAATACCTCGAGCATCTCGTCTATCGAGGCGTTGGCGAACTCGCTTCCGCGGATGCCCTTCTAAGTGTCAAGAGCAATTCACGGGTTCGTGCTGTTTCTTTATGGTGTAGTAAACCTCGCGTGCGATATAGCGCTTCAGGCATCTGATGGCCTCCATCTTGGTATGCCCCTCGGCCATCTTCTTGGCGACGTACTCCTTGGTGCGCTCGTCGGTTCTGAGCCTCCCTATGGCGATGATGCGGATCGCGGAGT
>ENA-ORTJ01002079-ORTJ01002079.1-human-gut-metagenome-genome-assembly--contig:-NODE-2079-length-11328-cov-7.528519_pt1 | contig 11328 bp, 9 predicted proteins | sample MGYA00242069_ERZ509187 | MGnify/ENA primary metagenome ERZ509187 (study PRJEB26280, sample SAMEA2338779) | human gut metagenome | biome: human gut; feature: human-associated habitat; material: faeces... | reverse complement strand
CGCTCGTGCTCGCCGAGGCGTTGACCATTGACGATTCGGTGCTCGAAGCGGCCCGTGTGGACGGTGCGACCTCGTTCCAGACAGATATGTTCGTTGTGCTGCCGCTGCTGCGCAAGATCATCGGCACGACCATGGTCATGGCGGCAACCTATATGCTGCAGATGTTCGACCTGATCTACATCACCACCAAGGGCGGCCCCGGCTCGACTACCATGAACCTGCCGCTCATGCTGTACAGCGTGTACAAGAACGAAAACAACTACGGCTACTCGAATGCGATCGGCGTTTGCATCGTCATCGCGGGTGTCGTTTGCATGACGCTCATCAACAAGGCGATGCGTGTCAACGAAGAAGACTACTAAGGAGGCGTTCGACAAATGAAAACCAGCTTCGGTGCAATGACCGGCAGAGAACGCCTGTGCTTTGTGCTCAAATATCTGTTTATGGCGCTGTGCGTGGTCGTTGCGCTGTTCCCGATCATCTGGGTCATCCTGTCCTCGTTCAAGACGAATGCGGAGATCCTGTCGAACGGCATTTCGCTGCCGACGCACTTCGGGTTTGACGGCTATAAATCCGCACTGGATATGGCGCCGATCTTCAAGTTCTTTGGCAACAGCGTGATCGTCACCTGCTGCGCGACTGTACTCAATGTGCTCGTCTTCGCTATGGCAGGCTACGCGTTTGCGCGGTTCCGCTTTCCGTGCGATAAGCTGCTGTACATGCTGCTCAGCCTGTCGCTCGTCATTCCGATGACGGCACTGCTGCAGCCGGTGTACAGCGTGGTCAACAATCTGGGTCTGTATGATACCAAGGCGGGTCTGATTCTGGTCAACACCGCACTGAATATGCCGATGAGCCTGCTCATCCTGCGCGGCGCCTTCCAGTCTATCCCCAAGGCCATTGAGGAGGCCGCCTACATCGATGGTGCGGGCTTCCTGCGCACGTTCTTCCAGATCATGATGCCGTGCGCCAAGGGCGGTCTTACGAGCGCAGCTGTGCTGTGCTTCCTCAATACATGGAACGAATTTACGTTCTCCCTGATCCTGACCAGCAGCGAGAGTGCCCGCACGCTGCCGCTGTCGCTCAGCTACTTTACCAGCCAGTTCAGCTTTAACTACACGGCGCTGTTTGCCGCAGTTACCATTGCGGTCATTCCTTCGATCATCGTGTTTGCGATCTTCCAGGAGCAGGTCGTTTCCAGCCTGACCGCGGGTTCGGTCAAAGAATAAACGAGGTGAAATTACATGGCAAGCATTAGTTTGAATCACATCAAGAAGGTGTACCCCGGTGATATCGAGGTTATCTCCGACCTGAACCTGCAGATCAAGGATAAGGAGTTCGTCGTACTGGTCGGACCGTCCGGCTGCGGCAAATCCACCACACTGCGCATGATCGCGGGTCTGGAGGAGATTTCGGACGGCGAAATGTACATCGGCGACCGCAAGGTGAACGATGTAGCGCCGAAGGACCGCGATATCGCGATGGTTTTCCAGAACTACGCGCTCTATCCGCATATGACGGTTTACAAGAACATGGCATTCGCGCTCAAGCTGCGAAAAACACCTAAGGACGAAATCGACCGCAAGGTGCACGAGGCGGCTAAGGTGCTGGACATCGAGCATCTGCTCAACCGCAAGCCCAAGCAGCTTTCCGGCGGCCAGCGGCAGCGTGTCGCACTCGGACGTGCGATGGTGCGCGACCCGGCGGTATTCCTGCTCGATGAGCCGCTGTCCAATCTGGATGCCAAGCTGCGCACCCAGATGCGCACCGAGATCATCAAGCTGCATCAGAAGCTGGATACGACCTTTGTTTACGTTACGCATGACCAGACCGAGGCCATGACCATGGGCGACCGTATTGTTGTTATGAAGGGCGGCGAGATTCAGCAGGCGGACACACCGCAGACGCTGTATGACCATCCGTGCAATCTGTTCGTAGCGGGCTTTATCGGCTCGCCGCAGATGAATTTCATGGACGCCGAGCTGGGACGCGATGCGGACGGCTACAAGCTGACCTTTGCGGACCAGAGCCTGCACTTTGCGGGCAGCGATGCGCTGAGTGAGTACGTCGGAAAGACGGTCGTGTTCGGCATCCGTCCGGAGAATCTGCACACCTCGGGTGAGAAGTTTACGCAGAATGCGGCGCATACGCTCACCATGCATGTGGATATTGCCGAGCTGATGGGCGCGGAGATTTACGCGCACTGCACCTGTGACGGTACGTCCGTTACCGTGCGTACGCCGTCCGGTGAGCCGATTCATGCGGGCGACACCATCACCGCGGCTGTGGATATGAGCCGCATCCATTTGTTCGATAAGCAGACCGAACGCGCGATCGCGTTCTGACAGGAGGAAAATCTGTGTTTCGTCCATCCTATTTGAAGGAAGGTCCGGGCATTGCCAAGGATGCACCGGAAAAGACCGGCGCTGCATGGGTCGGAGAGACCCTTGCGAGGGAGTTCTGGCAGCTCGTCAAGCTGAATGCGCTGTTTCTGCTGTGCTGTCTGCCGGTCGTGACCTTCGGTGCGGCTCGAGCCGCCATGGCGCGCTGCACGGTCAATATGGCGCGTGATGTGCCGAACGACGCGTGGACCGATTTCCGTGCGGCGCTGCGGCAGGATACGGTGCGCAATCTTCTGTGCGGACTGGCCGAGCTTGCGCTGCTGTGGATGGGCGTGATGCTGGTAACGGCGGACGGATTTTTCCCAGCGCTGCTGGGCATGCTGCTGCTCTGCGTCACGGCTGCGTTTTTCCAGAATTTCTGGGCAGTACAGGCGGCGGTGGACATCCCGTTTGCGGCAGCGGCGAAAAATGCGTGGCTGCTGTGTCTGCTCCGTCCCGGCATGACCGTGCTGGGGCTGGGCGTAAATGCGCTGCTGCTGATTCCTGCAGTGCTGTTTTTCCCGCTTTCTCTGCCGTATGTGCTGCTGTTCCCGTGCGGTCTGTCCGGATTTGCCTCGGGCATGATCGGCTGGTCCAGCTGCAAACGGTATCTGATTCGATAACAGGAGGTATCTTTTTATGAAATTAACGGTAATCGGCGGCGGCGGTGTACGCTCCATGTTCCTCGCAAAGAGCATTGCACAGCGTGCAGAGGAGCTGCATATCGACGAGCTGGTATTTATGGATAACGATCCGGAAAAGCTCCGCATCTACGGCGGTCTGGCGGCGCACGTTGCGCGCATGCTGTGCCCGACCATGAAGTTCACGCTGACCTCCAGTGCGGAGGAGGCGGTAACCGATGCGGATTACGTCATCACGACCATCCGTGTCGGCGGCGATGCAACCCGCGTGCGCGATGAACGGCTGGCGCTTGATCTGGGTATTCTCGGTCAGGAGACCACGGGTGCGGCCGGCGTTTCGTTCGCCATGCGCTCGATTCCGGCGCTGGCTGAGTACTGCGAGCTGATCAAGAAGCTGGCAAAGCCGGGCGTCAAGGTGTTCAACTTTACCAATCCGGCGGGCGTGGTTTCACAGGCGCTGCGTGATATGGGATATGATTTCACCTACGGTATCTGCGACGCGCCGAGCGGCATGCTGCACCAGTTTGCCGACCTGTACGGCGTGGATGCGTCCCGCATTTACGGCGAGTGCTACGGTTTGAATCATCTGTCCTACTTCCAGAGCATCAAGGTGGACGGAAAGGAGATTATGCCCGAGTTGATCGCCAATGACGAGGCTTACGCCAAGACCGATATGCGCTTTTTCGAGAAGCGTCTGCTCGAGGACCGTGGCTGTGTGCTGAATGAATATCTGTACTACTTCTACTACCGTGAAAAGGCGGTTGCCAACATTCTGAACGCCAAGCAGACGCGCGGCGAGATGATCTGCGACATCAACCGCCACATGACCGAGGAGCTGTCCAAGATCGACATCGAGAACGACTTTGAGGCGGGTCTCAAGTGCTTTGAGAAGTGGTACGGCATCCGCGAGAATAACTACATGGCCAATGAGACTGGTATTCACCGCGACAAGCCGTGGACGTTTGATGTGTATTCCAAGGACGCGGGCGGCTACGCAGGCGTTGCGCTCAAGTTCATCGAGATTGCAGCCTCCGGCGGCATGGGCACGATGATCCTGTGCGCACCGAACGGCAATGCCATCGAGGGCCTCGAGCCGACCGATATTATCGAGGTTACCTGCGATATCTCCCGCGAGGGCTGCAAGCCGCACCATATCGAGAACATTCCGGAGAGCAACCTCGAAATGATCCGCCGCGTAAAATATTACGAACGTCTGGCGGCACGCGGTATCGTCAACCGCTCCAGGAAGGATATTACCGAGTGCCTGACCATGCACCCGCTGGTCGGCTCTTACTCGCTGGCAAGCAAGCTGACCGACGAGTATATCAAGCTCAACGCGCCGTATATCGGGGACTGGAGGGACTGACGCATGTCGTTTCTCGCTTCGGTCGGTGTGACCAATGTGGATTTGATGTATGTCGGCATGCCGCGCGTGCCGCAGGAGGGCGAGGAGATCTTTTCGCAGGATTTCCGCGTGCTGCTCGGCGGCGGTGCACCGGGTACGGCAGTAAACGCCGCCCGGCTGGGCATTCCGACCCGTCTGGCGACCTATCTCGGCAGCGATCTGTTTTCCGGCTTTGCCCGCGCGCAGTTTGAGCAGAACGGCGTTTCTCCGTACAATCTGGCGGCGGAGGGCGAGACCGGTATTCCGGTGAATGTCACCAGTGCCATGCTCACGCCCGGCGACCGTACATTTGCGACCTACTGCAAGCCGACCGCCATCACGGACGAGCTGCTCGAGCGGGTATATACCATGTCTAAGGGCGCTAAGCTGGTGCAGATGCAGGAGGGCTTTTTGCCGGTATATCGCAAGCTGCACGAGGAAGGCACCATTCTGATTTTCGACATGGGATGGGATGATGAACTGAGCTTTGAGAAATACGGCGATTATCTGCGCCTGGCGGATTACTACACGCCGAATACCAAGGAAGCACTCAAGATCACCGGCAGGGACACGCCGGAGGAGGCGCTCCGCGTACTGGCTGAGTATTTTGAGCACCCGCTGGTCAAGCTGGATAAGGACGGCTGTCTCATTCTCGAGGACGGCAGGCCACGTCTGCTGCGCAATATTCCGGAATTCACCTGTAAGGATTCCACCGGTGCAGGCGATGCGTTCCTTGCAGGACTGATGTACGGTCTGTACCATGGCTATCCGTTTGCGGATTGTGTGCGGTTCGGCAACATCACAGGCGGCAAGAGTGTTACCGGCGTAGGCTGCCTGACCGAGTATGTGCAGGAGAGCGAGCTGCTCGCGCTGCGTGAAAAGTATAAGGATTTATAAGCGTTTGGAGGCTTTTTCGTTATGAGAATCATTCGTGCAAAGGATTATAAGGACATGAGCCGCAAGGCGGCAAATATCATTTCCGCGCAGGTCATCCTCAAGCCGGATTCCGTGCTCGGTCTTGCCACCGGCTCGTCGCCGATCGGCACATATGAGCAGCTGGTCAAGTGGTACGAAAAGGGCGATCTGGATTTTGCGGATGTGACTACGGTCAATCTGGATGAATACTACGGCATGAAGCCGGAAAACGACCAGAGCTATCATTATTTCATGCATGACCACTTTTTTGACCATGTGAACATTGACCCATCGCGTATCAATCTGCCGAACGGCATGGAGCCGGACGAGAAAAAGGAGTGCGCCCGCTATGATGCGGTGCTTCGCAGTGTGGGCGATGTGGATATTCAGCTGCTCGGCATCGGCCGCAACGGCCATATCGGCTTCAACGAGCCGGACAACTGCTTCGCCAAGGGCACGCACTGCGTGGAGCTGACCGAGTCCACCATCGAGGCAAACAAGCGCTTTTTCGCCAGCGAGGATGAGGTGCCGCGCCGTGCCTACTCGATGGGCATTCACACCATCATGACCGCAAAAAAAGTGCTGGTCGTTGCCAGCGGCGAGGACAAGGCGTGGGCTATCCGTGAATCCTGCTTCGGTCCGGTAACGCCCAAGGTGCCCGGTTCGATTCTGCAGCTGCACAACGACGCGATCGTTATCGCAGATGAGGCAGCTCTCAGCCTGTGCGGCGATTTTCTCTGATTCCTGATCATAACGGCGGCGGTACCGTGTTTTGTTTTACCGTGCGGTAAATCAACAGCATTCTGCGGTACCGTCGTTTTGAAACCCGAAGTGCAGTTCCGTCTCCTTCTGCGCTTTGGGTTTTATGATTTTTCGCAAGGGAGGTGCGATATGGTGCGCGTTACCGATATGACACACGGCCGTCCGATACGGCTGATTCTGCTGTTTTCGCTACCACTGATGCTGGGCAGCGTGTTTCAGCAGCTGTATACTATCGTGGATACGATCATCATCGGACGCGGTGTCGGCATGCAGGCGCTGGCGTCCATCGGTGCGGCGGATTGGATCAACTGGCTGGTTTTATGGGGACTGCAGGGCTTTACGCAGGGCTTTGCGATTCTCGCGGCACAGGAGTTCGGCGCGGGCGCATACGACCGGCTGCGTCGTGTACTGGCTATGATCGTTAAGCTGTCGTGCTGGTTCGGCATTGCGGTGACGATCATCAGTCTGCTGCTGGTAAGACCGCTGCTCACACTGCTGCACACCGATCCTGCGGTGTTCGGCGGAGCACAGACGTACTTATATGTGCAGTTCGGCGGCTCGCTCATCATCATTGCGTACAACATGGCGGCGGCCGTGCTGCGCTGTCTGGGCGACAGCAGAACACCGCTGTTTGCGATTATCGCGGCGAGCTTTGCTAATATTGCGCTCGACCTGCTGTTCGTGATGGGCTTTGGCTGGGGTATTTTCGGAGCCTCGTTCGCCACCGTACTGGCGCAGTTGATTGCGTTTCTGCTGTGTCTGCGGTCGCTGCGGCGGCGCCTGCCGTTCGTGCAGCTGACAAAGGCCGACTGGAAGACCGACCCTGCCATTCTGCTGCACCTGTGCCGCCTCGGCATTCCGACCGGCCTGCAGATGAGCATGATCACACTGGGAGGCATGGTGCTGCAGTCCGTGCTGAACGGCTTCGGCGTAGTGTTTGTGGCAGGCTATACGGCGGCCAACAAGCTGTACGGCATACTCGAAAGTGCATCAGTGGCGTTTGGCTATGCCATGACAGCCTACATGGGGCAGAACCGCGGTGCACGAAACGCGGCACGCATTGATGCAGGTATTCGGGCGGTACTGGTGCTGTCCGCCGAATTTACAGCCGCCATCGTGACGGCTATGCTTGTTGCGGGCAAACCGCTGCTGGGACTGTTTCTTTCGACCGAGGAGGCGGGCGCAGCAGATGCGCTGGCGGTGGCCTATCAGTATCTCATGGTGCTGATGGCGTTTTTGTTTGCACTGTTCATGCTGCAGGCATACCGCTCCTCACTGCAGGGGCTGGGCGAGATGACTGTGCCGACGCTTTCCGGCTTTGCGGAAATGCTCATGCGCATGGGTGCAGCGCTCGTGCTGCCGACCTTCATCGGGCAGAGCGGCGTATTCTTTGCGGAGGGCGCAGCATGGGTGTGCGCGGCGGCGCTCAATCTGGTATGGTATTATATGCGGATTGGGAAAATTAAGCGGGATATGCTGAAATAACAAAGGTTCTGGACAGACTGAGACGCTCAACCGCTGTCATAAGTGGTTGAGCGCCTTGCAAATTAACTTGATGCCATTGCATTCGGAAGAGAGCAGATCAATCTATCAATAGCCATGAGATATCCTGTTTGAAGCGTCAAATATTGTGTGGATATTCAGATGGGGATAGGCGCAAACCGTTTGCACCTATCCTCGCGTTTTCTGCCGCTCGTACATTATATATAGTAAGAAGAGAATCGGAATCTTCCTTCCTTTTGTTTGGCGAAAGGTGTATTTCGCGTGCCACCTCCATCTGGGTGCGTCCCTCGAAGAACCGCAGCCGGATGATACGGCGCTCGCGGTCGTTCAGGCTGCGCATAGCGTCCCGCAGAGCAATACCGGCCAACCAGTTGTCGTCCGTGTTTTTGGTGTCACCGACCTGATCCATCACGCAGACCGTGTCCGTGCCGTCGTGGAACACCGGCTCGAACAGCGACACTGGGTCGAGTATCGCGTCGAGCGCGAACACGACCTCCTCTTTCGGCACGTCCATCAGCTTGGCCAGTTCCACGATGTCCGGCTCACGCTGGTGCTCGCGGATGAACGCCTCCTTGGCCTGCAGAGCGCGGTACGCCGTGTCGCGCAGGCTGCGCGAGACTCGCATGGCACTGTTGTCGCGCAGGTAGCGGCGGATTTCGCCGATGATCATCGGTACGGCGTAGGTGGAGAAGCGCACGCCGAGTTCGGTATTAAAATTGTCGATGGCTTTCATCAGGCCGATGCACCCGACTTGAAACAGGTCGTCCGGCGATTCGCCGCGGCCCTGAAACCGCTGAACAACGCTGAGCACTAGCCGCAGATTGCCGCGGATCAGCTCATCGCGTGCCTGCTTGTCTCCGGCAGCGGATTTTTTCAAAAGCTCGTCCGTCTTTTTTGCGGAGAGTACCGGCAGTCCCGATGTATTCACACCGCAGATCTCAACTTTTGTCTGCATAAAATTCCCTCCTGTTGGTCGTCACTATGAGGATACTATCTGGATTTTCCCCGCGGTTCCGTTCAAATATACCGACGAAATATTTTGCATGGGCCGGAGATTCGACAAATTTCACGTTCGCCTTGTGATATGGAACCGAGAAAGCGTTTTGCGTCCATCAGAAATTCCCTCTTGTGGGAATAGGGGGAAAGGGTGTATAATAAATTCAAGAGAATGCCTGTTTGCAGCGTCACACTGCATACAGACGATTGAAAACGAAGGAGAATGCAATATGTTTGAAAATCTGATTGCAGCACTCAAGGCTGACAAGCGCAAGATCGTATTCACCGAAGGCCCGGACGCTCGTATCCTCGAAGCGGCTGCACGCCTGAAGAAGGACGGCCTGATGGATTCTATCCTGGTCGGCAATGTTGACGAGGTAAAGGCTGCTGCTGCAAAGGGCGGCTTCGATATCGAGGGCATGGAGATCATCGACCCGGCTACCTACCCGGAGATGGACGCTATGGTAGCTAAGATGGTAGAGCTCCGTAAGGGCAAGATGAGCGAGGAAGACTGCCGCGCTGCACTGTCCAAGGGCAACTACTTCGGCACCATGCTCGTTAAGATGGGCAAGGCTGACGCTCTGCTCGGCGGCGCTACCTACTCCACCGCTGACACCGTTCGTCCGGCTCTGCAGCTGATCAAGACCAAGCCGGGCGCACACCTCGTAAGCTCCTGCTTTATTCTGGTCCGCGAGAAGGACGGCGTAGAGGAGAAGCTGGCTATGGGCGACTGCGCGATCAACATCGACTATCCGGATTCTGTCGACAAGGAAGGCAACGTAACCCTGAAGGGCAGCCAGAAGCTGGCTGAAGTTGCAATCGAGACCGCAAACACCGCTAAGGCTTTCGGCATCGACCCGAAGGTTGCTGTTCTGTCCTTCTCCACCAAGGGCTCCGGCAAGGGCGGCACGGTTGCTCTGTCCCGCGAGGCTACCGAGTACGCTAAGGAGATGAACCCGGAGCTGGCGATCGACGGCGAGCTGCAGTTTGACGCTGCTGTATCCCCGGTTGTTGCTGCTACCAAGTGCAAGGGCTCTCCGGTTGCAGGCCAGGCTAACACCTTCATCTTCCCGTCTATCGAGGCTGGCAACATCGGCTACAAGATCGCTCAGCGTCTGGGCGGCTACGCTGCTTACGGCCCGATTCTGCAGGGTCTGAATGCGCCGATCAACGATCTGTCCCGCGGCTGCAACGCTGACGAGGTTTACCAGATGGCGATCATCACCGCTGGCCTGAAGTAATTTCAGCACACACATAATTGCATAAGTAAGGAATCCGCCGACGTGAAAATTCAATCGCGTCGGCGGATTTTGCTTTTTCGATAGGAAAAATTTCCTGCTTGATAAAGCAGGGGAACGGCGGCGGTTTCGCCGCGGAAACCAAAAGGGTAGACACCTACGGTTTGCCCGTAGGCCACTAAACCTTGTTTCCCGCGCCGTGCGCGGATAAAATGAGTACTACCCTCTTGGGACTCCCGTTTCCCTTGTTAGATAGTCTGGCGAAAATGGTAGAGCGGCGACCGCTTCGAGAAGGAGAACGACAGTCGGGTTACATCAGCGTTTGTTTCTCAAAATATTCGCAGTTCTCGGATAGCGTACTGCTACACATATCGGAAAGTCAACGCAGTGGGCGGCACAAGGTGAATTGCCCGTAGGGCAAGAGAAGGTCCTCTGGAGCCGCCCAAGGGGAAAGCCTCGCACTGCTTGATAAACAATAAAAGGGAGAAACCGACATGAAACGACGAATTGTATTTGTTTTGATAGCCGTTTTGGTTTGCGTTGGAGCGGCATCGTGCTTTACATCGTATACGCCAGTGCCGGATACAGCAGAGATTGTGGACGTGCTGGTACTCCATGTTCATGCGGGAGATACGGCTGAGGACATCACCGGGCAGGTCGATACGAACGCCGTATGCGAACTGCTGCCGCAAATCAGAGCGCGCCGTCTGCCGAGTTATCATCGTGGCATCAGCGAAGACTGCTATCAGATTCAGGTGGTATACGGCGATAAAACCGTATGTTTCAGCCTCGGTGAACCGAGTTATGCGTATGAGGTCACAGAAAGTATGTCACCGTGGGTGCATAAGCTGTCCGGCAGCGAGAAACTTCTTGCGCTGCTTGATAAACAATAAAAGGGAGGAACCGACATGAAAAAACGAATCGCATTTGCATTGGCGGGCATACTGGTGTGCGTCGGAGCAGCGGTTTGGCTTGTGCCGTACACGCCCATGCCGGACATGGACGGCTTCTGGAACGTGCGTATCTGGCGCGTCAATGGCGCGGATATGACCGAACTGACCGAGCAGGTCAATCAAACAGCTCTGCGCGAAACGCTGACACAGGTGCAGGCCAAACGTGTTCCGCGTTCGCAGCATAGCTGCTCGATGGATAAGGTCAGCTACGAAATCATCGCGGTGTATAATGACACGCCGACCTTCCTTAATATCGGTGAACTTAATTTTGTGTACAACGGCAACGGCTGGGTGCATGATTTGAAAAACGGCAGTGAGATTCTTACTCAGCTGGATGAAATCTGCAATTCGTAACAGCAACGCCGTGATGCAATCTACCTGAACAGATTACCATAGGGGCAGACCAATGTGTCCGCCCTTTTTCATAGGTGGCGGTTCGTTTAGGGCGCACACATTGGTGCGCCCCTACGATGCTGTGTATAGCTGAGTAAAATCGGTGCAATTTAGAGAGAAACGGCGGGATGCTGTAGTAAACACAGAGGGATTACTCGTCCG
>ENA-ORTJ01002072-ORTJ01002072.1-human-gut-metagenome-genome-assembly--contig:-NODE-2072-length-11353-cov-6.937777_pt1 | contig 11353 bp, 7 predicted proteins | sample MGYA00242069_ERZ509187 | MGnify/ENA primary metagenome ERZ509187 (study PRJEB26280, sample SAMEA2338779) | human gut metagenome | biome: human gut; feature: human-associated habitat; material: faeces... | reverse complement strand
GGCTGCCCATCATGTACGGCTGCGACAACTTCTGCACCTACTGCATCGTGCCCTACGTCCGCGGTCGCGAAAAGAGCCGCAAGCCCGGCGACATCCTGGCCGAGTTCCGGGGTCTTGTGGAGGCCGGCTACAAGGAGATCACCCTGCTGGGCCAGAACGTGAACAGCTACGGCAAGGGCCTGGAAGAGCAGATCGACTTTTCCGACCTGCTCAACCTGCTGTGCACCGTGCCCGGTGACTACCACATCCGGTTCATGACCAGCCACCCCAAGGACGCCAGCCACAAGCTGATCGATACCATTGCCGCTCAGCCGAAGATCTGCAAGCACCTGCATCTGCCGGTGCAGTGCGGCTCCGACCGGCTGCTGCAGCAGATGAACCGCCATTACACCATTGAGCAGTATCTGGAGCTCATCGAGTACGCCCGCAAGACCGTGCCCGGCATCACCTTCTCCAGCGACATCATCGTCGGCTTCCCCGGTGAGACGGAAGAGGATTTTGTCAAGACGCTGGAATTGGTGCAGAAGGTGGGCTATATGCAGCTGTTCACCTTCATCTACTCCAAGCGCACCGGCACCAAGGCTGCCGAACTGCCGGACCCCACCCCCCGCAAGGAAAAGACCGACCGCATGAGCCGCCTGCTCAAGGTGCAGGACGAGATCGCCATGGCGCTGGTCAAAGGCCAGGTGGGCCAGACCGTGCAGGTGCTGGTGGAAGGCTACGGCCGCAGCGAGGGCACCCTCTCCGGAAGGCTCGACAACAACCTGACGGTGGAGTTCACCGCCGACCCGGCACTGCTGGGCCAGTATGCGATGGTCCGGCTGATCGGTGCCCGTGCTACCGTGCTGCTGGGTGAGCTGGCAGACTGAGAGAAAACGCGATTCCGGGGCCGTGTGCCCCTGAAACAATAAAAAGCGACAAGGAGAACAACTACCATGGATTGCATTGATCTGTTCAAGCGCGCTGCAGTGGCCCTGCAGACCGACCCCCGTTACCTGGCACTGGACCAGGCCCGCAAGGCAAACGATAACGACGAGAACCTGCAGAACCTGATCGGCGAGTTCAACCTGGCCCGCATGGACCTGAACAACGAGATCGGCAAGAGCGAGCGCGACGACGCCCGCATCACCGAGCTGAACGAGAAGGTCAACAACCTCTACGGCCAGATCATGGGCGACGAGGGCATGACCGCCTACAACGAGGCCAAGCGCGAGTGCGAAAATCTGGTCAACTACATTGATGCCATCATCAACACTGCCATGAACGGCGGCGACCCGATGACCGTGCAGGAGCCTTCCGCTTCCTGCACCGGAAGCTGCTCCACCTGCGGCGGCTGCCACTAACACGATCCGGAACAAAACGCGGCTGTGCAATGCAGACCGCGTTTTGTTTGCAAAAGGCGGTTACCGGCCGCAAACCATGCACAGAACCATCGAACGGGGAGAGAGGGAAAACCATGGCAGAGCTGTCGCCCATGATGCAGCAATATCTGGAAATCAAAAAACAACACAAGGACGAGATCCTGTTCTACCGCATCGGCGATTTTTACGAGATGTTCTTTGAGGATGCCCTCACAGCGTCCAAAGAGCTGGATCTGACCCTGACCGGCAAGCAGTGCGGTCTGGAAGAGCGGGCCCCCATGTGCGGCGTGCCCTTCCACAGCTACGAGGGCTATGTGGCGCGTCTGATCGCCAAGGGCTACAAGGTGGCCATCTGTGAGCAGGTGGAGGACCCCGCCAAGGCCAAAGGGCTGGTCAAGCGCGACATCATCCGCGTGGTCACCCCCGGCACGGTCATCGAGAGCAGCATGCTGCAGGATGACCGCAATAATTACATTGCCAGCATCTATCTCAAGGGCAAAAAAGCGGGTCTCTGCTTTGCGGACGTCTCCACCGGCACGGCCCACATCACCGAGCTGGCGGCGGACAAGATCGCCCCGGCGGTGATCACCGAGCTGTGCCGCTTCCACCCCAGCGAAGTGCTGATGAACCCCGGCCTGCTGGACTGCCGCGAAGTGACGGCCTACATCAAAAAGAATATGACCTGCTCGGTGGAGCTGGTGGAGGATGAGCGCTATGCGCCGGGTCTGGTGGCGGCTTCGCTGGAGAGCCAGTTCGGTCGTGACTGGCCCCAGACCACCGGCATGGCCGAAAACGGTCTGGTACGGTTTGCCATGGCGGCACTGCTGGAGTATCTGCACGACACACAGATCAAGGGCGTGGAGCGCCTGAAAACCGTGGTGACCTACAACGAGGCGCAGTTCATGCGTCTGTCGCCGGTCACCCGGGCCAATCTGGAACTCACCGAGACGCTGCGCGGCCGCGAAAAGCGGGGCACGCTGCTCTGGGTGCTGGACAAGACCAGTACGGCCATGGGCAAGCGCATGCTGCGCAGCTGGATCGAGCAGCCGCTGTTGTCCAGCAAGCTCATCAACCAGCGCCTCAACGCGGTGGAGAGCCTTGTGCGGCAGACCGTCGTGCGCGGCGACCTGACCGACGAGCTGCACTACATTGCCGACATGGAGCGCCTGATGACCCGCACGGTCTATGGCTCGGCCACCCCCAAGGAAATCTATACGCTGGCCCAGACCTGTGAGCATCTGCCGGTCCTCCGGCAGCAGGCAACGGCCTGCGGCTGCCCGGAGCTGGCGGAGCTGGCGGAGGAGATCGACCCGCTGGAGGACATCAAGGCCCGCATCTATGCAGCCGTGGACCCGGATGCACCGTCCACCCTGAAGGACGGCGGCGTCATCGCCAAGGGCTACCACACCGAGGTGGACGAGCTGCGCTCCATCCGCGACAACACCAAGGGGGTCTTGGCCCAGCTGGAAGCCCGCCTGCGGCAGGAGACCGGCATCCCCAAGCTGAAGATTGGCTACAACCATGTGTTCGGCTACTACATCGAGGTCAGCAACTCCTACAAGAGCATGGTGCCGGAGACCTACATCCGCAAGCAGACCCTGACCAGCGGCGAGCGCTACATTACTCAGGAGCTCAAGGAGCTGGAAAGCAAGATCCTGGGCGCCCACGAGCGGCTGATCACGCTGGAGCGCCGCCTGTTCGACGAGCTGCTGGAGAGCATCAGCGCCCAGCTGGACCGCATCCAGCGCACGGCCAACGCCGTGGCAAAGCTGGATGTGCTAACCGCCCTGGCGCAGGTGGCGGCGGAGAACAACTACTGCCGCCCCGTGGTGGATGACAGCGACGAGCTGACCATCACTGAGGGCCGCCACCCCGTGGTGGAACAGGTGCTCAAGGGCAGCCTGTTTGTGCCCAATGATACCACCCTCAACTGCGGCGAGGACCGCTGCCTGATCATCACCGGCCCCAACATGGCGGGCAAATCGACCTACATGCGTCAGAATGCGCTCATCGCGCTGATGGCGCAGATCGGCTCCTTTGTGCCGGCCGCCAGCTGCCATGTGGGCGTGGTGGATGCCATCTTTACCCGCATCGGTGCATCGGACGACCTTTCTGCCGGGCAATCTACCTTTATGGTGGAGATGACCGAGGTGGCCGAGATCCTGAAAAACGCCACCTCCAAGAGCCTTGTGGTGCTGGACGAGATCGGCCGCGGGACCTCCACCTTTGACGGCATGAGCATTGCCCGCGCCGTGGTGGAGCACATTGCAGACCCCGCCAAGGGCCTTGGCTGCAAGACGCTGTTTGCCACCCACTACCACGAGCTGACCGAGCTGGAAGGCACCGTGGAGGGTGTAAAGAACTACAACATCGCGGTCAAGAAGCGCGGTGAGGACATCACCTTCCTGCGGCGCATCGTGCGCGGCCCGGCCGATGACAGCTACGGCATCGAGGTGGCCAAGCTGGCCGGTCTGCCCGGCAGCGTGACCCGCCGCGCCCACGAGGTGCTGCGGGCACTGGAAGCCACGGCCCCGAAAAACAAGGTGGAACAGATGGACTTTGATGCCCTGCAGGAGTACAACTCTCCGGCGGTGCCCAGCGAGATGATGGAAAAGCTGGAAGCCGTGGACGTGGAGACCCTGACCCCCATTGAGGCACTGAATTTCCTCTATGAACTCAAAAAGACCCTGAAGGGCAGCCTGAACGGCTGACCCGTTCTCCATAAAAACGCACAAGGGAGGGAACGACCATGGCCGTGATCCATGTTCTGGACAAGCACACCGCCGAGCTGATCGCAGCCGGTGAGGTAGTCGAACGTCCGGCGTCCGTTGTCAAGGAGCTGCTGGAAAACTCCATCGACGCGGGTGCCAGCCAGATCACCGTGAGCATTGAGTCCGGTGGCGTGAAGCTGATCGAGATCAGCGACAACGGCACCGGCATTGAAGCCGAATACATTTCCGCTGCTTTCATCCGACATGCCACCAGCAAGATCCAGACGCCGGACGACCTTGTCAGCATCCATACACTGGGCTTCCGCGGCGAGGCACTGGCCTCCATTGCCAGTGTGGCCCGGGTGGAGCTGACCACCCGTACCGAGCAGGACGAATTTGCCACGGTGTACTGCATCGAGGGCGGGGAAGAGCTCTCCCGTGAGCCGGGTGCCCGTGCCGTGGGCACCACCATCCGGGTGCAGGATCTGTTCTACAATACTCCCGCCCGCATGAAGTTCCTCAAAAAGGACTCCAGCGAGGGCACCTTCGTGGCCGACACGGTCACCCATGTGGCCCTCAGCCACCCGGAGGTGAGCATCAAATTCATCCGGGAAGGCAAACTGCAGTACGTCACCCCCGGTGACGGTCAGCTGCGGGGCGCGGCCTACTCTGTGTTGGGCCGGGAGTTCAGCCGGGACCTTGTGGAGGTGGACAACCAGGAGGGTGTCTACCACATCAGGGGTCTCATCACCCCGCCCAAGAGCTGCCGTGCCAGCCGCAGCATGCAGCATTTTTACATCAATGGACGCTATGTCCGCAACCGTACCATCATGGCCGGCATGGAGATGGCGTTCAAGGGCACCATGATGCAGGGCAAGTTCCCTGGCGGTATCCTGCTGCTGGATATGCCGGCAGACCTGGTAGATGTGAATGTGCACCCGGCCAAGATCGAGGTGCGCTTTGCCCGGGAAAACGACATCTTCGATGTGGTTTTCCATGCCGTCAAGCTGGCACTGGCCCAGCCCGGCACCGGCGAGCGGCATTTCACCTTTGAAGAAACAAAAACCAACGAAAAATCCAAGATTGAAGTATCTGACAGAGAATCACTGAAAAATGCTGTAAAGAAAAACAACTTTACAGGGCTTTCTGCCATCATTCCGGGGCAGGCGGACCCGGGCACCCTCCCGCCGCAGCCCACTCCGGCCCCGGCGGTTCCAGTAAAGCCCGCAACGAAGACATCTGCACCTGCTGCGCCGGAAAAACCGACGGCTGCGGCACAGCCCCGCTGGAAACAGAGCAGCGTGGATGCCGACATCCTGGACCCCTTTGTTACCCTGCACAGTCCGGCCGCCCCGCAGGAAAAGCCTGCTGAACCCTTCCGTGCGGCGGCCAGCGAAACACAGTTGGACGTGGAACCGGATTTCGGTGAGACAAAAGTGCAGGCAGGCCAGAACCACATGGCGGCCTGGGACCCGCAGCCTGCCGTTCCGGTGAAAGAGCCGGAAAAGCCCGCAGCGCCGGTACAGCCTGCACGGGAGGAACCGGAAGCAGCTGCCGAAGAGCCGGTGGAGCCGGAGCAGATGAACTTTGCCCCCGCCGACGGCCCGGAGCCGCTGCGCTATGTGGGCGAGGTGTTCCGTACCTATATCCTGGCCGAGCGCGGCGACGAACTGTGCCTCATCGACAAGCACGCTGCCCATGAGCGCCAGCTGTACGAAAAGCTGGCAGCCAACTACGGCAATGTGCCCAGTCAGATGCTGCTGGAGCCGACGGCCATTGACCTGTCTGCTGAGGAAAAACAGGCCCTGCTGGATCATGTGCCCCTGCTGGAAAACGCAGGGCTGGAGATCGCGGACTTTGGCGGCAACACGGTGGTGCTGCGGGCGGTCCCGGCCGATGTGGAACCGCAGAACGCCGAAAGCCTGCTCATTGAGATCGCCAACAAGCTGCTCAAGGGCGGCCACGACGCACTGAACGAGCACACCGAGTGGGTGCTGCACTCCATCTCCTGCCGTGCGGCCATCAAGGCGGGGGACAAGTCCTCCCCGCAGGAGCTGCTGGCGCTGGCCGAAAAGATCCTTTCCGGCGAAGTGCCGCCCTTCTGCCCACACGGCCGCCCCTGCGTGCTCAAGTTGACCCGAAAGGAGCTGGAAAAGCAGTTTGGACGCATCGTATAAACACCCGGTCGTGGCAGTGGTGGGCCCCACGGCCACCGGCAAAACGGCCTTGGGCGTAGCGCTGGCCGAACAGTTCGGGGGCGAAGTAATCAGCGCGGACTCCATGCAGATCTACAAGGGTCTGGATGTGGGCACCGCCAAGGTCACGCCCGAGGAGACCCACGGCATCCCGCACCACGGGGTGGACATCCTGGAACCGGACGCACCATTCAGCGTGGCAGATTTCACTGCCATGGCGGGCCGCCTGGAGCAGGAGATCGCGGGCCGGGGTCATCTGCCCATTCTGGTGGGCGGCACCGGTTTATATGTACAGAGCTTTCTGTACGGTGTGCGCTTTACCGAAGAAAAAGCACCGGCCGGTCTGCGGGAGCAGCTGGCAGAAGAGCTGGCCCAGAAGGGCGGTGCCGCCCTTTACGCCGAGCTGCAGCAGGTGGACCCGGAAGCGGCGGCTGTCATCCACCCCAACAATCAGGTGCGGGTGCTGCGGGCGCTGGAACATTACCGCGCCACCGGCAAAAAGCTCAGCGAGCAGAAGGCGGCATCCCTGCCGCCGGAACGCCCCTACCGCAGCCTGATCTTAGGGCTGGATTTCCCGGACCGGGCGGCGTTGTATCGCCGCATCGACCTGCGGGTGGACAAAATGCTGGATGCCGGTCTGCTGGCGGAGGCAGAGCTGGTCTGGAACAACCGCAGCCGCTTCCGCACGGCAGCACAGGCCATCGGCTACAAGGAGTTTTTTCCGTATTTTGAGCAGACGGCCTCGCTGGAAGCCTGCGCGGACAAGCTCAAGCAGGCCTCCCGCAACTACGCCAAGCGGCAGCTGACCTGGTTCCGCCACATGGACGGCGTGGTCTGGCTGGATGCCGGGGCACCGGAGGTGCAGCAGTGTGCTTGCCGTACCGTACAGGAATTTTTGTCGAAAGGATGATGGATAATGGCCGATAGGGCAGAAAAAAGCCGGAGGGACCGCAGGGAGCCGCATCCGCTGGCGGTGCTGGCCGGGGTGTTGGCGGCATTTTTGCTGCTGGCTGCATGCTATGTGGGATATCAGGCCCTGCACATCCTCTTCCCGCAGAATGTATATGAGACCGCACTGCCGGCCACTGTGTCGGACAACGTGGAGGCCGACGGTGTGCTGCTGTTTGATGAGGTATATGTTTCCGGCAGCGGCACGCTGGGATATCTCGCGGCCGACGGCGAACGCGTCTCGGCCGGGACGGCTGTGGCGGAGATCTACAGCGATGCTTCCCAGGCGGTGCTGCGCCAGCAGCTCACCCAGCTGACCGAGCAGATCGACCTGCTGCAGCGCTCCCAGAACACCACCTCCCTGCAGCTGGACGCCCTGCTGCGGGAGCGCTCGGCGGCCCTTTATGACATGATGGACGAGCTGGATGCCGGAGCATACGACGAGGTGAGCAGCGGTGCCAATGCCTACCTGCTGGCCCAGAACAAGCTCTGGATCGCCACCGGCGATTCCGCCAACTTTACCGATCAGGTCACGGCTTTGACCCAGCAGGCCCAGAGCGTGCAGGCCCAGCTGGGCAACCCCACCCAGATCACCGCCCCGCAGACCGGCTACTTTGTCCGGGCGTCCAGCAGCGGGCGGCTCAATGCCGGGGCGGACGACATCCTTGCACAGGACCCGGCTCAGCTCAAGGCGTATCTGGATTCTAACCCCACCCTGCCGCTGGACGGCTGTGCCGGCAAGATCGTTTCCGGCTTCACCTGGCGCTATGTGGGCGTGTGTTCGGCCGAACAGGGCCAGAAGCTGCTGGGGCAGAACGGCAAGCCGCTGAGTTCCAGTGTGCAGATCCGCTTCCCCGGCCAGACGGACAGATCCTTCAAGGCCACCGTTTCGGAGGTGACCATTGACGAAGAACAGGGCCTGGCTCGCTTTGTGCTCACCTGCAACGTCATCAACGGCGATGTGCTCTGCCTGAACCACGCAGCAGCCCGCATCTCGGTGGGGGAGAGCACCGGCCTGCGCATCCCGGCTTCGGCGGTGCACTACCTCAAGGAGGACGGCACCGAGGCAGAGACGCAGGGCGAAAACTACATCCCAGGCGTGTACGTCAAGTACGGCAACATCGCCCGCTTCTGCAAGATCGACCCCGTGGACAACGATCATCCGCTGGTGACCGATGGCGATTACATCCTCGTTTTGCCCAAGGGAACCGACGGTTCGGTGAGTCAGGTGCGGCTTTATGACGAAATAATCGTTTCCGGACAAAATTTGTACGACGGAAAACTTTTGTAGTTATTGACATCCGTGTCAAAAAATCCGATAATAGTAAAAGCTATTTGCATTCTTTTGCAAAGTATGCCGGGCAGCCCGGCGCTGCCTGAATGAAAGGAGCAGATCATTATGTCTTTGGTAGATAGCCTCAAGAAGGGCCTGTTTGGTTCAGAGGACGAGTACGAGGATCAGTACATTGACGACGGCCCCCAGATGGTGAACAACAACAACAACGGTGTCGGCCTGGGCGCAGATGACGAGACCGAAGAGCCGGCCGAGGGTGCCAAGAAGAACAAGGTGGTCAACATCCACGCCACCACCCAGCTCAAGGTGGTCCTGGTCAAGCCGGAGCGCTTTGAGGATGCCAGCACCATTGCGGACCATCTGAACAACAAGCGCACCGTCGTGCTGAACCTGGAGTCCACCAACAAGGAAGTGTCCCGCCGTCTGGTGGACTTCCTGTCCGGTGTGGCCTATGCCAACAACGGCCAGATCAAGCGTGTGGCCAACAGCACCTTCATCATCACCCCGTACAACGTAGACATCATGGGTGACCTGCTGGACGAGCTGGAGAACAATGGCGCGTTCTATTGATCCGGTCGTTCATGCAGTCCGGGGCTTTGTCCCGGCCCGCACCGATGAAGAGCGCTTTCTCATGCGGCATATCGAGGACCTTGCCCGCACGGCCCAGTCCCGCGGCATTGCCCGGTATTCCGGTTTCCTGAGCGACCGCGAGCAGGAGCTTGCCCGTGCCGCTCTGGGCCGCGCCGGGCTGGAAGAAGGCTTCCGCTTTGACGGCGGCTGGCCGGAGGCGGAACGCCGGATCCTCTGCCTGGAACCGGAGTACAGCTACCCGGAAAACCCCATCTGCTGTGTGCAGCTGCAGTGCCGTGCACAGGCCGGTGCTGTGCTGCCCGCCCACAAGGACTACCTTGGCAGCCTGATGGGGCTGGAGATCCGGCGCGAGGCGCTGGGCGACATCGTTCTGCCGCCGGATGCGCCCGGCACGGCCTATGTGTTCGCATTGGAACCGGCAGCCCGGCTGATCTGTCAGGAACTGCTGCAGGCAGGCCGCACCGAGCTGGCCACCCGACTGCTGGCACCGGACGAGGTGCCGGAGTTCCGGACGGCAGAGCGCCGGAAATGCACCGCAACGGTGTCGTCGCTGCGGCTGGACGCCGTGCTGGCCGCCATGCTGCGTTGCAGCCGTGGGCAGGCCAGTGAGCTGGTCACCGCAGGCCGGGTGGAGATCAACCATCTGCCGGCGGAAAAGCCGTCGGCCCCGGTGTACGAGGGCGATGTGTTCACGGTGCGCGGCAAGGGGCGCTTTGCTCTGACGGCACTGCCCGGAAAGAGCAAAAAGGAACGACTGATCATTGAGTTTTTTCAATATTGAAAGCAATTGGAGGAAAGAATTATGCTGACCCCGCAGGATGTCCGCTCCGTGCAATTTGAAAAAAACCTCCGCGGCTACCGCACGGAGGACGTAGACCGTTTTCTGGACAAGATCGAGGAGCAGCTGCAGCAGGATGATGCGCAGGCGGAGCAGCTCCGCAAGCAGATCGCAGATCTGACGGCGGAAAACCAGCGCCTGCATCGGGAACTGCAGAGCTATGAGGCGGACGGCGAGATGCTCAAGAGTGCGCTGATCAATGCGCAGCGCATGGGCGAGAGCGTCATCCGTGAAGCCAACCAGAAGGCCGAGGAGATCATCCACCGTGCCAACCTGCGCGGCGACGACATCATCCGTGACGCCAACGAGCTGCTGCAGAAGGCAAGCGACCGCGCCGACGAGATCGAGAGCGAGGCCAACGACAAGCGTCTGGCCGAAGAGCGCGAATATGACCGTGTGCGGCTGGAAGTGACCCGCTTCAAGTCCGACGTGCTCAACCTGTACCGCAGCCATGTGGAGAGCCTGAGCCGTCTGCCGGAGTTCCAGAAGGACGAGAAGGCTGACGCCGACAAGAAGGCCGCGGACGAGCCTGCCGAACCTGCCGCAGAAGAGTCCGTGGAGGACCAGGCAGCTGTCCAGCAGCCTGAGGCGGAGGCTCCTGCACAGGAGCAGGACACCGCCGGCAAGGAAACCGATTCTGCCGCTGATGCCGAGGACGACAAGGCGGCTGAGAGCAGTGAGGATTTCTGGGAAAAAGATGAAAGCCAGCTCAAGCTGGATCCTCCTGCGGATGCAAAGCCGGACGGACCGGACTATGATGCCTTCCAGGGCGTCAAGTTCAGCGAGTAAGGCGCGTGTCCATAAGCAAATATAGAGGAGAGTGTAACCATTGGCTAAGAACAAATCTCAGTACGACAGTACCCTGAATCTGCCCAAGACTCTGTTTGAGATGCGTGCCGGTCTGCCCAAAAAGGAGCCGGTCATGCTCAAGGATTGGGACGACAACGACCTGTACAATCAGCTCATGAAGCACAACGAGGGCAAGCCCCAGTTCATCCTGCATGACGGCCCTCCGTATGCAAACGGCAACATCCACATGGGCACCGCCCTGAACAAGATCATCAAGGATATCATCATCCGTGACAAGAACATGGAGGGCTATCAGGCTCCCTATGTGCCCGGTTTTGATACCCACGGCCTGCCCATCGAGCTGAAGGCCCTGTCCTCCGTCGGCGACAAGAAGAAGGACATCTCCAAGCTGGAGCTGCGCCAGATCTGCGAAAAGTTTGCCACCGAGCACATCGACATCATGAGCGACCAGTTCAAGCGTCTGGGCGTCATCGGTGATTTCGAGCACCCCTACCTGACCCTGAAGCCTGAGTTTGAGGCACGCCAGATCGAGATCTTTGGCGAGATGGCCAAGAAGGGCTACATCTACAAGGGCCTGAAGCCCGTGTACTGGTGCCCGGACTGCC
>ENA-ORTJ01002065-ORTJ01002065.1-human-gut-metagenome-genome-assembly--contig:-NODE-2065-length-11381-cov-8.063482_pt1 | contig 11381 bp, 6 predicted proteins | sample MGYA00242069_ERZ509187 | MGnify/ENA primary metagenome ERZ509187 (study PRJEB26280, sample SAMEA2338779) | human gut metagenome | biome: human gut; feature: human-associated habitat; material: faeces... | reverse complement strand
TCTAAAACAACATCAAAGAAGTAACGGATAGCACTGATAATTGCATTTAAAGAAGTAGGTGCATAAGTCTTTTTCATATGTACGACATAGTTCTGCGCCATTGAAACATTAAGAATAGATACATCTTCCAAATGATAAAAATCAAACATTTGGGAAAGATACCATTGATACATGTGAATGGTATTTGATGAAAGATTTCTATATTCCATCATAAAAGTAAATTTGTTTAAAGCTTCATCTTTATTCATAACAACACATCCTTTCAAAAATAAAGACAAAACTATGATAGAATAAGAAACAGGAGAAGAACTAGGCTATATTAAAAAAAGCCCACACTCGTTAGAGTGTGTTAGTTCAATAAACCCAATAAAAGGAGAATTTTATGCCAACAATCATTGAAAACAGAAGAAATTTACACCAAATTCCAGAAATTGAACTTACCACACAAAAGACAGCACAATATATTGAAAACGTATTAGACTTATATGACTGCACCATTGATCATCCCATCCAAAATAGTGTAACCGCCTATTTTGATAACCAAAAAGAAAAGACAATCGTATTCCGTTCCGATATGGATGCACTTCCTATGGAAGAAAATACAGGCCTAGAATTCAAAAGCACCAATGGATGTATGCACGCCTGTGGGCACGACGGCCATATGGCTATGGTTCTAGAATTAGCGAAATATGCCAAGGAAAGCGACTATAACGTATTATTGTTATTTCAGCCAGGCGAAGAAAAACCTGGTGGTGCCAAACCTATCATTGAATCTAAATTCTTCGATAAATTTAATATTGCCGCCATCTATGGAACACACATCTATCCAGAACTTGAAAAAGGCATAGTTTATACACGTCCTAATGAAATGATGGCAGGCGGATGCGAATTCGAATTACTAGTAAAAGGAAAAGCCAGTCATGCAGCCCAACCTCAAAATGGAATCAATGCACTAACGGCTTGTGTAGAAATTCTACAAAAGTCTTTAGAACAAGAGGAAAAAGCTTTTGACAACAATACATTCCACCTATTACACTTTGGCACTTTCCATTCTGGCCAAGCCTTCAATATCATTGCCGATCAAGCTCATGTACGAGGATCCATTCGCTATTATGATCCAAAAGTATTTGATCAAATTGTTGATATCATTGAACAAAACATGAATAACGCAATAAAAAAATACAAAGTACAAGTAAACTTCAAGGTAAATCATCATTATCCACCTGTATTAAATAGCGAAGAATTATTCTATGCACTATACAAAAACAATCTAGTCAACAAACTAGAAAGCCCTGTACTTATCAGTGAAGACTTTGGTTACTATAGAAACATAGCCCCATCCATCTTCTTCTTTTTAGGTACGGGAGACACCATTCCATTACACTCAAATAAGTTCACCTTTGATGAAGACATCCTATACAAAGGTGTGGAACTATACAGGAAACTATTAACGACAAAGATCCCATTCTAGTAAGCACTAGGATGGGTTTTTAAATATAATGAACTGGAAGGAGGGATATTATGTTAATAACTGAATTAAATAAATATGGTGAAAACAACAATATCGAAGTAAAGCAAGAAGTTCCTGCTGAACATAAGAAATCTTTAAAATCTGTCGTAGCTTTCGCGAATGGTTTTGGTGGAAAAATTATTTTTGGCATTGAAGAAAAGAAAGATTCATTTGAAGTATGCGGACTATCCGGTGATATTTTTAAAATCAAAGATTCCATCACAAATTCAATATTTTCAAGCATTGAGCCACATATTGTCCCTAGCATCGATTTAGATACAATCGAAGATAAAACCATTTTAATTGTGAATGTGCCATCTGGATGGGATCGTCCATATTACTTAAAATCTGAAGGCGAATTTGATGGTGTTTATGTACAAGTTAGTGGAACAACCAGAAAAGCCGATCGTAATATGATCAAAGAATTGATGTTTGAAGGTAGCAATCGCTATTTTGATAAGATGATTTGTCCCGAATTAGAAATCAATGAAAACAGTATCCAAAACTTATGTGATACCCTTTATCATAAAGCATTAGAAAACTCTAAATCACAATTTGAAAAAGATGCGGTTACACCCATTACGAAACAAGATTTATTGTCGTGGGGAATACTTACACAATCAAACAATCACATTGTACCTACTAATGCCTATGCCTTATTAACAGGACATCCCGCATTGCCAAACCGTATTCAATGTGCTCTTTTTAAAGGAACAGATACAACAGAAGTCATTGATATGAAAGAATACTCAGGACCTATTTATGAACAAATTGACTTTGCGTATAAATTTGTATTACGAAACATACGTTTAAACGCTTCATTTGAATCTCTAGAAAGAAAAGAAACATACGAAATTCCCGTATATGTCATACGAGAACTCATTGTGAATTCTATTGCGCACAGATCCTATATAGATAGAAACAGCATTAAAGTTGCGATATTCGATGACCGTTTAGAAGTAACTTCTCCAGGAAAACTAGTTATGGGACAAACAATCGAGAAAATGAAACAAGGAAATTCAAATATTAGAAATGAAGCAACAGCGTATGCATTGCGCTATCTAAAATACATTGAAAACTGGGGTCGCGGTATTCCTAGAATCATTAAATCAATCGAAGAATCTGGTTTAAAACCTCCTGTATTTATTGGTGGAGAAACCGAATTAAAAGTCATCATATATAGAAACAATGTATTTTATGAACCGAACAAAAAAATCGGGTTCAAAATAAATGAACCCAATGGACCCAATGAACCCGATATCATACAACTCATTAAAATGAACCCAAAAATCGAATATATAAAACTGGATAGGGATAAATCAACCTTTAAAAGTCATAGGGATTTTAGCTCTGAGATAGAGATAACCTTTAAACACTTTTAGGGTTTACTTCTCTATCTTTTTTGTTACAGTATTTTTAGAAGGGATTGGACGTAAATAAAAAAGGTAGAAATCCCCGCAACCGACCAAAGTTTTGTGATTTCTACCCGTCCTCTAAGACAATATTATGATACTGAAAATTTCCAACGACTTCAACATGATTTTGAATGAAAATGATTATCAGGCTTTTGTTGCTTCGATTGATCTGCTTTCTTTACATTGTCCTGTTTGTGGTGTCGTTGGTCTTTTTATCTTATATGGACACTATAAAAGATTTGTGATCATTGATGATATTTCCAGTGGTGAGTGTAAAATTCAAATTCCTGTTCAGCGTATCCAGTGTACTCAATGTAAATCCACCCATGCCTTGCTTCCAACTAATTTTGTTCCTTATACTCAGTTCACTTATCTTTTCATTTACTATATTGTCACTCTTGATGAGAATGATGATTTGATTACTTCTTTTGAAGTTGCTCTACAAACGATTCGTAAAGTTAAAGCTCGTGTAATCGAATTTTGGGATTCACTCTTCCCAGACTGGAGAGATTTCAAACAGGATGACTTGAAAATAGAATCTTTAAAGCGTCACAATATTCTCTTTGGATCCACTAGAAGTTATTGTAAACTTTGTGTACTGTCACCAACAGGGTCGCAACTCTGATTCTGATTTCTTTTGGTATTATGTCATTGAAATCAGAAAGGAGATGATCTTATGATCGAAAATGATGCTTTCAAGCTGCTGTTAATCAATCTTTTTCACCTGAATCCTAATGATATTACCAATATTGTCTGTACTACATTCAATAAGATGATGGTTCTTCTTGTTACGCTTGCAGACAAACATCAGGCTTGTCCTTACTGTGGGTTTACTGCGCCTAAAATCAAGGAATATGTAACCAAGGAGATCACTCATTCGGCTCTTACCACACAGAAATGCATAATAAAATACAGGGCAAGACGCTACAAATGTCCATGTTGTGGAAAGACCTATTATGAATTCAATCCTTTTGTCTTCAAATCCCAGAAAATATCGATTCTTACTGTGCATAATATTCTGAAGGATCTGAAAGACTTCAACGAAACATTTACTTCTGTTGCCAGACGATATCATGTTTCTCCAACTTCTGTATCCACTATTTTTGATAATCATGTGGATATTGCCCGAAACAAGCTTCCGGAAATCATTAATTTTGATGAAGTATATGCCTTCAAATCCGAAAAGAGTAAATATGTCTGTGTCCTGCTTGATTTTAAAAAGCAGATTCCCGTTGATGTTCTGCCGAACCGTAAAAAGGAATATCTTTTAAACTACTTTCAAAAGATCCCTTTAGAAGAACGCAAAAAGGTAAAATACGCCTGTTCAGACATGTATGAAGTATATCGGGATGTCGTATATAAGGTCTTTCCTGAGGCAAAACACTTGTTAGATTATTTTCATCTTTCGCAAGATTTTCACAAAAAAATGAACGAAGTACGTATTAAAGTCATGAAAGGATACAAAGATGACAAGGCTTCGGATGAATACTATCTTCTAAAGAAATTCAACTGGCTGTTATTCAAAAATCCAGAAGATGAAGATAAATATGGAAGACTGTTTGATGTAGAACGTGAGCGTAAATACAACTCTCATTTTAAAAGTTATATGAACTACTACGATTTAAGAAAGAAAATACTCGAAATCAATAATGACTTAACTATTTGTTACTCATTAAAACTAGAACTTGTAGACTTCTATTCAAAATCTACTATCGATAATGCGCAAGTGAATCTGGAACATTTGATTCGCAGCTTCATTGATACAAACATTGAAGAAATGATCAAATTCTCCAATAATCTTATTAACTGGAAACAGGAGATCATTAATTCATTTACGATTGTAGGCACTGAATATAAAGTTGAGGCAGACAAAGGCCAGGTGGTGGTCTGCAATAAAAAAGTGAATAATGCGATTATTGAGAATCGAAACAAGATTATAAAGTGTATCAAGAACAACGCCAATGGCTACACCAACTGGTCTCGCTTCCGCAATCGCGTAATGTATGTACTCGATTCAAACGCAACATTCAGCCTAGAACCAAGGGAGAAATGATCATGGATGCACAAGACATTATCGAATTGATCGAATATTTCAGAAATCTTCAAAGCAATGAAATGAAATTTGAAATTGAAGAATTACGAGGATACATTGACATAAGATTCGAAGAATTATATGACAAATTAACAGAATACATTGATTTCAATCGTACAGATTCAAATCACCCATTATAAAGGGAGCAGAGATTTCAACATCTCTGCTCCCTAGTTAATAATCCTTTAAACACTCATAGGGTTTTCAACCCTACAATTTTTGAAGCCAACTTTTAGTCGACCCTATCTAATTGCGGATTACCCAAAAATCACTCAAATAGAGCTCGCAAATCAATTAAACTTATCACGCTCAACTATTAAGCGCATGCTAAATAGGTTGCAGCAGCAAGAAATTGTAATTCGCAAAGGCTCGAATCGAAATGGGTATTGGACAGTAAAGGAGTAGCACGAGGCTACTCCTTTTGTGTTATTAACTTTTATTAAGCTTGTTGTGCTTCTTCGTCTTCATCGTCATTATCAACGTTTTTCCATTTACGTCCTACGAAGAATACTACGATTTGTACTAATCCAATAACAACCATCCAAATTGTCCATTGATCTGTCCAAGTCCAAGGAAGACTTAAGTCTTCAGTTACTAGGAAGAATACAACAGATACGATTGCGATTAGAACAGCAAGTACGCGAGTGAATAATCCACGTTTCTTTTCTTGTTCTTTCTCTTCATCATCGTTATTTGTTTGTTGTTTTGTTTCATCATCATCTTCTTCGTCATCATCTTCAGATTTATGACGTTTACTAATCAACAATAATAATCCGAATAATACTGTTAAGATTGCACAAATCAAGTTGATTAATGCACAATAGTACTGAGGTGATGCCTTAGGCGTATACTCTTTTTCAACCTTTTCTTCTTTCTTAGGTTCAGCCTTAGGAGTTGTCTCTTTTTCAACTGTTTCAGCAGGAGTCGTTACCTGAGGAGCACTTGGAGTACGAGGCGTTGTACTAGTTGTACTAGTTGTACTAGTTGTACTACTTGGTGTACTTGGCGTACTAGGTGTTGCTGGAGTTACTGGAGCAGGAGCTGCTGTAATTGTTAATGTACCAACAACCTTAGTAATGTTATAGTTAGAAGCTAATGTCTTTTCATTTAATTTATATTCAAATGCGTTAGCACTATTTCCAACCTCTGTCTGAGTTCCAGTTACCTCATAAGAAGCACCTTCACCCTCTACGAATCCATCACCACTGACTGTGATAGAAGTATTCGTTAATGCACTACCATCATATACCTTACTTACTGTAGCACTTGTCAATGTTACAGAACGCTTAGTAATCTTATAAGTCTTAGTGAATGATCCACTGTAGTTACCTAATCCAGCTACCGTTACCTTCACTGTACCAGCATTTACTAGATCTGAACTGTAAGTTACTGAGTAATCAGTTCCAGCTACTAATTCTTTACCAGTCTTAGTATCTGTTACAGTTAATACTTCTTTATGTTCCTTACCATCATACTTAGAATCACTTGGTTCACTTACTGTAATACCAGTCTTCTTTTCATCTGGAGTATCTGGCCCATCTGGAACAATTGACTTAGCTTTAACTGTCAATTTACCAATAGATTCCTTAGCCAATGTGTAGTTAGTAGCCTTGGCAGACTTCCATACTAATTCATAAGTATTCTTAGAAGTACCAACTTCAGTCTGACTACCAGTTGTAGTAAATTCGACTGTTTCACCAGAAACAATACCCTCTACCTTACCACCAGCTGTTAATGCAGTACCAGAATAAGTCTTAGTTGCACTATCTGTAGTTACTGTATATTCCTTAGGAGTTACTTTATAAGAACGTTTAACTGTTCCACTGTAGTTACCCTTTCCTGTAATAGTTACTTCAACAGTTCCTACATCTTTGAAATTCTTAGTTGAGTATTCCACTGTGTAATCTATACCAGCTTCTAATTTCTTATCAGCCTTATCCGTTACTGTAGGGAGCCACTTGTGTTCCTTACCATCATAAACTTTATCACTTGGACTATTAACCTTAGCACCTGTATAGTCTGGGTTTGGTTTTTCTGGATCTGTACCTGGATCAATTGATTGACTTGTGATTGTCAATGTTCCAGCTACATAAGTTACTGTGTAGTTGCCTTGTAATTTATCACCTTTTACTGTGATTTCATACTTACCAGCAGCTTCTCCATCTTTTCTTGACAATGTGTAATCAACTTTATCATCTCCAAGAGTTCCAGCTACTGTTGCTGTCAACTTAGGATCTGTTTCTCCAAATAGCTTTGATTTATTGTCGGCTGTTACTGTCACTGCTTTGCGTGTAACTTTTAATGTGTAGTCTACTGTTACATCTTTATAGTTCTTGTTTTCTGCCTTTGCTTTTACGTTCAATGTTCCTACATCTGTAATGCTTGGCAATGTTTCTGACCATGTTTCTCCGCCATCTGTTGAATAAGTGATCTTTGTTCCTTCTTTTACAGACGCTTTTGCTCCGCCTGACAACGGTTTGCTGTCATATGTCTTTTCTGCATCTTTTCCTGTTAATTCAGGTGTCAATGTCATCGTTTCAGCTTTTGTGATTGTCAATTTACCGTTTTTGTAAGTTACTTCGTAGTTTCCTTGATCTTTTTCTCCACTTGGAATAACGGCATAGTCACCTACATCGTTTCCAGGGGCTCTTGTAACGGCATAGTCGATTTTTTCGCCTTTGACTAGGTTCTCAACATCTGCTTCCAATTCTGGATCAGCGGTTCCATATACTTTCGTATAAGTTCTTCCTGTTACCGTTACTGGTCTCTTAGTGATTTCTAGAGTATATTCAATTTCATCCGGTGTTTCATAGTTTGGATTTTCTGCCTTGGCTTTTACTGTAACTTTCTTTACATTTTTAATGCTTGGCACTTTTGTTGTCCATTCTCCACCATCTACTGAATAACTGATTGTTGTTCCTTCGGTTACAGTTGCTGTAGCTGCGCCTTCCAATTTGTTTCCGTCATACGTTTTCTTACGTGATTCTGCGGATAGCGCTGCATGTAATTCAAATTTTTCAGCTTTTGTGATTGTCAATTTACCGTTTTTGTAAGTTACTTCGTAGTTTCCTTGATCTTTTTCTCCACTTGGAATAACGGCATAGTCACCTACATCGTTTCCAGGGGCTCTTGTAACGGCATAGTCGATTTTTTCGCCTTTGACTAGGTTCTCAACATCTGCTTCCAATTCTGGATCAGCGGTTCCATATACTTTCGTATAAGTTCTTCCTGTTACCGTTACTGGTCGAGGTGTAATTTGATAAGTTACTTGTTGTGTACCTTTATATAAACCTTTACCTGTTACTGTTACAGTTACAGTTCCAACGTTTTTAGTATCTTTGCTATATGATAATGTATAATCAATATCCTTTTGCAATACCTTTGAATTATCATCTTTAATTGTAACAACAGGTTCTTGTTTTTGACTTTCACCATTGTAAGGCACATTATCCAAAGAATTTACTACTATTTCTTTTCTCTTACAATAATTAATTGTAATTGTATCTCCATCTTTAACATTTTGAAGGTCAAAACTTTGATTTGGATCTACATAGTATTCATCAGCATCAATACCTAAAGCTGTATCTAATTTACTTCTAAATACTTTAACATCTTTGCCAGGAGCTGTAGTTGCTTCATATACTTTGTCTTCTGTTCCATCATCAAAGTGTACTACTACTCTATATGTAACCTGCTGCGCTTTGTCTGCCTCAATCCAAACTGGAGTGAAAGTAATTTTTGATAAATTTTCGTTTGCATCCCATTTTGAATATTGAATTAAATCATTTACTTTTACAACTTCTTTAGATGTATAAACCTTACCAGATTCATCTGAATCAATCTTCCAACCCTTAAATACATAATTCTCTTTTTTAGGTCTTTGTGCAGTTATCGCTGTTTCTTCTCCACCTTTTAACTTATTAGATGAAGAGATACCATCTGCTTTATAAACAAATTTATATTCTGACTGAATAGCTGTTACCTGGATTCGATAATCCGTCTTTCCATAAGCTGCTTTAATAGTAAAATAATATGGATATTTTGCTTTATCAGAACCCGTATTATTTTTAATACTAACAGTTCCTATATCATCACCATCCACTGTTCCAGTCACTTTGATTTTGCTTGCATCAGGCACATATCCTGGTAACACGTTAAATTTGAATGTATAAGTCTCATTTGAGTTTAAATTAATAAAACTTGCATCTGAATTTGATGGATCCAACTCTTTATTATTCACATAAATTGAAGTAACACCAACAATTGATGTCACAAACAATTCAGCACTTGTAGAATCTTTAAAGTTTGTCGTAATTTTAATATCATCATAAATATTTTTAGTAGAACGCAATGTTACATTATATTCATATGAATATTGACCACTTCCAATAGATTGTTTAGTTGATGATTTTTTAACAACTGCTGTTAAAGAATCTGTTAAAGTTGTTTCTACTGTTTCTCCAGGCTTTGTTGGAATATTAATGGATTTTCCTGTTAATGAACTTGTTCCATCATAAGTCAAACTAATTGCTAGTTTATTTAACTCCTTGCTATTAGAAGTCCATTCTAGATAACCAAGTAATTTAAAATTTAATTCTGTTACACTTGTTTCGTATGTACTTGATAAAGTTAAATTATGACTATAATTATTGCCAGTATTTTGTGTTTTCCCGTTATATGTGAATTTCGTATTTGATCCAGTAAATGTAATTTTAGCTTTCTTCTTTTCAGTTAGCTCAATTGAAATTGTTGAATCAGCCACAACATTACGTGTTGTATACTTTGTTCCATCAGCCGTTAAAACTTTACCGTCTTGTTTTACACTCTTAACTGTAAATCCCTTGTTTGGTTTTACTAAGAATGAAAAACTAGTTCCTGTATCAACTGTGCTTTCACTACCTTCAAGAGCAATGTAATTTGCAATTTCACTAGACTTATCTGTACCATCCACTGTTAATGTATACTTAACACTATATTGAGTTACATCTTCTTTTAATACAACTACTAATTTTTCGCTAGTTGTATCAAGAGGAGAACCAGTTACAGAGTTTGTACTATAGTATGTGACACCATCGTATACTGCTACATAAGTAATTGGTGTATACTCTTTTTCATTTGTGGCATTAACTACTCTTGCTTCAATATATGAATAAGTCTTGTCACCAATAGTTTCTTTTCCTCCAGGAAATTGATCTGCAACATTTCCTACAGTTACAGTTTTTGAACCTAAAGAGTTTCCATTTTGATCTTTAAATTCTACTGAATAAGTTGCAGCAGGATTATCTGCAAGCATAGCTGCCATCACTGGAGCTGATTTAACTTCATTACTAGCTTGATTTTCATCATTAGTCGAATCATCTTGTGATGTTTCTTCTGCTACAGGCTGTGCTTCTTCTGCTACAGGCTGCTCTTCCTCTACTGCAGGTTGTTGTTGTCCTTCTTCCTGTTGTTGAGGAGTTTCTTCTTCAGTTGTTGGCACTTCCTCTTGCTCTTGTGGTGCAGTCGTTGTTGTTTCCTCTTGTTGAGGTTCAACCGGTTCTTCCACCGCATTTACATAGTAAGAGTCTGCTAAGCCAAACTGAACGGCCATCGCAAATGATAATACAATTGCCGCCACCTTTTTTAAGTTTTTCAGCATACAAATTCCTCCTTTTGTTCTTGTTAAAGTTGATAACCCTTTCATCATCCTGGTTATAGTATAGGGCTCACTAGGTTATAGACCGGTTATATAATCCAAAAATCATCTTTTTTTATGACAAATTTTAAACAAAAAAATTGGATAATAGAAATCAAGTAAAAATTAAAAAAATATCAATGATTTTTCATGGTTTTTATTGCACGCTGAAAATCCCTGAAGAAAAAGCGCTTTTTTTCAGGGTGGTTTAGGCGTATAATCTTGTTGTTATTTGTTGTACTGGTATAACTCACCAGTTTTGCACATGCTATAAATTATTCGGACTAATTTACTGGCACATGCAGTCTTTGCAGCTTTCGAACACATCGGGTTTGATTGCTGCTTTTTCTTTATATAGAAATCTTTAATACTATTATCATCTCTTTTAAGCCTTATAGAACACGTTACAGCCAGATATAATAAACACCTTAATCGTTTATTGCCTTTTTTAGTAATGTGCATATGATCCCCATCATTTTGTCCACTTTCGCTAATTCTTGGATCCAGTCCGGCAAAAGCTACTAACTCATTCTTCTTTTTAAATCTTGTCATATCACCTAGTTCTGCAATAATGCGTGCAGCTAGGTTATCTCCAATACCTGGTATGGATTTGATTATATTAAAGTCAGGTAGTTCCTGTGCAAGCTTGATCATTTCACCAATTGTTCTTTCAGCCTCTGCCATATCTTC
>ENA-ORTJ01002058-ORTJ01002058.1-human-gut-metagenome-genome-assembly--contig:-NODE-2058-length-11408-cov-3.084207_pt1 | contig 11408 bp, 8 predicted proteins | sample MGYA00242069_ERZ509187 | MGnify/ENA primary metagenome ERZ509187 (study PRJEB26280, sample SAMEA2338779) | human gut metagenome | biome: human gut; feature: human-associated habitat; material: faeces... | reverse complement strand
CTGTAATAGCTTTTCAAATAAAGAAAAGAAAATAATACCAAAAGAAACCGGAAGAAAAAGACCGGAACATGGCCAGATTTACGGAAAGGAAGGGATGGTGATCGTTGCTCTGGCATGGATTTTGTGGTCTTTATTCGGAGCAATGCCATTCACCCTTTCCGGGTATATACCTAGTTATGTAGATGCATTTTTTGAAACAGTTTCAGGTTTTACAACAACCGGATCAAGTATTATCCCGGATGTGGAAGTATTGCCCCACTGCCTGTTGTTCTGGCGGAGCTTTACCCACTGGATCGGAGGTATGGGAGTACTGGTTTTTGTGCTTGTCGTGACATCTCTGGACAGAAAGAATTCCATGCATCTGATGCGTGCGGAAGTGCCGGGACCTGAGAAAGATAAGTTAGTACCGAAAGCAATGTCTACCGCAAGGATTTTATATGGAATGTATCTGATCCTTACTGTGATAGAAATGGTATTCCTCGTCATCGGAGGAATGAATCTGTTTGACAGTATGATATTTTCGTTTGGATCTGCCGGAACCGGTGGATTTTCAAACTATGCGGACAGTGTGGCACATTTTAACAGTGCATATATCGATGGTGTGATCACCGTTTTCTGCGCATTATTTGGAGTCAATTTTGCATTGTTCTATTTTATGATATTGGGTGATTTTAAATCTATCCTGAAAAACGAAGAGCTCAGGACATACATTTTGCTGATTGCAGGTGCTACGGCAGTGATCATGCTCAATATCCATTCGTTATATCCGACGATTGGAAAATCTTTCCGCTATGCGGTTTTTCAGGTGGTTACGGTTATAACAACAACCGGATATTCGACGGCTGATTTTGCACAATGGCCGATGTTTTCCAAAGCGGTGCTTATGATGCTGACGGTAATAGGAGCCTGTGCATCTTCCACCGGCGGTGGAATCAAGGTGTCACGTCTGCTGGTCGGAATGAAATGTGTAAAGAGAGAGATTGTGCAGCTGGCTCATCCGAAGTCTGTGGGTATTATACGCATTGGCGGGAAAAAGGTAAGTTCAGATGTGCTGCGCACGATTTATATTTATTTTATTGCATATGTAGGTATTCTGATCGGATCAGTTGTGCTGGTTTCTCTGGACAATTTTGATTTTGAGACAACGTTCAGTGCAGTACTTACTACACTTGGAAATGTCGGACCGGGTATGGCGCAGGTCGGACCGATGGGAAATTTTGCAGGGTTTTCACCGCTCTCAAAATTAATATTATGCTTTGATATGCTGGCGGGACGTTTGGAGATATTCCCGTTCCTGGTACTGTTTACAGCACCGGCGTGGCGCAGAAAATTCTAGAATAACAGGCGGCTTTTTTAGTGCCGTCTGATTTTCTATATATAAAAGGATGCAGGAAAAGCCGTAAATGGCAGGCTTTTTGCATGAGAGGAGAGAAGTATGAAAGGTAAAACCAAAATGATGATCGCAGCCGTTGTTGTGATCATAGCTGGAATTTATTACTATGCCGCAATTCCGGCTATCAATATCCATTCATCAGAGACATGGTTTTTCATCATGATCTTATTGGTGATACTGGCAGTTTTGTACCTGGGAAGAAAGAAAATGAACAGGTACGAGATCAAAGAAAATAAAGTAGTAAAAGTTTTTCTTGGAGTAGTGGTGGTTCTTGGAGTGGTATACCTGCTTGGAACACTGCTATCTTCACCGGTTGTAAATGCAAAGAAATACCAGAAACTTATGACGGTCAAAGAAGGGGAATTTGCAAAAGATGTAGAGGAACTGTCATTTGACAAGATCCCGCTCCTGGATAAAGATACGGCAGCACTTCTCGGTGACCGTAAGATGGGCAGTATGGTAGATATGGTATCCCAGTTTGAGGCAGATGACATTTACAGTCAGATTAACTACAAGGGGAATCCGGTACGTGTTACCCCGTTAAAATATGCAAATCTGATCAAATGGTTTACGAATCAGGGGGAAGGAATTCCGGCGTATATCCGGATCAATATGGCAAATCAGTCTACGGAGCTTGTAAAACTGAAACAGGGTATGAAATATACAACAAGTGATCATTTTAACCGTAATATTTACCGCCATCTGCGTTTTGCACATCCGACATACATTTACGGTGAATTAAGTTTTGAAATTGATGAAAATGGTGATCCGTACTGGATCGCTCCGGTAAAGAAATTTAACATCGGATTATTCGGTGGTGAGACGGTTGGGAAAGTTGTTATATGTAATGCAGTGACAGGAAAGACGAAGACCTATGATGTCGGAAATGTACCACAGTGGGTAGATCGTGTATATTCCGCAGACCTGCTGGTGAATCTGTTCGATTATTACGGAACATTGAAACATGGCTTCTTTAACAGTGTACTGAGTCAGAAAGACTGTCTGGAGACAACGGATGGTTATAACTATCTGGCATTAAATGATGATGTATGGATGTATACCGGAGTTACATCTGTTAACGGAGATCAGTCGAATGTTGGATTTGTTCTGGCAAATCAACGCACAATGGAGACAAAATACTACAAAGTAGAAGGTGCGACAGAATCTTCAGCCATGTCATCGGCAGAAGGACAGGTACAGAACCTGAAATATCAGGCAACATTCCCACTCTTATTGAATATTGCCGGTGAGCCGACCTATTTTGTCGCATTAAAAGACGATGCCGGTCTGGTGAAGAAATATGCAATGGTTAATGTCCAGAAGTATCAGATCGTTGCAATTGGTGACAGTGTCAGTCAGTGTCAGGAGAATTATAATGAATTACTGTTGAAAAATGGTGTGAAAGAACAGGAAAAGGATACGCGGAAGGAAGAAGAGGTATCCGGAAAGATCACGAAGATTGCGCAGGCTGTTCTGAATGGAAATTCTCATTATTATCTGATGTTGGAGAATTCTGACGCGATCTACGATGTATCAGTAGCAGATATCATAGATGTGATCCGATGTGAACTGGGAGAACAGGTGACGGTAACGTATAAAGAGGATAAGGATGTCAATACAGTGACAAAGTTAAATACCGGTAAAGATGCAAAAGAAAAAACAGATTCTGATAAAGAAGAGGCAGATGCACAGGAATAATAGCTGGTGATACATTTTACCGAAAAGATATAAGGAATGAGAGAGTCATGGAGATTAGTATACTTCTTGCGGAACAGATCATAGCTATGTTTCTGACAATGGCGGTTGGATTCGGAGTGGTCAGAGCCGGACTTTTTAAGACGGAAGACAGCCGGATCATTTCAAATATGGTTGTGTATATCTGCAATCCATGTGTAGTCGTACATGCATTTCAGATTGAACTGACGGACGACAAGATAAAAGGGCTTATGATCGCGGTTGGAATGTCGGTAATTGTGCATGTGATCCTGATCGTGGGTTCGGAATTATTATCATATATAATTCATTTTAACAGCATAGAGAAGGCATCCATTATTTATACAAATGCAGGATATCTGGTGATTCCGCTGGTATCGGCGGTACTGGGCGAGGAATGGGTGTTTTATACGACGGCATTTATTCTGGTGCAGACGATATTGATGTGGACACACGGCGTAAATCTGATCGGGCAGGAGAAGAACCTGAATATCCGTAAGATTCTGTGTAATCCGAATGTAATCGCAATGATAATAGGAATTGCACTTTTTGCGCTGGAGATCCGTCTTCCGGCAGTGATCGACAGCTGTGTCAGCGGGTTTGGCGATATGATCAGTCCGGCGAGCATGATGGTGATCGGAATGGTGATCGGTGATGTAGATCTAAGGTGGGTGTTCCGGCAGAAGCGTCCGTATCTGATCTGTATGATTCGGCTGATCCTGTTCCCGTTAATTGCGGCAATTGCTTTTGCGGGACTGGAGCGGACCGGGTTACATCCGGATGCGGAGTATATTCTGATGATCGTACTGATCGCAACTGCAGCCCCGGCAGCAGCAATGGTCACACAGCTTGCACAGATTTATGAAAAAGATTCCAGATACGCCAGTGTGATCAATGTAATGTCAGTAATATGCTGTATCATTACGATGCCTTTGATGGTCCTGATTTATGAGATGCTGATTGGATAATAAAAAATAAAATAAGACAGAAAAAAAGCTTCGCAAGTATGTGCAATGCATATTCCTGCGAAGCTTTTTATATCGACAACCTGTCGATATTATAATTTTATAATCCTTCACTATACTGCGAGATCTTGTCAAGTACACGCTGCTTTGCGTCTCCGGTAAGCGGAACAGGGCAGTAGTCGTTATAGCCACTGGAAGAAGAGATAGAACAAGGGATAATGTTTAATTTACTGCTTTTCGTTAATTTTCCTTTTTTATTAAAAGTAAATGTCTGCTGCACGATCATGCTGTCCGTATCACTTGGTGTTGAATTGCCGCCAAAGCAGAAATTACCAAGACTATAGCAGATGTATTTTCCATTATATTCTTCAATACCTTCAAGTACATGTGGGTGGTGCCCGATCACAAGATCCGCACCTTCATCGACAGCAAGATGTGCGAGAGCCTTCTGGTTTTCATCCGGTGTATACTGCTTTTCAATTCCCCAGTGGAAATTCACGATGATGACCTGTGCACCGGCTTTTTTCAGGGCTTTGATATTTTGCTTCACCTGAGATGCACGTTTTTGATGGTCTGCAAGTTCATAGATTCCGGTGACACCGACTTTTATACCTTTTATCTTTAAAATCTTGATACGGTTATAACCGAAGGAAGCAATTCCGGCATCCTCCAGTGCGGAAATCGTGTCGGTATAACTCTTCTCGCCATAATCATGACTGTGGTTGTTGGCGAGATTGGCTGGTTCAATAGAACTTCCGGAAAGGATGGAAGCATATTCGGAAGGAGCTTTAAAAGCAAAGGTTTTTGCCTCACGGGCTGTCTCGTCAGTGAGAGTTCCTTCCATATTGACAATGGACAGGTCGTCTTTTTTAAAAACGGATCTGACATGCTGGAAGAAATAATCAGCACCATGTGATTCATAGTACGCATTCAGGCTGGTAGAATAGTTGAAACTTTCATCGGTTCCAAGCGTACAGTCTCCGGTTGAGCTGATGGTAAGAGAAACCTTGTCTGTATTGTTCTTTCCCTTTTTACTGAGTGTTACCGTTTTTAATTCTACGGTGTCTTTTTCAGAAGACTTTTTTTCAGAAGACTTTTTTTCAGAAGACTTCTTTTTTTGAGTGTTCTTTTTTGAAGATTTCTTTTTTTGCTTTTTGGGGAACCGGAAGTTTTGTCTGCTGAGGTTGTGACAGTAGGACCGGTGAATTTATTTACAACAGCATGGACTGCGGCCCGGATCAGGAATAGGAATCCGATCAGGATCAGTATCATGGCAATGATCAGCAGGATACGCTGAATCTGTCTCTTGCGCCTTCTGCGTGCCCTTTTCTTTTTTGCATCTTTAATTCCGCTCATACGTTTTCTCTCCTGTACATGGCAGGATTGTCAGACCTGCCTTTTTGCTTTTTATATCTTATTGTGACATAAAACGACAGTCCATTTGTAAAATGGACTGTCGGATCATTCTGTCTCAATAAGAAAGATTAGTTCAGATATTTGCATCCTTCTGTATTTACGTCAGCAAGGTCCTCTTTGTTTGCACTGATGCTGACATAGAATTCAACTTCACATTCTTTGGAAACCTGTTTCAGGCGGTCAATAAATGCCGGAATATTATCCAGTGAGATATCAGCGTGTTTTAAGATACCATCGATAAATACATACTCGATATCGTGATTAGAACTGTACATACCATATAAAAATCCGATATATTCGTCAATGTTTGTGATTGCCGGGAAATCATCCATACAAATTGTGCGGATATCAAATGTTACACTTGCTGTATCGCGGTGTGTTTTTTTGATAAATACAACATTTCCATTGCATTTTTTCGCAGCCTCATTGGCCTGCTCGATCATCTGCTGTGTTTTTCCTGTTCCTTTCGGACCTGCTAATAAATAAACCATGGTAAACACTCTCCTTTATGTATCATATTTACTGATCTGTATCAGTAGTAATTACTTATCCTTATTATACACTAAGAAACTGGTGAGAACAACTAAAAAAATGAATTTTCTGACAATTTTTTTGGGTAAAATGTTAACTTTGCGACAGGAAAATAATTGAAAGCATGTGATGAAAAATATGAGGAATCTGCGAGGTATTTCTGTACTTTCTTGAAGACAGGTCTTGACTTATTTTAACATTCTTCATATAATAATGAAGAATATTGAAAAGACGCAGAAGAGGAGTATTAAGGGTCCGGTGTCTGGTAAGAGAACTGTCGGTTGGTGCGAGACAGCAGACGAAGACTCCCAACTCACCTCAGAGTCCTTTTGCTGAACGGATTTACTGAAGATCACATAGGCAGAAGCGGGTGCTTCCCGTTATAGAAGAAAAATGAGTGCATCTGGCAGGTAATGTCGGGTGAAGAAGAGTGGTACCACGGAATATAAGCCTTTTTCGTCTCTTATAATGAGATGAACAGGCTTTTTTATTTTTATTATAGGATGTGTATTCCTGTAATAAAATCAGTTACCATATAAAAACAGGAGGACAAAAAAATGTCAAAGATCCCTTATAATCATAAGGCAATTGAAAAAAAATGGCGTGAAAAATGGGAAGAAAACCCGGTAAACGTCCAGTTTGATGAAGATGGAAATAAGAAAGAAAAATATTATTGTCTGGATATGTTCCCGTATCCATCAGGAAATGGACTTCATGTAGGTCACTGGAGAGGATATGTAATCTCTGATGTATGGAGCCGCTATAAATTACAGCAGGGCTATTACATCATTCATCCAATGGGATGGGATGCATTCGGACTTCCGGCTGAGAACTACGCAATTAAGATGGGCGTTCACCCGGAGATCTCAACAGCTGCCAATATTAAGAATATCAAACGTCAGATCAATGAGATCGCAGCTCTCTACGACTGGGACAGAGAAGTAAATACAACAGATCCGAACTTCTACAAATGGACACAGTGGATCTTCGTTAAGATGTTCAAAGAAGGACTTGCATACGAGAAAGAATTCCCGATCAACTGGTGCCCTTCATGTAAGACAGGACTTGCTAACGAAGAAGTGGTTGGCGGAAAATGTGAACGTTGCGGCGCTGAGGTTACAAAGAAGAACCTTCGTCAGTGGATGTTAAAGATTACAAAATACGCAGACAGACTGTTGAATGATCTGGATAAGCTGGACTGGCCGGAGAAGGTTAAAAAGATGCAGGCTGACTGGATCGGAAAGTCTTACGGAGCAGAGGTTGATTTCCCTGTAGAAGGAAGAGACGAGAAGATTACTGTTTACACAACAAGACCGGATACTTTATACGGAGCAACATTTATGGTTCTGGCACCGGAGCATGAACTGGCTAAGAGCCTTGCAAATGACGAGACAAGAGAAGCAGTAGAACAGTACATTTATGATGCTTCTATGAAGTCGAATGTAGATCGTATGCAGGATAAGGAAAAGACAGGTGTATTCACAGGTAGCTATGCAATCAATCCAATCAACGGGGCGAAAGTTCCAATCTGGCTGTCTGATTATGTACTTGCTGACTATGGTACAGGAGCAATTATGTGTGTACCGGCTCATGATGACCGTGACTTTGAATTTGCTACAAAGTTCAATATTCCGATCATCCAGGTAATTGCAAAAGACGGAAAAGAGATTGAGAATATGACAGAGGCTTACACAGACGCTGTCGGAACAATGATCAATTCCGGAGAATGGAATGGACAGGAATCTTCTGTACTGAAGAAAGAAGCTCCACATATGATCGAAGAGCGTGGAATCGGACGCGCAACAGTGAACTTCAAACTGCGTGACTGGGTATTCTCCCGTCAGAGATACTGGGGAGAGCCAATCCCGATCGTACATTGTCCGAAATGTGGAAATGTACCGGTGCCGGAAGAAGAACTTCCACTCCGTCTGCCGGAAGTAGAATCTTACGAACCTACAGGAACGGGAGAATCCCCGCTTGCAGCAATTGATGAGTGGGTAAACTGCAAGTGCCCTCAGTGTGGAGCTGATGCGAAGAGAGAGACAAACACAATGCCGCAGTGGGCAGGATCTTCATGGTACTTCCTGCGTTACGTAGATAACCACAATGATAAAGAACTGGTATCAAGAGAAAAAGCAGATGAGATGCTTCCTGTAGATATGTATATCGGAGGAGTAGAACATGCAGTTCTTCACCTTCTGTATTCACGTTTCTACACCAAGTTCTTATATGATATCGGGGTAGTAGATTTTGATGAGCCATTCCACAAACTGTTCAATCAGGGAATGATCACTGGTAAGAATGGTATCAAGATGAGTAAGTCAAAAGGAAATGTCGTATCACCGGACGATCTGGTAAGAGACTATGGATGTGACTCTTTAAGAATGTATGAACTCTTCGTTGGACCACCGGAGTTAGATGCTGAGTGGGATGACAGAGGAATCGACGGAGTAAACCGTTTCCTGAAACGTGTATGGAACCTTGTTATGGACAGCAAAGATGCAGACATTACAGCTACAAAAGAGATGATCAAAGAGCGTCATAAACTGATATACGATGTAACAACACGTCTGGAAAGCTTCAGCCTGAATACGGTAATCTCAGCATTCATGGAACACAATAACAAACTGATCGAGATTGCCAAGAAAGAGGGCGGAATCGATAAAGAGACATTGTCTACAATGGCAGTACTCCTGTCTCCATTCGCACCACATGTTGCGGAAGAACTGTGGGAAGAACTGGGACACACAGAGAGTGTATTCAAAGCCGGATGGCCAAAATACGATGAGCACGCCATGAAAGACGATGAGATCAAAGTTCCGGTACAGATCAACGGAAAGACAAAAGCAGTTATTGAAATCTCAGCAGATGCATCAAAAGAAGAAGCACTTGCAGCAGGTAAAGAAGCAATTGCTGATAAGCTGACAGGAAATGTGATCAAAGAGATCTATGTTCCGAAGAAGATCATTAATATTGTGATGAAATAATTGAGAAGAAATTCTCACAACAGAATAAAGTGCTTGGAAATATTGAAAAGTTCGCTTAAAACCAAGGTTTACAGACATTTTTCTTCAAAGAAAAGGTATCATAGAATACCGCAAAATATCGTAACAGATTTTTAAAATGGAGTAAATTTGGAGTAAAGATTGAAAGAAAATGGAGTAAATATTTCAAGTCAAAATGGACGCAGGTAGTGGAAATACTTCCTGCGTCTATTTGATATAATTGATAAAAAATAAGGCTATTTTGCATTATAGTTATAAAAAGTAACATCCATCTAGGATTTCTAAATCCTTTACAATATATAACTCTTGAAATAATTTGAAATCATCACTGGTTAATATTAGGGTTGGTTTTGATTTTACTATGTTACCATTCTTGTCTAAATATTGTGAGTAATATTTCTTAGACTTAGAATCGTAAATGTCAGATGTAGTTAAAGCTTTGTTAAAAGGGTAAAGAAAACTTGTTTTATTCATGACAAAAGGTTCTTTTCCTTTTTTTAGGTTGAAACAAGCTTTAAATCTTACTATATATGAAAGATTCTTTTGGGTGATAATGGAAGGAAGAGCATTGCCACTCCAAAAAATAGGTTCTTTTTCATATATTGATTCATCAATTATTTTAGAAGGAAATGCTACGGACATATAATTTTTTTTGCTTGAATATCCATAAATTTTTTTATCTAAATAGTCATCAGAATCATTTGCGTTTGGAGAACTTTTTTGAATAGGAGTTTTAAAGAAATTCTTTTTAAGTTCATCCAACTGTGCTGTATGTAATTCTTTTAATTCTTCACTTGATATTCCATAACCTATAACATCACGTGATACGGTATCTATTATAGATTGAGATATAGCGTCTAATTTAATGATGTATACTTTATTTAAGCGTGGATTATAAATACCTAACTGTGTTATATTCTTAAATTCTTTATGTACAGAATGTTGTCCCATAATTAAATATATAAGTAATTGTAAGGTGTATTTGGGTTTGATTTCTTCTTTTAATACTTTTAAATCCCATAAAGTATCTTTGGTTAAATAATCTCCATCACCTGCTGATATGATAGATGTGTATCCACCTTCAAAAGTAAAACCATCTTTAATGATTGGACCATATTGTTCCCAAAAAGACAAAGTTCTTTTTATCATTGTTATAATGTTTGTAATAGTATTCATATCAGGGGTGATTTCTGATACTGGCTTAAAATAAGCCATTCCTGCTCGATAACACACGTCATATCCCACTAATTTGCTTGCGCTAATAATAGATTCAGTATCTAATCCATTAATTTTGGAAAGTAATTTATAAGCAACAAATTCATTTTTAGCTATTTTAGCTCCGAGTATAGAGATATGAAAGGCAGTTTCTTTAGGTGTTCCCATACAGAATCTGGTCATATAGTCAATAACAAGACCAATTAAACTTGGATGGATGTTTTCTTGAGAATTTAGTTCAATTCCATCTTCTAAGGTAATACATGTAAAATCTTTTCGTTTAATATATCCACCTCTAGGCTGTTTTATTTTACTAATTCGTTGTGTGACTGAATACATTTTATTTCCTCCATGAAAAAATAATAGTTGTAATTTATTTTTTGAAGTTTTTGATTTTATTGTAACATTGAAAATATATGAGAACAATTACTATTTGATAAAGTTGATATAATAAAAGTGAGGTCAAGGGTCAAGGCGTAGCCGATACGCCGTAGGGCAGTCCTTGACGGAACGGATACAGCCAACAGCAGCCATATATCGGTATTATGGTATAGAAAACTTGGAATAAACAGATGTTACCAAAATGGAAACAAGAGAAATACATACTGGTACTTTTATTGTAGGTTTTATTGTTATATGATGTGAGTGAAAGAGAGGTATGGAGTATGGCGTTAAATGATAACATCAAAAAATTCAGAGAAGAAAAAAATCTCACTCAGCAACAACTTGCAGATAAGTTATATGTTTCAAGGCAGACAGTTTGTCGTTGGGAAAATGGTTCAAGGTGTCCGGACTTGATTATGGCAAAAAAACTGGCATTAGAGCTAGATGTGAGTATGGATGAACTTATATCAGATGAAGATGTAAATGATATTCAAGTAAATTATGGAATATGGAAATCTGAAAGAATAAAAGACAAGAAGCATTTACAGACACTTCAAAAAAAGATATTAGACTTTATACAAATTGTGGGAGGTGTATTTTTAGCCATCACGATTTTGCTACGAGTGCAATTAGATATGAGAGTACCTGCATGGTGTATAATCATTTGTTTTATTATTGTAGCAGTAGCATTTCTGTGTAATTTTATAGTTTCTAAAAACTTGAGAGAAATGTAGTGAGGTCAAGGAACAAGGCGAAGCCGATACGCCGTAGGGCAGTCCTTGACGG
>ENA-ORTJ01002027-ORTJ01002027.1-human-gut-metagenome-genome-assembly--contig:-NODE-2027-length-11579-cov-4.028723_pt1 | contig 11579 bp, 8 predicted proteins | sample MGYA00242069_ERZ509187 | MGnify/ENA primary metagenome ERZ509187 (study PRJEB26280, sample SAMEA2338779) | human gut metagenome | biome: human gut; feature: human-associated habitat; material: faeces... | reverse complement strand
CCTTCCGTCCTGCGGAAAGATTTGGGAGGTAAGCCCTGGGGCCTCCTACGGTGACTGGGGAGGCCGAGACTATTCGTCTTCTTGCTGCGGGTGCCTGGGGTAGGATGCGGCGTGCATTTTTGGGAGTATTCAGCAGCCGAGGGTGCCTGCATACTGGGTTTTGGGCGAAAGGCAGGCACCATGGGCCGCATCCTGTAAAAAACGAGCGGCTCTAGAGGCGTTGGGGCTCAGAATCGGGGCTTTCAGCGCAGTTTTGCACCCCCGCCCCCGCGCCCGCGGACCCCGGGACGCTGAATACTCCGGAATTTGCACGGCGCCCCCTGGGGTACCTGTGGGCAAAAAGCAACCGCCCTGCCGAAATATGCATTTTTCGGTGCGGTTTATGCAAAAATGCTGCTGCGAGCGCGTCGGCAGCTCGCTAGAACTTGAATCCCAGGACAGGTTACTCGGCGCTCTTGAGGGCGCCGACCATGTCGATCTTGTTGAGCGTTCGGTTGGTGGCGAGGTTGACGATGATCGTAAAGCCGAAGGAAAGCACCACGGCAAGCACGTAGCTCAGCGGCTCGACTTCGACGTCAAAGTACAGCGACGGCATCTGCAGGATGTACGTAAAGCTCTCGGCAAGCAGGCCACCCAGCGGCACGCCCAGTGCGGTGCCAATCGCCGTGAGGATCAACGTCTCCTTGTTGACGTAGTGGTGCACCTCGCCACGGCGGAAGCCCAGCACCTTGATGGTCGCCAGCTCGCGCTCGCGCTCGGAGATATTCGTGTTGGACAGCGTAAACACCACCACAAACGACAGGCACGCCGCCATAAAGGTCACGAGCACCACGACGGAATTGATGATAGTAAAGTTCGCCTCATAGTTTTCCCAATGTTCGGCCGTGCTCGAGATGGTGAGCCAACCGTCGCTTTTAAGCTTCTTGCTAAACGCAATCTGGTCAGAAGATGAACCCTTAAGCAGCACAAAGATGCCGTTAAGACGCGCGCTTCGGCCGAACGCGCGCTCATAGGTGCCCTGCGTCATGTAAAGCGTGTTGCCCAGATAGTTGAGCGAAATGTCGCTGACTTTGACCTTGGCTACGTTGAGCGACGAATCCTGGACGTGCGCCGTATCGCCCGGTTGAATCCCCAGCACCAGCTGTGAACTCTTGCTCAGGTACACATCTCCGTCACGCAAGGATAGCGGCTCTTTGGACTCGTCCTCGAGGCACACGTAGTCGTCCAGATCGTTCATGCGGTCATCGGGCACCACGATCAGCTGCACGGTCTCGCTCTTGCCGCCAAACGTAAAGGTAACGTTGTCAGTCATGATCGGCAGCGTCGAAGTTACGGTCACGTTGGAATCATTGGCCGCGCTGCGCTCATCCAACGCCGCGCACGTCTGCGTAAAGTCATCGGGGTTGGCGACCGCCAGCAAGTCATAGCGCGTGATATGCCCATACTGCTTGGGCGAAAGCGCGACCGACGTGTCGCGAATACCCATACCGCAGATCACAAGCGCGGTGCAACCCGCGATGCCAAAGATGGTCATAAAGGCGCGCTTTTTATAGCGGAATAGGTTGCGTGCAGCGACCTTGTTCAAAAAGCCCATGCGGCGCCAGATAAAGCCGATGCGCTCGAGCAAGATGCGCGAGCCAGCGCGCGGGGCCTTGGGACGCATAAGCGAGGCCGGGGTCTCGGCCATCTCGTGGCGGCAGGCGATAATCGTGGCGCCCACCACGCCCACGGCAAACAGCGCCACCGACACGAGCGACGACACGATGTCGTACGAAAGCAGCATCTGGGGCAGTGAGTACATGTCGTCGAACACCGTAAACAGGAACAGCGGCAGGCCCACAAATCCGATGATGTTGCCGAGCACGCCGCCGATCAGACAAGCCCACAGCGCATAGTCCACGTATTTGGACAGAATACGCCCGCGCGAATAGCCGAGCGCTTTGTACAGGCCAATAAGCGTGCGCTCCTCCTCGACCATACGCGTGGCGGTGGTGAGGCTGATGAGCACGGCGACGATAAAGAAGATGAACGGGAACACCGTGGCGATGGCCTCAATTGACGAGCTATCGCTCTCCACGCTCGAGTAGCTTGCGATATTGCCGCGGTCCTGGATGTACCAGGTGCATTCACCAAGGTCAGAGAGCTCGGCGCGGGCATCGGCAAACTGCTGGTCGGCGGCGGCACGGCGCTGGTCTAGGTCGGCTTGCGCCTGCGCACGCTCGTCGCTGCCCTCGGCCATGCGATTGATGTTGTCCTGCTCAATCCCAAAGAGCATATTCGCCTGGCGCTCGGCCGCATCCAAGCTTGCCGGCGTGTCGACCGTCAGTTCCTGAGCGCGCGCCTTCTCACGCCCCTCGCGGATCTTCTCGATGTTGCCTTTAACCTCGTTGATCTTTGTCGTGTAGGCATCTGAATAGGAGTTAAGACTCTTGGCTCCCTCGACGATCACGTGGACTGCGGAGTAGGAAGAAGATGTCGCGGCATCCTCGCTCACATAGAACTTATAGTCCGCAGCCGAAGCAGCGCGAAAGGCGTTGACTGTCGAGTCGGAGCTCACGTCGGTAGGATCGAGGACCTCGGCCGTAATGGTGTAATCGCCCGCGGCAAACTGATCCTTGGCACTTTGGTTGGACGAGCTCGCGTCATTGGCGGCAAAACTCACCGTATCGCCGAGCTTTTTGCCCGAAGCCTTCAGGAACTTCGAAGTCACCGCGACTTCATCGGCGCTCTCGGGCAAATCGCCGCTCACCAACACCGGTTGATCGATGTTCTCCTTGGAGAGACTCTGCACGACCACGCGTTCGCGCGTTGTGCCCACGGCGGTGTAGGCGGTCTCGGTGTAGATGCCCTCGGCCGTCTCGACGCCGTCGACCTCTTGGATAGCCGCAAGATCGTCGCGCGTAAGGCCATAGGTCGACTGCACGTTGATGTCATAGACATTCTGCTGATCAAAATAGGCGTCGACCGAATCGCACAGGTCCTCGCAGCCCGCCTTGAGGCCGCACATCACGCTCACGCCGAGCGCGGTGATCACGACGATAGACAAGAAACGTTTGAGGCTGCCGCGAATCGTGCGGTAGATGCCACGGCGAAAAACCGTCGGCACCATATCGTTTGAGCTTTGGGCAGTACGGTAGGTCGCGAACTCCCGATCGCGACCCGTGTGCTCCGTATCGTGGTTTTGGCTGTTTTGGCGATCCTGGTCCATGGGCGCTACCACTCGATCGTCTCGATAGGCACGGGATTTTGCTGGACCGTCTCGCTCTCCACGCGGCCGCTCTTAAAGCGGATCAGGCGATCGGCCATGGGCGCCAGTGCGGAGTTGTGGGTGATGATAATGACCGTAATGCCCTGCTTGCGGCAAGTGTCCTGCAGCAACTGCAAGATCTGCTTGCCGGTTTTGTAGTCGAGCGCACCCGTAGGCTCGTCGCACAAAAGCAGCTTGGGGTTCTTAGCCAGTGCGCGGGCGATGGACACGCGCTGCTGCTCGCCACCCGAAAGCTGTGCCGGAAAGTTGCCCAGGCGCTCGCCCAGGCCAACCTGGCGAAGCGTCTGTTCGGCATCGAGTGAATCGGGGCAGATTTGCGCTGCAAGCTCGACGTTTTCGAGCGCCGTCAGGTTGGGGACCAGATTGTAGAACTGAAAGACAAAGCCGACGTCGGCGCGGCGGTATTCCACGAGCTGTGCCTCGTTGGCAGAGCTCACGTCGCGCCCGTCCACCGTCACAGTTCCGGAGGTTACCGTATCCATGCCGCCCAGAATGTTGAGAGCCGTGGTCTTGCCGGCACCCGAAGCACCCAAAATGATGGCGAGCTCGCCGCGCTCGACCGTAAAGCTTGCGCCGTCGAGTGCATGAATGCGGGCGTCACCCTCGCCGTATGCTTTGATGACGTCTTTGAATTCGATATAGGCCATCGATCAATTCCCATCTGGTCGGATAACTCTTTAGTATTACCCATTTCCCACCGACCAAAAAGGGACAGGTTTATTTTGGCAGGTTTTATATGGGGAAACGGCAGCTATAGATGAGGCGCCGGGGAGGCAGAGAAATCATCAACGGGGTCAGGCCGACCGCCAAACACAACGCACGCATCTCTATCTGTCAGCCAAATCATTCGAACAGCTGTTCGTTTCTATGATATGATTCCACTATCTAAGCAGGCCAATTCGCAGAAAGGCGGCCAACATGGCGTTCGACTTTAAGAAGGAATGCAAGGAGCTCTACAAACCTGCAAGCAAGCCGAGTATCGTAACTGTCCCGCCTATGAGCTACGTTGCCGTTCGCGGAAAGGGCGACCCAAATACCGAAGGTGGCGAGTATCAAAACGCCCTGCCGCTGCTTTACGGCATCGCCTATACCGTCAAGATGTCGAAGAAAGGCTCAAGGAGTATCGAAGGCTATTTCGACTTTGTGGTACCGCCGCTCGAGGGTTTCTGGTGGCAAGACTCCCCGAGCGGCGACATCGACTATGTACGCAAGGACGATTTCAACTTTATCTCGTGCATCCGCCTGCCCGATTTCGTCACCCAAGATGACTTTGACTGGGCAGTCGCGGAAGCCACGACCAAAAAGAAACTGGACTTTTCTGCCGTCGAGCTGCTTAAAGTTGACGAAGGTCTCTGCGTTCAATGCATGCACACCGGGCCCTACGACAACGAACCGGCGACCGTAAACGCTATGCATGAATTAATGACCGAGCAGGGCTATGTCCCCGACTTCTCAGACTCCCGTTTACATCACGAAATCTATCTCTCCGATCCACGCAAATGTGCACCGGAGAAACTTAAGACTGTGGTTCGTCATCCTATCAAGCGCGCTGAATAGCGTTGGGCGCCGTTCCGCGCATCAGGTTTTAGGCCAGGCAATCAGCCGCTCCAAGGTCATCTGGCAGCTTCCTTGACGCAGGTCATCGTATCTTATAATTTTATGTCTCTAAAGCTGGAAAGCCTCTCAACGATGCGCAACTCCAGCTCTTTTTATATCAAGAGGCTTAAATGAAATACCAGAAGTCGTGGATATCCATCAACAAACAGATAGCACTATTGACAGGAAACAAGGGTCTTAAGTGCTCTGATCAAAGCGAACTCGAGCGAGCTTTGGTCGAAGTCGGCTACTACAGGCAAAGTACTCGAGCGTCACTCCTCGTACGCGCCCTCAAGCCGAAGCAGCCACTCCTTGCGATCGAGCCCGCCGGCATATCCGTTAAGTGAGCCATCGGCGGCAACCACGCGATGGCACGGCACGATAATCGAAATGGGATTGCGTGCAACCGCAGCCCCCACGGCACGCGGGGACACAACGGGAGCCTCGTTTCCCGGCACACGATGTCGAGCCGCAACACGCTGGGCAATCTCACCATACGTAGCGACCTCGCCACGCGGGATAGAAAGCAGCTCAAACCAAACCTCACGCTGAAACGCCGTGCCAATCATATGCAACGGCGGCGTAAACCGAGGCTCCTGCCCCGCAAAATAAGCATTCAGCCAGGCCCAAGAACGCTCAAGCACCGAAGAAGCCGCGCCATTTGCCGGACTCACCGAAGACATCCCACCGGTACCAGAAACCGCATCGGCACCTACGACATACTCCGCATCCTCTTTGAGCAGCGTAGAGCCAAAGTGCTCCTGACCCTCAAACCAAAGCCCCGTCAGACCGCGGCCATCAGCGGCAAGCAAGATTTCGCCCAAAGGCGAAGCAAACGTCGTCGTGACCACCAGCGGCTCCTTTCAAAACTCCGCACCATAATACCGCGAATTGTGCAGACAACCCCAATCGACCCCAAAGTCACCTCGGGCAGCAGGCGCGAAGCGCCGCAGCTGCCGGCCGCGCCCCACAGTCCCCCAAGGCGGCAGGCGCGAAGCGCCGAGGCCGCCGCCGGGACCAAGGCCCGCAATGGCCACGCGCCCCCACATCAGCCCAGCGGCCCCAACCAACAACGGCCCCATCGCAGGCCGCTTGCAGCAACGTCACCGCAGGCGGGGACCGGGCTTAGTTTTCAGAACACTCCGCAGACCAGTGTGGCGCCTTGTCCGCGGCTCCGAAGGAGCAGGACAAGGCGCCACACATGGTCGAGGACGTTCTGAAAACTAAGCCCGGCCCCCGCCGGACAGGTCCACCGTTACTCGCAGAGCAGCTTAGCGATCTGGACGGCGTTGGTTGCCGCGCCCTTACGGATTTGGTCGCCGCAGCACCAGAAGGTGATGCCACGTGCGGCCTCGGGGTTCGAGATGTCGCGACGCACGCGGCCGGCCCAAATCAGGTCCTGGTCGGACGTGTCCATCGGCATGGGGAAGCGATCGTGCGCATCCTCGGCAGCCATATCGTCGACCAGCTTGACGCCGGGGGCGGCAGCCAGCGCAGCACGGGCCTCCTCGACCGTAATATCGCGCTCAAACTCGAGCGTAATGCTCTCGGAGTGCGAACGCAGCACGGGCACGCGCACGCAGGTGCAGTTCACGCGCAGCTCGGGAAGGTGCATGATCTTACGGCCCTCGTTTTGCAGCTTCATCTCCTCAGAGGTAAAGCCTTCCTCCTTGACACCGCCGATCTGCGGAATCAGGTTGCTCGCCAGCTGGGCGGCAAATGCACGCGGCTCGGGAATCTCCTCGCCGCGGCCCAAGGCGGCCAGCTGAGCCTCGAGCTCGGCCATACCGGGAGCGCCAGCGCCCGAAGCCGCCTGATACGTTGAGACGATCATGCGCTTCACGCCAGCAAGCTGGTGCAGCGGCCACGTAGGAACCAGGCCGATGATGGTCGCGCAGTTGGGATTGGCGATAAGGCCGTGATGCCACTTGATATCGTCGGCATTGATCTCGGGCACGACCAGCGGCACCTCGGGATCCATGCGGAAGGCATGGCTGTTGTCGACCACGACGGCGCCGCGCTTGACGGCCTCGGGCAGTAGCTCCTTCGCGATGTCGTCGCCGGCAGCGCCGAGTACGATGTCGCAGCCCTCAAAGGCCTCGGGGCAAGCCTCTTCAATCACAACCTGCTCGCCGCGGAACTCGACGGTCTTGCCCGCAGAACGCGCGCTCGCCAGCAGCTTAAGCTTGCCGACCGGGAACTCCTGCTCGTTGAGGCACTCGAGCATCTGGGTGCCCACGGCTCCCGTCGCGCCCAAAATAGCAACCGTGTACTGTTTCATGCTTCCCCCTTTAAAGGTTTTGGCTTTTGCCCGCACGCCGAGCAGGCCGATTATTGTTGCCAGTGTATACAAGAACGGGGCGGACACGAAACCCGCCCCGTCGAAACGAAACCGAAACGAAACGCCCCGCGCTAGATTTTTGGCACTTGTCCCAAAAATCTAGCGAGATAGCAGCTACTTGTGGAGCGCAGCCAGAGCGGGATCGACCGGCGCGGAAGCCTCCAGGTCGGAGACCTTCACAATGCCGTTCTCATCGGAGAAGGCACGGTAGATGGTCCGAATCGCCAGGTCGAAGTCCTTCTCCTCGACACCGATGATGATGTTGATCTCGTCGCAGCTCTGCGAAATCATACGCACGCTCACGCCGGCCTGGCCGAGCATACCAAACAGATGGCCCGAGATACCTGCGCGGCCGCGCAGGTTACGGCCGACGGTCGCGATGAGCGCCAAGCCCTCGACAACCTCGATCTCGAGCGGCTCGACCTCCTGCTGAATGTCGCCCACGAGCGAGTACAGCGAGTCGTGCACATCCTTCTCCTGCACCACGGCGCCAAAGCGGTCGACACCGGTGGGCATGTGCTCGACGGAAACGTCATAGCGCTCGAAGACCGAAAGTGCGCGGCGCATAAAGCCGACGCGAGGCTTGGTGCGGTCACGGGCGACGTTGATGGCGACAAAACCGCGCTTGCCGGTCACGCCGGTAATGATGGGCTCTGCCTCACCCTCATCAGCCGTCTCGCTAATGATGGTGCCGGGGTCCTGCGGCGCATTGGTGTTCTTGATGACCAGCGGAATACCAGCCTCGCGCACGGGGAACACGGCCTCCTCGTGCAGGACGCTCGCACCCATGTACGAAAGCTCGCGCAGCTCCTCGTAGGTAACGCGGGCGATGGGCTGAGCCTCGGGAACAATACGCGGATCGGCAGAATAGAAGCCCGAGACGTCGGTCCAGTTCTCGTACAGGTCGGCGCCCAGGCACTTGGCCAGGATCGAGCCCGAGATATCGCCGCCACCACGGTCGAGCAGCTTGATCTGGCCCTCACGCGTCGCGCCGTAGAAGCCAGGCATAACAAAGCCGCCCTGCTGGCCGTACTCCTGCACCAGCTCGGAGGTGCGGTTCATGCTGAGCGTACCGTCATGATGGAACGCCACAACCGTCGCGGCGTCCAGGAACGGCAGGCCCAGGTACTCGGCCATCAAGCGAGCGGTGAAGTACTCGCCGCGGCTCACGAGCTCCTCGGTGGAGTAGCCGCCCGAGCGGGCGCGCTCGGCAAAGGCCGCGAACTCCTCGCGGATGGGATAGGTGAGCTCCAGCTCGTCAGCGATATCAAAATAGCGCTGGCCAATGTCCTCGAGCAGTTCCTCGCACGACACGTGATACTTAACGTGCGCGTTAACCAGGTAGAGCAGGTCGGTCACCTTGGTGTCGCCCTTAAAGCGGCGGCCGCAGGCGGAAACCACCACAAAACGGCGGGCAGGGTCGGCATCGACGATGGCCTTGATCTTCTTGAAGTGTTCGGCGTCGGCGACCGACGAGCCGCCAAACTTGGCAATCTTAATCATGGGCTTGAGGTTACCTTTCTAAAAGCCTCTGCAAACCTGTTTTGCGCGCTCTGATACCATGGTTTCACCGATTGGGACCAAGGCATCCGAGGAGCAGTGTTATATGGGAACTTATCATAGTACACGAGGACGCACTTTATCGTGCTCAAGTAAGGTGGCAATCCGCACCGGCATCGCTCCCGACGGGGGTTTGTTTGTCTCGGACGAGCTCGGCACCCAGCAGGTCGATATCAGCTCGCTTGCAGATAAATCGTACTTTGAAATCGCTCAAGATGTGTTGGGAATGTTACTGAATGATTACACGGCCGAAGAAATTTCGGCGTGTGTCGACGAGGCATACCGCGGCACGTTTGCGAGCGAAGAGGTCACGCCGCTCGTCAAACTCGACGCCGCACCGGGTGCCGACGCCCCGCAAACCTATGTGATGGAGCTCTTTGGCGGCCCCACGAGCGCTTTTAAGGACGTCGCTCTGCAGATGCTCCCCCGTCTGATGGCCCGCACTTCCGCCAAGGACGGCGGCGCCGAGCGCATCATGATCGTCACCGCCACATCGGGCGACACGGGCAAGGCAGCACTCGCCGGTTTTGCCGACGCTCCGGGCACGGGCATCACCGTCTTTTATCCCGAGGGCAAGGTCAGCCGCGTCCAAAACCTGCAGATGTCCACGCAGGAGGGAGACAACGTCGCCGTCTGCGGCATCCGCGGCAACTTCGACGACGCCCAGAGTGCTGTCAAGCGCATCTTTGCCGATAAGGAGCTTGCCGAGCGTCTTGAGGCCGCCGGCACGGTGCTTTCGAGTGCCAACTCCATCAACGTCGGCCGCCTGGTACCACAGGTCGTCTACTACTTTGCCGCCTATGCGCAGCTGCTGCGCGCCGGCGCCATCGAGGCCGGCGACGCTGTGGAGTTCTGCGTACCGACCGGCAACTTTGGCGATATCTTGGCCGGCTACTACGCCAAGCACATGGGCCTGCCCGTCGCCAAACTCATCGTGGCCAGCGACAAGAACAACGTGCTCGCCGACTTCTTGACCACCGGCGTCTACGACCGCAACCGTCCGTTCTTCACGACCATCTCGCCGTCGATGGACATCCTCATCAGCTCCAACCTGGAGCGCATGCTGTACTTCCTGTCCGGTGGCGACTGCGAGCTCGTTGCCGGCCTTATGGAGCAGCTGGCACAAACTGGTCGCTACGAGGTCCCCGCCGAACTGCTGGCCAAGATCCAGAGCGTGTTTGGCTGCGGCTGGGCCAGCGAGGACGAGGTTCGCGCCGCCATCAAGAGCTGCTGGGATGCGAACGGCTACGTGATCGACCCGCACACCGCTTGCGGCTATCACGTCTTTGAGCAGGGCGCCCCCGCCGAGGGCGCCAAGGCCCGCGTGCTGCTTTCGACCGCCAGCCCCTACAAGTTCCCGCGCGCCTGCTGCGACGCCCTGGGGCTCGACGTTCCCGAGGACGACTTTGAGGCTATGCGTGTGCTCGAGCAGGCAACCAACACGGTTGCCCCGGTCCAACTCGCCGAGCTCGAGTCCAAGCCCGTCCGCTTCGAAGACGTCTGCGACGTCGATGAGATGGCGAGCTACGTCGAGTCTGCAGCAAAGAAGATGGCTACCAACTAAAACCCCTTATAAGGCGCCGGCGAAAGCCGGCGCACCTTCTTTTTATTTAGCTTTCGGGATAATGACGAGCATGCGAGCGGGTCTGGCCGTTTAGTTCGTCGCGAGTTCCGCACGAGCCGGAAAGCACTTAATGTGCTTTCCGAGCGAGCCAGGACTGCCCGAGCAGCGAACTAAACGGCCAGACCCGCCCAGGAGGACCCACATGATCAAAATCACCGTCCCAGCAACCAGCGCCAACTTGGGCATTGGATACGATACCCTCGGCATGGCCGTCAGCCTCTATTCGCACTTCACCTTCGAGCGCGCCGACAAGCTCACCATCACAGGCTGCCCCGAGGAATTCCAAAACGAGAACAACCTGGTCTACGTGAGCTTTGTCGATGCGCTGGCCGCATGGGGCGAGCCGGCTTTTCCCGTTGCCATCGATATCCAGACCGACGTGCCCGTCGCCCGCGGCCTGGGTTCCAGCTCCACCTGCGTCGTCGCCGGCATCATGGCAGCCGCCGCACTGACGGGCCACACCGTCGACCGCGCTGAGCTCGTCCGCATTGCCACCGAGGTCGAGGGGCATCCCGATAACGTCGCCCCTGCCATCCTGGGCGGTGCCGTTTGCTCCTTTACGCCGACTGATTCGCTCCCCCAGTGCCTGCGCTACGAGGTGAGCGATCGCTTGCGTTTTATTACCGTGATTCCGCCCTACGAGGTGCATACGAGCGAGGCGCGCAAGGTTGTGCCGCAGGAGATTCCACTCTCCACCGCCGTATGGCAAATGGGCCGCATCGCCGGCATGACGCGCGGCCTGGAGACTGGTGACCTCGACCTGATTGCCGCCGCCAACGACGACCGCATCCAGGAGCCCTATCGCCGCCGCCTCATCCCCGACTACAACGCCGTGCGCGACACCTGCCTTAACGGAGGCGCCAAGACCATCTGGATCAGTGGCTCCGGCTCGACCCTCATGGCCGTGACTGACGACACCATCGTGGCGAAGTTCCTGCAGGTCAAGCTGCGCGAGCAGTTCCCCAAGTGTGACACGCACATTCTGACGTGCGACACCGAGGGCGCTCAAATCGAGTACCTGTAGACATCGCCGATCGGTCTGTCCGGGCCGCCCAGGGGCATCCCCTTAAAAACGTCCTCGCACTTGAGGCCCGCTTATCCTGCTCCTTCGGAGCTGCGGATAAGCGGGCCTCGTGCTGACGCTCCTATTTGGCAAGGTGTTTTTTAGAATCCATTTTGCGCTCGGCCTC
>ENA-ORTJ01001998-ORTJ01001998.1-human-gut-metagenome-genome-assembly--contig:-NODE-1998-length-11767-cov-3.377049_pt1 | contig 11767 bp, 8 predicted proteins | sample MGYA00242069_ERZ509187 | MGnify/ENA primary metagenome ERZ509187 (study PRJEB26280, sample SAMEA2338779) | human gut metagenome | biome: human gut; feature: human-associated habitat; material: faeces... | reverse complement strand
ATCCCAGCTCCATGGCTCACAAAGGAAATCATATTTGTCTGCACCGTTTTTCTTTCATTTACGTTATGGATGACTTGTGAGAGGACGCTTATACATGCCCAATCAATGCTACGAAGCACACCACAAAATCTGCAAGTTGCGTTATGGAACTCCCGGCTATGGTAAAAATCATGGTATTGATCAATAGGGTAATTCGAAAGGTGTTAATTTTTAAATAATAGCAGGAGAAATAAAATGAGTACAAAAAAAGCAATTGGCATATCTTTTGTTGCCATATTTATTTTAATAATTGCGCAGATTATTGCACAAGTCATTGCAAGTGTGTTTGTTATTATAAAGATTCCATATGGAATTTGTAATATTATCGCTGGAATTATATATGTTGGCTTAACATATCTTATTTTGAAAATGTTTATTAGCAAGATTGTTAAGTTACCTGTTTCGGATTTCGGAATGCCTAAATTTGAAATTAAAATAAGATGGATTTTAATAGCTATATTATTGCCATGCATTATAAAAGGAATTTATGTTTTAATATTCAATGGTGAGTATGTCTCCTCAAATATGAATGGAAATGAGATATTCAATACTTTAAGTGCAGGGGTTGCGTTCACCGGGATAGCGGCTGGATTTGTTGAAGAAATGGTGTTTAGAGGAGTTATACTCAATGCATTGAAGAAAAGATGGGATATGAAGGTGGCTGTAATTGTTCCATCAATGTTATTTGGTATTGTACATGTTCTGGGACAGGATTTTTCGATAGGCAGTTGTTTATTAGTCATTATCGCTGGAACTATGGTAGGCGTTATGTTTTCAATGATTGCAATAGAGAGTGGTTCGGTTTGGAATAGTGGAATAGTGCATGCTATCTGGAACATTGTGATCATTGGTGGCGGATTAGCCATTGGGGAAAAAATGGATCCATATTCTGTAATGACATATGTTCTTGATTCAAAAGTTTTTGCAATTACAGGTGGTGAGTTTGGAATTGAATCGTCTGTTATTTCGTTAATAGGATACATAATAGTTGCCGGCATAGCATTTATTATGATTAAATCGAACAGGAAAAATTGATATGACGGTTTGAAAATGTGAAGCTATAAGGAACTTGTCCATTTTTAGTTTGTAGAAGTTTATTATAAAATAAGAGTTTCATAACGTAAATTGCAGATTTTGTAATGTAATTCATAGTGTTGGCAGGGCATGTATAGGCGGCATTTCACAAGTCATTCACAGTGTAAATGAAAAGAAAAATCGTACAGACAAATATTATTTTCTTTGTGAGCTATGGAGATAAGACTCTTTAGAGGCTTATCGGAATGCCGAGCGAACAGAAACATAATATTTGTCTGTACGATTTTTTTTATCAACATATATAATAATGACTTGTGAGGGGCGCTTATATCTGCCCTTTACACCCTAAGAAAGCACCACAAAATTTGCAACACTACATCGGTTAAATTCTGGTTATATGATGAAAAAGAAGGGCACAATGTCCTTAAAATATCATAATTGGAGGATAGAATGGAAATTAGAAGAGATATATATCTTAACAAGTTAATCAATAGAATGCATGCCCAATTTATGCTGTGAATTGCACCACCTGCAATCGGTAGTTCCTAAGTAAAATTCCAATCTTGAAAAAATGTATTGACAACAAAGTACCATAGTGCTATGGTTAATTACATAAGTAATGAACCACATAACAAACAAAAAACAAGAGGACAGATAAGCGCATTTGAAAAGCTGTCAGCAACAGAATAATTTCTGGAAAGAAAGGAGTACATCATGCATGAATGAGATTTTGACGCAGGAGAAATCCATATATCTGCAGATCGCAGAGATGATCGAGACAGATATTTTAAGGGATATTCTTCTGGAAGAGGAACGAGTGCCGAGCACGAATGAACTGGCGAAGCTATATGCCATTAATCCGGCGACAGCAGCCAAAGGAGTGAATATTTTGGTGGATGAAGGTGTTTTATATAAGAAAAGAGGGATTGGAATGTTTGTGTCAGCAGGTGCGAAAGAGGCAATCTTAAGCCGGAGAAAGAATGAATTTTATGATAACTATGTAAAAAAATTGTTAGAGGAAGCAGCGAGCATCGGACTTGGAAAAGAAGAAGTCATTCAGTTGATACAATCCGGCAATGAAGCGTAAAGAGCTGTCCGGATGGAAAACAGTGATACCGGAAGCATGGAATCATGCAAATAAGAGGAATGATACAGGAAAATGTATTTTAAAGTTGTGAAAAGAAAGGCAGGAAGATGATTCATGGAATCAATCGTATGTAATGGTATTGGTAAAATTTATGGAAAAAAACAGGTGTTAAAGAATATCAATCTCACATTGGAGAAAGGAAAGATTTATGGACTGATCGGAAGAAACGGTGCCGGAAAGACGACATTGTTATCCATTATGTCCGCACAGAATCCGGCATCCGAAGGAACTGTGACATGGAATGGTGAAAATGTATGGGAGAACCGCAAGGCGTTAGATCACATTTGCTTTTCCAGAGAGTTGTCCATCAATCTCTATGGAAGCGGCGTGAGCGGCATGAAAGTAAAAGATTATCTGAAAACTGCGTCCTATTATTATCCAAACTGGGATCAGGCACTTGCGGAGGAACTGATCAAAAAGTTTGAACTGAATACAAAGCAACGTATCAATAAAATGTCCAAAGGTATGCTGTCCATGGTGACGATTATCGTAGCACTTGCAAGCAAAGCCGATTTTACGTTTATGGATGAACCGGTGGCAGGCCTTGATGTTGTAATGCGTGATTATTTTTACCATAAACTGATGGAGGAATATACAGAGACCGGACGTACCTTCGTTATTTCCACACATATTATCGAGGAAGCAACAGACCTGATGGAAGAAGTGGTCATGATCAAAAATGGCGAGGTGCTGCTGAAAGAAAATACGCAGGAACTTCTGGAGAGAAGCTACCATGTAAGTGGTCTTGCAGAAGTTGTGGATCAGGCAACGGAAGGCTATGAGAGACATCATGAAGAGAAGATGGGAAGAAGCAAGAGTGTGACGATCCTTTTGGAGGAAGGACAGAAGCTGCCAGAAGGCTATGATGTGACCATACAGGCACTCAATCTGGAAAAATTGTTTGTATCCCTTTGCGGAATGGAGGAGTAGACATGGCAGAGAGCAGGATTATTAAGAGAAATGTTCGATTCTGGGGAAAATCAGGATTGCAGCTGACCGGCATGATGTTGATTTTTATGGTTGTATATGGATTCCTGTTTAATATGGGAAGCAGCAGGGTATTTGGGGATTTCTGGAAAACAGCCTATTTTTATGGCGGGATCATAAGCGTTTTATTTGCCATGATCGGACCGGTTTCTTATGTGGGATCTTATCTTCCGCTGACATTGTCTTTTGGCTCCGGAAGAAGGGAGGCAGTCTTTGGCGCACAGATTTTCTGTGTGGTCTATGTAGTAAGCGCCTATATCATTCTGGTATTTGCAGGGATTATGAGCAGTGGAAAGTTCAATGGAAAGCTGAATGCTTTGATCGCAGTTCTGTTTATATTCATGACAGCGATCGGGCAGCTTGTCTCGGTTGCACAGATGCATTTCGGAATGAAAGGAATGATCATAGGAATCGTCATGGTGGTATTAGGTATAGTCATCGGTATTGTGGCAGGAATTGGATTTATTGACCAGATCATGGCGTGGATCAACAGAATACAGACGAATGTAGTATGGACATTGCTTGCGATAGCAGCGATTGTCAGCATTGCGTTGTATGCAGTCAGTGTCATGGCACTTTTCCGTGAAATGAGACATTACGAAGTGAAAGCATAAGTTGGGAGGCGGAAAGAATGAACAGTTTTTTGATTCAGTGTAAGGTGCGGAAAGCAGAGCTTTTGCAATTTCTTGGAATTACTGCTGTGGGATACTTAATTGGTCTGATCGTTGTATTTATTGTGATGAACGTGGCAAAAGAGAATACCTGTGCAACAGCCGGAACCATGCTGGCGGTCATCGCCTTTGCTTTTATACATTTATTTGGGATAACTCTTTCTTTTATGGGGGATTTTAACATGGCAATTTCCCTGGGTGCGACCAGAAAAAGCTTTGTCTCAGGCTATGTACTTTTTAATCTGCTGGAGATCGCAGTGCTGGAACTTGAGATCGTTGTGTTTGGTGTAGTTGAGAAGTTTTTGCTGGAAAATGCATTTCCACAGGCGGTTATGGAAATTGACCTGACAAACTTTTTTACATGGAACTATCTGTCAGGTGTCCTGGTCGTATTTACAGCAGTGGAAATGTTTTTCGGCGCAGTTATTTTAAGATATGGCATGAAAGTGTTATGGATTTTATGGGCGGTCTGGATGATAATCTGTCTGGTTCCCATGAATATTGCAAAGAATGAAAAGCTTTCCGGTGAACTTGCGAAATTAGGGCTGTTTCTGGGTGGAAAATTCACGCCACAGGGAATTGTGGCTCTGGTGATTGCCTTAACAATTGTGATAGCAGTCATTACCTGGAACATTCTTCGGAAACAGCGAGTGACAGCATAAATATTATGTGATAAGATAAAACCATGTGGGTGAAAAATACCTGCATGGTTTTTGTTATGACGACCACTAATCAGATAACAGGATTACGGAAAAATATAAGGGGATTATGATGAACGATAAGTTAGAACAGTTACAGAAATATTTAGAGAAAATGGAACAGTTCAACCATGTGAACACATTATTGTATTGGGATATGAGAACCAACACTCCAAAGGAAGGATTTGCAGGACACAGCGATGCACTCACTTATTTTTCAACGGAGCAGTTTTCCATGTCGACCTCGGATGAACTGAAAACGTTATTGGATACACTGGCAGAGCCGGAAGAGTTTGAAAAGCTTGACGATAAGTGGAAGTTTGTTGTAAATAAAATGAAAACAGATATGGACAGAAATCGCAGAATTCCAAAAGAATTTTATGAAAGCTTCGTGAAAGCACAGTCGGAATCGGAGAATGCGTGGGAGGAAGCGAAGGAAAAAGCAGACTTTTCTATTTTTGCCCCACATTTGCAGAAAATGATCGATATGACAGCGGAGATGACCGGTTACACAGATCCGGAAAAAGAAGTTTACGACGCACTGTTAGACCAGTATGAAAAAGGAATGGATTCCGCTACGATGGACAGCCTGTTTGAAGATTTAAAAGCAGAGCTGATTCCTCTGGTGCAGAAAGTGCTTGCAGCGAAACAGCCGGATGACAGCAAGTTTCATGTTTCATTTGACAAGAATGCGCAGAAGGAAGTGGAGAAGCTTTTGCTGAGTTATATCGGATTTGACTGGAACAGAGGAACAACCGGGGAATCTACACATCCGTTTACACTGAATTTTTCGTCAAAGGATGTGCGTGTGACCAATTATTTTTATGAACATGATCCGCTCAGTGCGATGTATTCGGCAATCCATGAGGGTGGTCATGCGATTTTTGAGCAGAATGTGAATCCGGATTATGACGGAACGGTAGCGGGAAGCTGCAGTTATATGGGAATCCATGAGAGCCAGTCCCGTTTTTATGAGAACATTCTTGGAAGAAATAAGAATTTCTGGATTCCGGTTTATGCAAAAGTGCAGGAAAAAATGCCACAGCTTCAGGACGTTTCGTTGGATGAATTTTATAAGGAAGTCAATCATGTGAGAAACAGTTTTATCCGCACAGAGGCAGATGAACTGACTTACTGTTTCCATATTATTTTAAGATATGAGATCGAGAAGGCAATTTTCCGCGACCATGTGAAAGTGGAGGAACTTCCGGCACTCTGGAATCAGAAAATGCAGGAATATTTACAGATTACTCCGGCAGATGATGCGGAAGGAATTTTGCAGGATATGCACTGGTCTGACAGTTCTTTTGGTTACTTTCCATCCTATCTGCTTGGCAGTATTTATGACGGCATGTATTTATATTTGAGAAAAAAGTTGTTATCGTCTTGAGGAAGAACTTGGCTCTGTGGATGCGCTGCTCGCGGAGGGAAGAATCAGTGAGATTACAAAATGGCTGAATGAGAAGATTCATCAGTATGGTTCTACCAGAAGCCCGAAAGAAGTGATCAGATACGTCTGCGGCAAAGAAGTTTCAGCAGAACCGCTGATTCGTTATTTCAAAGAAAAATATACAAAAGTTTATAATCTTGGTTAAAAAAGAAATTTTTGTGGATAATGGATAGAAAAGGAGAAGTATGAAAAAAGGAATTATTTTTGACATGGACGGAACGCTGTGGGACTCGGCAGCGAACGTTGCAGAATCATGGAATCTTGCCATAAAACAGGATGGCTCTGTTGATAAAAAACTGACGGAGCAGGATATTCAGGGGGTTATGGGAAAGACCATGGATGTGATCGCAGACATTCTTTTCCCGGAACTGGAAAAAGAGGCGCGCATGAAATTGTTAGATCAGTGCTGTTCCATGGAAAATGACTACCTGAGAGAGCATGGTGGAGTTTTGTATCCAAAATTGGAGGAGACACTTTCTGCACTGAAAGAAAAGTATCCGCTCTACATCGTGAGCAACTGCCAGAGTGGTTATATAGAGGCATTTTTAGATCATTACGGATTTGGAAAATACTTTGAAGATATAGAGTGTTATGGAAATAATCTGAGACAGAAGGGCGATAATATCAGATTATTAGCAGACCGGAACGGGTTGACAGAGGCAGTGTATGTCGGCGATATCCAGGGGGATTATGATGCCAGCTGCCACGCAGGTGTCGGGTTCATCCACGCAGCATATGGGTTTGGAACAATTGCAGCGGACGTGCCGGAAATCCATACATTTGAGGAACTTACAGAGACAGCAGACCAATATTTTGCTCTGCGGTAAGAAATTATAAGGGTTTATCATATGACAAAATTAGATGAGTTAGTAACACAGATCAACAGAGAACACGTTTATATCCAGACACATAATTTTCCGGATCCGGATGCCATCGCAAGTGCGTTCGGCCTGCAGGAACTGTTAAAGCTTCGCGGGATTCATGCGACGATCTGCTATAAGGGGAAAATCGACCGTTACAGTACTGACAAGCTGAGAGAGATTTTGGACATCAGACTGGTAAATATTGAGAATATTGACAGTGAACTCACGGAGGACGACGAGGTTATCCTGGTAGATGCGCAGAAGGGCAATTCCAACATTATCGATATGACCGGGGATGAGATCATCTGCATCGACCATCATCCGGTTTATGAGAAAACGGAGTACCGGTTTACGGATATCCGGCCGGGTGTCGGGGCTTGCGCATCGATCATAGCACAATATTTTTTTGAAAATGAAATACCGATGGATCAAAGAATTGCAACAGCGCTGACATTTGGAATCCGTATGGATACACAGAAATTGTCGAGAGGCGTATGCAAGATGGATATGGAAATGATCTGGCGCATGTTTGACCTGTGTGATCAGGATATGATTTATCTCTTAGAGAACAGCACACTCTATTTTGAAGATCTGATGGCGTATTCCAAGGCGATCTCAAGCATTGAGGTGTTTGAGAATATCAGTTTTGCAGATACCGGAAGGGATTGCCCGGAGGCTCTGATCGCCAGTGTGTCAGATTTTATGCTTGCATTGGTGGAAGTCTCTTTTTCAGTGGTCTATTCCAGAAAAAAAGAAGGGATCAAAATTTCTGTGCGGAGTGAGCGTCCCACATTAGATGCCGGAAAAATTATAAGCAAGGCGTTAAAAGGCATCGGAAGCGGTGGCGGGCATGCTACGATGGCAGGCGGTTTTGTGCCGTTTGACGGAAATGACCGGGAGGAAGATCTGATGATCCAGAACATCCGCGAAAGATTTATCGATGTGATCAGCAGGACGAAACGAAAGTCATTAAGATAGGTGGAAAATCTTGACTTTTCGGGGAAATCTCTGTATAATCACAGAAGGTTAAAGGCAATGATCCATTCATTGCAAATAGAAAAGACGATGACGAAGACAGTAGTTGTTAAGAGAAAGGCAAAGAGAGCCGGGATTGGTGTGAACCGGTGCGAGTATCTTAGGAATGAACATCACTTCCCAGTCGCAGTCCGAAATGTTTTGACTGAGTAGGCACTGACGTTTTTCCTACGTTACAGGGAACGGGTATATGATTTTTATAAAATCTGTACATTGTAATTAGGTGGTACAACGATCATTTAAGGCTCTCGTCCTATTTACAGGATGAGAGCCTTGTTTAGATTGAGGAGGATTATATGTATAACAAAGTTGAAACAAATATGAACTTCGTTGACAGGGAAAAGCAGACAGAGAAGTTCTGGGAAGATCATGACATCTTCAAAAAATCCATGGAACAGCGCAAACAGGGAGAGACCTACACATTCTATGACGGACCTCCGACTGCAAACGGAAAACCACATATCGGACACGTATTGACACGTGTTATCAAAGATATGATCCCAAGATACCAGACTATGAAGGGAAAATATGTTCCGCGTAAAGCCGGATGGGATACACACGGACTTCCGGTCGAGTTAGAGGTAGAGAAGATGCTCGGCTTAAACGGAAAAGAGCAGATTGAAGAGTACGGTATGGAACCTTTCATCAAAAAATGTAAGGAATCTGTATGGAAATACAAGGGAATGTGGGAAGATTTCTCAGGAACCGTTGGTTTCTGGGCAGATATGGAAAACCCATATGTCACCTATGATGACAACTTTATTGAGTCCGAATGGTGGGCATTAAAACAGATCTGGGACAAAGGATTGTTATACAAAGGCTTCAAGATCGTTCCTTACTGTCCTCGTTGTGGTACACCACTTTCTTCCCAGGAAGTTGCACAGGGTTATAAGACTGTAAAAGAACGTTCTGCAGTGGTACGTTTCAAAGTTGTCGGAGAGGATGCTTACTTCCTTGCATGGACCACAACTCCGTGGACACTTCCATCCAACGTTGCACTCTGTGTGAACCCAAATGAGACTTACTGCAAAGTAAAAGCCGCAGACGGATACACCTACTACATGGCAGAGGCACTTCTTGACAAAGTGTTAGGAAAGCTTGGAAATGAAGAGGAAGGTGTCAAAGCATACGAAGTATTAGAGACTTACACCGGAAAAGATTTAGAGTACAAAGAATATGAGCCTTTATATGCATGTGCAGCAGAAGTAGCAGCAAAACAGCACAAAAAAGGACATTTTGTTACCTGTGACACTTATGTAACGATGTCTGATGGTACCGGTATCGTTCATATTGCTCCTGCATTCGGTGAAGATGATGCGAATGTCGGACGTAAGTACGATCTTCCGTTTGTCCAGTTTGTAAACGGAAAAGGTGAGATGACAGAAGAGACACCTTATGCTGGATTATTTGTAAAAAAAGCTGACCCTGAAGTATTAAAAGATCTCGATGCGCAGGGCAAATTATTTGACGCACCAAAATTCGAACATGAATATCCACACTGCTGGAGATGTGATACACCGCTTATTTACTATGCAAGAGAGTCATGGTTCATCAAGATGACAGCAGTCAAAGATGACCTGATCCGTAATAATAATACTGTAAACTGGATCCCGGAATCCATCGGTAAAGGACGTTTTGGTGACTGGCTTGAGAACATCCAGGACTGGGGAATCTCCCGTAACCGTTACTGGGGAACTCCTTTAAATGTATGGGAATGTGAAGGCTGCGGACATCAGGAGTCCATCGGAAGCCGCGCTGAATTAGCAGAGAGAAGCGGAAACCCGGATGATGCCAAAGTGGAATTACACAGACCGTATATCGACGCTGTGACCTTCAAATGCCCTGACTGTGGCAAGACCATGCACAGAGTGCCGGAAGTTATCGACTGCTGGTTCGACTCAGGAGCAATGCCGTTTGCACAGCACCATTATCCATTTGAAAATCAGGATTTGTTCAAACAGCAGTTCCCGGCTCAGTTCATTTCCGAGGCGGTAGACCAGACACGCGGATGGTTCTATTCCCTGATGGCAGAGTCCACCTTACTGTTTAATAAAGCTCCTTATGAAAACGTTATCGTTTTAGGACATGTACAGGATGAGAACGGACAGAAAATGTCCAAATCCAAAGGAAATGCAGTCGATCCGTTCGATGCATTAGAGACTTACGGAGCAGATGCGATCCGCTGGTATTTCTACATCAACAGCGCTCCATGGCTTCCAAACCGTTTCCATGGAAAAGCAGTGCAGGAGGGACAGCGTAAGTTCTTAAGTACCTTATGGAACACTTATGCATTCTTTGTACTGTATGCGAACATTGACGGATTTGACGCAACAAAATACAAACTGGAATATGATAAATTATCCGTGATGGATAAATGGTTACTGTCCAAATTAAATACCGTAATCGGCGCTGTGGATGATAACCTTGGCAGTTACAAAATCCCGGAAGCTGCAAGAGCACTCGATGAGTTTGTGGACGATATGAGTAACTGGTACGTAAGACGCTCCCGTGAACGTTTCTGGGCAAAAGGAATGGAGCAGGATAAGATCAATGCCTACATGACACTTTACACAGCGTTAGTAGAGATCTGTAAATGTGCAGCACCAATGATCCCGTTCATGACAGAGGAAATCTATCAGAACCTTGTGTGCAGCATTGATAAAAATGCGCCGGAAAGTATTCATTTATGTGACTTCCCAACCGTTAATGAAGCATACATTGACAAAGAGTTAGAGAAAAATATGGATGAGGTATTAAAGATCGTGGTTATGGGCCGTGCATGCCGTAATGCAGCAAACATCAAGAACCGTCAGCCAATCGGAAATATGTTTGTCAAAGCTCCATTTGAACTTTCCGAGTATTTCAAAGAGATCATCGAAGATGAGCTGAATGTGAAGAAAGTTTCCTTTACCGATGACGTAAGCTCCTACACAAGCTATACGTTCAAACCACAGCTGCGTACCGTGGGACCAAAATACGGAAAATATTTAGGTCAGATCCAGAAAGCTTTAGCAGAGCTTGACGGAAACGCTGCCATGGCAGAGTTAAAGGAAAATGGATTTATCATTTTGAAGTCTGTCAGTGATGATGTAAAATTAGCAGAGGAAGATCTGTTAATTACAATGACACAGATGGAAGGTTATGTAACGGAGGGGGACAATACAGTAACCGTTGTCCTTGATACCAACTTAACACCGGAGTTAATTGAAGAAGGATTTGTGCGTGAGATCATCAGCAAGATCCAGACCATGAGAAAAGAAGCAGGATTCGAAGTGATGGATAAGATCATGATCTCTTATCAGGCAGATGACAAAGTGGCTGCCATCTTTGACAAATATGGTGATGCGATCAAAGCAGATGTACTCGGACTTGATGTTGTAGCTGGCAGTGTGGATGGATACGAGAAAGAATGGAATATTAATGGGGAAACCGTTCTTTTAGGTGTAAAAAAAGGAGAGTAAGGAAATGTCTAAATCAGCAGCAGTCTTCAATAAGAAAAAATTTATCAATGATGTAACAGAGACAGTCCGTCATATGTACCGCAAACAGTTAAAAGAAGCAAGCCAGCAGGAGATTTTCCAGGCGGTATCCTACGTCGTAAAAGACGTTGTGATCGATGACTGGCTGGCAACCCAGCAGGCATTTGACGATCAGGATCCAAAGATTGTCTATTATATGTCAATGGAATTTCTGATGGGCCGTGCGCTTGGAAATAACCTGATCAATTTAAAAGCTTACAAAGAAGTGAAAGAAGCTCTGGAAGAAATCGGACTGAATCTTGACGTGATCGAAGATCAGGAGCCGGATCCGGCACTTGGAAACGGTGGTCTTGGACGTCTTGC
>ENA-ORTJ01001990-ORTJ01001990.1-human-gut-metagenome-genome-assembly--contig:-NODE-1990-length-11800-cov-9.814049_pt1 | contig 11800 bp, 12 predicted proteins | sample MGYA00242069_ERZ509187 | MGnify/ENA primary metagenome ERZ509187 (study PRJEB26280, sample SAMEA2338779) | human gut metagenome | biome: human gut; feature: human-associated habitat; material: faeces... | reverse complement strand
AAAAATCCGGAAATGATTTATTTAAATACAGGCCGCCACAACGACCGGGCCGCACAACGGGCCGCGGCCCGCTTCGTCCACACCGGCAAAAAAGCCGTACTGCGCACGGATGGCGGCATCATACTCGTACAGAGGGGCAGAGATCTCCTCGTCAGAACGCCGTTTCATTCGTCGTCCTCCTCGGCAAAATCCGCCAGATCATCCCGCTGAGGCGGGCGCTCCAGAGAGATGCGGCCCCACTTGCAGGCGCGGAACTCGTCCACCAGCATGATGGCGCAGCGTTCGGTGTTCACCTCGCCGCCGCGCACCAGCAGACCGCGCTTGCGGCCGATGGCCTCCAGCAGTTCGTAGGGCGGCAGAGCCAGCGTCTCTGCATCCAGCTTGTAGCGCTGGGCCACGAGGTCGGGGTAATTGCGGCGCACCTCATCCAGCAGGTTCATGGCCAGTTCTTCCACATCCAGGATATCATCCTTGATGGAGCCGATGAAGGCCAGATTAGAAGCAATGGTCTTGGAATCAAACTTTTTCCAGAGCACGCCGGGCATATCCAGCAGGTCAAACTTTTCGGTGCTGACCCACTGCTTGCCCTTGGTCACGCCGGGGCGGTCGGCCGCCTTGGCGCGGGCAGAACCTGCAAAGGTGTTGATGAAGGTGGATTTGCCCACGTTGGGGATGCCGCAGAGCATCACCTGAGTTTTGGCACCACCCATACCACGGTTCTGGCGGCGCTCCAGCAGCGAGGCCAGCTCCTTTTCAATGGCGGTCTGTACCGCCTTGGCACCGCCCTTCTGCTTGGCGCTGATGGCCACGCAGCCTGCATCGGCGGCGCGGAAGTATCTGATCCACTCCTCTGTCACAGCAGAATCGGCCAGATCTGCCTTGTTCAGCACATAGAGCTTGGGTTTGCGGGCCGTAATGCGCTCCACCTCGGGGTTCAGGCTGGAAAGCGGGATGCGGGCATCCAGCAGCACCAGACTGGCATCCACATGCTGGATCTCCGTCTCCATCATCCGCAGGGTCTTGGTCATGTGGCCTGGGAACCATTGGATGTTATATTGATTTGCAAAGCGGGTATCGTTGTTCATTTTACCACCCCAAAATCCGAAAAGGGCAAAAAGCAGAGCAGCACTTTGCCCAGAATATCGCGTTCGTCAATGCAGCCCACATAGGACGAGCGGCTGTCCAGCGAGGCGTTGCGGTTATCGCCCATCACGAACACCGTGCCCTCCGGCACCGTGTACGGGAACGTTACGTCATAGCCAAGATAGGTCGGTTCAGCGATATAAGCTTCCTGCAGCACTTCCCCGTTCACCGAGACCGTGCCCGCCTGATAATCAATGTTCACCACATCGCCGCCCTTGGCAATGACACGCTTGACCAGCGGCTTACCGTAGGCCGTATAGCTGTCCACGATGACCACATCGCCCCGCTGGGGCTCGTAGCCTGCGCCCCAGACGATCAGCTTATCGCCGTTCTGCAGGGTGGGCACCATGGATTCGCCGTCCACCTGAATGATGCGGAAGAACAGTGAGAATACCAGCACCAGCACCAGCGCGGCTGAGATCAGCGCCTCGTACCACTCAAACACATTCTGTCCGCGCACAGTTTCCTGTGTTGAAGTATGCTTTTCCATTTCCCGATGCACCTCACAATCTTGTCTGGCCCGGAATAAAGAAAAAAGGGACAACAAGTTGTCCCTTTTCTCCCGGTTTTACGCGGGGATCATCAAATATCGCTCTTGACCTTAGCAGCCTTGCCGGTACGACCACGCAGATAGAACAGCTTGGCGCGGCGGACCTTGCCCTTGCGGACAACGGTGACCTTCTCGACGAAGGGGCTGTTGATGGGGAAGACACGCTCAACGCCGACACCGTAGGAAACGCGGCGAACGGTAAAGGTCTCTGCAACGCCGCCGTGCTTCTTAGCAATGACGGTGCCCTCGAAAGCCTGGATACGCTCACGCTCGCCTTCCTTGATGCGAACGTCAACGCGGACGGTATCGCCAACGTTGAACTGGGGCTTCTCAGCCTTGATGCTGCCTTCAGAAATAATCTTCAGTGCGTCCATTTTTGAATCCTCCATTTGTTTTTAGACGTTCATGCACGGCACCTTGCCGTCAGAGGACCGCCCGTTTAATGATATTGTCATTAACCCCGCTGTGGTATCAGCGGACACTAACGCCCTAATAGGATAGCACAAAACGCCCGTAAAATCAAGCGATTTGCCCAAAATAATCCCAAAAATTTTCTGTTCTGCCCAAAAGGCATTCTTTGCCCGGGAAATCAGGCAAAGAGCTGTCTGTCCGCTGTCAGAAAGCGCTTGCGCAGGATGCCTGCGCTGGCGGCAGGCAGACCGAACTTTTCTTCCAGAAAGCCGGTGAGCAGCGAGGGATTCAGGTTCAGCTCCTGTGCGGCAGGCAGGCAGAGCTCCATGCAGACACGATCCCCTGCGGTGGTATATTCCACCTGCGGGATGTGATCCTTGAGCTCCACGATCTTTTTGCCCTTTTTGCTGTGCTTTTCCACCGGGGCGCTTTCCAGCGCGTTATACTGTTCCAGCACAGCCGCTGCCGCTGCCGGGTAGGTGATCTGGTAGCAGGCAAAGGCGATGAGGTCAGCCTTCATCTGCACCGGGCCCACATGGGTGATGCGGATGCCGGTGGGCATGATGGCGTTCAGTTCGGTCTGCCACTGGGCAAAGTCCGGGTTCTCAGCCTCGGTCTTGACATCCACGCACTCACACTCGCTCTCCTGCCCCAGCGAAAGCGGGCAGGCAAAGGTCATGTAGATGTGGGGGTTGAAGCCCAGCGTGTGCCACACAGGCAGGCCGCTGCGCTTGAGCACCCGCTGCATCACCCGCTGCAGATCCAGCAAGGAGATGTAGGAGGCCTCATTCTTTTTCTCAAACGAGATTCTGACTGTAATCAAAGCAGGGACCTCCTAACAGATGATTGGCACCGCAGCCATGGCAGGCGCGGTTGCAGGGCTGGGTGGTCTGGGCGGCAAGGGCCTTGTTGTACTCCCGCACCAGATATTCGTGGGTCACACCGTAGTCCATATGGCTCCACGGGGTCACCTCGTCCAGCCCAATGGGACGCTGGCAGTAGAACTTGGGATCAATGCCCAGATCCTCAAACACCTGCATCCAGGTATCATACTTGAAGCACTCTTCCCAACCGTCAAAGTAACAGCCCCGCTTGTAGGCTTCCAGAATAACAGGAGCCAGACGGCGGTCGCCCTTGGCGAACACACCCTCCAGAAAACTGGTGGTGCTGTCGTGATAGTTCACCTTGATCTTGCGGCTGTGGACGCTTTCCAGCAGGTGCTTCTGCTTGGCCTGCAGGCTTTCCTCCGTGTCCATGGGCACGAACTGGAAAGGCGTATGGGGCTTGGGCACAAAGCAGGCACAGCTGATGGTCACCTGCACGCCCCTGCCCTTGGCGTGCCTGGGGTTGGAGTAATAGAGATCTACCACCTTCTGGGCGGTCTCGGCAATGCCCTCGATGTCCTCCATCGTCTCGGTAGGCAGGCCCATCATAAAGTAGAGCTTGACCGAGGAATAGCCGTTGGCAAAGGCCAGTGAGCAGGTCTTTTCAATCTCGTCCCAGGTAACATTCTTGTTGATGACATCCCGCAGGCGCTGGGTACCGGCCTCGGCCGCAAAGGTCAGGCCGCTCTTGCGCACCTTGGTGGTCTTTTCGATCAGGCTCTGGGAGAAGTTGTCCATCCGCAGGGAGGGCAGCGAGAGGCTGACATGCTCCTTGGGGGCCCACTCATTCAGATCATCCAGCAGTTCTTCCAGCTGGCCGTGGTCGGAGGTGGACAGGCTGGACAGGCTCAGCTCCTCATAGCCGGTGTTGGCGCACAGATCCTGTGCCGCCTTATTCAGCAGGCTGGCATCCCGCTGGCGCATGGGGCGGTACAGGAAGCCCGCCTGGCAGAACCGGCAGCCGCGCACACAGCCGCGCAGCACTTCAATGCTGGCACGATCCTGGATGGCCCCCACCATGGGCACAACAAAGTTCGTTGGCGGGGCAAACTCGTTCAGATCCTTGATGATGGCCTTGGTGATGACCGCCGGGATGCCCGGCTCGTTGGGGGTAATGGCCTTGACCCGGCCGTCCTCAAAGTAGGTCACATCGTAGAAGGCGGGGATGTAGACCCCGGGGATCTTTGCAATGCGGCGCAGCAGCTCCTTTTTGGAGACACCGCCCTCTTTCTTGGCACGCTCGATCTCGGCGCAGATGGCAGGCAGCTGGTTCTCACCCTCGCCCAGCTGGATGACATCAAAGAAATCCGCAATGGGCTCCGAGTTGCAGGCACAGGGGCCGCCCGCCACGATCAGGGGCCAGTGCTCGTCGCGGTCCTTTGCATAGAACGGAATGTGTGCCAGATCGAGCATGGCCAGAATGTTGGTGTAGGAAAGCTCGTACTGCAAGGTAAAGCCCACTGCGTCAAAATCGGTCAGGGGGTCCTTGCTCTCCATAGTGTACAGGGGCAGGTCCAGCCGCTCCATCTCAGCCTTCATATCCAGCCAGGGCATAAAGGCCCGCTCACACCACCAGTTCTCGTGGCTGTTGAGCAGCTCGTACAGGATCTTCTCACCGAGGAAGGACATTCCCACCTCGTAGGTATCCGGGAAGCAGAATGCAAACCGGACATCCACCTTTTCTTTGTCTTTATACACGCTGCCCGGTTCGCCGCCGGTGTAACGGCCCGGCTTCTGCACCCGGCCCAGCGCTTCTTTCAGCTTGGGATCAAACATCAAGTTCCTCCATTGACAGAACAGTTTTACTTCATTCGTTTTATTGTACCCGATTCTGCCGGGAAATGCAATCATTGTTTTGGAGGCACCACCATCCGCACGCCGCCAGCTGTGCCCCATCCAGCGGCGGGATGGGCAGGAGGTTGAAGGCCCCGGTCAGGAGGTTGGCCGCCAAAAAGGCACTGGCCCGGATGGTGGCCCGCTGTTCCAGCCGAAGCATCCAGAGCCCGGCCAGCACCAAATTCACCGCAGGGCCTGCCGCGGCAAGGAGAGCGGTCTGCCACAGGGTCATTTCCCTGCCCCGGGTGCGCATACAAAAGCCGGTAAGGGTGACTTCAATGACCGGAAACTGCCCAAACAGGGCAAGATAAGCCCCGATGTGCCCCCACTCATGCAGGAATGCTGCCAGCAGCCCCAGCCGCAGAAACCCGCTTGCATCGAAATAGAGCAGAACGTACAGCGCCCCGCAGAGCAGCAGTGGGTCCCGGAACACAAACGGCCCGTACCGGAACCGATGCCGTATCATGGCAGGCTCAGTGCGGCAGAAGGATCATACCGGATGCCGCCTGTCAGAAATTCAAAGTGCAGGTGTGCCCCGGTGGCACGGCCCGTCTGTCCGGCAGTGCCCAGCCGCTGGCCCGCTGCAACCACCTCCCCGGCCCGGACATAGAGATACTGCATGTGGGCATAGAGCGTTTCCTGCCCATCCCCATGGGTCAGCCGGACATAGTTGCCGTAAGCGGTTCCACGGCGGGCGGCGGTCACCAAGCCGTCCAGTGCCGCAAGGACCGGTGTGCCCTCCGCGCAGGCAAGGTCCACGCCCCGGTGGAAGGCTTTTTCCCCGGTAAAGGGATCCTTCCGCCAGCCATAAGGGTCAGAGACACGCCACGCCGCCGTTTCCAGCGGGAAGCAGAGCGTCTGCCCCGGCTTTGCCTGTTTCAGGCTGGCTCCCGCCGGGACATTTTTGCCCGCACAGACCGGGAGCACCCTGCCCGCCAGCAATATGATCAGCAGCACCGTCAGAGCCAGCACCGCCGCCCGTTGATATCGCTTGTGTTTCTCTGCTCGTCCATGTTTTGCCTGCATCTTTTCGCCCTCCGTTCTGGAAAGTGTATGCAGAAGGAAGATCACTGAGAACCAAAACACCCCCTGGGAGATTTCCCAGAGGGTGCTCGTTCCGTATTTACCGGCGGAGCCAGTCATGGAGCCGCTGGAAGAGGCTGGGGTGGCCGTGCCGTTCCGCGCGATCAACAGCGTGCGGAGCGGGTGCACTCTGCACAGCCGGAGCAGGTGCTGCTTTCACCGTGGCAGGCTGTTTTGCTGGTTCTGCGGGCTGCTCCGCCACCTGAACCAGCTCCGGTCTCGTTTCGGGCTCAGACGGCCGTTCCGGTGCCTTTGGCTCGGGCTGCTCCGGTTCTGCCGCAGGAGCAGCATCCCGGGCGAGCCAGTCATCCCGGAGCAGATCGTACATGTCCATCTGGCCGTTGACAAGGGGCTCACCGAGGGCCGCTTTCACCTTCTGATAGCTTCCGTCTGCCCGCATCTCCCTGGCATTGACGTTATCCCGCAGCTGCAGCTGCAGGATATCGCTCAGCTTCTGGATGAGGACAGGGTCCTCCACCCGGACACCCACCTCCACGCGGCACTCGGTGTTGCGGGTGAGGAAATCGCCGGAGGCGATATAGATGCGGGTGGTCACGCCATCGTAGAAGCTGTAGATGCGGCCATGCTCAAGGTAGCGGCCCACCAGACTGCGGATATGCAGGTTCTCGGTCTTACCCGGCATCTCGGCGCGGACACAGCAGATACCGCGCACGATCATATCGATGCGAACCCCTGCACAGCTGGCTTCTTCGAGCTTCAGGATGATATCCCGATCCGAGATGGAGTTGTTTTTCAGGATCATGGATGCCGGGCGGCCCAGCTTGGCGGCATTGATGACCCGGTCCATCTCGTCCAGCAGCACGCTCTTGAAGCGCAGAGGAGCCACCAGCATCTTCTCGGTGGTCTCCGTCAGCTTCTGCACGGCAAGGTTCTGGAACACATTGGAGGCTTCCTCACCGATGCCCAGATCTGCCGTGATGAACGAATAATCGGTATAGAGCTCGCTGGTCTTTTCGTTGTAGTTGCCGGTGCCGATCTGGGTGATGTAGCTGTAGCCCTGCGGGCCCTTCTTGGTGATGAGGGTCAGCTTGGAGTGCACCTTGTAATCATCAAAGCCATAGAGAATGGTACAGCCAGCCTCTTCCAGCTGCTTGGACCAGTCGATGTTATTCTGCTCGTCAAAGCGGGCACGCAGCTCTACCAGAGCCACCACTTCCTTGCCGTTTTCGGCGGCTTCGATCAGGGCCTGCACGATCTGGGATTCCCGCGCCATCCGGTAAAGGGTCATCTTGATGGAGATGACCTCCGGATCCCGCGCGGCCTTTTTCAGCATCGCGATGAAGGGACGGATAGACTGATACGGATAACTGAGCAGGACATCGTGCTTTTCCACCTCGACAGCAAGGTCATAATCCTGGGGCGGCAGCATGGGCCGGGCCGAGGGATAGAACAGCTCCGGGTTGCCCTCGGCCTCCATTTTACCGGTGAGCTTGTAGAAGAAGCTCAGATCCAGCGGGCTCTTCTGGGCGAATACCCGCTTATGGCTCAACTCTAATTTGTCGCAGAGGAGACGCAGGATCTCCTGCGGGGCCGTGGGAGTTACCTGCAGGCGGACAGCGGCCAGCTTGCGGCGGCGCTTGAGCAGGTCGGCCATGATCTCGCGGTAATCGATATCATGGTCCATCATGCCCTCTTTTACATCAATGTCGGCGTTGCGGGTGACGCGGAACAGGCACTTTTCCTGGACGGCATCCTTGCCAAAGATGAGGGACGCATAGTGGAGCACCAGTTCCTCTGTCAGGGCAAACTCGGTCTTGCCCTCCCGGCGCACCAGGATCAGCCGCTCCATCTGGCTGGAGATGGGGATCATGCCAAGGCTCTGGCCCTCTTTCTCCTTGAGCAGAGCACCGAGGTAGATCTCCTTATTGCGCAGGAACGGGAACGGGTGGCGGTTGTCCACGATCTGCGGGCTGAGGATGGGGAAAAGCTCGTTCTGGAAGTATTTTTTCCAGAAGCGCTCCTGTTCCTTATCCATCGCATCGAAGTTTACCTTTTTATAGCCGCAGGCATCCAGATTTTCCAGCGCCTTCTCGTAGTATTTATCGCAGTCCTCCTGCAGATGGGCAACCTTGGGCATGATGGCGTTCAGCTGTTCCTCGGCCGTCATGTTGGTCTTGTTCTCACGCTTGTCTTTGTCCTTCTGACTGCGTGCAAGGTTGGCGCGCTCCTGCAGAGAGCCCACACGCACCATGAAAAATTCATCCAGATTGGAGCCATAAATGGCAAGGAATTTCACCTGCTCCGCCAGCGGGACATTCTTATCCTTGCCCAGCACCAGCACACGGCGGTTAAAGTCCAGCCAGCTGAGTTCACGGTTGATGAAGATCGTATCCTCTTTCATAGTAGTTTACTCCCTTTTTCCCTGACCTGCGGCTTTCGCCGCAGCGCTTCAGCTCACATAAGCAAGCCCATCCCACTCTTCCACCACCGCTTCTGTCAGGCCGGGCACGGCGGCGGCCTCTTCCACCGCAGCAAAGCGCCCGTACTGCTCCCTGTATTCGATGATGGCCTGGGCGCGCTGTTCCCCCACCCCCGGCAGGGTGCAGAGAGCGTCCTGCCCGGCGGTGTTCAGATCGACCCGCGCCAGCTGGATGAGCGGTGTTTCACTCCCGGCTGCACGGCCCGGCCCTGTCTGCCGCGGAACGGCAAACCCAAACGCCAGCGCGACGCACACCGCGCAGACAAGGGCCGCTGTCCACAGAAATCTCTGTTCCGTTTTTGTGAGACTGGCTTTCTTCATCCCATTGTACCCGACTTTCTCTGAAAAAGAAAGCCCTCTGCGGAGAATTTGCAGAGAGCTTTACAATGATTTTACGCAGAAGTTTCCGCACGGCGCACCATGCCATACAAAAGCTCTGCCGCTGCACCGGTATCGTGGTCAGTCAGGGTCATCCGGTTGGCGGCAAGGCGCAGTTCAGGCGCGGCATCCGCAGGCACAACGCTCTCCCCCGCCAGATGGACAAGGTCGAGCATCTGGGTGCAGTCGGCCAGCACCGTTAGCTGCTCGGCGGCATAGCCGGAGGGAGGGCAGACGGCGTTGAGCATGGCACTGCCTGAGACAAGGCCCGGGGTAAGCACCAGCGTATCCGGTGCAAGGCGCTCCGCATGCAGGAAGGCTGCCGCGTCCCCCAGCGCCTTTTGCAGCGTGGGCAGAATGGGCATCTGCTTTTTGTCCTGATAGAACAGGATGCGCAGAACGTCCTCGCCCTTGACATCAGCGGCGTTGCTCAGCACAAAGGGAGTCCACTCCTGCTTGAGGTGGAACACCAGCCCTTCGCTCATCCGCACAGCGCGGGTGGAGCCATCGCGCATCTGCAGGGCAATGCCAACGCCGGACAGGGAGGGCAGCATCTTCAGGACAGACTCCTCCATCCCCTCAAAACTGCACAGCGCGGTGCCGGAGCCCTCCGAAAAGTTGTAGGCCAGTGTGCCGCCGCAGACCAGCGCGGGCGCACTGAGCCGCACCCCGCCCAACAGAGAGCGGACCGCCCGGGGCGAGCGCTGAGAGAAAACGGTCAGCCTGCCGCCCCTGCTGGCAAAAAGCTGCAGCACGTCCCGCTGGAGCTGGGGCAGGTTGCCTGCGGCATCCAGCAGCAGGCTGTCCAGATCACAGAGGACTAAGGTCTGGTCAATGGTCGTCTCTTTCATAGGGTATTTCCTCCTGTGCGCTGACGGAGCGTGGTCAAGAAGCGGGTGAAGTAATCCGGCAGCTCAGAATCGAACCGCAGGTGTTCCCCCGTGATGGGGTGAATAAACCCCAGCGTTTTTGCATGCAGGCACTGACCATGCAGGCTGGTGATGCAGTTGTGGGGGCCGTACACCGGGTCGCCCGCCACCGGGTGGTGGATGGAAGCCATGTGAACGCGGATCTGGTGGGTACGGCCCGTTTTCAGGCGGCACTCCAGCATCGTGAACTCGCCCAGCCGTTCCAACACCTTGTAGCCGGTATAGGCGTACTTTGTGTGGGGCTCACTGGCCGGATAGACCGCCATCTTCTTGCGGTCGGTCTTGCTGCGGCCCAGGTTGCTCTCCACAAAGCCCTCATCCTGGGCAAAGCCGCCATAGACGATGGTATTGTAGGCCCGCTCCACGCTGTGCACTGCCATCTGCTGGGAAAGGCCGATGTGGGTTGCATCATCCTTTGCCACCACCAGCAGACCGCTGGTGTCCTTATCGATGCGGTGGACGATGCCGGGCCGGATCTCGCCGCCAATGCCGGAAAGGCTGCCCTTGCAGTGCCAGAGCAGAGCGTTGACCAGGGTGCCGTCCGGGTTGCCGGGAGCCGGATGGACGACCATCCCTTTGGGCTTGTTGACCACCAGAAGGTGCGCATCCTCATAGATGATGTCCAGCGGGATCTCCTGCGGCACAGCCTCGATGGGCTTTGCGTCGGGGATCTCCAGCAGGATGATATCCCCTGCCTTGAGCTTCAGGCTCTTGGCCGGGGCCTTGCCGTTGCAGAGCACATGGCCCTCAGCCACAAGGCCCTGCAGGGCACTGCGGGAAAGGCCGGTGTCCTCGCCGCTCAGAAAGCGGTCGATGCGCTGGCCTGCGCCCTCGGCTTCCACGATATATTCACGCTGCTCCATGGCTTACTGCTCCTTCGGGCCCTTTTTCGTATCCTCGTGCAGCTCCTCCAGGAAAATGACCAGCACCCAGAGTGCCACACCAACGCAGACACAGATATCTGCAAAATTGAACACTGCGAACCGCATGAACAGCAGGTTGATGTAATCCACCACCTCGCCGTTCAGCACACGATCGATCAGGTTGCCGATGCCGCCGCCCAGCACCAGAATGAGTGCGGCCTGCTGCAGACGGTTGTTCCGGCTGCGGAAGAACAGCCAATAAGCAACCAGCAGCAATGCTGCGCTGGTTGCAACGATCAAAAACAGCTGCTTGCCGCTGAGCAGGCTGAATGCCATGCCCTGATTGAGCACGAACCGCAGCTCCACCACATGGGGGATCAGCGGCATTGCGCCCACCGGCTGCAAAGCGCTGACAGCCCAGAACTTGATGGCCTGATCGAGGCCGACCAGCGCCGCAACGCACAGCAGATTGAAGATCACAAATGCCATAAAAATACTCCCAACGGCGGCACGCTGCCGCCTGTGTTCTGATACCAAAAAGCGGCGCTCCCTGCTCGAAAGGAGCGCCGCAGCGTTTATTTCAGGAAGGCTTATGCTTCCACCACGCTTGCGCAGCGTGCGCAGAGGGTGGGATGTGCGGCGTGGGTGCCGATGTCTGCGGAATACTTCCAGCAGCGCTCGCACTTTTCGCCGGTGGCATGTGCAGCAGCAACGCCCAGACCCTCAACAGCGGAGACGGAACCACCCTCGCCCTTGACCAGCTCCACATGGGAAACGATCATCAGGTCAGCCAGCTCATCCATGGGAATGCTGTTCAGCAGGTCATAGACGGCATCATTGCAGTACAGGGTAACGGAAGCTTCCAGAGAAGCACCGATGGTCTTTTCTGCACGGGCCTGCTCCAGCACCTTCTTGACCTCGTCACGGACAGCAATGAGCTGTGCCCACTTGGCCTTGAAGGCATCGTCTGCAGCGTACTGGCCTGCCTTGGGCATTGCCTCGAACACAACGTACTTGTTCATGCCTTCGGTCTTGGGCAGGAAGTCCCAGATCTCCTGGCTGGTGAAGCAGAGGATGGGGGCAATGATCTTGTCCAGTGCGACCAGGATCTTGTACATGGTGGTCTGGGCAGCCTTGCGGCCCACACCGTTGGTGCAGTACAGGCGGTCTTTCGTCACATCCAGGTAGAAGTTGGACATGGCAACAACGCAGAAGTTGTAGACGGCGTGATAGACCTTGTTGAAGTCATACACATCATAGCCTGCCTTGGCATTCACGATCAG
>ENA-ORTJ01001988-ORTJ01001988.1-human-gut-metagenome-genome-assembly--contig:-NODE-1988-length-11819-cov-2.788507_pt1 | contig 11819 bp, 10 predicted proteins | sample MGYA00242069_ERZ509187 | MGnify/ENA primary metagenome ERZ509187 (study PRJEB26280, sample SAMEA2338779) | human gut metagenome | biome: human gut; feature: human-associated habitat; material: faeces... | reverse complement strand
AAAATGTCACCGGCTGTAGTTTCCTTTGGCACATCAAATACTGTAACGGTATTTGAAAAACCTGACTCTAAGTGAAGTTTTAAACCTGCTTCTGTTATGGCTTTTCTGCAGGCATTAGCAATTACCTCATGTCTCTTAAGCATTTCGGTGTCTGCCTTTATGTTGTCAAAGGCTGCCCTAAGTCCATAAATATCACTTATCGGCATGGTATATGGGAACCATTTTGCTTCGTAATATCCCTCAAACACCTTTAAGTTAGCATAAAATGATGCTATAGATGTTTTTCTGTTATCTATTGCTTTTTTGGCATCATCACTTACCACAACAAATGTAAGTCCCGGAGGTGCGGAAACAGCTTTCTGGGAACCGCCGCACAGAAGATCGATCTGGAACTTGTCGACATCCATGTGATTTCCAAACATTCCGGAAACGGAATCTACAACGGTCAGAATGCCGTATTCTTTTAAAAGCGGACAGATTTTCTCTACCGGATTGAGCATGCCGCTTGGGGTGTCACAGTGAACAACGGTCGCATATTTATAATCATGATGCTCCTTTAAATAAGAAGAAAGAGCATCCGGGTCGATGGCATTCAGGCGGTCGGCATGATAAAATTCTGGCACACCGCCGTACATGGATACAAAGTCCGCAAAGCCTTCGCCGTACACGCCGTTCTCAATGATGAGCACCTTATCTCCCGGCTCAGTGAGGGAGGCGCAGGCAGCTTCCAGACCTAAAATTCCCTCTCCATCCAAAATGAGAGTTTCGTTTTTCGTGCCGAGCAGGGAGCTGATCAGTTCGCAGGTATCTTTATAAAATTCTACGAAATCTTCATCCAGATCAGGATTGGTACATACGAGGCTTCTTGCCATACGCACATTTTCTTTTACCTGGGTTGGTCCAGGAGTCATGACTTTATACATAATTACTTCCTTCTTTATCATAGATTGTTTTGTAAATGAGATTGGTGTTACACAGCTTATAACATTTTATTTACGATTTTCTGAAGCTGTCCGACGATCAAAAGAACGATGACAGCAGCAACACCGATCTGGACAAGGTTTCCAGGAATGGAAGTAACCGGTGCAATCCAGTTTCCGTAAATGATACCCTCTGCAATGTAGTAACCAGCGACTTTGATCACGCATGCAACTGCGATCGCAAGTGTGTTCCAGCCAAAGCCGTGATGTTTTTCTGTGATGGCACCTACGGCATATCCCATCAGACCGACAATGATCAGTGTGAATGGAGCCCATGCAGTCCAACCGGAGAGCAGATCGAAGAGTCCCATGCCGACTCCGCCGGCGATCGCACCACTTTTCTTACCAAAAATAATGGCGCAGATAAAAAGAGGTACGTTTCCGAGATGGATCAATCCGCCGTTTGCAGTGATTGGAAGTCTTATATTAATAAATGCAGTGAATACGTAGGTCAGGGCAATAAAAAGAGCCGTGATCGTGATAAAACGGATATTTGATAAAGATTTTGAATCAGCAGTCTGTGCTGTAGAGGTAGTTGATGTTTTCATAAATAAAATTCTCCTTTTTATGGTTTGTATTTGTCTCAATTCCCAGGATTGTTGTTGGGATTACTATATACAAAAACTGTCATGAATTAAAAATCCAGTTTAAAACAAATTGACCATGCCAGTTTTAAATATATAATAATATTGACAAAACAATACTATATGATGTATAGTATTAAATAAGAAATAATATTACAAATAAAATAACAAGGAGTGAGTACATGGTATTTAATACAGGCGCAGCCCTTTTGGATGCGATTGTTCTTGCTGTCGTGTCAAAGGAGGAAGAAGGAACCTATGGATATAAGATCACGCAGGATGTGCGGAAAGCGATTGAGGTTTCAGAATCCACACTGTATCCGGTTTTGCGAAGACTGCAAAAGGATGGATACCTGATCGTGTATGACAGGGAGTGCGGAGGAAGAAACCGGAGATATTACCAGATTACGGAGACCGGCGAAGAAAAGCTGGCAGAATACCGCAGCGAGTGGGAATCGTATTCTTCGAAAATATCAGAACTATTTTCAGGAGAGGAGTCAGAAGAATGAATAAAGAAGAATTTTTAAAACGTCTGGAGCAGCTGCTTTCGGATATTTCAGAGGAAGAGAGAGCGGATGCACTTGCCTTTTACAGAAGTTATTTTGAGGATGCCGGAATTGGAAATGAGGCATCGATCTTAGAGGAACTGGAGTCGCCGGAGAAGGTGGCGGAAGTGATCAAGAAAGATCTTGGGGTGAGTGAAACGGCTGATGCGGAAACACCTGAGGAAGATGTGCGCAGCGAAAAAAATGAGACTCATACAGAAGGAACATCTGGGGATGGTCAAAATGCCAAAACACGAATGGATGATCCATATATGAACAGTTTATATGGAAGCAGTACTTACGGGTCAGGTAATTATGAGCAGAAGAATACTGCTTATACCGGCGGAACTTATGGCAGTCAGAATACGTCCGGCCAGATCGATATAGAGAATCTGAAAAAGGAAAATCAGAAGAATAAAACAGAAAAAACAGTTTTATGGGTGATCCTCGCAGTTTTGACAAGCCCGGTCTGGATCACGGTTGCAGCGGTTCTGGCGGCGATTCTTGTAGCAGTTTTAGCGTGTGTGTTTGCAGTGGCAGTCAGCATTGTTGCAGTGATGGCGGCGTTAGTGATCACTGGATTTGTATTGGCAGGCATTGGTGTCGGATATCTTTTCACAAAAGGCGTGGCAGTAGGTCTTGGACTGTTAGGCGGTGGACTTTTGGTTCTTGCGCTTGGAGTACTTGCAGTGTGGCTTGTGGTATGGTGCTTTGGCTGGTTTGTCCCATGGGCAGTGAAAGGCATTGCAGAGCTTTGCAAAAAGGCATTTGGCAAGACAAAGAGAGGAGTGTGAGATGAAATGAAAAAATTTACAAAGATTATATTGATCATTGCAGGAAGCTTAGCCGCACTCGGAATTGTTTTCAGCGGTATCGCCGCAGTGATGGGAGCCGGATGGTCAACCATCCACCGGAAAGCACTTGCCGGTGAACTTGATTTTGGCAACTGGCATATTGGCAATGGAGTTTATTATGCTTATGATCAGGGACATGGCATCTTGGATCATTTTTGGGATGATGATTATGATGATTGGGATGATGATTATGATGACGATGATGATTGGGACGACGACTGGGATAATGACGACTGGGATGATGAGGATGACGAGCTCATGGATGATAATAGGGCGGTGGAGAGTTTTGGTTCCTGGATCCTGAATCTTACGGATTTGAAGAGTGAACCGGCAGGAACGGAAAGCTGCATTATACCTTATCCGGCATCAGAAGCTGCTTCCCTGAAACTGGAACTGGATGTGGTAAATGAACTTATTTTTGAAGTGTCGGATTCTGCGGATGAGATCAGCATTAAAATGGAAAATGGGTATCAGGATTATCTTTCTACAAAACAGAAGGATTCCGCTCTGAAGGTATCCTATCACAGCGGACACCACCATTTTGAGAAAGGACCGACCTTTACGGTAGTTCTGCCAAGACAGTGCGAAAATCTGACACTGGACATTGTAGTGGGAGCCGGGGATATTTCCATGGAAAGCGAAGCGTTTACGGCAAGAAAAGTAAATGTGTCTGTCGGAGTGGGAGAACTCTCTGTAAATCAGATCTCAGCCAGTGAGAAGGCTGTGTTTGAAGTTGGAACAGGAGATGTGTCGATTCTGAATGGACAGTTCCCGAAAGTGTCCATCGAAGCCGGAGTTGGAGATGCCGTGTTCAGCGGAAGCGTTTCAAACAAACTGGAAGTAGAGACAGGAACCGGCGATGTCAATGTCTCTCTTACCGGAACAGAGAAAAGCTATGCATTTGATCTGTCTGCCGGACTTGGAGAAATTCGGTTGAACGGGCAATCGAAAGGGGCTTTTGATGCGGAGTATGAGACCGGCAGCAACGGCGGAGCAGAAGTGGAACTGACTGCAGGAGTGGGAGATATTTCTGTTTTGACGGAAAAATAATAAGGATGTTTCATGAACGCCCTTATACATATGGATAAAAATTGAAAAGGCTCAGATCGGTGTGTTGTACGTCTGCAAAATCCGGTCTGAGTCTTTCTTTTGGTATGTCCTGCTTATTTCCATACTTTGTCTTTTTAATCACAATATGATATGATGAACACGAAAGAAAAAACATACAAGAATTCGTATATTTTAATAAGAAGAACAGGAGCAGGGGAATGGGAAAAAGAACACGGATTGTTTTATATGCGCTGTCACTTGTGACAATGCTTGCAATGGTGACACTGATTATTTTTTCACATGGAAGACAGAGCGGTGAGCCGGCGAAAGATGCACTGTCCGAGACGGATATCAGCAGCACGGAGGAACCGGTTCAGATACCGGAAACGGAAGAAGCAGAAGAGACAGAAGCAGCAGACGGGCAGAACGGGATCCAAAACGACACAGAACAGGAACAAACGGACATAGCAGGTGGAGAAATGGACAAGCAGACAGAAGCAGGGAATACCGAAGGAGACGGCAGCACGACACTGATTTTTGCAGGGGATGTACTGTTTGCAAACGCCTTTAAAAGCAACTATGATGCGGGCGGAATTGAAAAAGTGATCGAGCCGCAGCTGCTGCAGGAGCTGCAGGATGCAGATATTCTCATGGTGAATAATGAGTTCCCGTTCAGTAACCGTGGAGAGCCGATGGAGGACAAACAGTTTACGTTTTGCTGTGATCCGAAATATGTGAAGGCTTTAAATGAGATGGGCGTGGATATTGTATCACTCGCCAACAATCACACCCTAGATTATGGAAGAGATGCGTTGTCCGATACATTTACGACACTGGACGGAGCCGGTATTTTGTATGCAGGAGCCGGAGAGACTAAAGAACGCGCATATGAATTGCAGGTGATCGAGAAAAATGGAAAAAAATTTGGATTTCTTGCGGCATCCCGTGTGGTGCCGGAATCAAACTGGAAAGTGGAAGAGCGGACACCGGGAATGCTGACCGCTTATGATGATACAAAATTGGTACAGTTGATCAAAGAAGCGCGGAGTGAATGTGATTTCCTGTCGGTCTATATCCACTGGGGCGTGGAATACGATGCGTATCCGCAGGACTATCAGACAAAGATTGCCACAGATTGTTTTAATGCAGGGGCAGATCTGATCCTTGGAGCACATACACATTGTTTACAGGGAATCTCCTATATCAGTGGGAAACCGGTCTTTTACAGCCTTGGAAACTTTGTGTTTGGACAGAACATTGACAAGACGGCTGCAGTGAAAGTACAGGTTGCGTCCGATGGAACCGTATCTTATGGATTACTTCCGGTTTATGCGGCAGGAGGCACAACAAAACTGATGGATACAAACAGTGCATCTACGCTGTATCAGTATATGACACAGATTTCAGATGGCGTTACGATCGGTGCGGATGGAAAAATCAATTAAAGGGGAGAAGAACATGAAAAAGAAACTTATGAGAATGCCGAAGGTGGTTACGATACTCGTTGCGATACTGATTGTAGCGATTTTTCTTGGAAGTATGGATGTAGCAGCGTTTTTCCTTGCCAATACAGTTTCACTTCCGGGTTATGGAAACAGCATGATCGCAGAGTTCGCGGCAGGGGTGGTTGCATTCCTGTTTTTATGTCTGTTTGGTTATGTTGGAATATTGAAAGAAAAGGGAAAAGGATTTGTCAATGGACTTTATATTGGTGGATTCCTGACAGGATACTGTTGTCTGGAACTGGCGGCACAGCTTTATGTGCAGATGATGACACCGGATACAAAAGTCGTATCTGCATTGGAAATCCTGTTCTTTGCGGCAACCATGTTTCTGATCGGATGGACGGAAGAACTTGTTTTCCGCGGTGTGATCTTAAATCTGTTTCTGGAACGTTTTTCCAAAACAAAAAGAGGAATTCTCTGGGCGGTCATTCTCAGCAGTGTATTGTTTGGGGCGGTACATTTGACAAATATTTCACAGGGAGTAACTGTGACGAGTGCGATGATACAGGCAATCAACGGTGCATTTCTGGGTGTGATCTTTGGCGCGGTTTATGCCCGGTCAAGAAATATCTGGTTAGTGATCACTTTTCATGCACTGGTCGATTTCGCAAGTCTGATGGGCAGCGGAATTTTTGGAGTTGGAACAACTGTGGAACAGATCAACCAGATGTCTGCCGTTAATTTGATTGCCGTTCCTATTTTACTGATTCCGTGCATTGTGCTGCTTCGTCCGAAAAAACTTCTGGAGATGGAGCAGGAGGCAAATCATATCGTGGTGTTTGATACATTTGAGGAGGCAGACCGAAATGCTGCTCTGTCGCTTGCACTCGGAATGATATCCATTTTGACTGGCTTTATGGGATATGGTCTTGGCATTGGAATCGCTGGACTGATCGGTGGCAGACTTTCGAGAAAGGTGCAGCCGGAGAAAAACGGAATGGCACTGGCAGGTATGATTTTATCCGGAATCGGTATGGCGGTATCGGTCATTGGAATGATCGTGCTGTGTTTTGTCTATTCAAATCTGAATGGTTTCTTTGCCGTTATGATGACGAATGGTGTGAAATGATTTTAATAGTATCGTGAGGAGAAAATACAATGGAATATATTTGCGGATTTACCTTTGCGCCTTTTTGCGGCGCCGGAGTTTTGGACAGTGCATCAGCAAAAGAAAGCTTAAAACAAATGCAGGAACGGACCGGAGCTGACTTTGTCATATTTGCACCAAATGGAGTACAGAAAAACGCCCATTCGGAGGAAATCTGTTATACATCCGAGGCAACAATGACAGATGAGGAACTGGTGGAAATGATCGCTTATGCAAAAGAATTGGGGCTTCGTGTGGCATTGAAACCGACTGCAAACTGCGCAGATGGAACATGGAGGGCATTTATCAGTTTCTTTGACTATGATGTGGTGTGCGAGGCAAAGTGGAGCAACTGGTTTCCTTCTTACACTGCGTTTCAGCTGCACTATGCAACAATAGCAGAAGAAACAGGATGCGAAATGTTTATTGCAGGATGTGAGATGGTCATGACGGAACACCGGGAAAAAGAGTGGCGTAAGCTGATCTCGGATATAAAAGAGGTCTATCATGGTCTTGTGTCTTACAATACAGACAAATATCAGGAAGAACATGTGACGTGGTGGGATGCGGTGGACGTCATTTCATCGAGTGGCTATTATCCGATACATGACTGGGAAAATCAGTTAGACCGGATTGAGCGTGTTGTAAAAAAATATCAAAAACCGTTCTTTTTTGCGGAGGCTGGATGTATGTCAGTGAAAGATTCCAATCTGGTGCCAAATAACTGGGAAGTGCGCGGTGATGTAGATCTTCAGGGACAGCGTGACTGGTATGAAGCAATGTTTGAGGCGTGCGGGAAGCGCGACTGGCTTCATGGAATGGCATTCTGGTCATGGAATCCAAAACTTCCGACCAGAGAACAGGCGCTATTGATGGGGGATTACGAGATATATCAAAAGCCGGCGGAGCAGGTGGTCAAAGAGCATTTTTCACAGCTTACAAAGAGCAGGCAATAAGATGATAAAAAAATATAAACTAAAAACACAACAAATAAGCTAAAATAAGTTTACATTTACTTAAAATAAGGTTATAATTTCAATAACCTTTTGAGAGAACGGTAAAATCTTTCAAAAAAATATCAGGATGAAGATAGGAGAATTGCGATGAGTTACATGGAAACCTACAGAGAATGGTGTACAAACCCATATTTTTCAGAGGAAACAAGAGCAGAATTAGAAGCAATCAAAGACAACGAAGCAGAGATCGAGGATCGCTTCTACCGTCAGCTTGAGTTTGGAACCGGAGGACTTCGAGGTGTGATCGGAGCAGGAACGAACCGTATGAACATCTACACCGTAAGACAGGCAACACAGGGACTTGCAAATTATATCATTTCCCAGAACGGACAGGAAAAAGGCGTTGCCATCGCCCACGATTCCAGAATTATGTCACCGGAATTTGCCGAGGAGGCAGCACTCTGTCTGAATGCAAACGGAATCAAGGCTTATGTGTTTGACAGTCTTCGCCCGACACCGGAACTTTCCTTTACAGTCCGCGAACTTGGCTGTGTTTCAGGAATTGTGATCACAGCAAGCCATAACCCAAGAGAATATAATGGATACAAAGTTTACTGGGAGGATGGTGCGCAGATCACACCGCCTCATGATAAAAATATCCTTGCAGAAGTAGCAAAAGTAACATCTTTTACACAGGTTAAGACCATGGCAAAAGAGGATGCCGTGAAAGCCGGACTATTTGTGACGATCGGAAAAGAAATCGACGACCGTTACATGGAAGAACTGAAAAAACAGTCCATTCATCCGGAGATCATCAAAGAGATGGCAAAGGACATCAAGATTGTATACACACCGTTACATGGAACCGGAAATCTCCCGGTGCGCCGTGTGTTAAAAGAACTTGGATTTGAAAATGTCTATGTTGTAAAAGAGCAGGAACTTCCGGACGGAAATTTCCCGACCGTTGCTTATCCGAACCCGGAATCTCCAAAGGCATTTGAGCTTGCCTTAAAACTTGCAAAAGAAGTGGATGCAGATATTGTGCTTGCCACAGACCCGGATGCAGACCGTCTCGGTGTTTACTGCAAAGATACCAAGACCGGAGAGTATGTGACTTTTACCGGAAATATGTCCGGAATGCTCATCGCAGAATATATTTTAAGAGAGAAAACAGCAACTGGAACGATGCCGGAGAATCCTGCACTTGTAGAGACTATCGTTACAACGGACATGGCAAAAGCAATGGCAGCTTCCTACGGCGTGGCACTGATCGAGGTACTGACCGGATTTAAGTATATCGGAGAGCAGATCAAATGGTTTGAACAGAACCACTCCCACAACTATGTATTCGGTCTGGAGGAAAGCTACGGCTGTCTTGCTGGAACTTATGCGAGAGACAAAGATGCCTGCGTGGCAGTTATGATGTTATGTGAGGTGGCTTCCTGGTGCAAAAAACATGGAAAAACATTGTGGGATGCCATGATCGACCTGTATGAGAAATACGGTTACTACAGAGAGGGACTTTCCACGATGACCTTAAAAGGAATCGACGGAGCCGCCCAGATCCAGCAGATGATGAGTGATATGCGGAGCAATCCAAAGAAAACACTCGGCGGATTTGAAGTGCTTGCAGTCCGCGATTACAAAGAAGATACAAGAAAAGATTTGAAGACCGGGGAAGTGACAAAAACAGGACTTCCGGCTTCTAATGTTTTATATTATGAACTTTCTGACAATGCATGGTGCTGTGTGCGCCCATCCGGAACAGAGCCTAAGATCAAATTCTACTATGGTGTCAAAGGCACTTCTTTACAGGATGCAGAGGAAAAACTGGAAGCATTAAAAAAGGATCTTGTGGAAGAATAGAAAAATGGATATTCAATTTGATAAAAAAAACAGAGTATTTAAGTTAGATACGGAGCATACAAGCTATGTGATGGCAGTAGTGGATAACGAGGGATTTTTAGGACATGTTTATTATGGCGCAAAAATCAGCGACACGGATGTGGCATATCTTCTGCGCACAGATGAAAATCCGATGGTGCCGTCAAAGAATAACCGCGACCGAAGCTCTTTTTTAGATACATTTCCGATGGAGTATCCGGGAAACGGAGTGGGCGATTACCGGGAAAGTGCCATTGCGGTGCTGGATAAAAACGGTCATTCCGCTGTGCAGTTTTTTTACAGATTCCATCAGATTTTTGACGGAAAAAAGAAAATCCCGGGACTGCCGGCTTCCTTTGCAAAAGAGACGGAATGTCAGACGTTAGAGATCGTGACCGAAGATCCGGTGCTTGGTCTGGAAGCAGTGCTTGTATACACAGTTTTTGCAGGGAGCGACGTGATCACCAGAAGTGTGCGTGTGACAAACCATGAGGCAGAGACGATCGCACTCACAAAAGTCATGTCAGCTTCCTTTGATATGGATGCAGAAGATTATGAGATGCTGACGCTACATGGCTCCTGGGCGAGAGAGAGACAGATCGAACAGCGCCCGGTCGGATACGGAAAACAGTCCGTGAGTTCTGTTCGTGGAGAATCCTCCCATCAGGAGCACCCATTTGTGGCGCTTGTTTCAAAAGATGCCACAGAAGATCAGGGAAAAGTGTATGGAGTACATTTTGTGTATTCTGGCAACTTTCTGGCACAGGTGGAGAAAAATCAGTTTGACACCCTGCGTGTGATGATGGGGATCCATCCGCAGGATTTCTGCTGGGAATTAAAGCAAAATGAAACATTTTATGCCCCGGAGACAGTACTTGTATTTTCTGGGAACGGACTTGGCGGCATGACGAGAAATCTGCATGATTTTTACCGCAGCCATATGATACGCAGTCCTTATAAAAATAAAAAACGCCCGATTCTGATCAACAACTGGGAAGCAACCTATTTTGATTTTAATACGGAAAAACTCATTGCCATCGCAAAAGAAGCGAAAAAATGCGGCATTGAGATGCTGGTTATGGATGACGGATGGTTCGGTCACCGCAATGATGATAATACAAGCCTCGGAGACTGGCAGGTCAATGAAGAAAAAATCAACGGCGGACTGAAACATCTTGTCGATGAAGTGAATGTGATCGGTCTGCAGTTTGGTATCTGGTTTGAACCGGAGATGATCTCACCGGATTCAAAACTGTATGAGGAACACCCGGACTGGGCAATAGCACTTCCGGACAGGACACCATGCCGTTCGAGAAATCAGTTTGTGCTGGATCTGTCCAGAAAAGAAGTCAGGGATTATGTGTACGAAGCGGTGGCATCTGTTTTGCGGAGCGCCAATATCGCCTATGTAAAATGGGATATGAACCGTCAGCTCACGGATCTTGGAAGCAGCTTTTTAGATGAACAACATCAGGGAGAACTCATGCACCGTTATGTGCTGGGGGTCTATGAACTGCAGGAACGTCTCATGACAGAGTTTCCGGATCTTTTGCTGGAAAACTGTTCCGGCGGCGGTGCCCGTTTTGATCCCGGAATGTTATATTACAGCCCGCAGATCTGGTGCTCAGATGATACCGATGCGATCGAACGGTTGAAGATACAGGAGGGTACGGCGCTAATCTATCCACTGTCCACTATGGGCGCACACGTATCGGACTGTCCGAATCATACGGTGGGACGGGTTACTCCGTTTGCAACAAGAGGAAATGTGGCGCTGGCGGGAACATTTGGCTATGAACTTGATATCACCAAAATCCCGGAGGAGGACAGAAAACTCATTCCGGAGCAGACGGCCATGTATCACAAATACAATGATCTTGTGCGTGAGGGTGACTATTATCGCATTGCTTCCTATGCAAAGAATCATGAATACGACTGTTATGAGGTTGTATCCAAAGATAAGAAAGAGGCACTTGTCACATTTGTACAGGTGTTAAACCGCCCGAATTATCACAGCCGCAGAATCTGCCTGAAGGGACTGCAGCCGGATAGAAACTACCAGATTGAAGGGGACAAAGGTGTTTATCATGGAGATACACTGATGCATGCCGGAATCAATATCCCGAATATGTGGGGCGATTTCCAGTCTGTGTTGATCCATGTGAAGGCGGCGGAGTAAATATAAAATTTGGTATTATTTGAAATAATAATAAAAAATAAGAGGTGAGGACATGGCGAAGGCAGTGAAACTGGCCGACATCGCAGAGCGGCTGTCAGTCAGCACCGTCACAGTTTCCAAGGCACTCTCCGGACAAAAGGCTTCGCCTCATCAGCCTCACGTACCAACCTGCACTATTCCGTTATCCACGTAGAT
>ENA-ORTJ01001981-ORTJ01001981.1-human-gut-metagenome-genome-assembly--contig:-NODE-1981-length-11886-cov-5.593695_pt1 | contig 11886 bp, 10 predicted proteins | sample MGYA00242069_ERZ509187 | MGnify/ENA primary metagenome ERZ509187 (study PRJEB26280, sample SAMEA2338779) | human gut metagenome | biome: human gut; feature: human-associated habitat; material: faeces... | reverse complement strand
GTTGGCTGCATATGATCAGAATACAGGCGATTATATACAGGCAAGCAATGGTGATTCGAAATCAGCGTTCACGTCCGAAAGAACGCGGATCTTCGCCGCGCCATATGAGTAATTGACATGGTCCAATTGCAGACAGATAGTCATGATTAATATCTCCTAACGCATAGAGGAAAGAATGGATTTCGGGGATTTGGCCAGCACTGCGGCGCACGACACGGCAAGCGCAATCGCGATGACCGCGCATCCGAGCAGCAGGATGAGCAGCGTCTGTTCTGGCGGCAGAGCCTCCACCTGCAATGATTCAAGAGGCGCGACTCCAGAATCGTGCAGCAGAAGCGAGGACACGTATCCAGACAATAGGGAGCCCGTGCCCAGCGAGCACAGGGCTGCGACCACAGCCATGAGACCGGTTTCGATTGCGAACTGGGCGATAATCTGCATCTTGCCGATGCCGAGAGCCAGAAGGGTGCCTATCTCATGAATACGTGAGCGGATCCAGAAGACAAGCGCCATGCCCAGTACCAACACATCAGCCAAGCAAACGGACAACAGCACCATACGAACCAGATCGCGCACCGTTTCCACCGACTGCAGCACGCCGGAAAGCCGCGCCGAGTCATCGGTGACGCCATACTTGCTTCCAGCGATTTTTTTCGCTTGGGCCACTGCGGCGGAGAGAGCCTGCGGATTATCCGAGAGGCACCGGATCGTGCCGACCCGTTCCTCTCCAGTCAGCGCGGAAACCACTTGGGCACCCGCATAGATAAGATTCTCCGATGCGTCCGATGGCATAGGGCCCTGTGCCTGCACATTGCCAGAGAAGATTCCGGCCACGCGAACGGTGGAATCGCGGTCTTCCTGACTGAGCCGGAGTGTTGATCCCACCGATAGCCCATTCTCACGTGCGAAATCCCGGTGAATCAGTACGTTCCGGCCATTACCTGAAATGTGGTGTCCTTGTTCCAACCGGTACAGACCGCTTTGGAACTCTTCGGACAACGAGGAGTCAGTGGTGCCCAGCACGCTGACCTGCGTGGATAGACCGGAATCCAGCCGAGGACCATGTTCGGGGACAACCGGATGCGCTCCATCCACCCCTGCCAAGGTCTTACGCTCGTAAACGGTTTTTCCTACGCCGGGGATGCGCGAGAACCGGCTCGCTTCCTTTAGACTTGCAGGATTCTCGCCTGTGTCGACAGTAAAACCTATTCCCATGCTTCTGCCGATATCGTCGGACATTTTCTGAAGTGCCGTTGACACTCCAACCTGAGCCACAAGACTGGTGAAAACCATCAGCATCAGCAGTCCGATGATTCCGCTGCGTACCGGTTTACGCACGATTGCCAGCGTGGCACGATTCCACACGTTCATGCCCGTCATCGGAGCTCCGACAGGCTTCGCGGCGACTTGCGCAGCATCGGTATGCACGATATGGCGACGCATACCAGCATCACCGCCAGCAGGCCGAGCGACACATACAGTACGGCAGTCGTGTCGATCGATACCGTGAGCGAATCCAAGGTACGAACCGACATATTGGACTCGAGATCGCCGCCGACCTGTCCCATGCTGCTCAGCTCCTTCGCCGCGGAGGCGTTCACGGAACGGAGGGCCGAGGTGCCAAGCCATTGGGCCATTCCTCGTGCGCACAACCATCCGAGGACCAGGGACGGCAGGCCGATCAGAATCATCTCGGTTAGATACTGGGCGATCAGGGATGGCTTGCCGATGCCGAGGGACACCAATACGCCCATCTCCTGGCGTCGGTCGTTCATCCACAGTAAGAGCATGAGACTGAGAACTATCACGGCCGAAATAGTCACGCCGATCAAAGCGCTGCGCATCATGGAACGCACACCTCGGGCGGCATTCAGCATGCTCGACGTATATTGGTCATTGCGCGTGATCTGGTAGTTGTTCCAATCCACTGGAAGCTTCTTCGCCTCTTCCATGGTTTTCTCCACGTCGACGCCCTTGTCCAGAACGAAAGTGGCATCCTGGTATATTTCCTTGCCGGCCTTGTACTGGTACAGAGTACTTGTAGTGTCCAAATCGGTGTACACAGTGTTGGAGGTGAGTTCCGCGCGGCTGGATACCTTTCTGTCGCTGTCCCCTTTGAATATTCCAACGATGGTGGTTTTGACAGTTGCCGTCGAATGCGACTCATTGTCGGCATCATATGGATTGGCCTTGAGCGTGAGGGTATCGCCGACTTTAAGCCCATTGGTTTTGGCGAGATCCTCATGGACCATCGACATATGCTTATCGGATGCCTTGAGATGACGTCCTTCGACCATGCCGAGCGTGTGAGACGTGATCACATTGAGTTTCGACGAATCGTTTGTGCCTATGACGTTGGCCGTATTACCGAACTGCTGTTCTTTCTCCGCATCGTAATCATCGCCGCCGGGGACCTTCACCACGCTGGCTCCCACGAGATCGGCGGTGGCGTTCTGCCTGACCATGTACGAGTCAACCCCGGACATCTTCGAGATTCGTTGCACATCAGCGGGACGAACCATTCCGCCTCCGCGAGGCGTCAGCATGCTGCCTTGCAGGTTACTGGCCAGCACGAATCCGCCGACCGCCTGTTTCTCAATCTGTCCAGCCTCATGTTGAGCTGCCTGAGAAACTGCGGTCGCGGACAGCATACTCGCCGTTATGATGGTCAGCACAATGAACAGCACCGCGGTACGCACTCGTTTTCTGAACACATAGCGCGCCGCCCGTGAGATGAATGTCATTAATACCCCCTGTAAAGCTGGGACCTTCTCATCCGCAACAATGAAATCTAATTCGATTCTTCGATTGGCCATTCACGAAAATACATGGTGCACCTCAGAACATGGCAAGATATGCCTTGAGCGAAAAAGCGAAACAACATTGGTTGCATTATGCTCCGGGGCATCTGTCGTTTTGTTCATTTGACAAACTTTGAGCGGTCATAAAACAGTGCATATACCAATGGAGGCCCCAACCGAAATTGGGGCCTCCATCAGAGAGAAAGGAAGGAGTGGCAAGTATTGGTTATTACTCAGTCAGAGTCTTAGCCTTCTCGTTGACGGCTTCAACCGTCTCGACCGTCTTGGCTTCCTCATCGGAAACCTCACCGGCCGTGAGCTTGGCTTCGAGCTGCTCGACGATTTCGGCGTGCATCTTCTCGCTGATCTTCACCTTGAAGGTGAACACCAGCAGGCTGAGCACAATCAGAACAAGCGGCACATAGAAGGCGCAGACTTCGAAGGTGTGGATGTTCGCAGGGGTCATATCGGCTGCAGTGGCGCTGCCGGTCATACCTGCCGCGACGGCGATGAAGCCGGTGATGCCGTTCGACAGAGCGCCACCGATCTTGTCGAGCATCGGGCGGACGGACAGAGTGACGGCCTCGTTACGCTTACCGTTCTTCAGCTGGCCGTATTCGATGGAGTCGGTCAGGGAGAGGATGGCGGTCATCTGGATGAGCGTGCCCGGCACGTAGAAGAGCACCAGTGCGATGAACACCACGACGATGTTGGTGGAGAAAAGACCCAGCAGAACGTAAGCGACAATCATGGAGATCATGCCACTGATGTACAGGTAGCGGCGTGGGATGCGCTTGTTCAGAATCGGGTACAGCGGAGCCATGATGAGGCCGGCCACCAGTGCGATGACGCCAGTCGCGGAGTAGGCGGCCGGGTTGTCGAGCACGAACTTGAACAGGAAGAGGAGCACGCCAGTGGTGGCCACGTTGGCGATGGCGTACAGCAGGTAGGACAGGGCGACCCACAGCAGCTGGTCGTTCTGGAACAGTGCCTTGAACGCCTCGAGCGGGTTGCCGTTCTTCTGGGCCTTGGCGCGCAGGGCGCTGGTGCTTTCCTTAGTACCGAAGGCAACGGTCCAAGCAGTGAGGATGCCGAGCAGCATAACGATGATGCCGAATGCGGTCCAGCCGCTCTGGCTTTCGGCATGCTTGCCGGTGAACATGTAGCTGAAGTAGGTGACAATCGGGATGACGACGATAGTGATGCCGTTGTAGCCGATGGAACCGGTGAAAGATCCCAGAGAGGTGTAGGTGGAACGCTCATGGGAGTCGGAGGACAACGCCGGAATCATGCCCCAGTAGGAGATGTCACGCAGGGAGTAGAACACGTCGAGCACGACGAAGGTGATGACGAACAGCACGATGAACAGCGTGGTGTTGACATTCACCAGACCGAACATGCCGCTGAAGACGATGGCGAGCAACACGGCCGAGACAGCACCGCCGATGAACTGCCAAGGACGGAAGCGTCCCCACTTGGTGGTGGTGTTGTCGACGATGTTGCCCAACAACGGGTCGATGAAGATCTCTGCGATACGGATAATCACCACAAGGCTGGTGATGACGCCGATAAGCTTGGCCGCCAGCGCCTTATCGACGCCAGAGAACAGGCAGCTGGTCACGTACACAACGAAGTACGTGCTCATGGCGTTGTAGAAGGCAGACTGACCCAAGTTACCGCATGCGTAGGCGATGCGCTGGCCGAGCTTCCCCTTGCGGACTCCACCGTCCACAGCTGTTGCGTTGCTCATTTTTCTTCTCCTCTAAGATAGTTGGAGCTTAGATCACCCATTGATCTTGTATTGCAACTATACGCCGTTTTACAAACGGAAGTAAAAAACGTTAGTAATCAAGGCTTTTACCGGCGTGTTGCAGCAGTTTCCATAACGCAAATCCTATCCGTCACCGGCTTAAACATATTTGTGAGAGTGCTTGAAAACAGAGGAAACCGTGGCGGTAAATACGATTTGCTTTTTCAGTAAAAAACATTTATCATTACCAGTAAAGGAAGTTTAGCTTCCACATCATTCACAACGAAGTAATGAAAGAAAGTAGGAAACATGGCAAACAGCAATCGTGTTGAGCACGCATCCGAGACGTGGCTGACCGACGCGACTGTGTTCGAAGTCAACCGCACGCCGGCACATTCCAACCACAAGTGCTTCACGCATGATCCGCAGAGTGGCGAGCACTCCGATCTCACGCAAAGCCTTGACGGAGAATGGCGCGTCGAAATCGTACAGGCTTCCGACATCGACTTCAACGAAGAGCCATTCGTTGCTGAGAACTTCGATGATTCCTCTTTCTGCCGCGCCCAGGTTCCGGGCCATCTGCAGATGGCAGGCCTGCTGAAGAACAAGTACGTGAATATCCAGTATCCGTGGGACGGCCACGAGAATCCGCTGGAGCCGAATGTTCCGGAAAACAATCACGTGGCGCTCTACCGCAGGAAGTTCGTTGTGTCCAAGCGTCTTGCGGACACCAAGGAGTCCGGAGGAAGCGTCTCCATCGTCTTCCATGGAATGGCAACCGCAATCTACGTATGGGTCAACGGCCTGTTCGCAGGTTACGGCGAGGACGGATTCACTCCCAACGAGTTTGATATCACCGACCTGCTGCATGACGGAGAGAACGTCGTGGCGGTCGCCTGCTACGAGTATTCCAGCGCATCCTGGCTTGAAGACCAGGACTTCTGGCGTCTGCACGGTCTGTTCCGCTCCGTCGAGCTGACGGCGCAGCCCCACGTCCATGTCGAGAACATGCAGCTCGAAGCCGATTGGGACGCCGAGTCCGGCACCGCCTCTCTTGATGCCACATTGTCCGTGCGCAACGCCTCCGATGCCGCTACCATCTCGGCCACGTTGAAGGATTCCGAAGGCAACGTGGTATGGGAGGCCTCGACCAACGCCGACGCCAATACCACGTTCGCAAGCGGTTCCTTGCAGGGCCTCGAGCCGTGGAGCGCCGAAAGCCCATCTCTGTACGAACTTGAAGTCAACGTCATCGACCAGGCCGACAACATCGTCGAAGCTGCCGTTCAGAAGGTCGGCTTCCGTCGCTTCCGCATCGAAAACGGCATCATGACCCTTAACGGCAAGCGCATCGTGTTCAAGGGCGCGGACCGTCACGAGTTCGACGCCAAGCGCGGCCGTTCCATCACCGAGCAGGACATGATCGATGATGTGATTTTCTGCAAGCGTCACAACATCAACGCCATCCGCACCTCGCACTATCCAAACCAGGAACGTTGGTACGATCTGTGCGACGAGTACGGCATCTACCTGATCGATGAGACCAATCTCGAAACTCATGGCAGCTGGTGCCTGCCCGGCGACGTGGTCACCGCCGAAACCGCAGTTCCAGGAAGCAAGGCACATTGGGAAGGCGCCTGCGTCGACCGTGTCAACAGCATGATGCGCCGCGACTACAACCACCCGAGCGTGGTCATTTGGTCCCTCGGCAACGAGTCCTACACCGGCGATGTGTTCCGTGCCATGTACAAGCACGTGCACGACATCGATCCGAACCGTCCCGTGCACTACGAGGGCGTGACGAAGAACCGCGACTACGACGACGTTACCGACATCGAAACCCGCATGTACGAGCATGCTGATGTGGTTGAGGAATATCTCAAGAACGATCCGCAGAAGCCGTACATCTCCTGCGAGTACATGCACGCAATGGGCAACTCGGTCGGCAATCTAGACGAATACACGGCACTGGAGCGCTACCCGCACTATCAGGGCGGCTTCATCTGGGACTTCATCGATCAGGCGATCTATGCCACCCAGCCGGACGGTTCCACCCGTCTGTGCTATGGCGGAGATTTCGGCGATCGTCCGAGCGATTACGAGTTCTCCGGCAACGGACTGGTCTTCGCCGACCGCACTCCCACGCCGAAGGCCCAGGAGGTCAAGCAGCTGTACTCCAACGTCCATATCGACGTGACCGATCGCTCGGTGTCCATCAAGAACGACAACCTGTTCATCTCGACCGGCGGATACCAGTTCGTGCTGCGCATCCTCGCTGACGGAGAGCCGGTGTGGCAGTCCGAGCGTCGCTTCGACGTGCCCGCCGATTCAGCATGCACGTTCGATGTCGAATGGCCGGTGGATCTCTATCGCGCCAATGCCGATGAGCTGGTGCTTGAAGTGTCCCAGCGCCTCGCCGAGGCGACCGATTGGGCTCCTGCCGGGTACGAACTCGCCTTCGGCCAGACTATTGTGGCCGGAACGAAGGCAGCCGAAGATGCGGTCCTGCCTGCGGACGGCATCGTCACTGTTGGCCGTTGGAATGCGGGTGTTCAGGGTTCCGGACGAGAGATTCTTCTTTCTCGCACCCAGGGCGGCTTGGTCTCCTACACGTTCGACGGTCACGAATTCGTGCTTCGTCGCCCGGCGATCACCACATTCCGCGCGCTGACGGACAACGATCGTGGCGCCGGCCATGGATTCGAGCGAGCCCAGTGGATGGCGGCCGGCCATTACGCCCGTTGCGTGGACAATGTCATCGAACAGGTCGATGAAGACACGCTCAAGGCCGTATACACGTATGAGCTTGCCACGCCGCAACGCACCAAGGTCACCGTCGGATACACCGCCGATACCACTGGCCGTCTGAACCTGCATGTGGAATATCCGGGCGAGTCCGGCGAGCTACCCACCATTCCTGCGTTTGGCATCGAGTGGACTCTGCCGGTCCAGTATTCGAACCTGAGGTTCTTCGGCGCTGGTCCCGAGGAAACGTACCAGGATCGCAAGCACGCCAAGCTGGGCGTGTGGAGCACCGATGCGTTCCAGGATCATGCTCCGTATCTCATGCCGCAGGAGACGGGCAACCACGAGGAGGTCCGTTGGGCGGAGATCACCGATGAAAATGGACACGGTCTGCGAGTCAGCCGCGCGAACGGTGCCGCACCGTTCGCTGTGAGCCTGCAGCCGTATTCCAGCTTCATGATCGAAGAAGCCCAGCACCAAGACGAGTTGCCGGCTCCGAAGCACATGTTCCTCCGTGTGCTCGCCGCACAGATGGGTGTCGGAGGCGACGATTCCTGGATGTCGCCGGTCCACTCCCAGTATCACATCCCCGCCGATCAGCCGATCAGCCTCGATGTCAATCTCGAACTGATCTGACGATCGGATAGCGTGTCCCTCCTCTACTCCTTCCTGTGGAGGAGGGACGGCATTGTCTTACAAGTTCTTGTCCAGAACGGCATTGTCCAACAAGGCGATGTCCTGAGGAATGGTGACACGCTGGTATCGCGGCACATTCTCATATCCCAATTCAAGACTGGCGTTCAGAACTTTTTGACGGGTAGCCTCCTTGACCGACAGCGAGGGATCGTCATTGAGTATCCTCGATACGGTTGCCGGGGAGAATCCAGCCATCGTGTCTTTGGACAAGCATCTCCGACAGGGCCTCCGGAAATCCAAGGTTCCCGTCGATCTGGTCGTCAGCGAAATGACCAACAACGGATCCATGGAGATGGTCAAGGAAACAACTTCATACGCCAGAAAGCTCGGCATCGGCATCACCGTAAGCTGCGCCGGACCGTATTCCGAAGAATACTCGACAAGAAACGAGGCCAGCAGCTGTCTCCGTAACGCCATCGAACGCAACCCACTAGGCGGCATGCGATCTCCTGGAAATGAGGGAGCAGGACCGACCGACCGCCATCTTCGCGTTCAACGATCTCGGCGCGATCAACGTCTATCGCGCCGCCCGACAGCACAGCATCAGTCTGCCCGAACAGTTATCGATCATCGGTTTCGACGATGTCTATCCTGCGGCAAGCATGTGTCCATCCCTGACGACCATCAGGCAGCCATTCGATCTCATCGCCAGACAATGCATCGATCTGATTCTCGAAGCGCGGGAAGGAAAGGTGGACCAGAATTACTTCATTCTTCCCACACAGCTTGTCGAACGCGAAAGCTGCGCATCGCCATCACTGCTGTAACATGCAACGGCACTCAGAATCAGCTTCCACGAAGCACCCATGCATATGCAATCCGCCTCTGTCACAAGCATTTACTTCTGTTTACCAGATGAAAATACAAAAGAAGCGACGAAACCGGCGAGACCCCGCACCAGAGGAATGCTTACAATGAAGCCACAACAGAACAAACGGCTCCACACGAAGCATGAACCAACAAACGAAACGACGAGCCGCGTGAAAGGAAGAAAAAATGCAGAACAACACCTTCGACCAGATCGCCAACGCCAACACCGTTTCCATGGATGCCGGCCTCAGCCAGTTCGCCTTCGCCAAGGCCTCCTCCACCTTGTTTAAGAAGGTTTTCAGCAAGTAAGATTCCATAATAGTCTTTATCAAACGCCTCGGCTGCTGTGATGAACCGGTCCAGCAGCCGAGGCGTTCCCATATACCTTGGACCGTCCGGCGACAAATCGAAACAAATCGTATTTACGCGCCGACCAATTCGAGCATCTGCGGGATGCTCTTCTTGCCGAACTCGACCTGCTGCGTGCCGTCAGCCCGTGTTATGACGATGCAGGGCACGCTCATCGCGCCATAATGGTCCCTAAGCTCGGGAAAATGCGCAACATCGTAGGCCTCGGCGCGCACGGCCGGGTTCAGCGAGGCGATACGCTGGGAAGCGAGCACGGTCTCCGGGCACATCGTGCAGGTGAGCGAGACGAGAACCATGATGTCCAACGGGTCCGTGATGGACCGCGACCGATCGATCAGATCATCGCCCAACGGCTGACCGGGACCGGCCACGTTGTACAGGCCCAGCACAAACGAATTGAATTCATGGCCGGAAGGCACACCATGGAAGGCGAGGCCGGTCGGCTCGCCGTCCACCACCATGCGTACACATGGGCGCGCGGCGGGCAGCACGCTGTCAACGTCGAACACCGCACGGCCCGTATCGTCCTTCTTGTACTCGCCATCAACCACCGTCGATTTCAGCTTGCCGCCGGACAACGCGACCAACGCATCAATGAATCCCCGCAGTTCCGTGGACAGCGGCGTATCGTCCAGTTCCAGAGCAAGCGTGACCGGCCGAGACATGCGGCCAAATACCACGTTGAGCTGCTGTCTGGTGGCGTCGGAGAACAATTCGCTGGACTTCCTGACGGCGTTCGCCGCGGCAGCGGCATCGGCGCTACGTTTGGCGGGTGCCGGCGCGGGCGCTGTGTCGTCCAACGAGGCGGCATTTGTCTTCGCTGTGGACTGCTCATAGACGTAAGAGGCCGGACGCTGTGGCATCAAGCCGGTTTTCTCGCTCATCCGCTTGGCGTACCGTTCCAACTCCACCGCGGCAATAGCGCCATCAGCGGTGGCAGTAACCACTTGCCGCAGGTTTTTGGCCCGCAGATCACCGGCCGCGTACACACCCGGCACCGAGGTTTCAAGATAGCCGTGCGTGACCACGTAACCATAATCGTCCAGCTCCACCACGCCGCGCACCAAATCCGTGGCGGGCACATATCCTGCGAACACGAACACGCCGAACGTACCACCGTCAGCAGGCCTCCACGTTTCGGTCTGGCCGGTGGCCCGGTTCAGGATCGCAGCTTCACGTAAACCGCCTTGCCCAGCAGTGACGCCTTGCAGCTCGACTTGATAACGCACGTCGATTTTCGGATTGTTTTTTGCTGCGGCGGCTACCGTGGCATCGCAGGTGAAGTCCTGTTCCCGCACGAGAACAGTGACTTTGGAGGCGTATGTGGTCAGGAACACGGATTCCTCGGCTGCGGCGAACCCTCCGCCGACCACCAGCACTTCCTTGCCGGTGAAGAATTCGCCATCGCAGGTGGCGCAGTAGGCCACACCGCGACCAGCGTATTCGGACTCCCCTTCGAACCCTAGTTTGCGTGGGCTGGCACCGGTGGCGATGAGAATACCAAAAGCTTTCAAGTCGCCGCGCGAAGTATGCACGGTTTTGACATCGCCATGCACGTCGAGGCCGATGGCTTCGGCGGAAAGGAATTCAGCGCCGAAATCCTGCGCCTGTTGACGCATGGTCTGGGTAAGCGCACGGCCAGTGGTGCGGCCAACGCCCGGATAGTTGACCACCTCATTGGTGATGGTGATCTGTCCGCCAAAATCATCTTTCTCGAGAATCAGTACGCGATATCGGGCACGGGCCAAATACAATCCCGCCGTCAGACCAGCGGGACCGCCGCCGATGACTATGACATCGTACAAATCATTTCGAGACATAACGACTCCCTTCGTGCCTTGATCTGGCTATTCAGGAGGTGCCCGGAGGATTCTCCTGGGCACCCCGTCGGATTAGCTTGACAAGCCGTCCGTCAAGCGACGATCACAGTTGACCAACAAGATCAAGGCTAGGTTCAATAGTGTCCTCGCCTGGAGTCCAGTTGGCAGGGCAAACCTGATCGCCATGTTCGTGGACGAACTGAGAAGCTTGCACACGGCGTAGCAGTTCTTCGGCATTGCGGCCCACATTGGAAGAGATGACTTCATAAGCCACGACCTTACCTTCGGGACTCACGATGAAGTCACCGCGTTCGGCCATGCCATCGACTTCGTTGTAGGTGTCGAGATCCTTGGCCAATAGAGCGGTCGGGTCGGCAAGCATCGGATATTGAATCTTGGCGATCTTTTCATTGGCGTCATGCCATGCCTTGTGCACGAAGTGGGTGTCGCAGGAGACAGAGTAGACCTCGCATCCAATTTCCTTGAACTTGGCGTAGTTGCGGGCCAGATCCTCAAGTTCAGTGGGGCACACGAAGGTGAAATCAGCCGGGTAGAAGAAGAACAGGGACCAGTGGCCGAGCACATCAGCCTTGGTCACCTCATGGAACTCGTTGTTCTGGAACGCGTTCACCTTAAAATCGGTCAGTTCATGCTGCAGGAGAGTCATCATCGGTCCTTTCGCTGATTGTCAATTATCGGGCTTCTGCCGTTTTCCATCGTAACGTGATTCTCTGGAACCCGCGCGGGCGTAACGCGTGAGCCTCATCACATCATTACTAACAGTCACGCTGACGGACCATGCGATGCAAGGGTGTTGTGGATTGGGAGCCTCCCGCGCGTCGCGGGAAACACGAACCGGAAGACAAACAAAAAAGGGGGTTCCCGGAGCGTCACG
>ENA-ORTJ01001963-ORTJ01001963.1-human-gut-metagenome-genome-assembly--contig:-NODE-1963-length-12005-cov-5.147531_pt1 | contig 12005 bp, 8 predicted proteins | sample MGYA00242069_ERZ509187 | MGnify/ENA primary metagenome ERZ509187 (study PRJEB26280, sample SAMEA2338779) | human gut metagenome | biome: human gut; feature: human-associated habitat; material: faeces... | reverse complement strand
AAGCCGTATCTTCTTACTTTATATTTCTCATAGTACTCATATGGAAGTCCATAGAGGTATGCTTTCTCTGGCATTGTCTGATGGAAAGCTGTATCAAATACACCAACCATCGGTACGCCTGGCATCAGATCCTGACAAGCACGGATACCGATTAAGTTTGCCGGGTTGTGAAGCGGTGCAAGGTCGTTACACTCTTCTACTGCTGCAAGCATCTCTGGTGTGATAACTGCTGAAGAAGCAAATTTCTCACCACCGTGTACGATACGATGTCCAACTGCATTTACTTCTGCAAGGCTTGCGATTGCACCTGTTTTCTCATTTACAAGAGCGTCAAGTACAAGCTGGATAGCCTCTTTATGTGTAGGCATCGGAGCCTCTGTAATCTCTTTGTCAAGACCCGCTTTCTGATATGTAAGTCTTCCGTCGATACCGATTCTCTCGCAAAGACCTTTTGCAAGCACTGCCTCTGTATCAGAGTTGATCAGCTGATATTTCAGTGATGAACTACCACAGTTAATTACTAATACGTTCATTATTTATGTTCTCCCTTCATTTTCACTTTGACTTTCCGTCAAAATACCTGTCTTTTCTATTATATCTCAAATTTTCTGTTTCGCAAGAGGTTACCAACTGGTTTTTTGTAAGTTTTTCCTTTTGCATTTGTTTTCGTACATGATATTTACCTGTTACAGTTCACTCATCACATGTATTCAGGCAATGATCATGCTTGCATGAAGAATGGCCTGGATGCATAGTGATGAAGGGAGCGCCTTTTTATGAGCAAAAATAGGAGCGTAGCTACGGAAAAGCCCAAAGGACGTTTTGCGAATGGCGCGTGTGAACTGTAATCTACATTTTCCACACAAATTTATTTGTTTTTCTGTATGATTCATGCTATGATTTTTCCAATAAAAAAGGGCGGATTGTACCATATTATCACTACAATTACCACATTGCCCATAACGCAAAAAATTAGTTGCAAAAACTTATAAACGCAGGAGTATCAAATACTATGAATGTCACTGGAATCATTGCAGAATATAATTCGTTTCACAACGGACATGCATTTCATATAGAAGAAACACGAAAAAATATGCAGGCAGACTACTGCATCGCCGTCATCAGCGGTGACTTTGTGCAGCGCGGTGCCCCTGCCCTGTTAAACAAATATGACCGTGCAAAAATGGCGCTGGAAAATGGTATTGACTTAGTCATTGAACTGCCGGTCATCGCCGCTACTTCCAGTGCGGAAAATTTTGCACAGGGTGGAGTCTGTCTGTTAGATGCCCTCGGTGTCGTGTCCAACATCAGTTTTGGCGCTGAGGCAAACACCGCTTCTGATATTGATCTGCTCGGCAAACTGGCTGATTTTTTTGCCTTTGAACCACCTGCATTTCAGGAACATCTGGACCAGGCATTAAAATCCGGTTACAGTTTTCCGACAGCCCGGGCAAGAGCTGCACTCACCTGTCTGCAGCAGATACATTCAGATTCCATGGACGCAAACACACTTGCTCAGTTTGAACAGCTGCTTGCATCACCAAACAACATCCTTGCTATTGAATATATGAAAGCAATCCGTCGGCATAACTGCAAACTGACACCGTCAGTCGTTACACGAACCGGTGCAGGCTATCATGATACAGATACCGATACAAAATTTGCCAGTGCTTCTGCCCTGCGTAAATTTATTTTTCAGAATAACTCTGACCAGAAAATCACTTCCGATATGCTGAATCAAATGCTGACACGCACGGTTCCTGATTCTGTTCGCGAACTGCTGCTGACTGCATATGAAAATCATGCATTTTTGCAGGAAGATGATTTTTCTGACTTATTATATTATGAACTTCAGCGACTGCTTCTGCATCCGACTGCATCTGACTCTGATGCCACACGTTCTGATCTGGCACAGCGCATTGAAAATAAACTGGAATCTTTTACCTGCTGGTCTGAATTTGTGTCCGATTTAAAGACAAAAAATCAGACTTATACAGCCATCAGCCGTTACCTTCTGCACGCCTTACTTGGCATTGACGGAGAACTTCTGACAGCTGCCAAAACTTACCATTATGCACCGTATGCCCACATCCTCGGTTTCCGAAAAGATGCTTCACCTTTGCTGAAGGAATTGCAGGCACACAGTCAGATCCCACTTCTGCGCAAAATTGCAAAAGAACGCCTGGAACTGGCACCAGATCAGCAGAAACTTCTGGATCTTGATGTTTATGCAGCTAATTTATACAACAGGATTCTTTTTTCAAAATCCGGTATTCAACGAAAAAACGAATATCGTGAACCTTTAATTATTTTATAATTTCTATACTAAATGCGCTGTGATTCTGAACATTTACTTCAATTCACATTTGTCAGAGTCACACGCATATTTTCATTTACATTCACTGCAAATTTTACTTCGTATCCTCCAACAGCAACGAATTTTTCTCTTATTTTTCAACAAATCTTTTGCAATTTCATCACCGTTTCACGCATTTTCCATGACATCATCACGTTACTATCTTGCAGTAAATCTTGCATAGTATACACTTTTTACTTTATTTTTGAATTATGTAGCATCATTTCCTGCATTTTTACTTGTTATTTATTTAACATTATCACTTTTTTATACTTTTTTGAATTTTTTCTTTTTTTCTCTTGCATTTTTCTTTCAACTTCCCTATACTTTTAAACATAGTGTCGTTCTAAGAAGACACTAAGGGGAAAATTATTTCAATTGATAAAAGGAGTATGATACATGAACAATCAGGTACAGATCAGAAAGTTTAAAAAAGTTCTGGTAGCAAATCGTGGCGAGATCGCCATTCGTGTATTCCGAGCCTTGAACGAGCTTGGAATCACAACCGTCAGCATTTATTCCAAGGAAGACCGTTATGCACTCTTCCGTTCCAAAGCAGATGAATCCTATCCGCTGAACCCGGAAAAGGGACCGATTGACGCATATCTTGATATTGATAACATCATCAAGATCGCTCTGGCAGCAAACGTTGACGCTATCCATCCGGGATACGGATTTTTATCAGAGAATCCGGATTTTGTAGATGCCTGCGAAAGAAACGGCATTGTATTTATCGGACCTTCCAGTCAGATCATGAATGCAATGGGTGACAAAATTTCTTCAAAAAAAATGGCAATCGATGCCCAGGTACCGATTATTCCTGGTGTTGATTACGCAATTAAAGATATTGATACAGCAACAAAAATTGCAGTAAAAGTCGGCTTCCCGATCATGTTGAAAGCTTCCAACGGCGGTGGCGGACGTGGTATGCGAATCGTAAACGCGATCGAAGATCTGGAAAAAGAATTTAACGAAGCAAAAAATGAATCGAAAAAAGCGTTTGGAGATGACAAAATTTTCATTGAGAAATATCTTCGCGCGCCAAAGCATATCGAAGTTCAGATTTTAGGTGATAATTATGGAAATGTGGTTCACCTGTATGACCGTGACTGTTCAGTACAGCGCCGTCATCAGAAAGTCGTAGAGTATGCTCCGGCATTCTCTATTCCGGATGCAACACGTCAGATTATTTTTGACTCTGCTATCCGCCTTTCCAAAGCCGTTGGCTATCGCAATGCCGGTACTCTGGAATTTCTGGTTGACGCAGACAACCACCCATACTTTATCGAAATGAACCCTCGTATTCAGGTAGAACATACCGTCAGTGAGGAAATTACAAATATTGATCTGGTGCAATCCCAGATTCTGGTAGCGGAAGGTTATCCGTTGGATTCTGATGAGATTAACATCAAATCTCAGGATGACGTTCACTGCGATGGCTATTCTATCCAGACCCGTGTTACCACAGAAGACCCGGCAAACAACTTCATGCCGGATACCGGTGAGATCACCGTTTACCGTTCCGGTTCCGGAAAAGGAATCCGTCTGGACGGCGGTAATGCCTATACAGGCGCTGTCATTTCGCCTTACTATGACAGCCTTCTGGTAAAAGCGATCTCCCACGACCGCACGTTTGCCGGTGCTGTTCGCAAATCCATCCGTACGTTACAGGAAATGCGTATCCGTGGTGTAAAAACAAATATTCCATTCCTGATCAACGTTCTGCATCATCCGACCTTCGTTGCAGGAAAATGTTATACCACCTTCATTGAGGAAACACCGGAACTGTTCCAGCTCACCCAGAGTCAGGACCGCGCAACCAAAATCATTGAGTTTATCGGTGACCGTATCGTTAACTCCCAGAAAGGTCAGAAACCACACTATGAAAACCGTGTGCTTCCGAAACTGGATCAGACAAAACCAGTTTATGGTGCCCGTGATGAGTTCCTGAAACTTGGTGCCGAAGGTTTCATGCAGAAAATTCTGAAAGAAGATAAATTATATGTTACAGATACTACCATGCGTGATGCACAGCAGTCTCTGATGGCAACCCGTATGAGAAGTAAAGATCTGTGCGGTGCTGCTTACGCTACCAACGCATACATGCAGAATGCTTTTTCCGTAGAAGCATGGGGTGGTGCTACTTACGATACTGCTTACCGTTTCTTGAAAGAGTCTCCGTGGAAACGTCTGGAACTCTTAAGAAAACGTATGCCAAACACACTGATCCAGATGCTGCTGCGTGCTTCCAACGCCGTCGGATACAGCAACTATCCTGACAATGTGGTTCAGGAGTTTATCAAGATTTCCGCTGAGCACGGCATTGATGTGTTCCGTATTTTCGACAGTTTAAACTGGGTAGAAAATATGAAAATGCCGATTGAAGAAGCATTAAAAACCGGTAAGATCGTAGAGGGAACTATCTGCTACACCGGCGATATCACAAGCCCGACAGAGACAAAGTATACACTAGATTATTATGTGAAAATGGCTCTGGAACTGGAATCCTTAGGATGTCATTCCATCGCGATCAAAGATATGGCAGCCCTGTTAAAACCACGTGCTGCAAAAGAACTGGTAACAGCACTGAAACAGGAGCTTCATGTACCGCTCCACTTACATACACACGATTCCACCGGAAATGGTGTCAGCACTGTTCTGATGGCCGCTGAGGCAGGTGTAGATATCGTGGATCTGGCCATTGAATCCATGTCTTCCATGACAAGTCAGCCTTCCATGAATGCGGTTGTCGAAGCTTTGCGCGGAAGCAAACGTGATACTGGTCTTGATTTTGAAGAACTGGATGAGCTGAGCCGCTACTACGGCCGCATCCGTAAAGTTTACGAGCAGTTTGAAAGTGATATGAAAGCTCCGAATGCCGAAATTTACAAATATGAGATTCCTGGTGGACAGTATTCCAACCTTTTAGCTCAGGTTACAAGTATGGGTTCTGCAGATGAATTTGAATCCATCAAAGCATTATACAAAGATGCCAATGATCTGCTTGGAAATATCGTAAAAGTTACTCCGACTTCCAAAGCCGTCGGCGACCTGGCCATCTTTATGTTTAAAAACGGCCTGACAAAAGAAAACATCCTGACTGCAGGTGCAGGACTCTCCTATCCGGATTCCGTTGTTTCCTACTTCCAGGGTATGATGGGACAGCCTTATGGCGGATTTCCGAAAGAGCTTCAGAAGATTGTTCTGAAAGACATTGAGCCGCTGACAGACCGCCCAGGTAAATCTCTCCCGCCGGTTGATTTTAATGCAATCAAAAAACAGCTGATTGAAAAATACAATTATGGTGATAAATCCGAAGAAGTTATGAACCAGAAAGCTATCAGTTATGCGCTGTATCCGAAGGTTTACGAAGACTACTGCGAGCATTTCCAGATGTATAATGATGTAACACGCCTGGAAAGCCACGTTTACTTCTACGGATTACGCAAAGGCGAGGAGACTTACCTGAATATCGGTGAGGGAAAACAGCTTCTGATCAAATATCTGGAGGAAGGTGAACCGGATGAAAATGGAGTCCGTACCCTTACTTTCCAGGTAAATGGTATGCTTCGTACCGTCAAGATCCAGGATAAGAACCTTGAAATCAAAGCAGACCGCAAACTGAAAGCAGACAAGACAAATCCACAACACCTTGGTTCTTCTATCCCGGGTACGGTTGGAAAAGTACTTGTAAAAGAAGGAGATGCGGTAACAGAAAATATGCCGTTGCTTACCGTAGAAGCTATGAAGATGGAGACAACTGTTGTTTCCAAAATTACCGGTACGGTCGACAAGATTTACGTTCAGCAGGGCGATAGCGTATCACAGGATGATCTGTTGATGTCCTTTCATATTGCGAAATAAAGTGTAACGTCCGAAAACGAAATTAGTAAAAAAGAAAACAACATAGCAGACACGGGCGCTTTTCTATCTCTGTTGCGCCGCTTATCTCCGACTTTCTTCGCGAACTCATACGCAAAAACAGCGTATTCAGACACGCTACGAAAGCCGGGCCAGACGCAACAGATCTCACGAAAACCTGCCCTACCGTCTTGCTATGTTGTTTTCTTTTTTTACATAGTTTCGTTTTCTACGTTATGGAGCCGCTAGCGCAATCGTTTCCTTCTTATATTCCCATATTTACCTTATTCTGCGTTCATGAACAAGTTGCGAAAGCGGATTGCGAATGAACGCTTTATCGCACATGAGTTTTGGTATACGATACTGGTTAGTAAAAGTTTACCTGTTTTTCATTCACAGATATGGACTATTTCGTCTCAGCTCCCTTATGAATGGCATTCTCCCCGTAACGCTTTTTTATTTTTGCAATGGCATCGTCTAAACTTTCCAGTTTTTTCTGTTTCTGTTCTTCTTTTTCACGCCTCAGTTCTTCCTGTTTTTCCTGCTCCTGATACTTGCCCAGATTGAACAGACTGATTTGTGTCGGTTCTTCTTCATCCTGCAATTTGGTAGTTCGGATTCCAAGCAAACGGATTGGTTCACCGTCCCAGAGTTCGTTAAACAGCTGACAGGCACACTGATAGATTTCTGCTTCTTCTGCAGTCGGTGTCAGGATCGTTGTCTGATGCGATACCGAACGAAAAGAAGCATATTTGATTTCCGTGCTGATCTGTGCTGCCAGAAAATGATGCTTTTTCAGACGCCGTGAGACACTTGTTGCAAGTTCTTTTAATACGGTATACGCTTCTTCTTCTGTTTCTGCATTGTTTGCCAGTGTCGTGGAATTTCCCACGCCTTTGGCTTTTGGTTTTTCTTTTACAACCTGTCCTTCATCGATGCCGTTTGCATAATTCCAGAGCATTCCGCCATGACTTTTCATCCAGCTTTCTACCACAGCTTTATCCGTACACGCCAGATCTCCAATCGTGCGGATTCCCATTTTCTGCAACAATTTTGCACTGCTTTTTCCACACATATGTAAGGAACCAATTGGCAATGGCCAGAGTTTTTTCTGGATTTCACTTACATATAAAGTGTGAACCAGATTTGGCTTTTTGAAATCGGATGCCATTTTTGCCAATACTTTTCGGTCTGAGATTCCCACGTTTACTGTAAATCCAAAGGTGTCATATACGCTGTCTTTAATATAAGCTGCTGCTGCCTCCGGAGTCGGAAACTGACTTTGAATTGGTTCAAAAGACATATAACACTCATCGATGCTGACCTGCTCAATTTCGTCACAGATACTGCGCAGGTGACGCATCAGTTTCTGGCTCATTTCCCGGTAATAGGTGTGATCCGGAGGAACCATCACAAGTGTCGGACATTTTTGAAATGCACTGGCAACGGTTTCCGCCGTCTGAATTCCAAAGGCTTTTGCCGGAATGGATTTCGCAACGACGATTCCATGGCGTGTTTCCTGATCTCCGCCCACAATGGACGGAATCGTGCGCAGATCCAGTTTGCTTCCATTTTGTAGTTCCCGTAATGCACTCCAGCTTAAATATGCGGAATTTACATCAATGTGAAAGATGATCTCTCCATCCATTCTGTTCATAGTTGTACTCCACTCCCAAAATTTATTCTTCCTGCAAGTTCAGATACTGAATTTCTTTCTCAGATAATTCCACTGTAAATGTACGTAGATTTTCTTCCAGTCGGCATGCTTTTGTTGTACTCACAAGCACATACATATTCAATCCCTGTTGAAACATCCAGACAAGTGCAATCTGTGACACGGTGCAGCCTTTTTTCTCTGCCAGTTCTTCACAGCGTGCCAGACGTTTAAAATTATCATGGCAGACATAACCTTTCACACAAAATGGATCTAATATTTCTGCCGCCTGTGCTTCCTGACTGCTTTTGATCCTGCCTGCCCACTATATCTATGTTGCTACAAGTTTCTCACCATTCCACGAAGTTCCATTTCCCAGTCATTTCGTTCATGATACCACACGCATCCATAGGCTTCCCGTATCCTCAGCCGCATACTGGAACACACTATGATAGGAATTTCCACATTTTGATCCTTCATCTGACCAATAAATACTTCCCCGGCATCTTCGTCGATTCCAGTACCTTTTTTAGCGGATACTGCATGTCTGTGATTGCCAGATCATACATATCCCCCTGCTCTTTAATCTCTTCTATTTTTTTCATACCAGATGCCACATCCGTTACCCAATCGATTTCTGCCTCACATACATCATGCAGCACTCTTGCAATAGCCGTCTGTTTCATGGCATTATCTTCCAGATGTAATATCTTTAAGTGTTTCATCCAATCTTCTCCTTTTGCCATACATTCTCACATTCTATTTTTACAGTATAATACAATTTTCTTCATTTTCCAATTCACATATTTTTCTAAATTCCAACCTTGACATATATAGATTTCCGATATATATTATATATAGATAATCTATATATGATTTGATATTAAAATACACGCGTGGATGTAATTGGCTAAATTTAGGTAATACACTTATTTCAAAGAATTTTTACTTGACTAAATTCCGATAACCACATCTATTTCAAAGGAGGATTCACTTATGGCAGTTGACAAAAGTCTGATTTCCGGAAGCACTACAATGCTGATTTTACGGCTTTTGGAAGAAAAAGACATGTACGGTTACGAAATGATTGAAACATTACAGGAAAAATCCCAGAATGTATTTCAATTGAAGGCAGGCACTCTTTACCCGCTGCTTCACTCTCTGGAAGAAAAAGGCTATGTTTCTTCTTACGAAGATTCCATCGGCCAGAAAACACGAAAATATTATTCGCTGACAAAAAACGGAAAAAATTTTCTCTCTCAGAAAAAAGAAGAATGGAAAGAATATTCTTCAGCTGTTGCTAATATCCTGACAGCTGATCGAAATACCATCTTTCCAGTATTGAAACCACAGATGGAGGGTTAGGTATGAGCAAAAAACGATATATGGAACTGCTGCTGGAACAGATTCGAAACAAACGTGCAAAAGAATTGGTAGCGCATGAAATCACCTCTCACATCGAAGATCAGGAAGAGGCCTACCGTGCTCAGGGACTGACGGCTTATGATGCGGAACGCAGAGCTGTGCTGGATATGGGTGATCCAGTAGAAACAGGTGTGTCACTGGATGCCATTCACAAACCGAAAATGTCCTGGAGTATGGTCATTCTGACAGCCATGATCTCCGTGCTTGGAGTGTTTATGATTGGAATGATATGCAAGGGAACTTCGGATTTTTCAACTATTTCACTTTTAAGAAAACAGATTATTTATCTGATGATCGGATTTGGAATCATGCTTTTTATCTGCAAAATAGATTACAGCCGGATTTTTCGATACTCTGGTATACTGGCCATTCTTTATCTCGGATTTCTTTTTTTGCAGGATATGCAATTTGTACACCTCTTTTCCAATACGGTAACAATTCCTTATCTGCTCAGTATCCCCATTTTTTGCGGATTACTGTACAAATTTCGAAAACGAAGCTGGTATCATCTGCTGATTCCTGTTGGATTTATGCTTGCATCTATCCTGCTAATGCGTTACCAATGGTTCTTTTCATCTTATAAACTGGTTCTTGCATTTATAAGCGCCGTACTTGTTACTGTGGTAATTTGTAACAATTGGTATCCGGTTCACAAAAGAATCGTTTTACCAATACTCTGGGGGTGCGTAGTTGGCATTCCAACACTTTCCTTGCTGGTACCGTACAAATTTCCAAATCTGTTCCCACCGTATGTTTCTGCCCGCATTTCCAACTGGATCTATCCGTTTTCCGTTGAAAATGCAAATCAGTCTATGGTGCATGAAGCAATGACAAGAAGTACTTTATTCGGACACAGTTCGACTTTAATCATGGATCTGAATTCCCTGATCAGTGATTATATGATTATAAATGTAACATCACGATATGGTATTATTCCAGCCTGTATTCTTGCAGTTTTATTTATCGTATTCTGTGTTCGTCTGTTTTATCTGGCTTTAAACCAGAAAAATCAACTTGGTATGATTATCGGACTAGGATGCAGTCTGGTTTTGACCGTAGAAGTTTTCAAATATTTTCTTATGAACCTTGGTTTCATTCCAATGACATACGGATTTCTCCCACTATTTTCCTATGGTGGAAGCGTTACGATCATTTCCTATATATTTGTTGGTATTTTGCTGAGTATCTACCGAAATCAGAATCTCATTGACGAAACCAGACAGAAACACCTGCGTATTCATTTTACAATTGAACAGGAATAACGTACAATGTAAAAAAATCCGGCAGATTTTCAGATGCACCTTTGATGCTTCTGACCTCTGCCGGATGTTTTATTTTTATTCTATTTTTGTTCTGTCATTCAAGTCGAACGCACGTGAGACTTTGTGCGTGATTCTGGTCAGCGAAAGCTGACATATTTTAGTGATGGAACAGACGAATACCTGTAAAGCACATTGCCATATCGTATTTGTTGCAGGTAGCAATGACATGATCATCACGAATGGATCCGCCCGGCTCAGCCACATATTTTACGCCGCTCTTGTGTGCACGTTCAATATTGTCGCCAAATGGGAAGAATGCGTCAGATCCCAGTGCAACGTCTGTATTTTTATCCAGCCATGCGCGTTTCTCTTCTGCTGTAAATACAGGTGGTTTTACTTTAAAGATATTCTCCCATGCGCCATCTGCAAGTACATCCATGTACTCATCTCCGATGTAAAGATCGATCGCATTGTCACGGTCTGCACGTTTGATGCCATCTACAAACTGAAGATTTAATACCTGTGGAGCCTGACGAAGGAACCAGTTATCTGCTTTCTGTCCTGCCAGACGTGTACAATGGATTCTGGACTGCTGTCCTGCACCGATTCCGATAGCCTGACCACCTTTTGCATAACATACAGAATTAGACTGTGTATATTTCAGTGTGATCAGTGAAATGATCAGGTCGATTTTAGCAGAATCCGGAATTTCTTTATTCTCTGTCACAATATTTCCAAGAAAATCGCGGTCGATTTTCAGTTCATTTCTTCCCTGCTCAAAAGTTACACCAAATACCTGTTTGTGCTCAATCGGGTCCGGAACGTAGTTTGGATCGATTTCGATGACGTTATATTTACCACCTTTTTTTGCTTTCAGGATTTCCAGTGCTTCCGGCTCGTAACCCGGAGCGATCACACCATCGGAAACTTCACGTTTGATGATTTTTGCTGTACTTGCATCGCAAACATCAGACAGAGAAATGAAATCACCGAAAGAAGACATACGGTCTGCACCTCTGGCTCTTGCATAAGCACTTGCCAGCGGAGAAAGTTCACCAAGATCATCTACCCAGTAGATTTTGCTCTCGGTTTCTGTCAAAGGAAGTCCTACTGCTGCGCCAGCCGGAGATACGTGTTTGAAAGATGTTGCTGCCGGAAGTCCGGTTGCTGCTTTCAGCTCACGTACTAACTGCCAGCCGTTGAAAGCATCCAGGAAGTTGATGTATCCCGGTTTTCCGTTTAATACTTTGATTGGCAGATCTGCACCGTTCTCCATATAAATACGGGATGGTTTCTGATTTGGGTTACAGCCATATTTTAACTCTAATTCGTTCATTCTGATTCCTCCGATAACTATGTGTTCACACAAACGTTTTTTATTTCAACAAAAATTCAAGTCGAACGCACGTGAGACTTGATGCGTGATTCTGGTCAGCGTAAGCTGACA
>ENA-ORTJ01001922-ORTJ01001922.1-human-gut-metagenome-genome-assembly--contig:-NODE-1922-length-12225-cov-3.077486_pt1 | contig 12225 bp, 9 predicted proteins | sample MGYA00242069_ERZ509187 | MGnify/ENA primary metagenome ERZ509187 (study PRJEB26280, sample SAMEA2338779) | human gut metagenome | biome: human gut; feature: human-associated habitat; material: faeces... | reverse complement strand
TTTGGTTACCCATTCCGTGTGTCCATGCCGCTACAATCCATACGGTGTTGCGCCGGGTTGTGGGGGTTGCACAGGAAGATCAGTTTGGCCTGCGGGTCCGCCGCCTTGCGTTCCAGATCTTCGAAGTCCATGCGGTAGGCGCCGTTCTCGTTGATGAGCGGATTGGCGAGCGGCTGACGGCCGGTCCGTTCCAGCACGGCGAAGAAACAGTTGTAAACGGGTGTCTGGAGGATCACCTTGTCGCCCGGTTCGGTCAGGGCCTTCAGGATGACCGAAAGGGCGGGAATGACGCCCGTGGTCGGGAGGATCCACTCGTTTTCGATGCGGAATCCGTATCGTTTGCCGAACCACCCTTTCACGGCTTCGAAATAGGCGTCGGGTACCTTCGTATAGCCGAAAACGCCGTGGCGGAGCCGTCGTTCCAGGGCGTCGAGTACGGGCGGGGCCGTGCGGAAATCCATGTCGGCCACCCACATAGGCAGCACCCGTTCGTCTGTGGCCAGATCCCATTTGACGGAGTTGGTACCCCGTCGCGGAATAATCTCATCGAAATCGTATTTCATAACTCTAAAGTATTTGATTACAGGTAACAGTTCCGTATTTTATCGCGGTATCGCCCCTTGTTCGGGGGATTACGGGCTTTTCGTATCCGATCCCGCTTTTATCGGGCGGTTTGCCGGAAGATGGTTTGTCGGAAGGGCCGTATTTTGTCGATAATGACTTCCGTCGTACATAACCTGCCGGAACGATTCGGGAACGTAATCGCCCGGAATACCTATCAGGCAATTATTTTGTTTTTCAATGTTCCAGCCATCGTCCGACGGTCGCTTATTCACAGCCTGTGTCCGCGTTTGTGATTCTCATCCTCTCCCGAACCCCCTTCTCGGATAAGTTATTATCCCCGCTTTTCGGGGTTTCGGTTCATAGCTTGGGATTGTTGCGGTGCCGCTCCTTGTCGCGGGCCGTTTTCTTGGCGAAGTTGGCTTCGAGGGCTTCGGTGAGGTTTACTCCCGTCTGGTTCGCCAGGCAGACCAATACCCACAGTACGTCGGCCATTTCGTCCGCCAGGTTCTCCTTTTCTCCCGCTTTGAAGGATTGATCGCCGTATTTGCGGGCCATGACGCGGGCCAGCTCCCCCACCTCCTCGGTCAGGATGGCCATGTTGGTCAGTTCGCTGAAATAGCGGACGCCGTATTCGCGGATCCATGCGTCCACCCGTTTTTGCAATTCACTCAATTCCATATCGGTCGTTTTTCAAATTTCGTCGTTGCGAGCCGGTTTTTTCCGTTGTCTGCCGGCCGTTCGCTTGTTTGTCGGGTTTTCCTTTCCTGCCCTGCCTTTATCGGCAGACGGCTGTCCTATTTTACCCGGATCAGGTTCAGTCCGTCGCGGATCGGGACGATCACGCTTTCCACCCGCTCGTCCTGAAGTACCATGCGGTTGAATTGCAGCAACGCCTGCGTATGGCGGTCGTTGTGTGCCACCGGTTCCACCACCTTGCCCGACCAGAGAATATTGTCTGCGATCAATATCGATCCGCTGTGCACCAACGCTTTGCCGCCTCCGCCGCCCATCAGCATCCGGTAGTAGTCCGGGTATTCGCGCTTGTCGCCGTCGATGAACACCAGATCGAACGTGCATCCGAGTGTCGGAGCGATGTCGAGCGCCGAACCGACGTGGTGTCGGATCTTATGCCCGTGCGGGCTGCGGCAGAAGAACGAGGCGGCGATCTCCTCCAGCTCGTCGTCCACCTCCACCGTGTCGAGCACGCTGCCCTCCTCGAGTCCGGCGGCCATGCAGAGGGCCGAATACCCCGTAAAAGTGCCTATTTCCAGGATGTTGCGGGGCCGTAACATCCGCACGAGCAGCTCCAGCAGCTTACCCTGGATATGCCCCGAGAGCATGCGCGGCTGTACGACCTGCAGATGCGTCTGGCGGTCGAGTTCGTGCAGAAGTTCCTCTTCCGGCGACGAAAAATCGTGAATATATCGTTCGAGTGCGTCCATAATATATAATTGTGTGTCGGGTCGTTGAAAACCGTTATTTATAGATGAGCCGCGATGGTGAGGAGAAGACCGACGAAGCTACGGCGGTCAGGTCTTCGGCCGTGAGAGCCTGTATTTTGCGATAAACCTCCTCCATCGTATCGACCTCGCGGTGCGCCAGGAAACTCTTGCCCGCACCGAGCATGTAACCTTCGTTGCTCTCCATCGAGATCGCCAGCTGGGCGATGAACTGTTTCTTGGCCATCGAGAGCCGCCGGGCCGAGAGCGGCGTGTTGCGGAGCCGTCCCAGCTCTCCCTCGATCAGTTCGATGCAGTGATCCGTGTTGTCGTGGTCGCAGCTGAAATAGATGGCCACGATGCCGCTGTCGCTGTAAGGCGTGTAAGAGGCTTCGATGTTGTACGAAAGGCCGTTTTTCTCCCGCACCAGCACGTTCAGCATGGAGTTGGCCGAAGGGCCGCCGAGCAGATTGACGAGCAGTGCCAGCAGGAATCCGCTTACCATTCCCGGACGGATTTCCGCCTGCGCCCGGGCACCGATGATGCAGTGCGTCTGGTGCGTATGTTTGGCGACGGCTCGGGTGAACGGTTCGACGGCGGCGGGTTGCCGGCGCGAGAAATCCCGTGCGGAACTTTCGATGTCGTTCAGGAAGCGGGCGACGGTCGTTTCGACGCTCTTGGCCGAGAGGTTGCCGATCGACGAGAAAACCATCTGGTCGGTGGTGTGCGTGCGTGCGACGAACTCCCGGATCGACTCTCCGCTGAAGCGTGCCAGGCTCGATTTCCGGCCTAAAATATTGTGTCCCAGTTCCGATCCGGCGAAGAGCATGTCTTCGAACGTGTCGTAGATCATGTCGGCCGGAGAGTCCTTGTAGGTGTTGATTTCGTCGTAGATGATCTCCTTCTCTTTTTCCAGCTCCCGGTCGGGGAAAGTCGAATGGAAGGCGACGTCGGCGATCAGCTCTACGGCCTTCGAAAAGTCGCTTCGCAGGGTCGTGGCGTGGATCGTCGTATCCTCCTTGGTGGTGAAGGCGTTGAGTTCGCCGCCGAGGTTTTCGAGCCGGCAGTTCACCTGGTAAGCCTTGCGGTGCTCCGTGCCCTTGAACAGGGCGTGTTCGGTGAAGTGAGCCAGTCCGAATTGATTCTTCAACTCGTCGCGGCTTCCGGCGTTCACCAGCAGGGCGCAGTGCGTGACGTTGCCTTTGATCCGACGGTGAATGCCCCGGATGCCGTTGGGGAGCGTATAGGTGGTAAATTCCATCGTTGTCTTATTCGTTTTTCTCGCGGAGCGCCAGGTAGCGGCCCGTGTAACTCTCCTTGCATCCGGCCAGCCCGTCCGGAGTGCCTTCGAAGACGATGCTGCCTCCCCGGTCGCCCGCTTTGGGACCGAGATCCACGACCCAGTCGGCGCACTTGATAACGTCCATGTTGTGTTCGACGATCACGATCGTATGCCCCCGGGCGATCAGGGCGTTGAAGGCGTCGAGCAGCTTGTTGATGTCGTGGAAATGGAGACCCGTCGTAGGCTCGTCGAAGATGAACATCACGTTGCCTTCGGTGCTCTCCTTCGACAGGAACGAAGCGAGCTTCACGCGCTGGCTCTCGCCGCCCGAGAGCGTCGAGGAGGACTGTCCGAGCCTGATATACCCCAACCCGACCTCCTGCAGGGGGCGGAGCCGTTCGATGATCCGTTTGCAGGTGGCGTTTTTCTTCTCCTCGCCGAAGAAGGCGATCGCATCGTCCACCGTCATCTCCAATACGTCGTAGATCGACTTTTCGCGGTAGCGGACTTCGAGAATTTCATCTTTGAAGCGCTTGCCACCGCAGGCTTCGCACACCAGCTCCACATCGGCCATGAACTGCATGCCGACCTTGATGAATCCCTCGCCCTGACACTCCTCGCAACGGCCGCCGGCGATGTTGAACGAGAAGTGGGAGGGATTGAATCCCGACCGCTGGGCGTAGGGCTGGTCGGCGTAGAGTTTGCGGATCTCGTCGTAGGCTTTGATATAAGTCACGGGATTCGACCGCGAGGATTTGCCGATCGGGTTCTGATCGACCATTTCGACCGAACGAAGCGTCGAAAGATCGCCTTCGATGGCGTCGAAATCGCCCGGTTTGAGCCCTGTGTCGAACAGCAGGCGCCGCAATGCGGGATAGAGGATGCCTTTGGCCAGCGACGATTTGCCGCTGCCGCTTACGCCCGTGATGCAGGTCATCACCCCGAGCGGAATCCGCACGTCGATATTCTTCAGGTTGTTCTGCCGGGCACCTTTCACGGTGATCCACGCTGCCGGGCTGCGCCGCGAGGTGGGCACCGCGATTTTGCAGCGTCCCGTAAGGTAGTCGGCCGTCAGGCTTTTTTTCTCTTTCAATAAGGCTTTCAGCGGTCCGCTGAAGACGACCTCTCCGCCGTTGTAGCCCGCTTCCGGACCGATATCGACGATCCAGTCGGCGGCACGGATCACCTCCTCTTCGTGCTCGACGACGATCACCGTATTGCCGATGTCGCGCAGTTGTTCGAGCACTCCGACCAGACGGTTCGTATCGCGCGGGTGCAGGCCGATCGACGGCTCGTCGAGAATGTAGAGCGAGCCCACGAGGTTGCTGCCCAGCGAGGTCGAAAGGTTGATGCGCTGGCTCTCGCCGCCCGAAAGCGTCGCGGAGAGCCGGTCGAGGGTCAGGTATCCCAGCCCCACGTCCGTGAGGTATTGCAGGCGGTTGCGTATCTCGGTGAGGATGCGTGCGGCGGTTTTGGTGTCGTGAGCGTCCAGTTCGAGCGTGGCGAAGAAATTGGCGAGCGTCTCCACCGGCATCACGACCAGGTCGGCGATGGTTTTGCCTCCGATTCTAACGTAAAGGGCCTCTTTGCGCAGGCGCGAGCCGCCGCAGTCGGGACAGACAGTTTTGCCCGTATAGCGGGCTTTCATCACCCGGAACTGGATCTTGCGTCGCTCGCTGTCGATGTAGGCGAAGAAGTCATTCAAGCCGTGAAAATACTCGTTGCCGCACCACAGAAGCCGCTTCTGCTCGGCCGTAAGTTGGTAGAACGGCGTATGGATCGGAAAATCGAACTTATAGGCATTGGCTACGAGCTGGTCTTTCCACGCCCGCATGGTCTCTCCGCGCCAACAGGCCACGGCGTCCTCGTAGATGGTCTTGCGTTTGTCGGGGATCACCAGGTCCTCGTCGATGCCGATGATCTTGCCGTAACCTTCGCACGTCGGGCAGGCGCCCAGCGGGTTGTTGAAGCTGAACAGATGTTCGGTCGGAGGCTCGAATTCGATGCCGTCGGCCTCGAAACGGGCCGAGAACCCTTTGACGCCTTCGGGCGTGATGATTTGGCAAACCCCGTTTCCATAGGAGAAAGCACGGGCTACGGAATCCCGCAGGCGGGTCGGCAGGTCGCCGTCCTGCGAAACTTTGGCACGATCGACTACGATCGAGATATCTTCGGCACGGGTGTTTTCGTCCACGCGGGGCAGGAAATCCTCGATCGGCAGAGTTTCTCCCGCCGCATGTACACGCAGGATGCCTTCGCCCAGCACCAGGGTCAGCTTTTCGATGACGCCCTGCCCTTCGCGCAGTTGCAGCGGCGCTGCGACGGCCACGCGGCTGCCTTCGGGCAGGGAGAGGATATATTGCGCCACGTCGTCCTCGGTGTAGCACTTGACCTCCTGTCCCGATACGGGCGAGAAGGTGTGTCCGATGCGGGCGTAGAGCAGTTTAAGGTAGTCGTACAGTTCGGTCGTGGTACCGACCGTCGAACGCGGGTTGCGGGTATTGACCTTCTGTTCGATGGCGATGGCCGGAGCGATACCCGTAATGACATCCACATCGGGCTTGTTGATCTTGCCCAGGAATTGTCGGGCATAGGCCGAGAGGCTCTCCACGTAGCGGCGCTGCCCTTCGGCGAAGATCGTGTCGAAGGCGAGGGTCGATTTGCCGGAACCCGAAAGTCCCGTGATGACGACCAGTCGGTTGTGCGGAATTTCGACCTCGATGTTTTTGAGGTTGTGCACCCGTGCACCTTTTATATAAATGGACTTTTGTTCTTTTGTCATGTTTTTTTACGTGGATCCGGTCCCTGCGCCGTGCGTGTTCCGGGCCGGACCGATATTATTTCACTTCGAGGGTCACGCCCCCGATTTTTTCCAGTTTGCCGATCATACCTCCTGCGAGACTTTGCCGGATCGCCAGCGTCATTCGGCAGAGGTTGTCGAACTGCTGCGTCAGCACCCGGGGCTGTTCTTCCTTGACCACGCGCATCACGTCGTTCATCGCCAGGTACGAAAACTCCACCTCCACGACCGTATCGACCGTCCGCTCCACGATTTCGGCCGCTCGGATCGCTTCGGCCGCCGACTCCTTGTAGGCACCGATCAAGCCCGACACCCCGAGTTTCGTACCGCCGAAATAACGCACCACGACGATCAGGCAATTGACCAGTTCGTTGGACAGAAGCTGACCGAGGATCGGCTTGCCCGCCGTGCCCGAAGGCTCTCCGTCGTCGTTGGTGCGGAACGTTTCGCCGTGCGGACCCAGCCGCCACGCGTAACAGTGGTGCGTCGCGTCGTAATATTTCTTGCGCAGCGCATCGAGCAGCGTGCGAATCTCCTCCTCGCTTTCGACCGGATAGGCATAAGCGAGGAACTTGCTGCTTTTCTCTTTGTAGATGGCTTCCGCAGGCCCGGCAAGCGTATGATAACTGTCCGAGGTCACGACTCCCCTTGTTTTATTTGACTTTGGTGAACATCCTGTTCCAGCGGATGTTCGCGGGGAAGCTCTTTTCGGGATCCAGCGACAGCCAGATGAAGGAGGCTTTGCCGACGATGTGGTCTTCGGGAACGAATCCCCAGAAGCGGGAGTCCGCCGAATTGTGGCGGTTGTCGCCCATCATCCAGTAATAGTTCATCCGGAAAGTATAGGTGTCGGTCTGTTCGCCGTTGATGAAGATCTTCCCTTCTTCGTCCACACGCAGGTCGTTGCCTTCGTACGTTTCGATAATCCGCCGGTACAGGGGCAGGTTGTCGGCCGTCAGCGCAACGGCCGTTCCCGCTTGGGGAATCCAGATCGGGCCATAGTTGTCCTGATTCCACGCATAGCGGCGATCCTGCGGAAAGACATCGAAATTGGGATTGCGGGCGATGTATTTCTGTACGGAAGCGACGTTGTCCAGCTTCTCCAGTTCTGCGGCGTTTTCGTCGGTGAGCGCCATGTAGTAGAGCGTGCCCTTGTTGCTCCATTCGGTGATACCCAGATTGTCGAGTGCGTATTGGGTGATCGGCGAGGTGGTTTCCACCAGATACATGAACTGTTTTCCGGCGACGGGCTCCTGTGACTTCCCATTGACGTAAACCGCCGTTTCCTCGATTCGTATCGAATCCCCCGGGAGGCCGATGCAGCGTTTGATGTAGTTTTCACGCTTGTCCACCGGGCGCGTGATGACCGTGTATTCCTGCATCAGCCGTTCGCGGCCGGCCTGATGTCCGAAAGTTTGCTGATATTGCCGCAGTACGTCGTAGTACGAAACGTCCTGTCGCTCGAGCAGCACCGTATCGCCTGCCGGAAAGTTGAATACCACTACGTCGTTGCGCTCGATTCGGCCCAGTCCCTTGAGGCGGTGATAAGGCCATTTGACGCTTTCGGAGAACGATTTTTTGGTTTTCGAAAAAGGCATCGTATGGTGTACGAACGGAAATGCCACCGGGGTATTGGGCATCTGGGGACCGTAGGCTACCTTGCTGACGTAGAGATAGTCCCCGACCAGCAGCGATTTCTCCATCGACGACGAGGGAATCACGTACATCTGAAAGAAGAAGATGTGTACCAGCGACGCTACGACGGTGGCGAAAATGATCGCATTCACCCATTCGTAAACGGCTTTGTAACTTTTGCTTTTCTTGCACATCTCGGCGTTGTGCCGCCAGACGTACTTGTAGAAATAACGCGTGATATAAAGGTCGAAGATGACGATTTCGCCCAGCAGCAGCCACCAGTTGCCCGTCCAGAGGACGAACCAGAGGATGTATAAAATACTTGCTAGGGTGAATCCCACCCACTTGTTGCGGAAGAAAGCTTTGATTTTTCCCATGTTCTGTATCGTTTATTTCAGCAGGTCGTCCATCGTATAGACACCCTTTTTGCCGCAGAGGAACTCCGCAGCGACGACGGCGCCCAGAGCCAGTGTCCGGCGGTTTTTGATCGTATGTTTGAGTTCGATCCGGTCGTCGTCCGATTCGTAAGTTACCGTGTGTGTACCCGGAACCGCTCCTTCGCGCAGGGAGGTGACGACGATTTGCGAAAGATCGTCGCTGGGTTCATTCACCCAGCCCGTCTTCCGCCCGATTTCGCTGATGATCCCTTCTGCCAGCGTGATGGCCGTGCCGCTCGGAGCATCCTTTTTCTGTGTGTGGTGAATCTCTTCGATCCGTACGTCGTAGGCGTCGAAGCGCTCCATCATCCGGGCCAGCCTGCGGTTGAGGCGGAACATCAGGTTGACGCCCAGGCAGTAGTTCGAGGCGTAGAAGAGCGCACCGCCTTTTTCCCGGCAATAGCTGCGCAACTCCTCCAGACGATTTGTCCAGCCCGTCGTGCCGCTGACGACCGGAATCCCTGCGTCGATGCACGCCCGGATGTTGCCGTAGGCCGCGTCGGGGGTCGTGAACTCCAGTGCTACGTCGATGCCGGCCAGGTGTGCGGCATCCAGTTCCGATGCGTTCGCCTCGTCGATGACGGCCCCGATACGGTGCCCCCTTTCGAGGAGTATTTTTTCGATTTCACGGCCCATTTTGCCGTGTCCGATGATCGCTGCTTTCATTGGCTGAAGGGGATTTTACGGTATATTATCGCAAATATAGCTATTCGCCGCCGAAATAAAAAATAGTTTCAAGTTTATATGGTTTGTTGGCACGAATTGAAAATAAAGTGTTAATTTTGTCGAATTAAATTCGCGACGGATCGAAACTTAAACGTTAAAAACAATTATAAATTATAAGTATTATGGCAAATAATCAGAAAATGCGTACGGAGAGCGACCTGCTCGGCAGCGTAGAGTTGCCTGCCGACGTACTTTACGGTGTCCAGACCCTGCGGGGTATCGAGAACTTTCGAATCAGCAAATTCCATTTGAACGAGTATCCCCTCTTCATCAAGGGACTCGCCGTTACCAAGCTGGGAGCTGCGGAAGCCAATCACAAGCTGGGGCTGCTCACCGACGAGAAGTTCAATGCGATCGCACAGGCCTGCCGCGAGATCATGGACGGCAAGCACCACGACGCATTCCCCGTGGATATGATCCAGGGCGGTGCCGGTACGACGACCAACATGAACGCCAACGAAGTGATCGCCAACCGCGCGTTGGAGATCATGGGCCATCAGTACGGCGAATACCAGTACTGCTCGCCCAACGACGACGTGAACTGTGCGCAATCGACCAACGACGCCTACCCGACGGCTATTCACCTGGGTATGTACGCTACGCATCTGAAGCTGGTCGAGCACCTGAAGCAACTGATCGAATCCTTCGAAAAGAAGGCTGCGGAGTTCGCCGATGTCCTCAAGATGGGCCGCACGCAGCTCGAAGACGCCGTGCCGATGACTTTGGGCCAGACTTTCCACGGTTTCGCCAGCATCCTGCGCGATGAGATCGTTCACCTGAACGAAGCTGCCGAGGATTTCCTGACGATCAATATGGGTGCTACGGCGATCGGTACGGGTATCTGCGCCGAGCCGGGCTATGCCGAGCTGTGCACCGAGAACATCGCTCGGATCACCGGCTGGAAGATCCGTTTGACGGGCGACTTGGTAGGCGCTACGTCCGATACTTCGTGCCTGGTCGGTTACGCTTCCGCCATGAAGCGTGTCGCCGTGAAGATGAACAAAATCTGCAACGACCTGCGCCTGCTGGCTTCGGGCCCCCGCTGCGGTCTGGCCGAGTTCAACCTGCCGGCCCGTCAGCCGGGATCGTCGATCATGCCGGGTAAGGTGAACCCCGTGATCCCCGAGGTAATGAACCAGATCGCCTACAAGGTGATCGGCAACGAGTTGTGCGTTACGATGAGCGGCGAGGCGGCCCAGATGGAGCTCAACGCCATGGAGCCGGTGATGGCCCAGTGCGATTTCGAGTCCGCCGAGTTGCTGATGAACGGCTTCGATACGCTCCGCACGCTCTGCGTGGACGGCATTACGGCCAACCGCGAGCGCTGTGCCGATTACGTGAAGAACAGTATCGGCGTGGTGACGGCTCTCAACCCGATCATCGGTTACAAGAATTCGACCAAGATCGCTAAGGAGGCTCTCGCTACGGGCCGCGGCGTCTATGATCTGGTGCTCGAGCACGGTATTCTCTCGAAGGAGGAGCTTGACACGATTCTCAAGCCCGAGAATATGATTCGTCCGGTGAAACTGAACATCAAGCCGCGCAAATAATCGCGGGATAGTATAGATGCGGGGTCGAAATCCTATCGGGTTTCGACCTCGTTTTTTATGGAGCGGAGTTGGCGTTCCGGATTTTATTATCTTTGACATAGTCTTAAATAGGTTGCGTCTCGGAAAACTGGGAACAAGTGCCCGTTTTCTGTCGGCTTTCACTATCTTTGCGGAAGATGGGAGGCGGTTCGGCAATCTTTGCGTGCAAGCCCGCACGATTGCTCTCACCTTTCACTATCTTTGCAGAGTATCATGGGTTCGGATTCTTTTTGCGAATGGAGATCCGATCAGCCGTGATTCTCGGCTCGGGATCGAAAGATTCGGGACGAGCCGGCTGGGATTCCTCCCGAAATGCGGGGACTGCCTGCAAGATGTGATAAATGGAAAAACGATGCGTTATTTTATCGAATTGAGATACAACGGCGGAGCCTATTGCGGTTGGCAGCGGCAGCCCGATATGCCGTCGGTACAGCAGACGATCGAAGGGGCAATCTCTACCCTGCTCCGTGAACCGATTCTGTTGACCGGTGCCGGACGCACCGATACGGGAGTGAATGCCTCCTATTACGTGGCGCATTTCGACACTTCCTCTCCCGTCGCCGATCCGGAACAGGTCGTTTTCAAGCTCAACCATATGCTTCCCGGCGATATTGCCGTAAGCCGCATCGTGCCGGTCGCGGCCGATGCTCACGCCCGTTTCAGCGCCCGGGAGCGGGAGTACCGCTACTATATCGAACCGCGCAAGAATCCCTTTACACGAGCCGCTTCCTGGCAATATTACGTACCGCTGGACGTGGCGGCAATGAACCGTGCGGCCGACGTATTGATGGAGTTCGAGGATTTCACGTCGTTCGCCAAGCTCAATTCCGACAACAAGACCAATATCTGCCATCTCAAACGGGCCGACTGGACGGTCGGCCGGGACGGTACGCTTTGCTTTACGATTCGTGCGGACCGCTTTCTGCGGAATATGGTGCGGGCTATCGTCGGCACGCTGGTCGATGTGGGCCGGGGACGTTATACCGTTGAACAGTTCCGCGACATCGTCGCCAGCCGCGATCTTTCGCGGTCGAGCGCCGGAGCACCCGCCCAGGGCCTTTTCCTGAGCGATGTGCTCTATCCGCCGGAAGTATTCGTGCGGGAAACCCGGCTGCCCGCTCTCCGCTATTTTTCATCGGTGGAAAAGTAGAGGCCGCCTTCGCTTCGATCCGGCAGCCTGTTTTCCCTTATGTTCGGGTGGTTTTCTCTTCGATTGTTTCGTTCGGCCGCTTTTCTTTTCATTCAATCGCCGATCGTCCCGGGGCCATGATTCCTTCGGTGTTATCGATTACTCCTTGACGGGCGTATGCAAATGAAACGGGGACGATCCTGTGCAGGCCGTCCCCGTTCGCATTGCGGTAATTTTCGATTTATACGTGGATCGCGGCACCCAGAGCTACCTCGGCCGCCTCCATAACTCCTTCGTTCATGGTCGGGTGTGCGTGGATTGTGTGTGCGATCTGCTGTACCGTCGCTCCCAGCGATTTGGCGAGCGTCGGCTCGGCCAGCATTTCGGTTACGTTCGCTCCCACCAGATGTGCTCCCAGCAGCTTGTCGTTCTGGTCGAAGATCAGTTTTACGAAGCCGTCGCGGTCGCCTGCGGCGGTCGCTTTGCCCGAAGCGGTGAAGGGGAAGCGTCCCACTTTGTAGTCGATACCCATCTCCTTGACCTGTCGTTCGGTCATACCGACCGAAGCCACTTCCGGCGAGGTGAATACGCACGAGGGAATCGTCGTGTAGTCCACCGGCTCGG
>ENA-ORTJ01001868-ORTJ01001868.1-human-gut-metagenome-genome-assembly--contig:-NODE-1868-length-12563-cov-3.251439_pt1 | contig 12563 bp, 8 predicted proteins | sample MGYA00242069_ERZ509187 | MGnify/ENA primary metagenome ERZ509187 (study PRJEB26280, sample SAMEA2338779) | human gut metagenome | biome: human gut; feature: human-associated habitat; material: faeces... | reverse complement strand
TAATTATTCTTTTAATAATCAGAACCTCATAATAGAAAATATTAAACCGATAATAGCGACTGAGAGAGAATATTCTCATTTTATTAATATTACAATACCCAAAGGAGTAAATATTGCAGAAGATTACTTGATACTGAAGGCTCCGAATATGCCAAGTTGGGTTCTTGAATCGAACGATGAATCTGGGGAAAATGTAAAGGGTAATCTCGATAAAACGACAGGTATAAAATATTTAATCGGAGGAGTCTCTGATGCTTATAAAAAAGATAATGTATTAACTACGCTTAAATTCACTGTTAAACGAAAATAAATTATGGGCGAATTATTTGGAAGTATTTATTGCTGGTTTGAAGAATTCTTTGGAATAGAACTAGCGAACTATCTTTGGGGACAGTCCTCTCCATTATCTCAGACTAACTCTTATATAGGAATTGGTTGGACAATGCTTGGCATAAGCTTGGCAATAGTTTTAATATTTTATTATGCAATCAATCACTGACACATCGATCGCTTTTCTTACATCCTGCGTAATCTTGTATCCATACGTTCCCTCATCTTCCCGTGATACTACCGCCAGCACAATTGCATCCAGAAGAGCTGCACCTGTATTAAAAACCATGCCCTCACTCCTTTTCGCATTATGATTTAATATTATTTTGTTACACATATTATACGATATATAATATAGTGTGTCAACATATATTATGTATGTTACAAAATTGTAAGATATCGCAAAAAAAAGTACACCCGTGACTTCGGATGTACTTCCCTATTTCTGATATATTCTCCAATATACTATTCTATATAAATCTCTTTTTTTAAAGTAAATGAATAGATGATCTTTTCTTTTACTTTTTTCCCAGACATCTGTTCCAGTGCCTTCGCATAATAACGTAACTGCTCCTGATATTTCTCTGCCAGTTCTTTTCCGTTATTCACCTTATCCGTCTTATAATCCAGCACAACCAATCCATCCGGTTCTTCAAAATAAGCATCTATGATTCCCTGTATCAGGATCAGTTCCCCGTCTTCTTCCTCAGGATACAGCTCTTTTGCATCCACACCGAGTACAAATGGCTGTTCTCTGTAAAGTTTCTGCTTTCGGGCTGCTTCCTGCATCCGCTTTCCCGAATTACATTGCAGAAATTCCAAGATATCTGCCTGCCGGATACATCCTGCTGCTTCTTCTTCCAGCCTTCCATGCCGCACCTGTTCTTCCAGCCAACCGCCGAACCACTGCATATTCCCGTATTTCTGCATGCCTGCAAAATCTAACAGCTCCATCACCCGGTGGTATGCTGTACCTCTCGGTGCCCCTGTCAGACCTTCTTCCTGCTGCATAAACCGGGGCAAAAGCGGCACCACTTCCGGTTCTTCATAGAAACATTCTCCCTGCTCTTCCTCCCTTTCGTCTGATGCAATCTCATAGGCTCTTTTTTTCAGTTCCGTGACAGTGAATTTCAGCTTCCTTTCACTGCTCTTTTCATAGGGATAGGAAAATGCAAACTGTTCCTGCATCATCTCATGCAAGTCAGGCTCATAGATTTCTTCTACGTTCCAGTTTTCAAGAACAGTTCTTGAAAGACCACTCTTTTCTTCTTCCTCTATGCTTTCTTTTACCACATCCTCTATATGCAGGATCTGTATTCTGAACAGATCCTCCCTGCACTTTAACACTGCTGGCAATATCCAGTCCCAGTATGTGGAGGCATGACTAAGCTGAGAAAATGATAATGTCCCTTCTGTATCTTTCCCAAACATCTGATACCCGGCAATCTTATCCTCTGGTTTTGAAAGCGTTCCTGTAATGATCAGTTTCTCTTTCGCACGCGTCAGAGCTACATATAATACACGCAATTCTTCCCCGAGACTCTCTAATGCTTCCTCCTTTTGTATCACTTTTTTGATGATACTTGGAATCTTCGTACGATATTCCAGATCCACTGCATCCAGCCCGACTCCCATACCGGCATGGAGTGCCACCGCACTTCTTGCATCCTGCATATTGAAACGCTTTCCCATTCCGGCTGTGATCACGACAGGAAATTCCAATCCTTTGCTTTTGTGAATCGTCATTACCCTCACTGTATCCGCATATTCATCTTCTATGCTCGCCTCACCATAATCCACGTCATACTTTTGTAGTTGTTCGATGTATCTCACAAAATGAAACAATCCTTTATAACTGGTTGCTTCATATGCTCTGGCTTTTTCAATCAGCATATCCAGATTCGCTCTGCGCTGTGCTCCACCAGGCATTGCTGCCACATAATCCCCATATCCCGTTCTGTCCAGTATCTTCCATAAAAGTTCATGCATCGGTGTATATGGTACGATCAGGCGTAATTCGTCCATCTGTCCCAGGCACTTTTCCAGCTTTTCCCGGATCTTTTGTTCACGCCCATGTACTCTGTACTCTGACACACTCTCAAAGAACGGCTTATCCGGATACATACACCGTATCTCTGCCATCTCTTCATCCGACATTTCTGCAAATGCGGAACGCAGCACTGCTGCCAGCGGAATATCCTGTCTCCGATTATCCAGAACCCTCAGATAATCCAGAAGTACACCTACCTCCTGTGTCTGAAAATACCCTTCACTGGTTCCCGCATAAGCAGGGATACCTTCACGGTTCAACACTTCTGTAAATACATCGGCAAATCCTTTGATACTTCTTGTCAGGATCACAATATCCGAATAACGCACATTTCTGAGTTCGCCGGTCTCCTTATCCACGACTTTCTGCGAACGCAATAGTTCGCGGATACGCATGGCAATCATACGGGCCTCCAGTTCCCTTTCTGAGACAATTCCTTTTGATGTATCCCCATCCGTTTTCTGATATTCATCCAGGTCACTGTCCATTAACAGAATCTCTGTCTTAAGATTCTCTGTCTCCGGATATTCTGCCCCCGGATACAATGCCGCCTGCTCATCATAGACGATCCCGCCCAGCTTCTCCGTCATGATCTGCCGGAATATCGCGTTGGCACTCTCCAGCACTTCCTTCCGGCTTCGGAAGTTTCTGTGCAGATCAATTCTCTGAGTCTGACTTTCTTCTATATTATATGTATAAAACTTTTCCAGAAATAATTTCGGTCTCGACAGACGGAATCTGTAAATACTCTGCTTTACATCTCCTACCATAAAGATATTATACCTGCCGCTTCTGCAGGTTGATACACTGTTAAGGATTGCTTCCTGAATCAGATTGCTGTCCTGATACTCATCGATCATAACTTCATGAAACTGGTTCTGATATTCTTGCGCTATTTTTGATGGTACAAACCCATCTTCTGATTTTTCTGTCAGGATACGCAGTGCATATTGTTCCATATCCGAAAAATCAATGATGTTCTGTGCCCGCTTCTGCTCTTCAAACTTTTCTCCAAACAGCCGCACAAGATTCCCCAGCTCTTCCATCGCCGGAGCACACATTTTCAAATCCTCCACCAGTTCCTGCGGACTTTCATAAAAATACTGCCCGCTGATATTCTTTACAATTCCCTTTACAAGTTCCCGGATCTTCTTGACTTGTTCGATCTTTTCTTCTAATACTGTCTGATCTTTGTTTGTCGCAATCCTCGCCCATTTTACATTCGCAAATGCTTCCGCCATCTTCTCATAAGACCGGATAGCTGACAATTCTTCAATCACCTGCATATCCTTATCCAACGTTGCTTCATACACCGCCGGACCATCCGGACTTAACGCAATCATCTCTGCCTGAGCCAGCAATTCTCTGGCATCCTCCAGATTCTTCCTTATATCTGCCATTACTTTTTGCATGAAGCTGCTTTTTTCCAGTGTCTCGACATCCGGTATCCTGTACGCTTCCACACAAGACTCCAGCCACGCTTCACTGTCCGGATAGCTTCTGGAAAACTCATAGATCTTCAAGATCAGATCTTCAATCTTTTTATCATCTCTCCCGGTACTGTAAGCTGCTGCAAAATCAAGGAAGCTCTTACTTCCTTCCTGATATTTTTCCTCCAGCATTTCTTCCAGTACATCATGTCTTAGCAGTTTCAGTTCCCCTTCTTCACCGATCCGGAATCCCGGATCGATATCAATCGCATGAAAATGATCACGGATCACTGAAAGGCAGAAGCTGTGAATGGTTGTGATCTGTGCATTATGGATCAGTGTTGCCTGTTGTTTCAGATGCTCATCTTCCGGGTATTCCAATAGTTTCTTCTCAATCGCCAGACGTATTCTTTCTTTCATCTCTGAGGCCGCCGCCTCGGTAAATGTCACGATCAGAAGTTTATCTACATCCACCGGAGGGTCATCTTCTGTCAGCATCGTGATGATACGTTCTACCAGAACAGCTGTCTTTCCGGAACCTGCTGCTGCCGACACCAGAATATTACGATTTCTCAGTTGTATGACCTTCTGCTGTTCTTCTGTCCATTTCACACCCATTCCTGGTTTCCTCCTTTCCTGTCATTTTCAGATTCACGCTGTTCTATCCGCATTGCCGCCATGGCCTCTTCTTTTCCCATTGTTCCGATATCACGGTATTCATATCCCGGAATTTTAACATCGAATCCACAGACATGCCTGTATGGACAGTAATCGCATCCACTTTCCTGCCCACGCTTATAAGGAAGGGCTCCTGCTTCACCATTCAATATCTTCGTTCTTGCATCTTCCATCTGCTTTTTGGCATGAGTCATCATTGCAGAAAAATCCTCTCCCGCAACCACTTTGGAATACCCTGATACGCTGCCGTTCTTATTATATTTTACCGGAACTGCCAGAGATTCGCCCGAAGTATTATGATCCAGATGTTTTAATATCTCTGTCCCAAGCGGAATGATACCATCCGGCTTCAACTGCTTTAGAACCGCACGCTCTGCTTTTTCTTTGTCTTCTGTCTTATCCACCAGAGGATCCTGAATACGGTAATAGAACACACCAGCCGGGATTACCTCCTTATCCGGATGGCGCTTTTTCTGAAATTCGACTGCTGCATCCATATAGACCATAAGCTGTAATTGTAAGCCATGATACAATGCAACCACGTCAAATGCCTTACTTCCGGTCTTGTAATCCATAACTTTGACATATATCTGCCGTCTCACATATATCAATGCGGTCAATCTTTCCTCCGAAGAAACGTAGTTCATATGCCTCCGGCACAAAGTCCCCGGCTTTCAGCTGGTTCGTAAGTGCCCATACTGTTCTCTCCAGCATCTGCTTCATGCGCACGATCATCTGTTCATTTCTTGCCGTACTGTATAATACAGAATTGCCATAATCTGTAATCGCTTCTTCCACACTTGCATCGATCAGCTTTTTTCTTTCTTCTTCCGGCAATACTGTCCAACCGCCCGCCTCCGACGCCTTTTTCGAAAACAGTTCCAGGGCCCTGTGACAGACATTTCCCAGATCGACTGCTTTAAATTCATACAGCGGCCGTTCCTTCAGGCGGAGCCCGTAAGCAAGGAAATGTGCACACGCACAGGTCGCATACCGTTCCATTCTCGTGATGCTTCCTTCGAAATTCTCTCCATAAAGTTCTCTTGCTACACGTTCCGATAATGGATCTTCCGGACGTCTGTAGTACCATGCGCGCAAAATCCGGTCCACCGCAGCTTTCCATTCTGGAGATTTCTGATACCAGGTATATAATTCCTGCCAGGTGAGGTCCAGATTCTTCTCCTGCAGTCCACGGATCAGATAAGCAACTCCACTTTTCTCCGTCAGTTCTTTTTCCTTTAGTTTTTTTGCTTCTTCATCCTGAACCTTTAACTCCGGATATAACCTTGATAATTCCTGTATCAGATAAGACGGACGCTGTGCTTTCCCTCCTGCAGACACTTTACTATAATAAATCTTCAGTTTCTCCGATGGCTTAGTCAGGTTCATATACAGGTAAAACTTTTGGACATATGCTTTTTCCTTCCCCCCTGCCGCTAGCGCATGATCCGCCTGCCGGAACTTCTCTCTGTCCTGTTCTGTTAACAGACCGGTTCTCATAAGTGCTCCGGGAAGGAAGCTGTCATTGGCTCCAAGAAAAAAGAGTGCCCTGATGTCTTTTAATCTTGTTCTCTGCATATCTCCTGCCACTACCTGATCCACACTTGGAGGAATTACACCGACTCTTGCCTCTTCCAGTCCTGCATCCAGAAGCTTACAATATTCGTTCAGCCCCACCGGTTCCTCACCCAGAAGTTCTACAAATTTATCAAATAATTCTATAATGATCCGGTAGACCTGTGAATATTCCTTCGCCAGTGCCAGCTCACCTGCTTTCTGAAATTCTTCTTCTGTTCTTTGCAGGCGTTCCTGGATATTTTCCTTCACCATGAACTCATATACTGCCATCGTGATATCTCGCACCGTTTTCCTCTTTTGTTTTAATACAAACATCAGGTTATCCACTTTTTCTACCAGTTGTACACGGTAATGATTCAGCCGGTCCAGTTCCTCTTCTTCCATCCCCTTCAATCTGCGGATCCAACGGTTCTGCCAGCCTTTATATCCCCTGATTCCCAGTCCGAGCACATAGTTTTCCAGTTCATCGACTTCCTCGCAGGCGAATCCTGCAAGATTCGTTCTTAAGAAGCGGAATACACTTTCATAAGAGAAATTCTTTTCCGCCATATTCAGAAGACTCCTTATATATTCTACAAATGAATTCAACAGGATGCTTCTCTTATGATCCATAAACACCGGAATCCCGTAATTCTCAAAAGCCTGTTCCAGATAGTCTCCATATACATTCATATCACTGACGATCACACCGATATCTCTGTATCTGTACTGATCTTTACGTACCAGTCTGCGGATTCCCTCTGCCACTGCATCTGCTTCCTGTCTTGGGTTCCCTGCTGCATGGATTTCCAGATTCTCCACAGCTTTATCATACCTTCCAGACCCGTACCGGAAGATATTTCTCTCCAAAAATGCAAGTTCCTGGTTCTTTTCAAATCGTTTCACCGGATATCCATACAGGCAGACCGGTTCTTCTACCTCTATATGATCTTCCCCCGCCATTCTGACCAGTGTCGTTACCATCTGCTTACTCAGTCCAAACAGCTGATATGGATGTTTATAAGCATACGGATTCTCCCGTTCATCCATCGTAACTGTCACCCAGACTTCCTTGCAGCACCGCATAAGTTCCAGTATCAGCCGGTTCTGCACCGGTGTAAATCCGGTAAATCCGTCAAGAACTACAACACTGTTTTTCAAAAGTTCTGATTCTTTTACCTGACTGTTCAATACATCCAGCAATTCTTCCTTCGTGATATACCGCTCTCTTAAGTAATCCTGAAAACCTTCATACAAAAGCCTGATATCTTTTAACTTGTAATACAATCTGGAGTCTTCATCCAGATGATCCAGCATCTCATCCATCTCTTCTTCCCCGATATCATACTGTGTAAATTCGGATATCACGGATTTTACCTCACTGATATAGCCAAGTTTCTTAATATTCCCTTTCAATACCGTCAGTTTGTTCTCATAATCCCCTGCAATCTTTCTGAGGATCAGGTTTTTTCCCTCATCATCCAGAACCTGCATCTGCTTTGTACCGGTCTCTTCAAATACCCGGTAAGCAAGTCTTGCAAAACTCAGTACATCGATATTCATGATACCGTGTCTCGGATGCATACTGACCAGATCCTTCTGCGTCTGCATTGTGAACTGTTCCGGTACGAGCACTATGAAATTCTTCAGTGGGTATTTTTCTGATTCTTCTATGACATGCTGATATAAATAAGTTGATTTTCCTGAGCCGGATGGCCCGAATACAAATTTTAAAGGCATAAGGTTTCCTCCTTATGCCCTAGTATAACACGAATATATGTTTGTGTATAGCCGTAAAACCTGCTTTTATACTGTCATTCACGACAGCTTTTGCAAGATTTCCCCGGTATCTTATAATGCACGCAGTCTCTCTGCAAATTCATTACTAAGTGTCATTTTCGCAACGTAGAACACATCTCCTGTCATGTATACATTCCAGTCATCTTCTACTTCTACCTGGAGTTCTCCTCCCGGCATATGAACGATCACTTTACTGTTCGTAAGTCCCAGTTTGTACGCTACACCTGCTGCCGCACATGCTCCGGTTCCGGATGCTCTGGTGTATCCTGCACCACGCTCAAAGATCTCGATCGCAATATTCTCTTTATCCATCACCTGCATGATCTGTGTATTGATTCTGTTCGGGAAATATCTTGCGATCTCGGAATAATCACCGATCTTGCATACCAGCGGTTTGGAAATCTCACGCATAGGGATCACGCAGTGTGGATTACCGATGGATACACAGGTAACCGGATACAACGTCCTTCCGAATACCATGTCCTCGTTGATCACTTCACGCCTCTCGCCGATGACCGGGATCTCATCACTCCAAAATGATAATTTTCCCATAGATACACGCAGCCGGCTTCCATCTTCATTTAAGAATGTCACTTCCACCGGACCGTTTCCTGTATATAATTTGAAATTCTTTTTCTGTACGTAACCGGCATCTTTCAGATATTTTGCAAAAATACGGACACCGTTTCCACTGGTCTCTGATTCACTTCCGTCCGGATTCCATACTTTTACATGCATACCGTCTTCTTTCAGGATCGGTCCTTCCAGAACTCCGTCAGCGCCAAGCCCCTCATTACGATCACAGATCATTTTTACATTTGCCTGATCCAGTTCTAATTCATTGTGATTCGGATCAAATACAAGATAATCATTCCCCAATCCATGATAACGTTCCAATACTACTTTCATCTTTCTTCCTCCTGATTTTTAATCCCCGTCTTTAATTGCATTCAAAAATTTCTTCTGTTGTGTTTTTATTTCTTTTGACTGTATATAGTTCACACAGAGTATTCGCCGCTTACTGCATCTGTTAGCTGCATCTTTCTCTTTATCCATATCATAACAGGCATTATTTCCATAATCTACACAAATAATGCCATGTTTCTTGCAAATAATGCTATTTTCCTATAAACTGATTACAGATACTATTTGCAGCTTTTTATCTGTCTAAAATCACTCTGATTTTGATATTGTATTTTTAATAATATATGGAGGATATATATGGAACAATACGAGAAAAAAGGATATCTGAACAGTGAATTCAGACTTTTTCACCTGACTGATCAGGATACCAAAGAAATAGATTACCATTATCACGATTTTGATAAGATTACAATCTTTATTCGGGGAAAGGTCAATTATATGATCGAAGGCCGCTCTTACGACTTAAAGCCTTATGATATCGTTCTGGTAAAACAGGGAGATATTCATAAGCTGACAGTAGACAATTCCTGCCCTTATGAGAGAATTATTGTCTACATCTCTCCGAATTTTATGAACGCATATCAGACCGAAAGCTACGATCTGAGTTATTGTTTCCAAAAAGCTGATCAGGAGCACTCCAATGTTCTGCGCATCCCCTCGCCGGAAAAGAGTTCCCTGTTCCGTTCTATCTCTAATCTGGAACACTCTTTCACTGACGGCGGCTATGCCTCCGAACTCTACCGGCAGGTAATGTTCCTGGAATTCATGATCCATCTGAACCGTGCGGTAAGAAAAAACCGGCTGGAATACATTGACACGGATAATTGTAACGAAAAGGTGCTCGACATCCTCGATTACGTCGGCGAGCACCTCTGTGAGAACTTATCGATCGACCTGATCGCCGGGCAGTTCTATATCAGCAAATATTATATGATGAGATTATTTAAGCAGGAAACTGGTTATACACTGGGACAGTACATCTCTCAGAAGCGGCTCCTGCTTGCAAAAGAACTATTATCTTCCGGTGTGCCGGGCACACAGGTCTGTTATGATTGTGGATTTAAAGATTATTCTACGTTTTCCAGAGCTTATAAGCAATTGTTCGGTGTGACGCCTTCCGGACGTACCTGCCCATAAAGTTCTGCCGGAACGAATGCCCTCACAAAGATACCATCCTCCCGGTATTCTTCCTCCTGAAGTTCTCCGTACTTCCGGATCTTTTGGATCTTTCCGGCTTCTTTATATGGATACAATGCCTCAATCTCCACTTTCCGCTCCCTCAATACAGCTTCTATGGACTGAAGGAATCCTGTAATTCCTTCTCCCGTCTTTGCCGAGATTTTTACATGATAATCTGCACGCAGGTCTCTCGGAACCCAGGTATCTTCCATGCGGTCAATCTTATTAAATACCGTGATCACCGGCTTATCTTTCACTCCGAGATTCTGCAGTGTCTCATATACGGTATACATCTGTTCATCCATCAGTGGATTCGAAGCATCCACTACATGCAGGATGATGTCTGCGTATTTTGCTTCTTCCAGTGTACTCCGAAAAGCCTCTATCAGATGATGTGGAAGCTTTCTGATAAATCCTACCGTATCCGTCATGAGAATTTCCTGACCGCTTGGCAGTTTCAGATCCCTGGTAGTGGGATCCAGAGTTGCAAATAATTTATCTTCTGCAAGAATTCCTGCACCGGTCAGAGTGTTTAAGAGTGTAGATTTCCCTGCATTCGTGTATCCTACGATTGCTGCTACCGGAATATGGCTTCTGCTTCTCTGCTCTCTGGTCACTTCCCGGTGTTTTTTGACATCCTTCAATTCACGGTTCAGTTGTGCGATCCGGCTTTTGATCAGGCGGCGATCCATCTCCAGTTTCTTCTCTCCCGGTCCTCTGGTTCCAATTCCACCTCCCAGTCTGGACATCGCTCTTCCCCAGCCGGTCAGTCTGGTCTGCTGATACTTAAGCTGCGCCAGTTCTACCTGTATCTTACCTTCACTGGTCGATGCTCTTGCCGCAAAGATATCCAGAATGATCAGGGTTCTGTCCATAACTTTCACATCCAGTTCATCCTGCAGGTTCTTCATCTGCGCCGGAGACAATTCATCATCACACACAATCCCGGTCGCACGCAATTCCCAGATCATATTTTTTAATTCTTCAATCTTTCCCTTTCCGACATAAGTTGCCGGATGCTGCTGTTCCCGGTTCTGAATCAGCATTCCTGCCGTCTCTGCCCCGGCTGTCGATACCAGATCTTTTAATTCTTCCAACGATTCTTTTGTATCATCCTGATCTGAAAGAGCAACTCCGACCAGAATCACTTTTTCTGTTTCATCTTTTATTTCTATCATATTCTATTAACGCGTCTCCAGGAATTCTGCTTCTTTTTTGGCTGCTTTGTCATTCGGATAACTTTCCAGATATTCTTCCAGTTTTACTTCCGCGCTCTCCCAGTCTTCCATCTTCTCATAGGCAACGATGATATTATATTTCATTTCTTTCTTCATCTTCTTGCTGACGTCATCCTGTTCCAGTCCAAGATTATAATAGTTCAATGCTTCTTTTGCTTTGCCCAATTTCAGATCACAGTTTCCAATGAGATTATAAATGGTTCCTGTCTTCTCGGCATTATTATCCAAAGCCTTCCTGAATGCATTCCTTGCTCCTTTATAATCTTTTTGTTCCCATTTCGCGATGCCGATTCCTCTCCAGGCATCTCCGGTATTCTTATTCTTTTCTATTGCCTGCTCAAACTGTTCAACCGCCTGATCGTATTCTCCTTTTTCAAGATACTCGACTCCTTTTTCCGAAGGATTCCCACAGGCAGTCAGTAACAGACCTGCACTGAATATTGCAAGTAGTGCTTTTCCTCTTTTCATACTTTTTCTATATACTCCTCATTTATTCGATCTGCCAGTCGATCGGCTCTATTCCGTGCGCTCTCAGATAATCATTCGTCTGACTGAATGGCTTACTTCCAAAAAATCCGCGGTACGCAGACAGCGGACTCGGATGCGGTGCTTTCAGGATCAGATGCTTCGGATTATTCAGCATCCTCGCCTTTCTCTGCGCCGGCGCTCCCCATAAAATAAACACGATCGGACGATCCTGACTGTTAAGTGCCATGATCGCCGCATCGGTAAATTCTTCCCATCCGATATCCTTATGGGAATTCGCCTGATGTGCCCTTACGGTTAATACCGTATTCAACATCAGCACACCCTGTTCTGCCCATTTAGTCAGACAGCCGTGATTCGGGATCGTACATCCCAGATCATCATGTAGTTCTTTATATATATTCACAAGCGAAGGCGGCACATCCACGCCTTTTTTTACCGAAAAGCAGAGTCCATGCGCCTGTCCTACATTATGATATGGATCCTGCCCCAGAATTACTGCCTTTACATTATGAAGCGGTGTCAGATGAAATGCATTGAAGATATCATCTGCCGGAGGAAAGATCTGTCTTGTTCTGTATTCCTCATTTACTGTCTCGAATAATTTCTTATAGTATGGCTTTTTGAACTCTTCTTTCAGAGCGTCCAGCCAGTCATTATTAATCGCTGCCATTATTTTTCACACTATCCTTTTTATTTTTTTGTCCATGCTGTCATGCAGACTACAAACTATAGACGGACAGATACACCTTTTTCTCTTAAATATTCTTTTACTTCCCTGATCTCCAGCTCTTTGTAATGGAATAAGGATGCCGCCAGCGCTGCATCTGCCTTTCCCTCTGTCAGGTATTTTTCTACTTGTTTGGTGCGCGGATCTAGCTTCCAGAGTCC
>ENA-ORTJ01001837-ORTJ01001837.1-human-gut-metagenome-genome-assembly--contig:-NODE-1837-length-12745-cov-103.833649_pt1 | contig 12745 bp, 9 predicted proteins | sample MGYA00242069_ERZ509187 | MGnify/ENA primary metagenome ERZ509187 (study PRJEB26280, sample SAMEA2338779) | human gut metagenome | biome: human gut; feature: human-associated habitat; material: faeces... | reverse complement strand
GTAGTAGCTCCAGGCTTTATTGATATGCACACTCATCTTCGTGAACCTGGTCAAGGAACTCCAGTCCGTGCTCATCCATCAGCACCACGGTGTCAGAAGGCTGAATCAGTTTCAGAATCAGTTCACCCTCCCGTTCCTTCTGCTGCTGTTCGCTGAGACTCTTGGTGTTCTTGAGTTCAGGAATCGTTGTTATGTTGAAGGGCATGTAATGGGTGATGCGCTCAGCATAATCCTTGATGCCCGCAATGAAATGCTTGTTTACGGTCTTGCCGACCAATATCAGTTCAGTTTTCATCTTCTAAATGGTAAGCTATAAACTATTAACTTTTATAGTATCCTTTCTTTTCCAGCTTCGGGTTCTTAGGGAACCATCCCTTCTCGCAGCGTTCTTTCTGTTCGAAGAGTTCCCCGATGCTCCAGAGACAGGAAGCACCCAGCACACCGAGAAGGGCAGAGTAGAGAACATTCGCAACCAGAAAGGCTGCACCCACGCTGATGATACCCGAAACCAGAAACACCCACCAGTAGCGGGTGCCCGTATGATATTCTACCTTGATGACAATAGGGTGGAAGAGTCCTATTATTAAAAAGGTGGAAACGGCGATGATGACGCCAGTATAATATAATTCCATAAGCCTCTTTTTTATTACTTTTTTGTTTCAATGTGCAAAAATACAAAAAAAACTCCAATCTTGTTTGGTTTCTCGAATATTTTATATATCTTTGTACGCAAAAAGAGAAATATTGTGCTGTTTTCGGGCACAACCCTCTGATTGAATATTATTAATAACAAAACAGAATCAAATTATGGCTAATAACGCAGAATTGATCAAGCAGTGTGAAGAAAGAGCACAGCAGTGGCTCACACCTGCTTTTGACGAAGAAACTCGTAACGAAGTAAAGGCAATGCTCGAGGCTGAGGATAAGTCTGCACTCGTAGATGCTTTCTATCAGAACCTGGAGTTCGGTACTGGTGGTTTGCGCGGTATTATGGGCGCAGGTACCAACCGAATGAACAAATATATCGTTGGTATGGCTACACAGGGCTTTGCTAACTACATCCTCAAGGCTTTCCCAGGTGAGGAGAACCTTTCTGTTGTTGTGGGTCATGACTGCCGTAACAACTCTCGTCTCTTCGCAGAGACTGTGGCAGCCATCTTCTCTGCTAATGGTATCAAGGCTTATCTCTTCGAGAGCCTCCGCCCAACACCAGAGATTTCCTTCGCTATCCGCGAGCTCGGTGCCAAGGCTGGTGTCAACGTTACTGCTTCTCACAACCCTAAGGAGTACAATGGCTACAAGGCTTACTGGAGTGACGGCGCTCAGGTTCTGGCTCCACACGATACTGGTATCATCGAGGAGGTGAACAAGGTTACTATCGACCAGGTGAAGTTTGAGGCTAACTGGGATAAGATTCAGATCATCGGTGGTGAGATGGATTACGACTATATGACTGCAGTTCATACTGCTATGATTGACCAGGATGTCATCAACCGTCAGAAGAACCTCAACATCGTTTATTCAGCTATGCACGGTACAGGTCGTGTCATCGTACCTCTCTGTCTGCGTTCTTGGGGCTTCCAGAACATCAATGTAGTTCCTGAGCAGATGGTTGTAGATGGCAACTTCCCTACAGTGGTTTCTCCTAACCCAGAGAATGCTGAGGCTATGACTCTCGGTATGAAGCTCGGTACCAAGTTGAACGCTGACCTCGTAGTAGCTACTGACCCTGATGCAGACCGCTTGGCTATCGTTTGCCGCGATGACAAGGGCGAGTGGATGATCATCAACGGTAACCAGACAGCCATGATGTTCTGCTACTACATCATTGAGAACAAGAAGAAGTTGGGCAAGTTGAAGCCAACAGACTTCCTCGTAAAGACCATCGTTACAACAGAGGTGATTGCTGAGATTGCCAAGAAGAACAACGTAGAGTTGCGCGACTGCTACACTGGTTTCAAGTGGATTGCACGCGAGATTGCTATCTCTGAGGGCAAGCAGCAGTATATCGGTGGTGGTGAGGAGAGCTTCGGCTTCCTGCCATACGATAAGGTACGTGATAAGGATGCTCCTGCATCTATCTGCTTGATTTGTGAGATTGCTGCCTGGGCTAAGGATCAGGGCAAGACTCTCTACGATCTCCTGATGCAGATCTATGCAGAGTATGGCTTCAGTAAGGAGTTTACAGTAAACGTGGTTCGCCCAGGTAAGACTGGTGCTGACGAGATCAAGCAGATGATGGCAGACTTCCGTGCTAACCCTCCAAAGGAGTTGGGTGGCAGCAAGATTGTTACCTGGAAGGACTACCAGAGCTTGGAGGCTAAGCATGCTGACGGCAGTGTAGAGAAGCTCGATATGCCTACAACAAGCAATGTACTCCAGTGGTTCTGCGATGACAATACCAAGGTAAGCGTTCGCCCTTCTGGTACAGAGCCTAAGATCAAGTTCTATATTGAGGTAAAGGATCCTTCATTCAAGTGCGCTGGCTGCTACAACCGCTGCACAGCTGCTGCAATGGATAAGATCGAGGCTATCAAGAAGAGCTTGAACCAGGATTAATAAAAGCAATTGAACTTTATATGAATGTGTGGGGGAGAAGTCTTCGCCTGCACATTCCTCTGAAAGATATTTTTTTGATGCATTATTTAGCTCCAATATTAAATAATGCAATTTCTCGGCGAGAAGTCATCCTGACTTCTCGCCATTTTGAATTTGATAGGTATATGGATAATAAGAGAAAGATCATAGCCCTTTTGATGGGACTTTCGCTAGGAGGTCAGTCTGTCTATGCCCAAGGGTATAGTTGTGGCAACGTGTCTCTGTTTTGCTCGCCCGATACACTCAGGGGTGCCCAGATAGGTGCCTTTTCCAGCGTGGTTCGCCAGCAGATGCGTGGTGTGAGCCTGGCTGGTATCATCAATTCGGTGGGCGATGATATGCGCGGTGTGCAGGTTTCGGGTGTTTCCAATGTGGTGAAGGGTGGCAATGGCGTGCAGTTGTCTTTATTTAATAATGTATCCTGTTCTCCGTTCCGCGGCGTGCAGCTGAGTGGACTTTCCAATGTTTCCATGGGTATGAAGAGAGGCTTGCAGATTGCAGCAGCCAATGTCAGCTCTTCCTATATGCGTGGCATGCAGTTGGGCGGCTACAATTATGCTGATACCCTGAATGGTTCTCAGATTGGTTTGTTTAATGTTTGCCTTAACCATCCTCGTGGTGTGCAGATTGGTGTCATCAACTATAGCCGGGATACCGTAGCCCATAAGATAGGACTGGTGAATGTGAACCCAAAGACGCGTATCGACTATATGTTTTATGGCGGTTCTGCTACCAAAGCCAATCTTGCCGTAAGATTCCGCAACCGGAGTACGTATAATATCCTGGGTATCGGAACCCATTATTTCGGATTGGATGAGAAGTTTTCGGGTGCCTTGTTCTATCGCATCGGTCAGTATTTCCAGTTATCGCCTAAGTTCTCCCTGAGTGGTGATCTGGGTTTCTATCACGTTGAATCGTTTCAGGAACATTCGCAGGATAAGCCGGAACGCCTCTATTCGCTGCAGGCTCGCATCAATGCCGACTATCAGTTGGGCAGATACACCAGCGTCTTTGCCTCTGTGGGCTATGGGGATACCCATTATTATCATGGTGGCAGGTATCGCCGTCGTGCCATTGTAGAAGCAGGTTTGGCTGTGCGCCTCCAGCGCACTTCATCTTTTGGGAATGTGTCTGGCAGGAAGGAGAATGAATATGATATGGAGGCATGGAAGGAAGGAACCATTTTTGCCTTCGATGATCCGGAGCGACAGAAGAAGCATCCTTGGAAGGCTGCCTTGGAAGCTTTTGCCATCAATGTGGGTGTGCAATGCTTCGACCAGTTTGTGATGAACGAGGAGTTTGCCAAGATTTCCTTCCATAGCATCAAGCACAATATAGAAACGGGTTTTGTTTGGGATAACGACCAGTTCTCTACCAATCTATTTGCTCATCCATACCATGGCGGACTCTATTTCAATGCTGCAAGAAGTCATGGCATGAATTTCTGGGAATCGGTGCCATACTCTTTCTGTGGAAGTTTGATGTGGGAGACTACCTGCGAGATAGAACCGCCTGCCATCAACGACCTGATGGCTACTACTTTTGGTGGTATTGCCATCGGAGAGGTGACGCATCGTGTGAGCAATCTGGTATTTGATGACCGCCTGTCTGGTTTTCCTCGTTTCATGCGAGAGTTCCTGGGAACCCTCATCTGTCCGATCAAGGGGTTGAATCGAATCTTGAGTGGCGATGCCTGGCGGGTGAGAGGCAAATATTATAAATATCACGATTACCAGCGCAGTCCTGTCTGTTTCTCTGCATCGGCAGGTTACAGATACCTCGCAGACAACAATACGCTGTTCCGTGGTGAGGGCAATCCATACGTCCGTTTCAATCTGGTTTATGGCGATCCGTTTGATGGCGAAACCACCAAGCCATACGATTACTTCACATTGGATGCCACTTTCGGCCTGAGCAGCAACCAGCCTCTGATTACCGGTCTGCATCTTCTGGGAAGATTGTGGAGCGTACCGGTGGAGGTGAGCAAGGGCACGGAGATGGAGTTCGGTATCTTCCAGCACTTCAACTATTACGATTCGCAGCCGGTGAAGGATGGTACCATTCTGGTGCCTTACCGCATATCCGAGGCAGCCTCTTTCGGCCCTGGCATCATCTACCGCTTCCCTCAGGTGGGCAATCTCACCAGGTTTGAACAGCGTGTCTTCCTGGATGGTATCCTGTTGGGTGGAAGTCTGACCGATCATTATAATGTGATAGACCGCGACTACAACATGGGTAGCGGTTATAGCGTGAAGGCTATCAGTTTCATGGAGTTCGGCAAGGTAGCTACCTTCCAGATAGGTGCCGACTATTATCGCATCTTCACCTGGAAGGGATATGAGGGAAAGGATCTGGCAACGACCGATCCTCTCTATCTCAATGCCCAGGGCGACAAGGGAAATGCATCTCTGCTGGTGCTGAATGCCCGCTTCGGTCTGGCGCTGTCCAATCGGCTGAACCTGGACTTCAATGTGTCCAACTATTGGCGTGATACCCATTACTCATATCATGACGATGTGAAGTCTAAAACCTTTGATATGAGTCTGGGGTTGCAATACAAGTTCTAGGAAGCAGTCGTCTTATTAGTAGATATTTAGCCGATTTTTAGCAGAAATTAGGGGTGCAAAGGGAAACGATATACATAAAAATGTAGAAAAATCGCAAAAAGTTTTGCATATTTTCTGGATTTATATTACCTTTGCACCCATATTTCAAACATAAAACATAGAATTATACTCTTATGGGAGGCATTTTCGGAACCATTTCCAAGAAAAGCTGTGTCGCAGACCTTTTCTACGGCACCGACTACAACTCACATCTCGGTACACGCCGAGGCGGTTTGGCAACCTACAGTAGTGAGAAGGGCTTCGTGCGCTCTATCCACAACTTAGAAAGTTCTTATTTTAGAACGAAGTTTGAACCTACACTCGACAAATTCGAGGGTGCGACATCAGGTATCGGTGTGATTAGTGATACAGATGCGCAGCCATTGATCATGAATTCTCATCTTGGTCGCTTTGCCATTTGCACAGTAGCTAAGATATTAAATAAGGATGAACTTACTCAGCACCTGTTGGATAAGAACATGCACTTTGCAGAGATGTCTTCAGGAAGTACCAACCCAACAGAGTTGGTGGCTCTTCTCATCATCCATGGAAAGAATTTCCGCGAAGGAATCGAGAACGTGTTCCATCATATCAAGGGTTCCTGCACTATGATGATCCTTACAGAGGATGGTATCATCTGTGCTCGCGACAGTTGGGGACGTACACCTATTATTATAGGCAAGAAGGAGGGTGCTTATGCTGCTTCCAGTGAGACTACTTCATTCCCTAACCTTGACTTCGAGACTGCACACGAGGTAGGTCCTGGCGAAATCGTGAAGATTACTGCTGAGGGTATGGAGCAGATCCGTCCTGCCAACAAGAAGATGCAGGTTTGTTCTTTCCTCTGGGTATATTATGGATTCCCAACTTCTACCTATGAGGGCAAGAATGTAGAGGAAGCTCGCTTTAGCAATGGTTTCAATCTTGCCAAGACAGATGATGTAGAGGTAGATTGCTGCAGCGGTATTCCTGATTCTGGTACAGGTATGGCGATGGGATATGCTGCCGGTAAGGGCGTGCCTTACCAGCGTTGTATTGCCAAATATACTCCTACCTGGCCTCGAAGCTTTACACCTAGCAACCAGAGCATGCGCTCTCTGGTAGCCAAGATGAAGCTGATTCCTAACAAGGCTATGTTGAAGGGTAAGCGTGTGTTGTTCTGCGATGACAGTATCGTGCGCGGTACCCAGCTTCGCGACAATGTGAAGGTGCTTTTCGATCAGGCTGGTCTGAAGGAATGCCACATGCGTATCGCTTGTCCTCCATTGGTTTATGGCTGTCCTTTCATCAACTTTACTTCTTCCAAGAGTGATATGGAGTTGATTACCCGCAGAATCATCGAGAAGTTTGAGGGCGATGCCAACAAGAATCTGGAGAAATATGCTACCACAGGTTCTCCTGAATATCAGAGAATGGTGGATGAGATTGCCAACCAGCTTGGATTGACTACACTGAAGTTCAATACCATCGAGCAGCTCGTGGAAGCTATCGGTTTGCCTAAGTGCCAGGTATGTACCCACTGCTTCGATGGCAGTAGTGCTTATACCTTGAATGAATTCGCAGACGAAGATTAAAATATAAAATCCCGATTTCCTGAACTTTGCATCAGATGAGCAAAGTACCGGAAATCGGGATTCTTTTATCTCCTGCTGGCACAGAATGGTTATTTCTTCTTCAGCAAGGGTGCCAGGAATTTGTAGGTATAGCCTTTCTTGCTCTTTGCCATCTCTTCCGGTGTGCCGGCAAAGAGAAGCTGACCTCCACCTCGTCCACCTTCGGGACCCATATCAATGAGCCAGTCGGCTAGCTTGATGACATCCAGGTTGTGCTCGATGATTATCACTGTATTGCCTCTATCTACCAGTTTCTGAAGCACATCCATCAGAATGCGGATGTCTTCGAAATGAAGACCGGTGGTAGGCTCATCCAGGATATAGAGCGTCTTGCCGGTATCACGTTTGGATAGTTCGGTAGCAAGTTTCACTCGCTGGCTTTCTCCGCCCGAAAGGGTAGTTGAGCTTTGTCCTAACTTGATGTAACCCAATCCTACACTCTGTAATGCCTTGATCTTGTTGAGAATCTGAGGCACGTTCTCGAAGAACTCTACTGCCTGGTTGATGGTCATATCCAGTACATCGGCGATACTCTTTCCCTTGTATCTTACCTCCAGCGTTTCACGGTTGTAGCGCTTGCCGTGGCATACCTCACAAGGTACATAGACATCTGGCAGGAAGTTCATCTCGATGGTCTTGTATCCATTTCCGCCACACGCTTCGCATCTGCCACCCTTCACGTTGAAGGAGAATCTACCTGGCTTGTAACCACGGATCTTTGCTTCTGGAAGTCCCACAAACAGCGAGCGGATGTCGCTGAATACACCTGTGTAGGTAGCTGGATTACTGCGAGGGGTTCTGCCGATTGGACTTTGGTCTACATTCACTACCTTGTCGATATTCTCAATGCCTTCGATGCTGTCGTATAGCATCGGCTTCTTCAGGGAACGGTAGAAGTGCTGGGAGAGGATAGGCTGCAGGGTTTCATTGATCAGGGTAGATTTACCCGATCCGCTGACTCCCGTTACAACGATGAGCTTGCCGAGCGGGAACTCTACATCTACTCCCTTCAGGTTGTTGCCCCTAGCTCCACGGATGGTGATGCTCTTGCCGTTTCCTTTGCGGCGATGCTCAGGAATCTCTATTGCCATCTTGCCATTCAGATACTGGGCGGTGATGGTGTCGGTCTTCAGCATCTCTTTCGGAGTACCCTGGAAAACCACTTCGCCTCCCTTTCTGCCTGCCTTCGGACCGATATCTACAATCCAGTCGGCAGCTCGCATCATATCCTCATCATGTTCTACTACGATGACGGTATTACCCAGGTCGCGCAATTCCTTCAGGCTGTTGATGAGTCGCTCGTTGTCTCGCTGGTGCAGACCGATACTTGGCTCATCGAGGATGTAGAGCACATTGACGAGCTGGCTGCCAATCTGGGTAGCAAGACGGATGCGCTGGCTTTCACCACCAGAGAGTGACGCCGACTGGCGATTGAGTGAGAGATAGTTCAGTCCCACATCGAGGAGGAAGTTGACACGTGAGCGCAACTCCTTGATGATTTCGTGAGCCACTTTTGCCTTCATGGAAGGGAGGTGAGCTTCCACCTGTTCGAGCCAGTTGCGCAGTTCGTCGATGTCGAGGTTGGCAACTTCTGATATATTCTTGTCCCAGATGCGGAAGGCGAGCGATTCCTTCTTGAGTCGCTGTCCATGGCACTCCGGACATTCGATGGTAGATATAAACTGGTCAGCCCATTTCTTTCCTGCAGCACTCTCGTCATTCTCTATCACCTTCTGCAGATAGTCGATGATGCCATCGTATGCGCAGAAGTAATCCGAAGAGGTATGCACCTTTTCTTTACCGATCTTTACGTTTTCCAGTGATCCATAGAGGATTTCCTGCATGGCATCTCCCGGAATCTCTGCGATAGGAGTCTTGAGTTTCAGATCATATTTCTCGAGCAAAGACTCAATCTGCCAGAAAATCATCTGGTTCTTGTATTTGCCGAGAGGGGCGATTCCACCTTCGTAGATGCTCAGGCTGTCATCCGGAATCACCTTCTTGATATCTATCTGGTTTACCTTTCCCAGACCCTTGCAGTGAGGGCAGGCACCTTCCGGCGAATTGAACGAGAACATATTAGGTGCCGGATCCTGGTAGGCTATACCGGTAACTGGATCCATCAGGCGTTTTGAGAAGTTCTTACCCGTCTTTTCCCCTTTCTCTATCACCATCACCATGCCATCGCCCTGCTTCATGGCGGTAGCTACACTCTTGCGGATGCGTTCCTCATCGGCTTCCTTCACCACGAGCTTGTCGATGACAACTTCTATGTTGTGCATCTTGTAGCGGTCGAGCTTCATTCCGCTTACCACTTCCTGGATTTCTCCATCCACACGTACATAGAGATAACCTTTGCGGCGCATACTCTCGAAGAGTTCGCGATAATGTCCCTTGCGCTGGCGAATCAGAGGAGCCAGCAGGAAGATGGCCTTTCCGGCATATTCATCGAGAATCATATTGATGACCTGTTCTTCGGTGTATTTCACCATCTCTTCACCGCTGCGGTAGCTGTAGGCTGTACCGGCACGGGCAAAGAGCAGACGGAGATAATCGTAAATCTCGGTAGTGGTACCAACGGTAGAACGGGGGTTCTTGTTGGTGGTCTTCTGCTCGATGCTGATGACCGGACTCAGACCGGTAATCTTATCTACATCTGGGCGCTCCATATTGCCCAGAAAGTTGCGGGCATAGGCAGAGAATGTCTCGATATAGCGGCGCTGTCCCTCGGCAAAGATGGTATCGAAAGCCAACGACGACTTGCCCGAACCCGAAAGTCCCGTTATCACGGTGAGGGAGTCGCGTGGAATCTCAACATCAATGTTCTTGAGGTTGTGTACTCTGGCGCCCCATACATTTATCTTTTCTTCTGAATTCATATTCTAATTTCCGCTCACTTAATTGTTACTGTATTGTTCTGTTGTATAGCCTCTGAGCAGGTTGACATCTCTTTTTATCTGATAGGTCTTGCCATCTGCTCCTTTTGCCTTGACCAGACAGAAATAGACCCCCTCCTTAACCGGCTTTCCCTTGTATGTTCCATCCCATCCCGTGGCAGGGTCGCTCCATTCAAAGAGTTTCTGTCCCCACCTATTATATATATAGGCATGAAACTCCTTGATGTTCTGGTAACCCTCCTTGGGCTTGTAGATGTCGTTGATGCCATCTCCGTTAGGCGAGAATGCGTTCGGCATCAGGAGGACACTGGTCTTTGTGTCTTCCTCATCTCCGATTTCTTCCTGTGCCATTATTGGAGGGGTAAAAAGTGCCAATAAGGCACCAAGTAATCCTATTTTTTGTCTCATTTTGCAAATTATTTGTGCAAAGATAATAAAAAGCTGAGAGATATTGCGCTAGATGCGATATTTTTTGTATTTTTGCAGGAGAAAATTTTAAATCATGTCGGTTACGGCAAGATTTTAGGATCATATAAACATTAAAAACAGGAAGATATGAAAAGAAACATAAGATATTTCTTGATGATTGTGGGGCTCATGCTCAGTGTTGGTATCTTTGCTCAGACAACGAAATGGCGTGACATCTACACAGTGAAGAAAAAGGATACTATTTTTGGTATTGCCAATAAGTATGGATTGAGTCTGCCGGAACTGATGGAGGCAAACCCTGAGATGAAGCAGGAAGGTTACATGCTTCAGAAGGGAACTACCCTCTTTATTCCTTTTGCCAGTGACCAGCAGAATCCTAATGCGCCTAAAAAGGCACAGAAGGAGGATAAGAATGCTGTTGCTTCCAGCAAACCGGCTGTAGCTGGAACCGCTGCCGCTCAGCAGAAGGTGGCGGCTAGTGATGCGGTGAAGATTGGCGTGATGCTGCCTTTGCATGATGTGGATGGTGATGGCAAGCGTATGGTGGAGTATTATCGTGGACTCCTGATGGCTTGCAATTATCTGAAGAAGAAGGGCATCTCTACCGATGTCCATGCATGGAATGTGCCGATAGATGCTGATATCCGTACCACCTTGTTGCAGGAGGGTGCCAATACGTGTGATATCATCTTTGGTCCGCTTTATACCAAGCAGGTGGCTCCGCTTGCCGGCTTCTGTAAGACCTATGGCATCAAGCTCGTGATTCCTTTCTCCATCAGCGGTGACGATGTGGAGCGCAACAAGGAAATCTTCCAGGTTTATCAGAGTCCTGAAACATTGAACGAATGCACCATCAAGGCTTTCCTGAACAGATTTACCAATGTGCATCCAATCTTTGTAGATTGCAATGATTCTACTTCTCGTAAGGGAGCTTTCACTTTCGGACTTCGCAAGGAGTTGGAGAAGAGAAACATCAACTATAGTATCACCAATGTGAGCTCAAGCATCGACCAGTTTGCCAAGGCATTCCAGCCAAGCAAGCAGAATGTGGTTATACTGAATACGGGCCGTTCACCACAGTTGACAGCCGTGCTCAACAAATTGGATGAGTTTGACAGCAAGTATCCGGGGGCATCTATCTCTCTCTTCGGCTATACAGAGTGGTTGATGTACGCCAAGTACAATCTGGAGCGATTCTATAAGTACGATACTTATATCCCTTCTACCTTCTATTACAATCCAGTAGCCGAAAGAACGCAGAACCTGGAGAAGGCGTACGAGGGATGGTTCCATCAGCCGATGATGATTGCGCAGCCTCGCTTCGCCATCACGGGGTATGATCATGGTATGTTCTTCATCCAGGGTATCAAGAAGAAGGGCAAGGAGTTTACGGGTGAACGCCAGCAAGTGAACTATCAGCCAGTGCAGACTCCATTGCATTTCGTGAAAACGACAAAGGGTGGATACAAGAACAAGAACTTCCAGTTGATTCACTATACCTTCAATCACCAGATTGAATCTGTGAATTACTAGGACCGGTAGTTTTTTATAGTTAATCGTTTATAGTAAGAAAAGAAAGAATGAATAAAGTCAAGATAGGGGCGCTGTTGATGGGACTTCTCCTTTGGGGAGGACTCTCGGCACAGGCTCAGATAGGTGAGCATCGCAACGATTTTTCCATCGGATTCAACGGTGGCTATGTGCTCAGCTCTGTAGGATTCGAACCGGAGGTTCAGCAGAAACAGCATGGAGGAATGACTGCCGGACTCTCGATGAAATATACTTGCGAGAAGTACTTCAAGACCATCTGTTCCATCTATGCAGAGGTCAACTATGCCAAGGTGGGATGGAAAGAGGATATTCTCGACATCGACAACCAGCCTGTCATCATCACCGAAACCAAGCAGCCGATGGCTTACAGCCGTACCATCAATTATATCCAGGTACCTGTTTTCGCTCACTTGGCTTGGGGTAGGGAAGAGAGAGGCTTGAACATCTTCGTGAATGCCGGTCCGCAGTTCGGACTCTACCTTAACGATTCTCAGACTACCAACTTCGACGTGAAGAATATGCCTAAGACAGATAATGACCGGGTAAGTATGGTAGTGGCACAAGATACGATGGCGGTAGAGAATAAGCTGGATTATGGTATCGCCCTGGGTTTGGGTGCAGAGTACAGCATCCCGAAAGTGGGACACATTCTGGCAGAGGCTCGCTACTATTATGGACTGGGTAATATCTATGGTTCATCCAAACGAGATTATTTCGGAAAAAGTAACTACGGACAGATCGTGTTCAAGGTATCTTATCTCTTTGATATTTCAAGAACGAAGAATGTGAAGAGAAAGTAACTTCCGATGATGGTTATGGAAAAATAAGTAATAATATAAAATGAGTACAACAGAAAAAATTCAGATGAAATTGAGCGACTCGAAGTCAGCTCGCTGGACTGCCCTCTTCATCGTGAGCGTTACGATGATGTTCGGTTACTTTTTTACAGATGTAATGTCTCCACTGGAGCCTCTCTTGACAGCAGCCAAGGGGGCTGAGAATGGTCTCGGACTCGGATGGAGTTCGGATGAATACGGCTTCTTCTCAGGAG
>ENA-ORTJ01001835-ORTJ01001835.1-human-gut-metagenome-genome-assembly--contig:-NODE-1835-length-12753-cov-3.409041_pt1 | contig 12753 bp, 12 predicted proteins | sample MGYA00242069_ERZ509187 | MGnify/ENA primary metagenome ERZ509187 (study PRJEB26280, sample SAMEA2338779) | human gut metagenome | biome: human gut; feature: human-associated habitat; material: faeces... | reverse complement strand
GAGCACATTTTTTGTGTTCCTCTCAAAACCGTCATTTCTTAACTTAATGACATTGCAACATCTGTCCTTTTCAGTCAAAAATAGATGAATCTAACCTTGAACAGAAGATAACACAACAAAAGTAGTCGCATCAACCATACAAGTATTTTTGATATCCTGGAATGTAAATGTAACAGTATATTGTTGTGTTGCTTCATCTAAAGTACAACCAATATCTGTCACATCTTCTTGTCCAAGTCCTGCATTGGCAAGAGCTGCATCAATAGCTGCTTGTTGATTTTCATCAAAAGATGTTTTTGATTTATCTTCTTTTTCAGCTATTTTAGTTTCTTCCTTCTTTTTCTCTACAGAATCAGTACTAGAAACTTCTTCTTTTTCTTCACTATTACTTCTTTTATAATGTCTTTCTTGTATAATACCATCTTTACCAATCTTATATTCATAAGATCCTGTAGTTGTATCAAAGCTTACTGTATAGTATTTCTTTTCTTCTTGAACAGATACATTCGAACATTCTTTTTTAGTGGCATTCGCATCATCTCTTGCGACTTCTAGAATATCATTTTGAGTGATTTCTAATTCACCGTTACCACATCCAGTTAGTAATAGAGTTGAAGCTAAGATAATGAAACTATTTCTTTTTCTTCTTTTTACCATTGTCTTCTCCTCCATAACCATATCCGTAGCCATAACCATAATTACTGTCACTTGCTGATTCTACCTTATTTAATACTACACCCATGACGTGACCACCATTTCTTTCAACATCATTAATGGCAGCTTTTACTTTACGCTTGTCAGAAGATTTTGCATCAACTACATACAATACTCCATCACTTACATTACATAATGGAATGGCATCACTAGCTACTGCAACTGGTGGACAATCAATAATAATATATCCAAATTCTTGACGTGCTTGGTTTAAAAATTTAGCTAATCTTTTTGATCCTAATACTTCACTTGGATTTGGTACTCTATGACCTGCAGTAATGACAGATAAAGGATAACCTCCATCATATTGCACATCTTGTACTCCTTCAAATGAATGAATACTTACGCCTTCTTTAAATTCAGCAATAATATTTGTCAAACCAGAACGATTTGAAATCTGAAGAGTTTTATGAACTGAAGCATTTCTTAAATCACAGTCAATTAATAATACATTTTTATATTTAGCTGCCATAATACGAGCTAAATTACAAGCTACAGTACTCTTTCCTTCATTTGGAATTGTACTTACTACGTTGATTACTTGAATCGCATCATCCATCTGACTAAATTCAATATTTGTACGTAATCCACGATAGATTTCATCCACATCAAATTGATTTCTTTTCTTTCTTGCCATTTCTATCTCCCAAAGAAACCAAACAGTTTCTTTTTCTTTTCAACCTCAATATTTAATATCTCTTTATTACTCAATAATAATTTAGGATTCTCATAAAATAAGATATCCGCATTCTCAGAACCAATACGCTTAGAAACAAATGAATATACATCACTCAATTGTTCAATTCGATTACCACTCGCTCTATGCGTATCTGTACAAATGACATCACAATATCCATTGTCTAACAATTCTAATGCGTTAGCTTGGATTTTCTTTCCATTTACACCAAGAATAGAAGTACGATTCATTTGTAGTATACAATCCATATCAACCCAATGATCAATGATTGAATAATCTAAACCATCATGGAAATATCTTTCAATATGAGCCAGTACTGGAACAAATCCTTTCATCTTCAATTCATATAAACATTCATCTCTATAATCAATCGAATGAATATCACGAAGAACATTGTATTCTACTAACATATAACGTGAACTATTCAATGTTGGATACAAATCCAATTCCAATCCTTCAATGAATTCACTATTCATCATCACTTCCCCACCAAAATAAATTGGGATAGGACTCATCTTTCTTAATTCCAATTGACGAGTTACCATTTCATTATAGATATGAACATCTAATTGACCAGGAATAAAATGAGGCGTACTACAAATACCTACAATACCATCCTGCTTAGCCGATTCTAACGAACTCACTGCATCCTCAATTGAAGGCATACCATCATCAATACCCCAAGCAATATGAGAATGCAAATCTATATACTTAGCCATTATAGTTCAGGAATCTCGCAGAATACTGGAATACCCAAATATTTTTCTGCCTCTTCCTTCGTACGCAAACGATTATCCAATAAGAACTTCATCACGGCATAACCACAACCTAATACAAAACCTACCATAGTCGCTAATAATGTATTCTTCTTCACATTCGGTCCACTAGGAATATAAGACAATTTCGCCTTATCTACCACTTCAATATTACGAACATTCAAATTCTTCTGCATAGTACGAATAAAAGTACTTACTGTATCATTAGCGATATCCTTAGATAATTTAGGATCCGTTGTTGTAGCTGAAATTGTAATAATCTCTGTATTAGATTCATTCGTTACACTAACAAACTTTTTAACACTATCAGCACTCTCCAATCCAACATCTTTGGCTACCTCAGACATAATGTTATTCTGCGTTAATAAATTCACTGCATTCGTAACCAACTTACTATTGGCCATCTGCGAATTATAATCCAAAGACCCACTCTCACTAATCTGAGGAGTTAAATAAATTGATGTACTAGCCGTATAAGTAGGAGCAATTAATAACTTAGTCCCAAAGAAACCGCCAACTCCAAACAATATACATAAAACAATAATCAACTTAATATGTTTTAATATAGCCCTAAATAATTCTAATAAATCAATAACATCTTCATCATCTTCAATATTTGATACATTTAAAATTGTATCATTACGAGATATCTTTTTATAAGCCATAAATACTTTCCTTTCTACTTTCAAATATGAAACATAATCTATGAAAACAAATAATTCATTAATCACGAATCAAAGCCAGTAATTACTATACCATAAAACAATTTTTTTATAAATAATTTCATTCTTTATGTAAATAATTGTTGTATATCATAAAAATTAAAACAAGTTTCGTATACAAAGAGTTGTAATTATATAACTATCTTAACAATTAAATCCTTTTAATTAGAAAACTAAAAAAATACTTTAGGTATCTTTTATTTCTTTTTTTTATTCAAACATTCTACTATTCCATATAAGTTCTTGCTATGGATTTATTCATTTAATTTGTAATTTATATAATACTGGCTATTTTATAATACAATTCAATATTTAATTCTTTCATGTTAAGAATCAATACTATCACAGATAAGCTTTAAACAAATTTCAACTTTTCAAACAGCAAGTTATTCATTTTAAGTCATCTTTCTATATTTATATTAAATTCATATACATTAACCATTCAAAAAATTAATCGTAAAAAAAACAATCTACAAGTTTATGCTTAGAAAAAAAAACTATGTCTAGATTTAATTATGTTCATTTTCTAATACATTTCAGGTTCATTATCATTAAATTAACTTAATAATTTTTTAACATCTTTCAGACTGTTTATATTTATTTAGTCCAGTTAGAGTTTCGTCTTTAATAAATAACATTATTAAAAAATAAATAACTATTCCGAGTGTAATTAAAACTAAGGTAATTACAAACATTCCTATATAATTTCTCAAAAAACTTTTTAATACAGATATACAAATATACATTATTACACTAGCGCCTAAATATTTGACTATATTTTTTATTAAAAGAATAAAATTGATATACTCTTTTCCAAAGTAACATTGTATTACTAATGTAACAATTTCCGAACCTACAGAAGCTATTGCTGCGCCACATGCTCCAAATTTAGGAATAAGAAGGATATTAAATATAATATTAAAAATCATTGCTCCAAATGTTGCTATCGTCAGACAATTTTGTCTTCGCAAAGGTAGTAATATACCATTTCCTATTATCATACTAATAGCTGATAAGATTGTCATTGGAGCAAACAGACATATTAGCGTGGCAGATTTTTCATACCCACTACCTAAAAACCACGGTACCATTACATCAGATATTCCAATCAACCCCATTGTGATTGGAGCAGCAATAAAAAGATTCAACCTAATCGCCTGATTAATTGTACTTTTCACTTTCTCTTTACCTGCATTCACAAGTATTCTAGGTACTGACGATAATAATACTCCTCCCATTGCTCCCATCATATTCTGGCACAATCTTATAATTTTTATTGCCTGCTCATAATATCCATTTTCTGTCATCCCATTTGAACTAAGACCTAACATTGTTTTATCAATAGTATAATATAATTGAATAGAAAGAACTGGAATAAAAAGTTGGAAAAGCTCTATTAACCCATTTGATAAGTTTTCAATTTTAAAATATTTTGCGTTAACAAAACGTGGTAAGTATAACCATAATGAAAGATTACCTAGTAGAGTAGTTCCAGTTTGAATTATTGTATACAAAAATAGATCTGTTGGTTTTTTTACCATGGTTAGAATTAAAATAAATCCTACCAACTTTACAATCGTATTCCGTATCACCGTTAATTTAAACTGTTCCATGCCTTGTAATAAATATGTAATATCAAAAAAGGACGCAATGATCAAAATAGATTGAATTAAATATATTTCTTTATATCTACTTGTGTTCAACAAAAAAAATAAAAATAAAGCAAAAGACAGTATTGTAAATAATAATTTTTTAATTTGAATTTCAAAGAACAATTTTGATATATATTCTTTATCATTCTTTTTGTATGCGACCTCTCTTTGTCCATATGTTTGAAAACTGAATGAAGAAAATAGTACAAAATAAGACACAATTGATCCTGTAAAACTATAAACGCCAATACCATCTACACTCAATACCCTCGAAATATAAGGAGTTGTAGCTAAGGGAAGTATAATTGATAAAATTTGATAAAATGTACTATAAATATAATTGACTTTAATGTTTCTATCCATAATCTATCCTAAATACACTCTTCAATGAACTTCCAATATTTATTTGCAATAACTTCATAAGAATATTGTTCTCTTATAGTTTTAGCAATTATATTAAGTTCATTTTCAGTTTTTGGTTTTTGTATTTCCTCTAAAATTTGTTCTGCAAGTTTCAATTTATCATCCGTTGGCTCATAGTATCGACACAAGCCCATAGTAACTTCTTTTTGTGCAGTATTATCTGCAACAATAGTAGGAATACCGCTCCCCATCATTTCAACCGAAGTCATTCCAAAACCTTCAAAATATGAAGCGTTAATATATATACGTGTTTTGCTTACAATTGTTGCCATTTGTTCATCAGAAATAAATCCTGTAAATATAACTTTATCTTCTAGATTATTTTCTCTTACAATTGCTTTTAGTTCATCAATATTTTTAGGAAATTTTCCAACAAGCATTAAACTTAAATCTGTTTTTGTTGCAACTTGAGCATAAGCATTTATAATAGTTTGAACATTCTTGTGTTCCCATTGTATATTAATTGCTGTAATATATTTCTTATCAAAATTTTCGTAATTATTATTAAAATATATAGGATTATATATTTTAATAAACTTATCTGTATACTCAGGAATCTTAGAAATCATATCATTCCTATCAAAATCAGATATTGCAATAATATAATCACACACAGCCAAAGTTTTTTTTGTCATAATTGCGGCACATTTACCATATAATGAATTATCTTCCTTACATATTGTTAAGGGTTGTATATCATGAGGAATAACAATTGTTGGAGCGCTTAATTTTACTGGGGGAACAAATTTATTAGTATACAATACCGCATCAATATGATGTTTTTTTATTACGTAATTTAATTTTGCTGCATATACAATATCTGGGATAGTAGATATAATTGGTCCAATTCTAGTACCAAAACACATCCTATTAATTGGGATAACACAATAATCTTTATCTATTTTTTTTATTTTTCCCACCATTTCTTCTTTCGCTACACATATTATATTTGAAGTTAATTCTAACTTAGAAAAGCCTCTAAGTAAATTATATGCCACTTGATCTTTTCCACCGTTATGAGATTTTGTAAATGTACTCAAATCTATTAAAAGTCTCATCTAAATTCCTTTCCCGCTTTTATTGCGTTTATTTTCTAATATCTCCTACTACACTAAAAGTAAATGAATCCTGGTCCTTAGCAATAATAACTGCTAATACGCACGCTATTTCAACACCAGCATTTAGTAATGTTGATTCCCCGGTAAGTGCTATTGATAAATAAATTAATAATAAAAGAGCTGACCAATTCATTTCTTTAGAAATTAATCTTATTAACTTTTTTATTGAATAAATGAGTAAAATAATACCTATAGCACCAAATTGGGCAATATAATATGGATATCCGGTATCACCTAACACAGCTGTAGGATGACCTTGTTCATCAAATATTTCTTTTATATGCATAAAATTATATACTTTTGAAAAATATTTTCCTGAAATATGTGAAGCAAATGTTCCAAATCCAGAACCAACTGGAAAACATTTTTTTGCCAATTCAATTGATCCAAACCAAAAACTCATTCTCCCTGACTCTGTCCACATCATAACAACAGATAGTTTATTGTATAAAACAAGTAGAATCAAACAAATTGCACTCATCCAAAATAAAATTTTATATTTTTTGGACCATTGTTTTCCATACTTTATATAAATATAAATTGCAACAAAGGCCAGTATCTTAGAACGCATTGTTAATATCAATGTGAATAAACACATTAATTCGTATTTAATATTATATGGATTGTCATTCGAATCTAATAAGCAAAGTATAAGTACCATTACAAGTCCTAACGAATTTGGGTGATTAAATAAAAATTCGTAAGAATATATACCATGTCTAATTTCATCACTTTGTGAAAGCCCAATATCTTTAAAAATAGAAACTATTCCAAAAATAAAAATTATTGTAATAATGACTTTAAGAAATGTAAAGCCATGTTTTTCTAAAAAAAATCTGATTTTTTTGTCATAACCTAAAAATCTGAGTGCTATAAAGCAAATCGGAAATTTAATAAATCCTACTATATCACTAATCACCGCTTGCCACGAACCGGCATAGTCCCAAATAAAATTAGAAATTCCCCCTATAAATATGATAATCAACCACGGTATTAAAAAACAGAAGTCATCATTTATTAACAAGCGACCTTTATTCTTAATGATTTTAAAGATAGCCATAAATATTAAATAAATTGTAATTAGTTCATCCCATAATCTACAAAAATCTGGTAGTAAATTCAGATTAAAAAAAATACCATTAAAAAGAGAAAATAAAAATAATCCTCCTAAAATATTTATCATTTTATCACTCCAATATGTCTCAATTTTGTCCCTATGAAAAGCCTAATCTTTCTATACCAAGGTAACCAGCTTGCAGTATAGTGATGTGTTGCAAGTGTATTAGATGTAATTTTCGTCTCTCTTCTTGTTCCATCATACGCACAGAAAACTTCACTAGGATAAATTTTTAATATCTCTAAATCTTGAAAGCAATCAACATGTTTGTATCCATAAGCATCTAAAAGTCTTGTTATGCGCTTGTTGATTGTTAATATATTATCAACATCTTTGTCTATGAAAGAATCCTGTTCATATTCTTCAACCATTTTATGTACGATAATATCACCAGCTTCACATCCAAAAACAAGACCTGGTGCAACTAGTTTAGAAAATTCTTCTATTCCTGCAAACGAAGATTTTCTTAAATCTTCTGGAAATTTTTTTACAACTTCAACATCAGTGTCAAAATAAATTCCACCATATAAATCTAACACTTTCATGCGTGCATAGTCTGAAACATAGGCCCACTTTTTTTTATTAAAAGCTTGTGCAACATAATCACATTGATAAACATCAAAATTGTCTTCATTCCATTCTATAATTTCGTAATCTGGAAAATAACGTTCCCATGATGCAATGCATTTCATAATTAAATTACTTTTTTTCTTTCCTCCAAACCAACAATAGTGTATTTTTTTTGGTATCATAATTCGCTCCTATACTTTCAATTTCTGAACTTAAATAATTTATTGATTTAGTTATTAATATCTTATGTATTAATTTTTTTCATATATTTTTTTAAATGATTTCTAATTTACAAATCTAATTGTTTAATAAGTAAAAAATATACTCCTTCTTCACAATTAACTGCATCAGTTATTAAAAAATTTGAATTTTTAATACAATCATTTTCTTTTAATAAAACATTATTTTAACTTCTGTATAATCGATTGAATATAGCATTCTGCCATATTATTAAAATTGAATACTTTCATTAGTTCCTTATCCTTAGTTAATGTGAATATATTTATATCCTGATTCAAAGTCAATCTCAAAGCCTCTGATAATTTTCCTATATTTTCAGGTTCAACTCTATATCCATTCACTCCATTTTCAATTAGTTCATATGCACTTCCTACAGCATCCGTAGCAACAATCGGCTTCCCATGTTGTATAGCTTCGTTGATTGTTAAACCCCAAACATCGACCCATCCTTTAAAGTACGTAACAGGATACACAAAAATGTCACACTGAGAAAAGTAATTACCTCGATCTGAAGGATTAACACTACCTATAAAATTAATGTTATTAATTTTTAATTCTTTAGCTAGGTTTTTGCAATTTTCTAGATCTTCACCATCCCCTGCTATTAACAAATGAGTATTTATTTTATCTTTAAATTCTAGTGAAGCATAAGCTTTTATTAAATTTTTAACCCCTTTTTGTGGTATAATACGTCCTAAGTATAATATTATTTTTCGCTCAAGTGGTATTTGATATCTATCTCGTATATTAAAAAATTCACACTCAGGTGTTTCACTTACATCCGGAATCCAAACAATTTTATCCTCACTTACACCGTTAGAAATAAAATATTCTCTATTCTTTCTTCCGGTTGAAAATATTATGTCTGCTTTCTTATATAACATTCCAGGCAATATACGCAATATTGTATTTTTTATTTTTCTCTTTAATGGTTGCTTTTCAAGAGGTGCTTCCCATTTTTCCCAAAAATATCCAATTTTAATTTTCTTTTTTTTGCATTTAAATATAATATATGCACTATATATTACTTCACGGATGGAATCAATTGGCGGCAACTCTACAAAATCATATTTTATTACATTCTTCATAATATGTTGTAACTCTTGAAAACCTTTTTTACCGTCTTGCAAAAAAAAACATTTTAGCTCTTTAACCTTGTTATATTCTATTTTAAACCCATAATCTTTTTCATTTTGTTTTTCATTAGTAAAAACGAATTCTACATTTGCCTTTTTGTTCAATTCTTTAAACCACCCAATTCTATATTCTGGGAGTGTATTATGAAAAAAAAGAATATTTAATGAATTAGATTTAACGTCTTTATTTTCTATTTGATATTGAATGTTGTTCATCATTTAAACCCTCATAAAACTCAATATACCTTTGCCTAAGTTTGTCAAACGAAAACTCTTGACAGTACCATTTTTTCGCATTTAATTCTAATTCTTTCCGTATTTCAGGATTTTCAATTAACCAATTTATCTTTTTTGATAACTGTATAGAATTACATGCATCAACAAGACATCCATTAATGTTATCTCTAATAATTTCTACCGTTCCATCTACAGATGTTCCAATCACAGTTTTTCCAACTGAAAAAGCCTCAATTGGTGTAAGTGGTAATCCTTCCCAAAGAGAACTTAAAACAATAAAATCTAACTGACTCATTACATTCTGAATATCATTACGATATCCTAAAAATAAAATTTTATTTTGTAAACCCTTTGCTTTTACATCTTCACAGAGTTGATTTTTTTCTTCTCCATCACCTACTATGATAAATCTCGCTTCAGGATGTGTATTTATCGTAATTTCAGCAGCCTTTATAAAGTATTTCATACCTTTTTGTTCAGATAATCTACCTATATTTCCTATTAACACATTCCCTCTTTCATGTTCCTGATATAAATCCTTAATTGGTTCAATATTGCCATCAAATTGCTTAACTGCATTATGGATAACAGATATTCTATCATTTGAAATACAAAAATGCTCTGTTAAATTTTTCTTAACCATTTCACCTACAGCAATAATTTTTGTATTTCGATATGCTAGTTGAGTCAATCTTACTTTATCACTAAACGTATTGTGTGCATTTGCAATTTTTATAACATTTTTTGATGCAATAATTTCTGCATAAAAAGACGCCATACGATGATGAGAATGAATGATTGTAATTTTTTCTTTTTTTATGATGGACTTTATCAATAAATAACTTTTTATAATATCTAATGGTTGCTTACTTGCAATATCCGGAATTTTATAATGCTTGATTCCCATCTCTTTTAAATCCTGCTCATGTATACCACCTGATGAGCATACAACAATTTTATTAACTTTACTAGATAAAATTTCACATAGTTGTAAGACAACATTCTCAGTACCACCTAACCCCATTGTCCTTGTTATCATCAAAATATTTTGCTCACACAATAATTTCATTTTTCATCACTTATCCTTTATATTTTATTGCCAAACCTATGATTTTCCTGTCACGTACAAAATACCTCTTAGCCATTCTTTTAGGGTCTTGCAAAATTCTAAATAACCATTCTAAACCATGCTCAGACATCCAGCGGGGGGCTCTTTTAATATTCCCTGCTTCAAAATCGAAACTGGCCCCTAATCCAAAAGAGATTGGAACACCTAGTTCTCTACAATGATGATACATGAACTTTTCTTGTTTCGGACATCCAAGTCCAACTACCAAAATATCCGCTTCAGATGCTTTAATCATTAATTTAATCTTATTCATTTCCACAGAATCTTCTTCAAAACCAAATGGAGGAGAGTATGTACCAACAATCTTCAATCCCTTAAATTTATTCATTAGATTATTAGCAGCTTTTAATGCTACTCCCTCAGATGCTCCTAGGAAAAACATTTTATATCCTTTTTCAGCAGCCATCTTGCATATAAGTGGAAATAAATCCGATCCAGAAATTTTCTCTTTAATTGGTGTACCATACCATTTAGCAATCCACAAAAGTGGTTTACCATCTGTCAAAATTAAAGATGCATTCTTATATGCTGCCTGCAATTCTTTGTTTGTTTCTAGCTGTACAATATGATCTACATTAGGCGTAACCACATAAGCATTTTTGTTTTCTTGAATCAGTTGATCTATAACCTGTAATGCTTCCTGCATCGTCAGGTTATCAATTTCTGTATTCATAAATTTTAACCTTGCCATTTACTGATCCTCTCTACTAATTAATTTACCATTCATATTAATCCGTACTACATTAACAACGAACTATTTAACATCCGCTATATTTATATAAAAAAATTTTATCCATTTACAAATTCTTTACATATTAGACTAGATTTTCATATTACTAAATTATTTGTATTAAAAAATTCAATTTAAGTATTATACATTCTTAAAATCTAATAATTATCTATACTACAGGGAATGTGTCACTTTATAACTATTTTTATTTCAGTAGTTTATAAATTATTGTTCGTTTATAAACTTTACCTTATCTTTAACACTGATATTTTTGCCAAGTTGAATTTCTATTATCTCTAGTGAAGTAATTGCCTCAATCGTATGTTTACATCCCATTGCAATAGTAATTACGTCACCAGTACGCAATACCTGTTCCACTCCATCAATTATTGCCTTGCCCTTGCCAGAAACAACCGTCCAAACTTCCTCATGATAATTATGCATATGGTAGGCCATATGCTCGCCAGCTCTCATAGAAACCTTAACCGTCATAGAACCTTGCTGTACATCCATTACTGTAAATGTCCCCCATGATTTTTCAGCAAACATAGCTTTAGTTTCTATTTTTTCAACATATGGCTTAATATATCCGCTACGTTCTTTATCAGAAATTAAAATTCCATCGCCACTTGCAGCTATAACCATATCTTTACATCCCATACAAAGAATAGGAATATTTAGTTCATTCACTACATTAGTATTTTCACAAGTTTCATCTAAAATAGCTTTGCCCTTCGTTTTATCAGCCATAACCTCAGTCATCATATTCCATGTTCCGACATCTTTCCAGTCTCCACTATAACGAAGTACCTGAATACTAGACTCTTTTTCTACTACGGCATAATCAAAACTGATTTTAGTTAATGTATCATATTTGTCAAATAAATCTTGATAGTCTTTAAAATCAATTATACTGTGTGCTTTTTCTAATAAATAGCCAAGCTTGAATGCAAAAATACCTGCATTCCATAATGCATTTTGTTCTAGATATTTTTTTGCTGTTTCTGCATCTGGTTTTTCTTTAAACTCCTTAACTTTACTAACTTGTTTACTACTTTTTGGAATAATATATCCATACTTTTCACTTGGATAAGTAGGCTCGATTCCCATAAGTGTAAGATTGCTGTTTTCTGCTTCAGCAAGCTCTTGTAAAGTTTTAACTGCTTCATAGTATGTATTATCTACATATGGATCTACTGGACATACCACTACTGCTTCATCCTCATTTACCCCCATCTTGTCATGAAGATATGCAGCAGCTAATGCAATAGCTGGAAATGTGTCTCTTCTGCAAGGTTCTACACAAATCGACGCCTTTTCACCAAGTTGGTTCTTAATAGCACTTGCCTGTGTTTTGCTAGTTGCAATAGTAATTTTTGCATCACTATCTACAGTGGTAATCTGGCGATAGACACGCTGTACCATTGATTCATATTTATCGTCGAGTAGACTTTGTCTCGACCTTCACCCCTTTCATCAATATAAAATAATT